>Ga0315902_10002967_pt1 | contig 25826 bp, 21 predicted proteins | sample LakEriMetagenome_9_FD_203523 | JGI IMG/M metagenome (GOLD analysis project Ga0315902, IMG submission 203523) | Freshwater fungal communities from buoy surface, Lake Erie, Ohio, United States - Buoy 12 MA117 | ecosystem: Environmental > Aquatic > Freshwater > Lake > Lake biofilm | place: USA... | reverse complement strand
CAGCGTGATGTCGTGGCAGTGATCAGTACGGTTCGTCGTCTGCGTGCCTTCGCCATGATCGCCGCCGAGCCACAGGCCGCCGAGCTGGCCACTTTGTCCGTCAGCGAAAACCGTCGGGCTGTCGATAATGCGAGCCTTCGCAGGGTCGGCCAGTGGAATCTCAATGACGTCGACGCGGAACAGGGCCGTGCGGCTGTCGCCTGGCTGGCCAATCACGCAGCCTGCCAGCTCGTCCTTGTCGCGTACGCCCGCAGTGCCGGAGTTATAGACAATAAGCCGTTGCTCATCTGCCGAGACAACGGAGTGGGTGTGCGAGCCCCGGCACGTCTGAACCTGTCCGACCTGGCGCGGCCGCATGATGTTCGAGATGTCGAAGATGCGCAGCCCGCGGAAGCGTTCGGGGCTGGCGGCCGGGCCAACGCCTTCACGTCCGCAATCCACGCGGCCGCTGGGCGCTTCCACCGACATCAGAAGCAGATTGCCGACGATCGACACGTCGCCCTGCCCACCGGGGCAGACAATGGCGCTGATCAGTCTGGGCTCTTTTCCGCCGAGCCTGTAGAATTGCACGCCCTGATAACTGCCGACGGCCAGCAGGTCGCCCGAGAACGCCATGTCCGTGTTGGCGAAGCTGAGGAACGGCGCGCGCCGGCTGGTCTCATCCGCCGTCCCGCTACGCGCATCCCCATCCTTGCCCTCTGCTGGCAGGCGCAGGGGCAGTCCTTCCGGATTTGACGGATCGAAGAATCCGACAGGCTTGGGAATGCTGGCGACCAGCGTCATGTTGCTGATCGCCTGTCCAGCGTCGAGGAAACCCGCCTTCAACGTGGCGCGCGGGTCTGGCGACAGGCCGCGCAGCAGCGCCGTCATGCGCTTGATCTCGGCCTGCTGCTCATTCGTCACATCGCTCGTGAAACGATACAGCACAGGATCATAGGCCGAGCCAGGCTCCGCCAGCAGTTTCGTCACCATCGTGACCGCGCCCTCATGGTGCGCAATCATCAGTTCCAGGAACTCCCTTTCGAACGCCACGCGGCTGGAGGCCTTCAGTTGCGTCAGCTGGGCTGCTGTCGCCATACCGACCATGTCCGAATGGTCGGCCCCGTGTCCTGCCGCTGTGTGTCCTGCAACCGCATGCCCGGCGCGAGCGTCCGCCATCGTCGCGGTCGGCGCCGGAGCATGCTCGCCGCGCTCGCGCAGCCATGTCTGCATGAACGCGATCTCGTCCGCCTGCGATGCGTTGATGCGTCCAGCCAGTTCGACGATGGCGGGCGAGGATGTGCGACCCTGTACGAGGCTCGCCATTTCCACAGCCTGGCCATGGTGATGGATCATCTTCTGCATGAAGTCGACGTCGGCCGCCGAATAGCGATTGTCGGCGATTCGCGCCGCGTCCCGGCCTTCCAGCGTGCGGCTTTCCTGCCCAGGCGCGCCGGGCTGAATCAGCGGCGGCTGCTGCGCACACGCTGAAGCCCCCAGGAGCGCGAGACCGACGAGTGAATTGGCGAGGATTGTCGAAACAGATAGATGAAAACGCCGCACGAATTCCCTCCAGGATAGATGATCTGTATCCTTGCAGATGTCCGGACAGATTGCACCTGCCCGGCAAAACCGGAGGCAAGGGTGTTAATCGGCGTGGGGTCGCGGCGCCGACAGGCGCGCTACTGGTTTGAGTTCGCGACGATGAAAGGGGTCCTCCATCGGCGCCTGTTCAAACGCGTCTGGATGGGCGAGGTGCTCGTCTATCACCACCAGGTCGACGTGGCGTGACCCAAGCACTTGTTGAGCAGACTCGATGTCGCGGATGCCAGTATGCCGGATGCCCGCCGCGCCCAGGATTGCAGTCCAGATCTCCTGGATGCGCTCATGGTCATCAAGGACGAGGACGGTCAGGCCGCCATTTGATCCGTGCACAGGATGGGTCCTCCAGGTCTGAAGGACCTGGCAGGTGCGGAGCTCACCCACTTGTTCCGGGCCAAGTGCGGCCACCAAGCCTGAGGGCCATTTGCTCATGTTTCCGTTCGATTCAACACGGCTGTCACCATGTCGCGCAATGGCATGCGGGCCTGCAGACGGATGGCAAGCAAAGCCGTGCCGCTGATCTTGCGCTGTACAAACAATGTGTCGGCCGGCGGCACATGCCATGCGCCCCGGTCAGCGAAGATGGTTTCTGAATGCTGCAGGAGCGGCCCGACAAAGGATCGGTCTGCAAAGTCAAACTGTCCCGCTCTGCCGGCATGCTTCAGTGTCAGCGACACCATGTCGTCAATCACACGCCGGTGGCGCTGCAGGGTCGCTGCCGAGATGAATCCAACCTCTATCAGAGCTGCGATGACCGCATCCTGATCGCTTTGCAGTCCTGCATGTAGCAATCGGCTATACGCCTCGATGGTGTGGCTCGGGACCGCGCGCGCGGCTCCGAAGTCCAGAAGAACAATCCGGCCGGTATCCGCCTGCCAGCGATAGTTGGCGAAATTCGGGTCCGTCTGCATATAGCCGAACTCGAACAGCTCGCGCAGCACAAGGCCAAGCAATGCGGCCATCGTGCGATCGCGTATTGCCTGCGGCGCCGCTTGAAGCGCTTCGATCGGCTCGCCGGGCACGAACTCCATGACCAGAACCTGCTTGCGTGAGAGCGCATCAACCGGGAAGGGCACAATGAAAGCCGGGTCACCCGCGAGCATGGTGCGGTATCGGCGCATCTGCTGGGCTTCGCGGATATAGTCTGCCTCCTCGTGGAGCTGGCGCTTCGCTTCTTCAAGAGGCGGTGCAATGTCGAGTCGATGGGGCAACATGCCGGACATGCGCAGGAGGCTGGCGACGTTGTCCACATCTGCGTCGATGCTGCGGGCAACCCCCGGATACTGGACCTTCACGGCCACCACCTGTCCGTCGGGCAGAGCAGCCCGGTGAACCTGTCCGATCGATGCAGCTGCGATCGGCGTCGCCTCGAAATGCGCAAACTGGCCTCGCCAGTCGGCTCCCCACTCACTCGCCAATACCCGGTTCAGTTGGGCAGGGGGCATGAAATGCGCCGTGTCCCGAAGCCGGGCGAGAATAGCTGTCAGTTCGCCCGGCAGGATATCGCCGGCATCCATCGAGATCATCTGTCCGAGCTTCATTGCAGCCCCCCGCAGGCGGGAAAGCTGGTCGGTCACGCGCATTGCGTTGCCTGGCGTGAGCAAGAGATCGGATAGCCTGGGACGCTCACCAGAGGCCAGGCGACGCACACCCTCGGCAAGCATGCCGCCCGCGACGCCGCCGGCCATCTGCCCGAAAGACGCAAGGCGGGAGAGGCGCGCGGACGGCACTTTGCGATAGCGGGAGTCTTTCACCTGATCTGTCCTTGCGACGACACACGCGCCCACGGGTTCGCGCGCGAGAGGCCTTACGAAAAAGCCCCGAGGAGCAGTGACGCCGCAGCGGCGCCAGTGAGCGGCCATCGCAAGCCCATGAACCACGCCGGGGCCAGCCCGTAGTTCACCGCGGCGCGATCAGCGACCAGAAGCGCCAGCAAGCCTGTGGCGGTCAGAATAAATCCCGTCTGACCCGACACGAGCAGTGCGGCCCAGCCAAGCAGCTGGGGCGCCACGCCGACACCCAGGAAAAGGAGCAGGTGAGCCGATCGGGCCGAAGGCGACGCAATCGCAAGGCCCCAATAGATGCCGCCAAGGAAGGACAGGATGGTCGCCCCGTATGCAAGCAAAGCCTGCGAAGCAAGATCGTGGAGGCTCGCGGGCGCGAAAAAGGTCGCTGCGGCGAGCGACACAAAGGGGACAAGTCCCATGTAGCCGAGCCGCGATGACAAGGGCTGAAGGCTTCGTTCTTGCTGCACGTGTTGTTCAGCCACGCCAGACTCCATCGTTGCGGGTGACCCGGGCTGACCTCAGTTTCCCGAGGCGCAGGGCCGGGCGCGACCGAGGGCTTGTCGCTTGGTCCTACGCTCGCTTCAGCGTCTGCCCGATTGCAGTGGCCGCGCGACTTTGCATCATTGAATTCCAGGACCTTCTTACGTTACGGACGTCACCGCGGATCAGCAAGCGGACGACCCGCACCTTCGCCCCAACCGGCGAGACCACGCCGCTACCTTCCGTGCCGAATGGGTAACCCTTCAGGGGCCAGGTCATCGGTCCTGTGGGTACTGGCCATTCTTCACCGACATCAACCTTGTTGAGCCAGGCCGATCGCGCCTCGCCAGCAGCTGGCCGCAGCCCCTGGGCGATCTGGAGCCATGATGGTCCATTTTCGTGCTTCGCGCGTACTGACGTTCATGAACCACGCGGTCCGCACGATAATTCTGGCTCTTGCTGTAACCGTATGGGGTGGATCACCGGCCATGGCGACAGAAGAACCTGCCTTCACGCTTGTGAAGAAGATCGAAAACTTCGAGATCCGCGACTATGCGCCCGTCATCGTCGCCGAGGTTACGCTGCAGGGCGGCGCAGAGCGCGCCCGAAACTCCGGGTTCCAGCCGCTTGCCGACTACATCTTCGCCAAGGACCGCAAAGGGCCGCAGATCGCCATGACAGCTCCTGTCACGCAGGCCCCGCGCGAACAGATCGCCATGACCGCGCCTGTGACCCAGCGTGCAGGCAGCGCCAGTAGCTGGACGGTCGGCTTCACCATGCCCGCGGAATACACGATGGAGACATTGCCGTCTCCCGCGAGTCCCGATGTGAAACTCGTCCCTTATCCGGCAAAGCGCATGGCAGTGGTCCGCTTCAGCGGGTCAGGTTCGGCCAGCGAGATGGAGCGGGCTCGCGGCGACCTGATGAAGCAGGTCGCAACGCTCGGCCTCAGGTCGATCGGAACGCCGGTGTTCGCGTTCTATGATCCGCCATGGACGCTGCCAATGTTCCGGCGCAATGAGGTCATGGTCGAACTTGCCAATCCCTAGGGCCCCTGTTCGTCAGATCCGTCTGTTGATCTCCTGCCCGGCGTGAGGCTGCCACAGCATCCGGCGCTTCCCGTGCTCGAAGCAGGGCGGTAGCCAGAAGGGCCAGCGCTGGCGCGTTCGCCGGGTCGAGGCGGCATTCAGTTTCGCATGGCGTCAGGCGCCGCTGTACGCCGAAACGGAAACAGGCCGCGATCAGCGGTCGTTGAATTCGCCTGATGCAGGTTCGCAATTGATCCGGTAGCACCGGCTCGAACATTGAAACTCATCGTGGCGTGACATTCGCGCCTTGTCTTGGCCTGGATCATTCGCCGGTCGCGTGATCGGTCGTTTCAAGGCCCCGGCTGTGGCCCATCCCCCCAACCCCGGGCCACGGATGGAGGGGGCGCCGGGCAACCGGCGCCCCTGACAGTTTCTGGATCGTGCGCTGTCAGGTTGAGGGCAACCATTGGTGAAGGAAACTCGACCGTCGGCATTTCCTGTGGGTGAGACCTTTTGCCTGCCCGTGATGTAGCGTTGCCGGTGATCCATACGGCATGCAGCGGCAACGCGCGACCTTGTCCCATATCGTGCGTTGCGTCCGCTTGGAGGGATGCGCCCATGTTGCATCTGACCTGCGCCAAGCCCAAACTAGGTTTTCTGGTAGCTGAACCAGCTATCGGAAATTCAAGGCGATGCCCCCCGGCACTTCTTCGCCTTCAGGAACTCGTTCAAGTCTTTCATCCCCGGCGGCAGAAACCGTCGAGTAGCAACAACCCCTGTCTCGGCCAACTGCGTTTGGAGCCGCTTCGCTAAATCCAACCCACGCGCGTCGTTGTCTGCAAAAATGTCAACCCGCTTTCCCCGAAGCAGGACTGCTCTTTCGTGCGGCAGTGCGGCGGAGGCCCCCACCAGGCCAACCGGCGTCATCCCTAGTTCAGAGGCTGACAGGCAATCCGTAACGCCCTCGCAAATCGCGATCCTGCTCACCTTCGGATCACTGAGTGCATCGACATTGAAGAGGCGGTGACGGCGTCTGAGATTGAACCAACGACCTTCAGTCGCGTCTCCGCACGCGCGACTTTGAAAATAAACGCACCGCCCATCTTCGAAAAACGGAATGAGTATCTGGTCAGTCCGGAATGTCAGAGCAGGCGCGTCGGGCGTTGCTCTCAGCGAGAAGAGGTTGGCCGCCGCAACTCTCTCGTAGCCGAACTTCGTGCTCAAGCGGCGCGCCACTGATCGACTGTCCGCAATCTGACCGATCCGAAACCGGGTCATTGTGGCTTCGCCAATAGCGCGGCCCGCAAGATACGCGATGCCAGAGGGTGCCAGCGGCGAAGCAGAAAGCAAAGCGTCGTAAACCTCTACATCCGGTGGCCCCTCGATGATGGCAGGCTTCGTCGCATCTTCAGTTGCTGTTACTTGCGTGATCCTGGTGCTGGAGCCATTGCCACCGACAAGGTCGGCTAGCCACTTTGTAGCTCCTGAGAAGTCCACGCTCTTTGCAGCCATGACCAGGTCGATGACGGAGCCTTTTCTCCCGCAGCCAAAGCAGCACCAGCGATTTCCCGCGGCATCGAGGTAGAAAGATGGATTGCGGTCATCGTGGTCTGGAAAAGGGCAGCGAGCGGATCCAGACTTGGGGAGAGACAGGCCAAGCGCTCTGCCAACTTGGTGCACGGGAATGCGTCTGAGGCGATCAAGATCAGAGAATTTTCCGCGCATTCAAATCGTCGCGACTGCCGCAGGAATACGTACCCGGGACTTTGCCCGGGCGTTTGGGTCTTCACATCGCAGCCTGCAGGATCATCGAGTTTCTCGCAAGGTTCTAGCCTTGCTGACATCCGGCCCCCGAAGTCGGGCGTGGCGGGCAGTGACGCCGCCGACCGCTTCGAACACACGATCATCCAGTCCACAACGCTCACCCCGTTCTGCACCAATGACTTTGCACACAAGGCCGCGCACTGGGCGCTGGACCCTGGGTCACGCCAACTGTGCGCCATGCGGACTATCTCGGCGCATGGCTGGATGTGCTCAAAGGCGAAAATCGTGCGATCTTTCAGGAGGCGTCGCAGGAATCGAAAGAGGCAGACTTTGTCAGGGGGCGGAGGGGCGCAGGTTGAGCCGGTGAGCTATGCGGCTCACCACGGCCCTATTCTGACCGCCTCGCTTCTGGTGACCATGTGGTTCGAAGCCGTCCAGCGATGCGCAGGGCGTTCTCCCCGATGAGGTCAGGTCTGGATGACGGGAGGCAGCTCCTGGATAGCCACTTACCGGCACAATACGAAATTGCAGGTAAAGCGTAGTTGCCTGGCTGAGAGCTCGAGCTTCAGCTTTCAAGCGGTAGACCCCTGGATAGGTCTTCGGCCGTTACTGTCAGGCCAGCGCCTCAATTCCAAGATCAATCCAAAAAAATGGGAAGCATCAGCAGCTTGCCGGCTTGAAACGCCGCCGCTTTCTGAGACGTGTGCGGTAGTGAATCCCCATCGCAAAGCCAATTCTGGTTCTGACCTGACAGGACCCAGTTCGCTATTGAAGCTGGTTGGGCAAGGCCAGGGCCACGATTTCCGCCGCTCGCCCATCTCCGCCGGCAGTCGACAAGACCACGTACTGTTTTCCATCCAGCACATAAGTCATTGGAAGCCCAGTCTGTGTCCCTGGCAGAGTGATCTCGGCCAGGATGGCGCCAGTTGCCTTGTCGTGAGCCCGGAAAACCGGCGAGCCTGTCAGACCCTCGCCCGCAAACAGCAAGGTCTTCGTCGCCAACAGTCCCGCACGTGAGACGACGCCCGTGCGAGGGAGTGCGACGCCCGCCAGCGCGGGGTTGTTGCGAATTGCATCCGGCGTGTCAGCGTTTGCAATCATCCAGGCGTGATGACCCGTCTTCATGTCGATCGCGGTAATGCGTCCGTAGGGGGGCTTGATCAACGAAAGCCCATGGACCTGCGGCGGCCGGCCACCGCCATAAACATAAGGAACATCCGACCCAGCCGGTGCAGGCGCCAAAGACAGAATATTGAGGCTGGTCATCGAGCCGACATAGAGGATGCCGCTCTCGGGATCGAAAGCGCCGCCTTCCCAGTTTCCGCCACCGAGAAAATGCGGAAGCGACAGAGTCCCTCGCGTCCCATCCCTCGCCGGGCTGAGCGATGGCGGGGCCATGAAGCCGCCTAGCCGGTAGGACTTCACTGCTTCCAGCGCCTCTGCACGCAAGGCGGGGGTAAAGTCGATGAGATCGTCGACCGTCACGCCCTGGCGGTCGAATGGTATCGGCAGAGCAGGGAAAGGCTGCGTCGGAGACGTAGCCTCGCCGGGCGTATCAGACTGCGGGACTGCTCGCTCTTCGATTGGCCACAGAGGCTCCCCCGTGTGCCGGTTGAAAGCGAAAACAAACCCCTGCTTCGTGATCTGCAGCACAGCAGGAATGGTGCGACCGTCGCGTGGCACGTCCGCCAGGATCGGAATTGCAGGTACATCCCAATCCCAGATGTCATGATGTACCAACTGGCGCGACCAGCGCACTTTTCCTGTCTTGGCTTCAAGTGCGACGAGGCTTGACGAATAGAGGTTCTGGCCTTGTCGCGCGCCGCCGTACACATCGTTCGTGGAAGCTTCGACCGGCAGGTAGATCAGGCCTGTCGCGGGATCAGCAGACATCGGGGCCCAGACCCCGGCATTTCCAGAATACTCTGCCGCCCCGGCCGTCCACGTTTCATAGCCTGGGTCTCCCCTGGCCGGTATAGTGCGGAAGGTCCAGACAAGGCGGCCAGTGCGCACGTCATAGGCGCGAACGTCGCCCTTCACATTGCCGTTTGATTTTGGTCTCAGGCCGACTTCGTGTGCCGGGCCCACAATGACTATGTCGCCAACCACCAGGGGCGGAGAAGAATTGCCAATGTCAGGCAAGCTTTCTTTCGGCGCGCCGCGAAGCCCGGCCATCAGATCAACCTGTCCCTGACTGCCGAAACGAGCAATTGGCCGACCAGTCGCGGCATCGAGCGCTGCGAGATGAAAGCCGGGCGTGACAGTGAATATGCGGCGATCTGCTTTGCCGTCAGTCCAGTAGGCGACGCCGCGACCGGCGCCCTTGCGCGGCGCGTTTTCAAAGCGGGCCTCGGCCTCGTTCGCTCGCCACATCCAGAGCATCTCTCCGGTCTTCGCATCGAGCGAGACTACGTTTCGGGTCAGGCCTGCGGTCAGATAGAGACTGCCATCAACCATCAGCGGCGTTGTGGTGTTGCGCGCCTCGGGCGAAGGACCCATGCCGGAAGAACTCCAGCGCCATGCTGTCCGCAACGACTTGACGTTAGAGGCATTGATCTGATCGGCCGCGGAGTATCCAGTGCCGTCCAGCGGTCCGCGCCAGTTATGCCACTCAACCTGCTCGGGCGCTTGGGAGGTGATTGCTACGACGCCGGCCGCGCTCGGGATCCGCGCCGCACGAAAAGCGGGGGACTGCAACGTCGCCTCACTGGCACCCTCACGAGCGCCAAGCTCGCGCGTGAGATAGGCAAGAATATCGACATAGCCTTGCGGCTCCGGCTTGTCCGCGCTGAAGGGCGGCATCGTCGCCGACAGCTTCGCGTGAAACTCAGGAAAAAGCGTATCGCCTCCGCGCGACACCATCAGGTCGGCAGCATGTCGGACCGTATGACAGGCAGAACATTCATCGTTGAAAAGAACCCCGCCACGATCGGCCTGCGCACCGGAGAACAGCCCATCTTGGGCCAGCGCAAAGCCTGTGCAAGCGAATGCCGTTAACGCACATGCAACCAGCGTTCGAAACATGGCATTCAATCCCTCTGAAGATGAATTGGGTATTCAAATGATCCGCGGTCAAGGGCTCACGCTTGTCGGGGCGCTGACAGGTCAAGTTCTGGGCGCAGATTCCAGCGCCGGGCGCATGGCTGCGCTCAGGCACCCGCCTTCGCCCAGGCATAATCCGCCCGTGCACGGAACGGCGTCAGTGTCGGCCGGCTGATGATGTGATGCTCAAAAGCGAAGACAGCCGCAGGAGAGAAAAATGTCCGGAACGCCCGACCCAGGAAGGTCGAGTCCTGCCTCGGAAATCCGAACATTACGAGTGTCTCGACCTGGGCGAAGAACTGCCGGGTCCGCGCGGTCAGGGTGACTGGCTCGATTGGATGGACCGAGCCCAATTCCCCAATCGCAGGCCCTGCTAACTCGGGGCCCGTTGCGGTCACTCGGATGGCGCCTATGCTGTATCGCGTCGGGTGAGGAACGGCGACGGGATCAGCCCATCCTTTTGCGCGACTGCGGTCTCTCAAAACCCCTCGGTCCGAAAAGTGCGGGGCAGGTCACCAGCACGATCGCGGCGGTGAGCGGCGCGACGTTTCATTCGTACCCCGTCATCTCGAGATAACCCCGACCCGGATGCGATCCGACGACGCTTACAGGACCCTCCCAGTAGGGCACGCTCGTCGCCATCCAAGCCTGCTTGTTGAGCGCCCGCGTCGTCACGCTGACCCCGCGCAGCGGCACGTCGATGCGCCACGCTACCGGCAGCCTTCGGCCGGCGACGATCGCACTATCGAGTGGCGTCAGCACCAGATCGCCCGATCCCATAGGCGTCACATCGCCCTCTGCAGTGATCCAGCTGGCCGACGTGAATGCGGGGCCCGCTCCGCGCAGGCGAAACGCCATCATCTTGTCGCCGCTATCGAAGTGCAGTGAAAACCAGTCCCAGCCGCTCTGATCGCCGGCGAGCGGCTGTGACGACCATTCCCGGTCCAGCCAGGCGCGGCCCGTCACGGCGATATTCCGGTCGCCGATCTTCAACGAACCGGCTGCGGTGTAGAAAGGCTGCGAGTAGTATCGACTGGCCTGCCCCTGTTCCGACTTTACCGAGTATCCGTTCTTTCCATGCAGCACGATCGGCTTGTCCGCTTTGAGTGCAAGTTCGTACGAGAAGCCACTGCCTGACGCGCCCAAGCTAAGCGCGGACAACACATCTGCGCCAACCTGCGCCTCACTGGTCATCTCCCAGTCGTCGATCCACGCCGCGAACGGAGCCGGCGTCACGCCAGCTTGACCGATCCCACCGCGCGCCAGTCGCTCCGCCACAAAGTGCTCCGAGCCCGATGTAAGCGCCGCATGACCCATCCAGAGCTGCGGGCTAGACCATCCCGCCTTGTCTCCTGGAGCCAGCGCGGTGCGGAACAGCGTCCACTGCACGCCATAATCCACCCCGTCCGCATCCTTCAGGTTGGCAGTCAGATACCACCACTCGATGCGAAAGTCGGTGTGGGCGCCATGATCAGCCGGAAAGGCGAACTGATAGCCTGGCGTCGTAATGGTGAAGCCTTCAACTTGCGCGCCAAGTCCTGCAAAGCCCTGAGCGCTGGCGGGAGAGCTGGCAGGACCGCTCATCACAAAACACAGCAGCAGGACTCTAACGCTCATTGGCGAACACCCTCAGCAAATCAGACGGCGCGAGCCGCGACAGCCGGCGCACGGGAATGGCGGCCGCCAGCAAGGCGGCCGCCAGAGCAAGCCCTCCAAGCTGAATCCAGTCCAGCGGAAACAGGTGCATTGGCAGTTTCCAGCCGAACGCCTCTACATTGACGACATCCAGCAGCACCCACGCCAGCGCGAGACCCACAGGCACGGCGGCCGCAAACGTCGGCGCTGCGAGCGCGAGCGTGCGCACCATCTCCAGCATCGCCAGCCGCCGACGCGTTATGCCCATCGCCCAGACAGGCGCCAGCTGGGGTAGTCGAATGCCAGACAAGGTCATCAGGCTTGCGAACAACGCAAGACCTGCAACCCCGAGGGTGAGGACATTCAACGCCGCCGTCACGGCAAAAGTGCGCTCGAATACTTCAAGCCCCATGCGCTTCAGGCTGGCCTGGTCCACGATGACGCCATCGGGAAGATCGAAACTGTCACGCAATTCGGTCTGCAGGGCCTCGACGCCCACCTGATCCGTTCGCACGCCGAAGCGTGTCTGCGAGGCTTCTGGATAACGCGCCTGCAGGGTCGCCAGCCCTACCATGGCCTGCGCGGCAGGGTTTCCATAGTCCGCATAAACGCCAGCGATCGGCGCGGTCCACTGGCCCGGCAGCTGGAGACGATCGCCCACCCCAAGGTTTTCGCGCCGCGATAACTGCTCGTTGATGAGGATGGCTTCGCCCTGCGCCAGCCTGTCCCAGGCGTCCGGCGCGGATTGCAGCAGAGGCCAGTTGGCCCGATAAGTGGCGTGATCCGATACGCCTAGCAGCTGCCCCGCCTGGCCCGCCAGCTCGGTTTCGAGAACAGCGATCGGGAGCACGGCATCGACGCGTGGCGCGAGCCAGGCCTGCAGTGAGGCGGACTCCTCTGGCGATCGGGCTTCCACATAGAGTTCAGCCGCCAGGCGCTGGTCGAGAAACGCCACGAACGTCAGACGGAAGCTGCCGACCATGGTCCCAACGCCGATATTGGCCGACAAGGCCAGCAGGAGCGCCATCAACGAAAGCGACAGGCCGGGAATTTGCTGGCGCGTGTCGGCCCAGAACCACTGCGCCAGCGGGCCACGCGCCAGTCCCTGGCCAAGTCCGACGACACCGGCAAGCAATGCCGGCAGCAGCAACGCTGCACCCAGCAGCAGGGACGCCAGCACCGTAAATCCCGCGACAACGCCCGACCCGAGGACGAGCGCTGCAAGACCTCCGGCAAACAGGAGAAGGGCCAGGAGAGCCTGTGCGGCAAGGGTTGTCTCGGAGGCGCGCGCCCAGGCGCGAGGCTGCGCCGGGGCAAGCATGGGTAACCTGCTGACGCGCCAGAGGCTCTCGGCCGACGAGACGAGCGTTCCGAGCACCGCGATCCCGAGTCCCGCCAGCCACCATGAGGCGCGCAACTCAAGCGTTCCCGGCACGTCTGCTCCATAGAGGCCTCGCAGCGTTGCAGAAACATCCGGCAGCAACAGGACGGCGACTCCATAACCCATCACGACGCCCGCCAGCCCCGCGACGAGCGCAAGAAACACAAGCTCGAGCAGGAACAGGCCTGTCAGGACGCGCGCTGGAATTCCAAGAGCGCGCAGCGTCCGGAACACGGGCCGGCGCTGTTCAAACGCAAGCCCGATCGTCGAGTAGACAATGAACAGCCCGACGACGAACGCCAGAAGCCCGAACGCTGTCAGGTTAAGGTGGAAACTGTCGGTGAGCCGCGTGAGATCCGTCGCGTCGGATCGGGCCAGAAACACAAGATCGGGGGCGACCACCTCCAGCGGCGGGCGGCCGTCGGGCTGCTCGGGAGCGATAATCAAGCGACTGACTGTGTCACCGGCGCCGAGGAGCGTCTGCGCCTGGCCGATGTCTACGATCCCCACGCCATCGGAAAGGCCGTCGTCGACGGCAAGTGGAAGGGTCGCGGCGCCGGCAAGGCGATCCTTCATGTCAGCACTGATGAACATGAGGCCTTCGCGCGACAGGAACCGCTCCAGCGTATCGTCGGTTCCCAGCTCGACCGCGAGCGCCTCACGCGGCGATGTCAAAGGATCGACACCAACAATGTTGATGCGGACATCGCCGAACATCACCTCACCGTCGAGGATCGGCGACACAAGCCACCCCGCCCGCCGCAGCGCGACATAGGTAGTGACAGGAATACTTGTCCCAGACCGGGGAACAAGTTGAGCTACGGCTCCGCTCGCGACGGCGAACGACGCCTCGCGATAGCTCGCCCTCGCTTCGGCGTTGATGGCCTGCACACCGGTCCACAGCGCTGTCGCAACCGAAAGACCAAGCAGCAGCATCACCAGCTGCAAGGGCTGCCTGCGCCAATGTGATAGAAGCGCAAGAAGTCCCGCCCACCACATCAGACGACACGGCCTGACTTGAGGTGAACCCGGCCGTCGAGCTGATCAGCCAGCCGCATCGAGTGCGTGACCATCAGCAGCGAGGCGCCAGCCTCACGCACCAGCGAGAGCATCAGCGCCAGCACATCATCGCCGGTCTCCTCATCAAGATTCCCGGTCGGCTCATCGGCCAGGACAAGCTGCGGGCGCGCGGCCAGCGTCCGGCCGATGGCGACGCGTTGCTGTTGTCCGCCAGAGAGTTGCTCCGGGTAGCGTGTCAGCAGGCCGCTCAGGCCCAGACGCCTCGCGAGCTCAGTTTGCCAGGCCTTGTCGTGACGGTCGGCCAGTCGCGCCTGAAATGACAGATTAGATGCGACATCCAGCGATGGGATCAGGTTGAATTGCTGGAATACCAGGCCGACCACGCCGCGCCGCAGCGCGGCTCGCCCAGCGTCGTCCAGCTCCACCACATTCCGCCCGGCCAACTCGATCCGGCCCGCGTCTGCGCTGTCGAGGCCAGCCACCAGATGCAGCACTGTACTCTTGCCACTGCCGGACTCGCCGGTCAGCGCGAGGCTGCTGCCGGCGTCGAGTTGCAAGTCGATGCCGTGAAGTACTTTGAGGGGGCCTTCGGACGTGGCGAAGGACTTCTCGACCTTTTGCAACGCCAGCAGCATGGATTCACCCAGAGCCTTGCGAGATCGGCAAGGCCTTACACCGTATGACCCCAACGTCCACACATAGCCACACCGGCTCGAGTAGAAGCCATAGCTGCACTGCGGCCGGCAGCTCACGCGCGGCCCCGCCATTGGTAGCAATGCCGGAAGGGCGTGAAGTTGGGGCCCTTTCCGGCCAGTCGCCGAACCCCGACGGGCGAAGGTTTTGCCGCCTGTTTATCCTGACAGCGCCTACCGCTGCCTAGTTCTTAACAATCCGCAGCGAGATCTTAACCCGCAGGGAGTCGATTTGCCCAAAGCACGAAATTTCGCGTGCTGCGGAAACCGGTCATGGATGATCTTCTCAGCGAATTCCTCACGGAAACGGCCGAGAGCCTCGATGTCGTCGACGTCGAGCTTGTGCGTTTCGAGAGCAATCCCGGCGACAAGGCGACGCTGAACAACATCTTTCGCCTGGTGCACACCATCAAGGGCACGTGCGGGTTCATCGGCCTTCCGCGCCTTGAATCGATTGCTCACGCTGGCGAGACCCTTCTCGGGAAATTCCGCGACGGCGCGCTGCCCGTAACGCCCGCGTCCGTCACGCTCGTGCTGGCCTCCGTCGATCGCATCAAGCTGATCCTCGCGCATCTCGCCGCCGAACAGGTTGAACCCCCAGGCGACGATCGCGATCTGATCGCGCAGCTCGAGCGTGTCTCCCAGGGTGAGGCCATTGCGCCGACACCCAAACCGGCGCCCGCGCCGGTCATCATCGCTCCGGTTGTCGTCGCCGAAGTTACCCCAGGGCCAGAAGCACAGGAAGGCGAAGGCCACTGGGATGCCGACCAGGGCCGCTTCCTGCGTCCGGGCGAAGTCTCACTTGCCGATCTGGAAGCTGCCTTCATGAATACCGAAGGTCCTGAAGTGCAGGAGATCAAGCCTGTCGTTGCCGCGGTCGCTGCGGTCGCGGCCGTCGTCGAACACGACGATGAAAGGAAAGGCGCCATCGGCGCCAACACCATTCGCGTGAATGTGGATGTACTTGAAAGCCTGATGACCATGGTCTCGGAGCTGGTGCTTACGCGCAACCAGCTTATGCAGATCCTGCGCAACTCGGGTGATAGTGAATTCAAGGCGCCTCTGCAGCGCCTCTCGGGCGTTACCGCCGAGCTGCAGGAAGCCGTGACGAAGACGCGGATGCAGCCAATTGGCTCCGCCTGGAAGAAGCTCCCGCGCATCGTTCGCGACGCCAGCCAGGATCTCGGGAAGAAGATCGACCTCCAGATGGAAGGCGAGAATACCGAGCTCGACCGCCAGGTGCTCGAGCTGATCAAGGATCCGCTGACGCACATGATCCGCAACTCGTGCGATCACGGCGTTGAAACCACCGAGCAACGTATCGCCGCCGGCAAGTCCGAGACCGGCGTGATCAAGCTGCGCGCCTATCACGAGGGCGGCCACATCATCATCGAGCTAAGCGACGACGGCGCCGGTCTCAACACCGATCGTATCCGCCAGAAGGCCGTGGAGAAGGGCGTCATCGACGCCACGGAGGCCATGGCGATGACGGACGCCCAGATCCACCGTCTCGTTTTCGCGCCGGGCTTCTCCACCGCTGCCAAGGTCACCAACATGTCCGGCCGTGGCGTCGGCATGGACGTCGTGAAGACCAATGTCGAGCAGATCGGTGGAGCCATCGACCTGCGCTCAAGCTTCGGTCAGGGCTCTACCTTCATCATCAAGATCCCGCTGACGCTGGCCATCATCTCGGCCCTCATCGTTGGCGTGGAAGACCATCGCTTCGCGCTGCCGCAGCTCTCGGTGATCGAACTGGTGCGGGCGGGCAAGCGCTCCGAACACCGCATCGAGATGATTAACACGACCCGCGTCCTGCGCCTGCGCGACCGGATGCTGCCGCTTGTGGCGCTCTCCGACGTACTCGGCCTGATGGTCGATGATGGTTCGAATGATCGCAGCGCCTGCATCGTCGTCATGCAGGTCGGCGAGACGCGCTTTGGCCTGATCGTCGATGAAGTCTTCGACACAGAGGAAATCGTAGTGAAGCCGCTTTCCAAGCGTCTCGGCTCGATGTCCGAATACTCCGGCGCCACCATTCTTGGCGACGGTTCGGTCATCATGATCCTCGACCCGAACGGCATCTCGCGCTCGATTGCCAACGTCGAACGTACGGTCAGCCGTCTGCTCGACGAGCAAACGCGCGCCGCTGCCGCGGCCAGGGCCGCGCAGGAAACCCAGACCCGCATCAGCATGCTGCTGTTCACGGCCGGCGGCTCCGAACCACGCGCTTGCCCGCTGTCGCTGGTCACGCGCCTGGAAGAGATCGACGCATCAACGTTCGAGATGACCAGCCGTGGCCTTGTTGTCCAGTATCGCGGCCGCCTCATGCCGCTTGCCTCAGGTGGCGGCGCGATCCGCAGGGAAGGGCGCCAGCCCATGCTGGTGTTCAGCCAGGGTACGCTGGTTGTTGGCCTTGCGGTCGACTCGATCCTCGACATCGTCGAAGACCTTCTCGACTTCCAGCTCACCGACCAGGCGCCCGGCGTCCTCGGCACCGCAGTCCTCAAGGGCCGCTCCACCGAGATCATCGACGTCAGCCACTATCTTGGCCAGGCCGAGCCTGCCTGGGCCTCGGCAGCCGTGCAGCTCGACGTGCGCGCCAATCGCAAGCGCATCCTGTTGATCGAATCTCACCCCTTCTTCCGCAACCTGCTCGCGCCGATGGTCTCCGCCGCCGGTTATGACGTCACCGTCGCCTCAGGCCTCGAGGAGGCGCGCGCGCGCCTCGCCGCCGGCGCCACATTCGACGTGGTGCTCGCCGACGCCGACGGCGCCGTGATCACCGAGGTCGAAGGCGCTCAGGTCATCCAGATGTCCAGCCGCCGCGACGGCGACGCGGTTCCGAAGTCTGATCGTCATGCGCTGCTGGATGCGATCCAGCGCGCGATCCACCGCGGAGAAGCCGCATGAGTACGTGTGAGTTCGTGACCTTCCATATCGGTGAACAGCTCTTCGGGCTTGGCGTCACCGAGATCCACGATGTCTTCCGCCCCGCCAGGATGACCCCGGTTCCCTTGTCGGGCTAGGAAATCGCGGGTGTTCTCAATCTTCGTGGCCGGATTGTCACTGCGATCGACGCCCATTCCCGTCTTGGACTGCGTCAACGGGAAAACAGCACGAACGATCAATCGCTTGCGATCGGCGTGGAGTATGATGGGGAAAGCTTCGGCATGCTGATCGACGAGATTGGCGACGTGGTCCGTCTCGACGACGGCGACAAGGAGCAAAACCCCGTAAACCTTGACGCAACATGGTCGCGCGTATCGCGCGGTGTCTACCGCCTGGAAGGCCGCCTTCTGATCATCATGGACATCGATCGGATGCTTGATGGGGAAGGCGGCGCCGAAAGAGCCGCAGCTTAGCTGGGTAGCACCTCGGTCGGGCAAGGCTGTCTCGACAAACCCGATGCCATTGCGCGAAAGGGATTACCCTAGCGCTCCATTTCCACGAGCAGATCGGCTGACACATCCCAGGCGACGCGGACATTGAGCTTGAGCTTAATGCGGATCGCCAAGCGTTCGCGGCTGAACCCGTCAATCACGGGGAGCTCACCATAGACGTTCCATCACTAGTGCGGTCGAGAACAAAGTCATAAGACCAGATATGGTTCGACCGCTCCAGGCGAACGCACGATCCGGCGTGAAGCCAGAGACGGCCGCGTCTCGTGTTTCACCGGGAGTTTTTTCCCTCCGCGCCTCCAGATGCGGTACACCCGCTTGACGTTCACCAACCTGCTGGAGGCATTGGGCAATGCCGTAGGTCGACGATAGCCATAGCGTCCGTAGTACTCAGCCAGACAAATGATGTCGCGCGTCAGCTCGTCTTCAGGGGGTCAGGGGAACAGCGCGTCGATGTCGTCTTGCGATGTGGACGGGCCGTTCATCGCGGGGCCGTTGAGGAGGAGCTCGCGGGCGCGGACTTCGTCGGCGGTTTCAGAGGGTGTTGTATCCGTGACACCGAGGGCGCCAGCGAACCTGGTAACGCGTTCCTCGATGTGACGCAGCGTCGAGATCACCTTCGTGACGCGCTGGCCGGTGAGGTCCTGGAAAGAACAGGCTTCGAAGATGCGCATCATGGCGGCGTCGACGTCAGCTTTGTATGCGGCGAGGTCGGTCGGCTCCACGCTCATCAGCTTTTCAGCTTCGGTCATGATGGTCTCGGTCGCGCGTTCCGTGTCGCGCACCACCGCGTCGAGTTCGACCGAGGCGCCGGGGAGGCGGGTGTCCTTGATGTCGTTGGCCTGCAGGCCGGAAATCTCATCGCGCGACTTCTGGATGAACTCGGCGAGGTATTTGAACTCGCCGATGATCGATCTATCGAGCGAGCCAAAGAAAGCCGTCATCGCATCGGCCATCTGATGTGAGAGGTCGAGCACTTCCACAAGCGGGCGTTCGCGAACGCCGGTGGCCTTGAGCTGCTCCATGGCGATGCGGATCTTTTGTGCAGCTTCAGCAGCAGCCATCAAAATTCCCCCAGCACGGTTTTGAGCTTGCCCTTCAGCGTCTCGGCGTTGAACGGCTTTACGATGTAATTGCTCACGCCAGCCTTCTTGGCCGCGATCACGTTCTCTGTCTTCGATTCGGCGGTGATCATGATGAACGGGGTGGTCTTCAGGCTGTCGCTGGCGCGGACCTGCTGGAGTAGCTCGTAGCCGGTCATCGGCTCCATGTTCCAGTCGGAGATCACGAGACCGAACTTGCCGCCATTGAGCTTATCGAGAGCCTGGCGGCCGTCCTTGGCATCTTCGATGTTCTTGAAACCCAGCTGAATAAGCAGATTTCGGATGATCCGTATCATTGTCTGATAATCGTCCACGACGAGGACGGGCATGTTGAGGTCGACAGCCATGTTCCAAAAGCTCCAAGGCGGTTGCTAAGGGAACTTTTAACAGAAGACCCGGAAGTATTGATGAATCAGGCAAACAAAAGATGCGCCATCGGCGCTTATATCCGAAGCGAATCCGTGTTGATCAAGGTTCGGAGTTCATCGCCCGCGATCTCGACCTTTGGGCATACCTGCATGACGTCACGCTCGACTTCTCGTGGCCCGGCAAGCCGACGGAAAATGCGTTCATCGAGAGCTTCAACGGCAAATGAAAAGCCGGCCTATACTCAAGAGAGTCCGTACACGGACGGATCTAGTCTGGGCGCGGGCGGTCGCATGAGGGAAATCCCGCGCTTTGTGATGGAATCGATCTGCCATAATCAGCCTGACAGCCCCTTCAGCTAGACATAAACGATGGCGTCGTCATCCATCGGGTCCACCGGGAGATGATTTTGCGGAGCCTGCAAGTTCTGCACGGCTTGAAGCAGATCTTCAGCCTGGCCAGGAGTGAGCCGTTCTGGCTGAAACTTTCCGCGCGCCTCGAGGACTGAGATTATCGCTGCATCTGTTGCATCAAAATGTCCCCCACACATGCTCCAGTGCGGGAACTGGCGAGCAATGATCGGTCCCTCCCAGAGGAGCGCAGGTGAGTGATGACGCGTGTCATTGGCGATGCGCTGGTATGTTTCCCGAACCGCTGCCGGACTTCCCTCCAGCACCTGCAAGAAAAAGCCCCCACAGCTGAGCAGCGCTCCGGTGATGCCGGCCTGCGCGTTTCGCGTTTGCGATTGTGAGAGGATGGTTCGAAGCGACGTCATCGGGCTTGCAGCGTTACCCCGGGCAAGACTGAAGTAGATCAAGGAGTGAAGGCGCGTCTGAGTTGGCCCGTTGGATCTCATGAACTTCTCCGCCGACACGCGTCGAGGCTCCCTCCAGAACGTTAACAGATCGCCACGCTGTCTTCACGCGTATGGCCAAACGGGGTTCGACTGCGCCCAACCTTTCCGAAGAGGTAAACAGAACGGCGTCGAATCTTATTCATGCATCAACCTTTTGTGTCGATGCTAACCCCACGCCAGATAGGGAATGTCCAATGCTGACAGGTACAAAATCTCGCCCGGCAAAACCCTCGGAGCGCGATATCAATGGGATGGTCGCGGCCATCGACCGCGTCATGGCCGTGATCGAGTTCTCGACGGACGGAAGCGTCCTCTCGGCTAACGCCAATTTCTCCACCGCGCTGGGCTTCTCGCTCGAGGAGATAAAGGGCCGCCATCACCGGATGTTTGTCGATCCGGCCTATGCGAACAGCGAGGCTTACAGACAGTTCTGGGACAAACTCAAACGCGGCGAGTTCGTAGCCGGCGAGTTCAAGCGCTTTGCCAGGAGCGGCAGGGAAATCTGGCTCCAGGCATCGTACAATCCGATCAAGGATTCCGCTGGCCGCGTGACGCGAGTTGTCAAGTTTGCAACCGATATCACGGAGGCAAAGAACAAGGCCATGGACGCCCAGGGCCAGATGGAGGCAATCGGCCGGAGCCAGGCGGTGATCGAATTCAACCTCGATGGAACGATCATCACGGCGAATGCAAACTTTCTTGGCGCGATCGGATACTCGCTGGAAGAAATCCGTGGCCGCCATCATCAGATGTTCGTGGAGAAGGCTTTCGCCAATTCTGCCGAGTACAAGCAATTCTGGGAGTCCTTGCGGCGAGGAGAGTTCCGGGCAGCCGAGTACAAGCGCCTCGGGAAGGGTGACAAGGCGATCTACATCCAGGCGAGTTACAACCCGATCAAGAATGCCGACGGCGTGCCCACAAAGGTCGTCAAGTATGCGACTGACATTACCGCGCAAGTTGAGCGGCGGATGCGCAATGAAAGACTGTCCGTCGAGATCGAACGTGACCTCGCGGGCGCCTCTGAAAGCATTCGCTCTGTCTCACAGCAAGCCAGTGAAATAGCCAGCGCCGTGACGGAGACCTCGGCCACGATTCAGAGCGTGGCCGCCGCTACCGAAGAACTGACATCATCAGTTTCGGAAATCTCGTCGAGCATAGCTTCCTCAAAGCGCTCAACCGACGAGGCCAGCGCACTGAGCAAGAGCGCCGATTCATCAGCTTCAGCGCTCACCAAGACAGCACAGCAGATGTCGGGTATCGTCCAGGTCATCGAAGACATAGCATCCCAGATCAACCTTCTTGCACTCAACGCAACCATCGAGTCGGCCCGCGCAGGCGAGGCAGGTCGTGGATTTGCCGTCGTCGCGGCGGAAGTGAAGCAGCTCGCGGCTCAGGTCTCTGCGGCCACAAAGACAATTTCTGGAGAAATCACCGGCGTCCAGACTGTGTCGGCAGAAGTTGTGGGGGCGCTGAAGGCGATTCAGAAATCTGTGTCAGTCGTCGCAGACAGCATCTCTTCAGTGGCCTCGGCGGTTGAACAGCAGTCGGCGGCTACATCGGAAATATCCTCGACAATGCAGGCTGCGTCGGGCGCCGTGACGAGCATCGATCAGGGCATAAACAGTATCGCGAGCGCAATGGAAAAGGCTGCGCGCGGCGTCGCTCAGGTTCAAGACAATGTGCGAGTCCTGGTCGCATAGGCTTCATGCCGACCGGAAGACGCCAGTCTGGTGCTTTTGGTCCGTCACACGGTGACGGACCAGCGGTTCTCCTGGTCAAGAGTACTTTGAGGGAGTCTTGCGCATGCATGAGCGGATCCAGGCGCGACGAGCCGAGATCAATCTGGGAGCCCCGGATTCAGCTGAGGTAAGTCGTCGCCATCTCGCGTCAGCCATGGACGCGCTGATAGCCAGTCTGGACAATCTGGCGACGCTGCCGGGATATCGCTTTGCCGGCATATACCTGGCCGCGGTTTGTGAATTGCGAACAATTGCCGAAAAGCTCTCCTTCTCGAGCCCTGACGACGCGGCAGAATGGGAAGGCGTAGCCGCGACGATGGCGTCGCTTCAGGCGGCCATCGCTGGGAGCGCGGGGTCTGCTCGCCAGCGTCGATAAGCGTGTCGGACTTTTGTCAGAGGCATCAGCCTATCGCCATCGATCTTACGCACATGAAGGCTTTCTTGTCCCTGACCTGCCTCAGGATTTTCGGACCAGCCGCAGCGCGTCAATGACTATTGTTGGGCGATGAACTGCCGGTCGCAATCTTGGGCCCATCCGGCAGGAATGCGCACGTGAAGCGACAGCCAAGGGCGGTCGCGGGGCAGGACGTGTCGATGCTCGAAAGCCAGCGTTTGGAAAGGCTCTTGGCCGCTCGCGTGGTCAGGATTTTTGTATCAGCCGCGCCAAGTCCAGCCAGGATAAGTGGTTCGTTTTCTCCGACCGCGCGGCGGTTTTTGGGATAGGTAGACTTCTGGAGGATCTTCGGCTTCTGGATCGGCGCTCAACCGATGTCCTGTATGTTGCATATTAAACACCTCGTGTTAAATATGCGAGGATGATTGTTCGTCTCGTTGAAGAAGACGTGCGTAGCGCGCTGGTCCGCCAGGCAGCTGTGGGTATCATCGGGCCGCGCCAGGTCGGCAAGACAACGCTCGCGCTCAAGATCGCCGAGGACCGCCCATCGGTTTATCTCGACCTTGCGTCACATCAGGACCGGGCCCAGCTGCAAGAGCCCGAGCTCTTCTTCGAGCGGGAGGCAGCCAAGCTCATCATACTCGACGAAATCCACCGGACGCCTGATCTGTTCCAGCCGATGCGCGGGTTCATCGACCGCCAGCGCAGGAAGGGTCGCAGGGCAGGGCAGTTCCTTATCCTCGGATCAGCAGCGATCGACCTTCTACGCCAGTCCGGGGAAACGCTGGCGGGACGGATCGCGTATGTGAACATGACGCCAGTCTCGGCCTTCGAGATTGACGCGGGACGAACTCATGAAGAGCGGCTCTGGCTAAGGGGTGGCTTTCCGGACAGCCTGCTGGCCCGGACGGACAAGGACAGTTTCCTCCTGCGCAGGAGCTTGATCCGGACCTATCTCGAACGCGACGTCCCTCAATTCGGGCCGCGCGTTCCGGCCGAGACCCTTGAACGCCTCTGGATGATGCTCGCCCACAACCAGGGTCAGCTCCTCAACGCCTCCAGACTTGCCGCCTCCCTGGAAGTCTCGTCTCCAACCGTCTCACGCTATATCGATCTGCTCGCCGATCTATTGTTGGTGCGCCGCCTCCAGCCGCTCATCGCCAACGTGGGGAAACGACTGGTCAAATCTCCCAAGGTCTATGTCAGAGACACTGGCCTCCTGCATGCCCTGCTCAGCCTGCGCTCCTTGCCGGATGTGCTCGGCCATTCCGTTGCGGGATCAAGTTGGGAAGGCTTCGTGCTGGAGAGCCTGTTGGCGGTAGCGCCCGATGATACCAGCGCGGCCTTCTATCGCACGGCGGCCGGCGCAGAGGTGGATCTCGTTCTTGACCTTGGCGGCAAGCTGGGACGCTGGGCCATCGAGATCAAGCGGACGGTCGCGCCATCGGTGTCCAGAGGGCTCAGGGTCGCCATCGAGGATCTCGAACCCGATCGCACCTTCATCGTTCATGGCGGCGAGAAGGATTTTCCTCTTGGTGGAGGCGTAGAAGCAATCACCCTCCGTGCTCTGAGTCGCTTGCTGCGGAATGCAAGATAAAGAACGATATCAACAATACCTGTCTGCAAATCGACTCCTCAGAGCCTTCTTGTCGATCTTGCCGGTGGCCGTAAGGGGGACCGTGTCGAAGACGATCTCGTCCGGCAGCTGCCATTTCGCAATATGCGCCGCCATGTGGCTGAGAACATCTGCAGCGGCGACCTTCGCTTCCGGGTACAGTTCCATCACGAGAAGCGGTCGCTCTTCCCACTTCGGATGCGCGATGCCCACGACGGCCGCAATCTTCACGCCAGGATAGGCGACGGCGATATTCTCGAGGTCAATCGAGCTGATCCATTCGCCGCCGGATTTGATCACATCCTTCTTGCGGTCGGTGATGCGCATGAAGCCGAACTGGTCGAGCGTGGCGATGTCTCCGGTATCAAACCAGCCCTCGTCATTCACCGCATCAGCCGGCGCGCGGAAGTAGCGCTGGATCGTCCAGGGCCCGCGCACCAGCAGTGCGCCGGAACTCTCCCCATCCCGAGGCACATCAATGCCAGCCTCATCGACGACCCGCAGCTCGATACCAAACTGCAGGCGGCCCTGGCGTGTCCAGATCGCCTCATCGATGGCGTCCTCTCCCAGCGCGGCCAGGGCCGGCGTCGGGGTTGCAATCACACCAAGCGGCGCCGTCTCTGTCATGCCCCAGATCTGCAGCACCTGGACGCCGTGCAGGGTTTTGAATTTCTGCGCCATGGCGCGCGGAACGGCCGAGCCACCGATTACAAGCCGCTTCAGCTGACCAGGTGTCTGGCCGGTGCGCTCCAGGTGTTCGAGATACATGGTCCAGATCGTCGGCACGCCGCCTGAGAAGGTCACGCCTTCCGACACGATCAGCTCTTGCAGACTTGCGCCGTCCATCAGCTCGCAAGGCAGGACCAGCTTGCAGCCATTGATCGGCGCCGCAAACGGCAGGCCCCAGGCCGTGGCATGAAACAGGGACGAGCAGGGCATCACAACATCGAAAGCGGTGAACCCGAAAGCACTGTTCAGGCCCGAGGCCATGGCATGCAGCACGACGCCGCGATGGGAATAGACGACGCCCTTGGGATCGCCCGTTGTGCCGGAAGTGTAACAGAGGAATGCGCCGGCATTCTCGTCGATCACCGGCCATGCAAATCCGTCGGCTTCGGCTGCGAGGAGCGTCTCGTAGCAGAGCGCACCGACCGCACCGGCGGCATGAACGGTCTTGTCGCTCAGCATGACGAAGGTCTTAACTGTCTTCATCTGAGGCGCGAGCCGCTCGACAAGCGGCAGGAAGGTCTTGTCGAAGAGCAGGATCTCCGGCTCGGCGTGGTTGATGATGAAGACAATCTGCTCGTCGAAGAGGCGCGGGTTCAATGTGTTCAATACCGCGCCGAGACCGGTCACGGCATAGAAGAGCTCGAAATGCCGGTGCGTGTTCCAGGCGAGAGAGGCAATTCGGTCTCCCGCTTTTGCGCCGAGACGGACCAGCGCGGCGGCGGCGCGCTCGACCCGCCTTAGTTCATCCCTATACGACGAACGCGCAATCGGCTCCTCGATGAGGCGGGAGACAACCTCCGCCCCGCCATGCGCGGTCGCGGCGAACTTGAGGATGTCGATGATCTGCAGCGGCGCAGGCTGCATGAGACCGGGGAGGATCGTGCCAGGGTTGGGGGTCATGATCGCCCTCTACAAAGGAGAGGGATCACTTAAATGGCGTGCTCCGACTTTGTAAAGCGAGGCGCGCTGGGCTCATTTCGCATCCTTATCAAGGCGTGCGGCGCGCGAAGGCCTTGGTAGCCGTTGTGTAGCGCGGCCATTCGGCGTCGCCCTCACAGATCCGGGCGTGGCGCGATGCGGCGACGCGTGTATGCGGCGGAGTAAAACGCCCTCACTCAGGCAGGTTCGTTTTGCACTTCGCGGGCGGAGCAAAAACACCTCGCCATTAATCCTTTCGGCCGCTTTGGCGGTTCGAGAGGCGGGGGATGTACAAGGT
>Ga0315902_10002966_pt1 | contig 25826 bp, 32 predicted proteins | sample LakEriMetagenome_9_FD_203523 | JGI IMG/M metagenome (GOLD analysis project Ga0315902, IMG submission 203523) | Freshwater fungal communities from buoy surface, Lake Erie, Ohio, United States - Buoy 12 MA117 | ecosystem: Environmental > Aquatic > Freshwater > Lake > Lake biofilm | place: USA... | reverse complement strand
AACCGGGTTAATCACCAGCGCAAAACTGTGGGTATATCTTAAGTTTGATAGCAATTCTGACGGCGACATTAGTGCGGTCAGAATCCGGCTCAACGGCGTATGGCGATCTGGAACGCTAACAGGCAAACCATCTTCAGGTGCATGGGGTTGGGCATCATGCACAGTGACGGGCGAATATGGCGGGCTCAGCAGTTCGGCACCAGCGTTTGAATTGACTTACAGCGGGGCAACAATCGACGGTGAAGTCTACGTAGACGTTGCGTATCTGGAGATCACCTACGATGCGATGCCGACACTGAGCGGGGCACCTGTGATCGAGGGCGTTGCGGTAACCTACTTTTCAGCGAATCAAACAACGCACACAGTTAACCTGCCTGCTGGAATCGCTTCAGGTGATTTACTGCTGTTGTGGTTCAACAAAGACGGAACCACGGGGACCATCACAACGCCATCGGGTTGGTCAATCGCAGTCAGCACAATCACCGCGACTGACCAGAGTATTCTGTTTTCAAAAACAGCATCAGGCAGTGAGGGAACAACGGTATCGGTGACGACATCAATCAGTGAATCAAGCACTTGTATCGCCTATAGGATTTCTGGCTGGTCCGAGGTAGTTTATGCAAGCACGACGGTAACCTCTACGATGCCGTATTTTCCACCAGCAACAGTCGCAACTGAAACTGCGGGCACAATTGCTATCACGATGTTTTCTGGGCAGGGTGCGGTTGCTGAGCCTACTGAGCTAAGCAATGGTCCAATTGCATGGACTGTGGCACTCGGGAATAGTTCAGACTCAGGAAACACGGTAGCCGCCTATTCGCAGGCGGCAACGGTAAACGCTACGGAAGGATATGAGGTGTATAGCTTCCCGTGGCGATACTCCGCCAATACGTCCGGGCGATTGGTGTCAGTAGCAGTACACGGGACTGCAGCGAGCGGTGGCAGTGGTGTAAGTGATCCTCTTTTCGCGGGGCTGGTGCTTTGATGTTTCGCAATCTTGCGGAAGACGCGACAATTGAAATTTACTTTGAAACGTTTGCCAGCACCGGTGCTCCGGTCGCGCCGTCGTCTGCGTTCACGACTAGTGACTTTGCGATCTACAAGAACGGTTCCGCGACGGCGAAAGCCACGACAAACGGGCTAACGGTCACCAGCCCATTTAATTCTGAAACGGGATGCCATCTGCTGATTATCGATACCAGCAATGACACAGGAGATGCAGGATTTTGGACTACCGGAGCACGTTATCAGGTCAAATTCAACACTGCAAAAACGGTCGATTCCAAATCAATCGACGGTCGCTCTGTGCCTCGTGGATCGTTTGGGATTCAGTCGGAATACATGAGAGGGACTGATTCGGCTGCACTGGCCAGCGGGGTAAACGTGACGCAGTTCGGCGGAACAAACATCACCGCAGCGGCAGGTATTCCAGAGGTCAAGGTTGCGTCGATCGCGAATAATGCGATCACGGCAAACGCAATCGCTGACAACGCAATCGACACAGCAACCTTTGCAGCCGGTGCAACGCTGCCACGTGTCACGCTGGTGGATACGTGCACAACGAATACAGACATGCGTGGAACCGACAACGCAGCACTCGCAGCAACTGCATTAAGCACAGCCGTTTGGACTGCAACCATCGCAGGCCGCATTGATGTGACGCTGTCGACACTGGCCACAGCGGCATCCATCACAACGATGCGAGGTGCTGATAACGATACGCTCAAGTCGCTGAGTGATCAGATTGACGGGATTGAAGGCGGTGGTAACACAACGGTGACGGTACTTCCCGCAACAGGCATCGTGGCAAACAGGAGTGCCGGCGTTACGCTGCTGCCAGTGGTCGGTGAAACGATCAGTCAGGCAATTACTGTATACCAGTCAGACGGAACAACAGCTGTTAATCTCAGCGGCAAGACGTTGCAAATAATCTTCGAAACAATGGCAGGGACAGACGTTGCAACGGTGAATAATTCGAACATATCTGTTGGTGGAACAGGTAGCAACGTGGTCACATTCGCCTATCCATCAGCGGTGACGGCATCAGAAAGAACACTGCGGTTTGCTCTACGTGATGCAGCAGCACCGCTGACCATGTATCTGCAGGGTGTGTGCAGTGTGGTAGCAGCACCGAAGGCAGACACATGACGCTCAGGCTGTGTGCATGTGGTTCCGTGCTTGCACTGCGAGACAAAGAATGCAAACAGTGCGGACGTGGTAGGAAACGATCTAAGCAAGGTACAACACAGGCGGGCTATGGCTGGGATTGGCAGCAATTGCGAGAACGTTTCATTAAAGACAATCCATTGTGCACAGAGTGTGCGAAGAATGATAAAGCTATTGCTGCCGAGGAAGTGCACCACATAGTGCCCATCACAGAAGCACCATGGCTTAGGTTGCAATGGAGCAACCTGATGGCATTGTGTGTGACATGTCATAGATCAATTGAGCTAGCGAGGCAACGGGGAGGGGGGCGGTGATAATGTTGGAGATCGGTCGTCCTTGATAGCCTGTTTATGCACACGCATGTGTCCACAAAATTGGGGGTTCTTAACAATGGTAAGGGGCAGAAAGCCGTTAGCGGCTGAACTCAAAGAAGCGACGGGCGCGTTTCGCAAGAATCCGAAACGCAAGAACAAGGCCGCTCCGGTTGCGGATGGGAAATCTCCACAGATGCCGGAGTGGTTTGACGATCGTGAATCGCAGAAGTGGGCTGAGTTGAGTGCTGACCTGAAACTGAATGGTGTGTTGTCATCGGACACGCGAGAAATCCTGATAGCGTATTGCACCGCTTATGCAAAATGGATGGAGGCACGCGAGCAGGTGGCAAACACTGGACTAGCAATTGAAGGAGTCGACAAAGCCGGCAACACGTTCATTGCAAAAAACGCCTACGTTGGAGAAATGAATAAGTTTCGCGAGCAGATGAATAAACTTCTGCCAGAGCTGGGTTTGACTCCAGCCAGCCGGCAGAAACTGACTAGTCTGAAACTGGATGACGAAAAAGAGGATCCGTTTGCCAAGATTATGGCACGAATGGGACGCGGATGAAAAAGCATGAGGCACACAAGGCAGTTGACAAATACGTCAAGGACGTGTTGAGCGGTCGCATTGCGTCTTGTGTGTCGCATCGTGCTGCAATTCAGCGATACCTCGACGACCTTGAACGGCAAAACAGCAGTGAGTTTCCGTACTATTTTTCGCTCGATGCCGCTACCGCATGCTGTGATTTTTTCCCGCAAATTCTGAAGCACTCCATCGGCAAGTGTTCTGGAATGCCCTTCGTCCTTGAGCCCTGGCAATTGTTCGGGATTTGGAATATTTTCGGGTGGAAACGATGCGCTGACAGAACCCGCAGGTTCCGTCGTTTTTTTTGGACGATGGCACGCAAGAACGGAAAATCTACGCTCGGCTCGGGAATCGCAATACTCGGCGCGATGTCGGACGTGAACCCGTTTACTGGACGTCCGGAAGATGTTGCCGAAGTGGTGTTGTGTGCCACAAAACGAGAACAGGTGCAGAAGGTGATGTATGCGGAAATCGAACGGATGCGAGGACAATCCGAACACGTAAAAGCCCTGTCGACTCCGATCAATAAGCAGATCACGTTCAGTCACAATAAGGGATACATTCACTGCATTGGAAGCGACAAACCTTTCGACGGTTTAAATCCTCACATGGTGCTGATGGATGAAAAGCACGCATGGCGTGAACATCATCGTAAATTTTATGACACAATGATGACTGGGTCGGGCAACCGGTCTCAGCCGTTAATAGGTGATTTCACTACTGCAGGAGACGATACCAGTCAGCTTTGGCAGGAGGATTACAATTACGCAACGGGTGTGGTGCGTGGTGATTTTGTCGACGAGTCGTATTTTTCATATATATTTGAACTGGATGAAAACGACGACGCACTGGACGAATCGCTGTGGCCGAAAGCAAATCCAAATATTGACGTGTCGATCGGTTTAGAGTCGCTTCGAGAAGCAGCAGCAAAAGCGAAAACCTCACCGGTAGAACTTAATCGCTTCACGCGATACCACTGCAATCGCAAGGTCTCCGCCTACGAACGATTTATTCTGCCGGCCGATTGGGATGATATGGCTGACAGTCTGTCCTCATGGCGTGACGCGGACGCAATTACCGCAGGAATCGACCTTGGCGGCCGTGATGACCTCGCGAGTTTTGGTGTGGTAGCTAGGTTTCCTGTAGACGAAGACGACGAAGGCAAAACCATCTGGCGATATGAAGGGTTCACTAAATCATTTATCGTCGACGAAACGAGTCGAGACCTAAAAAAACAGCCATGGGCTGGATGGATCGCAACCGGTGAATTGACGGTTGTTCGATACGTGGTCGCATCGCTCAGGGATGTGTTTTTGCAACTCGCCGACGAAATTGGAATTCGTGCCGTAGCATATGACCCATACAACGCAGCTCAGTTAGGTGATGAGCTATCACAGGCAGGTTTGGAGGTCATAAAAATGCCTCAAAACTGCTTCCAATTTCATGAGCCGATGCAAGAACTATCGGCTGCCATTCGCGAAAACAGGTTCACTCCCGACAAGACCGACAACATATTACGCTGGTGTGCACTTAACATGATGACAACCAGCAATGCACAAGGTAAAATGATGCCCGACAAGCGGAATTCGAGCGAGAAAATAGACGCTGCGGTAGCCTTGTTGATGGGGATTCGCTTAGCGATGTTAGCTCCATCACGTCCCACAGGTTCTCTATTCATCGTTTGAAAGCCCATAATATGGACCTGTTTAGACGGTTTATCACACGAATTGGCTCAGGTTTGAGTGCTTTTTTTGGCGTTTCGCCGGAATTTGGCGACTCTAAGGTCACGCCACGAAGAGCAATTGAATATGCGCCAGTATGGTACGCAGTCAACAAGATTGCCGGGCACTTTTCGCAGTTGCCTATAAACTGCCATCGACGGCTCGAGCGTGGCAGCACAGTCGAGCGTTCTCATCCCGGTCATAAACTGGTTCACACTCGCCCGAACGAGTACCAGACTGCTCCTGAATGGAAGATGTTTGGTGCGCCGAGCCTGCTGCTGTACGGTAACTGGAGATGCTTGATTGTGCGGGAGGGATCTCGGCCAGTCGGCTTGTATCCACTATTGCCAGACCGATCAGGCAGTGAATGGTACGAGGGTAAGCGATACCACGGCACGGTATTATGCAAGCATGAGCCGCTAGCGAAATTACTAGGCGTGACGGAAGACAGCCAGACCGTGTGGTTTCCAGATGAGGACGTGTTTTTCGTGCACGGTCTCAGTTTCAATGGACTGGCGGGGCTAAATGCTTCTGCAGTCATGAGTAACAGTCTCGACGCGGGATTGTCTGCTGAAGATCAGGTAAGAAACCTCGCCAAAAAAGGCTTTAGCGGATCGCTGATTCTAGAAGCCCCTGGCGGAATGTTCCGCAACGAGGAGGAAGCCAAAAAGTTCCTGTCGATGTTTCGCGAGGCTCATGACGGAGCAGAAAACACAGGCAAAACGGCGATGCTACGCGAAGGCATTAAGGCGAATATGGTGTCGATGTCAGGCAAAGACTCGCAATGGATTGAGCAGCGGCTGTTCCAGCGGCAAGAAGCGGCGATGTGGTTTTGTCTTGAGGAAATTCTCGGCGATGATTCCAGCGTTTCTTACAACAGCCTTGCTGAAAAGCATCTCGCCTACCTAACGAACTGCCTGAACCGCTGGCTGGTGCACATCGAAGCGGCCTGCAATCGGTCTCTGCTGACAGAACGTCAGTTAACCAGTGAAACACACTATTTCAAATTTAATACCAACGCACTCATGAGAATGGATCCGCTGAAACAGGCGGAGTACCTGACGAAACTGATTGCGGCCACTGTCATGAGTCCTAACGAGGCACGGGAAAAACTGGAAATGAATCCGTATGAGGGCGGGGACGAATACAAAAATCCAGCCATCACAGTGACGGAACCAGTCGATGAGCCGGAAGATGTGCCAGACAATCCAGAACCGGACGATGATTCCGAGCCGGACGCACGCCAGCGAATGGCGATTGTTTCCCGACTTCGCCCACTGCTCGCAATTGAACAGCAGCGAGTAGCGGCTGCGATGAAAACGAAATCACCTGTGGCCGCTGTCGAGCGATTCTACGCAAAATGGCAGGACACCTTATCTGATGTGTGTGAACAGCTGGGAGGCACACCTTATGCGGCCGCTGAGCACTGCAGACAATCGCAGGACGCACTCATTGAGATGATGGGACGCACAGCCGTAAAAGCATTGCCGGACGCTGTGGGGGAACTTACGGCGGCATGGGGCGAACGTGTCGAGGAATTGGCTGACAACATACTTGGAGCGACAGTATGAATCAGGGTTTCGTAGCGGATAGGCCGGAATTCGACTGGCTTCGCAAGGAAGCCGGTGGCTGGCAATTTGGCGAGCAGTGTATTTTGCTGGCAATAACCGCAGCCATCGGCGTGATAGATGGTCAATGTGTGGAAATTGGAGCAGGAAACGGCGACACGCTACCGCTGACAATCGACCCGTTTTACAAAAGCGGCAATGAGTGCCTGTTGTTTGAGGTGGATCCGAAATCGCTTGGGATGCTGATGGTCAGATACCCACAAGCGACACATCGCGGCGAATTCGTGCCAAACAATGCAAAAGAGTTCGCACCGTTTCCGCTGCTGGTTGTAATTGACGTCGACAGTATCGATTCAATGATTTTGGACGAGGTTCTCGCAAGATGCACACCGCACATTGTGATGGTCGAGCATTTTGACCGATGTCATCCGGAAAATGCTGAGATCGTGCAAAAGGTTCCTAGCTGGTTATTGGGTGAACAGTTAAGTGATGGGTTCACAATTCAGGATAACGCTGCGACGCTGAAAGCAATCGCAGCCGAGCACAGTTACACGCGACTCGGGACGACACGAGTCAATTCTATTTTTGTCCATGACTCTCTTGTCGAAAAGGTCGCGAACTATGTACCAGGCTGATCACGAAACAGGCGAAATCTTTCTTTATGACGCTATCGGATCATCTCTGTGGGGGATGATTGATGCGGCAACAGTGCTTCCGGATCTGGCTAAAATGAGCGGCCGCAGAGTTACGCTAAGAATAGGATCGCCGGGTGGCAGCGTTGATGAAGGTCGTTTGATTTACAACGCAGCGAAACGCCATCAGGGTGGTTTGGACGTCGTAGTTGATTCGTCGGCCTACTCCATCGCCAGTTACATTGCCATGGCTGGTGATCGTGTCGTCATGGCAAAAAACGCCATGATGATGGTGCACAATCCATGGACGATGGCTATGGGATCTGCAGAGGAGCTTCGCAAAACGGCCGACGTGCTGGATAAATATCGCGATTCCATTCTGGACGCCTACACTGAACGAACAAAGAAAACCCGCAACGCAGTTAAAGAAATCCTCGACGCGGAAACATGGTACACCGCTTCGGAAGCAGTCGCTGCCGGATTTGCGACGGAGGTCGGTGATATCGTCGTAGACGCGCCAGCGTTCGCCAAAGCGATGTATGGTGGAAAGCCTGATAAGGCTCAAACGCATGAACCGCACGCAGGCAGCAGGACTCCCGCAATGATTGCATCACGCGAAATACGACTTCAGCAACTAAAAGCGATGTTCGGCCGATAACGCTTGATCACCTGGCTCGCCAACCTTACGATTGCAACACAGCCATTTGGTCAGAAATGGTAAACAATAAATAATGCGGTTCCGGCCGTGTTGGGAAACCCGCCACGAGACTGACCACTCGTGAGCGGGTTTTTTATTGGGAGACTCGTTATGGCGATGATTAAAGAAGCTCGTAATTGTAATCAATGCAACAAGCGAGTTGTCGCGGATGTGCGGACAGCAAACCATGTACTGCATTTATTGCTAAGCTTGCTCACCGGCGGGTTATGGCTGATCGTCTGGCTGATTTGTGCCGGTGGCCGTAACCCAGGTATTTGTCCTCAATGCGGCGGTAAGTGCTAAGTCGCAAAAACCTATTGACATAACCGACGGTATTAGCCTAGAATCACAATCACGCGGGGGAGACATCCTGCACCGAACACGAATTTTCTGAGCAACTCGTTAGCGGCCGGAAAAGTCAAAGCGAAACCATTTCGCCGACTTTTTGCGCCGCTTTTTTCATGGCCTGAGTCGGCATAACAACGACTCAAGGAACCGTGAAAATGATTTGGAATCTCAAAGTAATTCGTGAGCAGATCGACGAAGAGCTTGGCAAAGTCGACGCGATTGTTGCTCTGGCAAAAGACGAGAACCGCGATCTGACGGCAGAAGAAACTGCCGAAGTCGATCGCATTCAGGGCACCGACGACAAGCCTGGCGTTCTGCAGAAACTGTATGCAGACGAAAAGCGAGCGGCACGAATGTCGCAGAATTTAGCCGCTCGAGTTCGCTCGATCGGCTCATTCGAAGTCGGCAGCCAAACCGACAGCACGGCAATTGCTACGGCAGACCCGCCCCGCGTCAAAGTCCCCGCGACTGCGAAGCGTCACGGCACTGTCAAGCACTTCAAAGGGCCAGACGCAGAGGCAAACGCCTATCTGACCGGCCGATTTTTGATGGCCGCCATCGGTGGTGATCAGAAGTCGAAAATGTGGCTGCAGGATCATGGCGTATCTATGCAGCACAGCAGCGACGACAACAGCAAGGGCGGCTACCTCGTCCCGGAAGTGTTGGAAAACGCTCTGATCGACCTGAAAGAAGAATTCGGCATGTTCCGTCGTTACGCCATGAACTGGCCAATGACTTCGGACGTGTCGCTTGTTCCTCGTCGCGTGTCTGGATTCACCACGTATTTCGTGGGACAGAATGACACGATCACGACATCTGTCACCGCACTGGATCAGGTGCGACTGGAAGCCAAGAAACTGGCTGCTCTAACGCAGTATTCCAGCGAACTGAATGAAGATTCAATCATTTCAGTCGCGGATTACTACGCTCGGGAGTTTGCCTACGCTCTGGCAGTCCGTGAAGACCAGTGCGGTTTTCTCGGTGATGCTACCAGCACGTTTGGCGGCATTACGGGTGTGGCGAATGCCCTGGCTGCAGGGTCAATCGTCACGGCAACCGGCGTTACGGCCCTGTCCAATTTGCTGATTGGCACGTTCCAAGAAGCGGTCGGCAAGCTGCCAGAATTCCCAGGCATTCAGCCAGCATGGTACGTCCACAAAGCCGTCTACCATGCGTCTATGGGACGCCTGCAGATGGCTGCCGGTGGAAACACCGTGCAGGATCTGGGAAGCGGCCCTGTGCTGCAGTTCCTCGGCTATCCAGTGCGGTTCATTCAGACACTGCCGTCGACGGCATCGTCCGGAACCAAGATTGCCTACTTCGGTGATCTGGCAATGGCTGCCACCATGGGAACACGTCGCGGTGTGACGCTGCGAGCTGACGAATCGCTCTACTTTGCTCAGGACGCTTTGGCGTTGCGAGTCACAGAGCGTTTCGACATCAACGTGCATGAACGCGGAACAGCTTCGGCTGCAGGTCCGCTGCTGATGATCCAGATGGGCTGATAACTGACCCACTCGTCGCTCCGGGTGGACCCGGCCGGAACGCTGGTTCGCTGGCGTTCCGGTCTTTCTGACAACAAAACGAAATCATTTTCATAAGGTAAAAACATGAAACCGAATCAAATGACTCAGGCAGTGATTGCACTGTCATCGCAGACGGCAGCCGCAACTGCCACGGTTGCTGGCTCCATTGTTGATATGCGTAACGCGGATTACGCGACGATCATTCTCACCACTTCAGCAGCAGCAAACACAAACGCCGCTCCGGTTGTGGTCAAAATTCAGGAATCGGACACCACAACCACAACTGACTTCACGGACATTTCGACAACCACGATGCAGCTGTCAGTCACACTGTCGACCACAGCCGGACGTGTCGCGAAATTTCATGTGAATCAGGACGGTACGCGAAAGCGTTATATCCGCTTGTTTGCGACGCCTGGAACGCACACTACCAACAGCGTTGTCGCACTTAGTGCGGTTGCTGATCTTGTGATGGACACGAACCCATCCGGCACCACAGGACAGGCTGACTTCGTCGCGATTGGCTGACACATTCCTACAACACCCGGAGCAAACGAGTGACCTTAAAATCTATCAAAGTGTGCGGGATGATGACATCGCCGCGATACATCAACGGGCTCTGTCGAGACCACATTGATGCGGCATTCGTATCCGCAAAGATCCCTCTGCAGGATTCGCAAGGTGTGTTTTACGGCCAGTGCATGCAGCGGATGTTGCAGCAGGCCGTAGAACGCGAAGTTGATATCGCCGTAATTTGTGATGGAGATTCTCTATTTACAGATTCTGACATCATGCGGCTTCTGGGAACGCTTGAGGCAAACCCGCACATTGACGCGCTAGCATCAATGCAGATCCGACGCGGCAATAAGACGATGCTGGCCAGCATCAAAGGGAAATCATCGGTCGAGGTGACTGGCGAGCCGTTGCAGGTCTCAACCGCACATTTCGGCCTGACGGTAATCGATTTGCGAAAACTGAAGGACGTTCCAAAGCCGTGGTTCTGGTCACAGCCAGACGAACACGGCGAATGGGGCGATCTGCGAATCGATGACGATATCTGGTTTTGGAAGCAATGGGAAAAAGCCGGCAACACCGTTTATCTTGATCCGCAAACGCGAATCGGGCACTTAGAGGAAATGGTTGTTATGGTGGACCCTACCTCATACGAAGCTGTGCACGCATACCCGAACGAATGGATTGAATCATGCAAGTCGAGTTGATGCAGGACTGGCGCGGCTATCGTATGGGTTCACGGTTCCAGTTGGATGTGATCGGCGGAGGTGTGTTTGATGTTCTGCAGCGCAACAACGTGGCAAGATTACTACCAGAGCCGAACGACGCGAATCAAGGATCAGGAGATTCGCCACACGGTCAGAGTAGTGACACCACCGACCAGCGAACCAGTAACGATCGCAGAAGCGAAGGCACAGCTCAGCATCGGAGCAAGCGACGATAGTCACGACACTGAACTTGTGGCAATCATCGCAGCCGCACGTGAGGAATGGGAACGCGACACGTCGATCGCACTGATTACACGAACGCTCGAGCATCGGCTACCAAAACTGCTGGAGGTTATCACGTTGACTGTGCGGCCGGTGATTGCGATATCGTCGGTAAAATACATGGATGCCGCAGGTACGGAACAGACTATTTCCTCGTCTGAGTATTATTTGGATGGCGATGAGCTGCGATTTCTCGACACATTTGTAAAGCCTATTCTGCAGGATCGTAGTGAGGCCGTGCGAATAACGTACACGGCAGGTTATGGGACTACGTCGGCCGCGTGTCCGGAATTGGATCGCATGGCCATTAAGCTCAGCCTAGCAAATCGGTTTGAGGACAGAGACATGATTGCCTCACCCGGAGAACGAAAAGCGTATGAGGCTTTGGTCGCCAAAAAAATGAGGGCCAGCTATCCATGACGTTTCGCCCTGAACGAAAATTCCGGCTCGGGACAATGCGGCATCGCATCACCGTCAGCGTGGAAACTACGACTCAGGACGCTGCTGGCCAGCCTGTGGTAACGGTCAATCGATGGTTAGCCGATGAACCGGCAAAGATGGAACCGACGACGGGCGGAGAAGGAGCCAGAGGTAGACAGGTGGAGGCTGGTATCAGTGCTATTTTCACCGTGCGGTACAGGAGCGGCTACACGCCAGAAATGGCAATCGACTTCGAGGGGCAGCGATTCTACATCGTCTACGTGAAGCCAGTGCAGGGAATGGATCGGTATCGAGAACTCTACTGCAAATCGGTGGTGCTGTAATGGCCAGACCTCGAAAACAAACTGTCGGCCGACGGCATGGCGTGTCGGTCGGCATGGAATTGATTAACGGTGATGAGTTAGTGCAGGCGCTGCAGAAGTTGGTGTACGAAGTGCAAACAACGGTTCTGACAAAAGCGATTGAGGCCGGCAGCCGTCCGGTTGAGTCGGCAATGATTGCCAACACGCCAGAAAGTCAGGACGGCAGACGACAGCAGTCAGCAAAAACAAAACAGAAATGGAGTGGTGCAAAAAAACTGAAAACCACGATTCGTTCCGTCGTGCGTCCACAACGCAAATTCGGGCAAATCGTTGGCCGTCTAGGATTGGTTGGACCATCCTACAGTGACGGAGGCGGGCACGGAAATCTGTTTTCGCGAGATCACAACCGCAAGGTGTTATGGGGTCGCGATGCTGGGACAGTGCGAAAGGTGAATCAGTTCGTAAAACGAACGGCAGACGAAACGAAATCTGCGGCAGCATCAGCAGTAAAAGCAAGTTTGAAAGCGGGAATTGATGCGGCCGCAAAACAGGCGGCTAACTGATGGCGGATATCGGCAGCGCAGTACGTGGATATCTGGCAGCCAACACAGGCGTGGCTGCGTTGGTGTCAAGCCGCATTTATCCTGATGTGCTGCCACAGGGCTACACAATACGAACGGGCGGAGCGTTGACGTACACAGTCATCAGCACCATTCACGATCATTTAATCAACGGACTGGCAGGAATCGCCAGAAGTAGAATTGAGTTCACTGCATTCGCATCCACCAGAGCGGGTGCGAATCTGATCGCAGAGGCCGTGAGAACAAGTGATCTGCAGGGGTATACCGGAGCAATGGGTGGTGTGTTTATTGAAGCTGTGATGATTTCCGGAGGCATTCAGACACTGGATGAACGGCCGACGGATGGATCACAGGAACATCGATACCTGACCGTTTTTGATTACATGATCGCATATCAGGAGACAATCTGAACATGGCCACTGGAACACGTTTTAAAACTGGAAACACTGCAACGATCACATTGGGCGGTGCACAGACTACGGGCATCACTACGGCATGGGCTGGAAACATCGTATCGATCAATCCGGGCGAATGGACTCTCGGAGAAAGAGACGTAACGCTGCTGTCGGACACCGGCTTCATGCGAGTGGACCCGCATGACTTGGCTGTGCCGAACGAAATCAGCGGAGTAGTGCGGTTCAGTGCTGCATTGGGAGTTCCGCCAATCGACGGCACCGTTGCAACGGTGACGGTCACACTGCCGCAGGCTAGCACCGCAACCAGCGGAGTGACTCGCGGCACAATCACCGGCAAAGCATTCTTCAGCCGTGTGGCGTTTCCTCAGATGGCCAACAATGAAACGATGGACTCGGAATTCACCCTCAAAATGACTGGCGAATCACTCGCGCAAACTCGGGAATCATGATGGATATCAAGCTTATTGATCACGTGGGCGAATCACCCAACGGAACGCCAGTAGATCACGGTCAATGGATCGTGTTTTGCGATGACATTCAGGTTGGGTATTTGCCAAAGGAACCCAATTCCTGGCTGCAGTGTATCGTTACCTTTGACGACAACACGAAAGCTGAACTGATCGAGGCCGTCAACAAAACGGCAGCACTGACCATTGGCGGCGTTGTGATGCCCGTCGATATTGACCTGCAACCACAAGAGGATGACGACGTATGACACTAACGCGAGCGACGTTAGGCAAGCTCACAAAGCGAGCGACAAAAGATCTTGAGATCAACGGCAACGCGGTTCGGATTCAACGTCCAACACCGCTGGAGTTTTCTCAATATCAGATGTCACTGGTGGACAAGGACGGCAAATGGAACGCGACGAATTTAAACGACGCGATCATGTTGCTTGTCGCTCGTATGTGGATTGACGACGAGGGCGAGCGGCTATTCAAGGATACTGAACTCAAGGCGCTGGGGTCGATCGATTTGAGGTTCTACCAAAAACTGTCGGAAGAGTGCCAGCAGTTCACGCGAGTCAGTGAGGCTCCCGAGATGCTGGGGGAGTCCGTCGTAACCACCGTCTCCGGTTCGCTTGCCGAGTCTGTCTCGAGCTTGGAATAGACGATCCGGAAGCGTGGTTGGACTCAATCCCAGAACGAGTGTTTGAAGTATGGTGGGCGTATTACCAATGTGAGCCGTTCGGGTCGCACTGGGAACAGGTAGCGTCGATCGCAGCGACAGTGCACGCGAACAGTGCGATTCTGGCAGCTACGCGAGGCGTCAAAATGGACACGATGAGCGTGGTAGATTTTCTGCCGTCGGATTCCCTCCGATGGCAGAAACGGACGAAACGAAAAACTCGTGGCATAACGCATCCGAAAGCACAGTCTGATATCTTAAAGAGAGCATTCGGGTTCACATGACAACGATTACCGCATTAAACGTCCGGCTTGGAATGGACGTATCGAACTTTAGCGAGGGTGCGAATCTCGCTAAAGGCGAGGTCACGAAGGTGGCTGCGATCATGCGGCAGTCAGTGCCACCGGCCGAGAAATACAAGCAGGAACTGGATCTGCTCAATCGTGCATTTAGTGAGGCGGGAAAGCAGTCTGCGCAATACGCGAACGCCGTTGAGCATCTTGCCAAAAAACATGAGCAGGGGAAATACTCCGTAGATGGTGCGTTAAAAGCAGAAAAAGAACATCAGGCGATGATGGATAGAGGCCGGTCGGTCACTCAGTCTGTTGAAAAAGCATTAGACGCTCACAATCGCCGTGTGCGGGAATACAGTGCTCTGCTGAAATCGGGTGCCATCGATCAGGAAACGTTTCGCAGAGCTGTGCAGCGATCAAACGAAACGCTGAAACAATCGCAGTCGTCATCTTCGTCAGCGATATCATCCATCAAAGGCATGGCAGCGGCGTACATTGGTTTCCAGACCGTAGCCAAATCCCTGCAACTGGCAACGCAGGTCGAAGACGCAACCATAGCCTTTGAAGTCCTCACCGGCAGTGCAGAAGAAGGCCGGCAGTTGTTCGAACAGATTCGCCAGTTTGCGGCAGAGTCTCCGGTGACGTTTTCAAACGCAGCCGAAGCCACAAAGACCATGATGAGTTTCGGCGTCGCAGCTCAGGACGTGCAGAAGAATCTGCAGATGTTGTCCGACGTCACCGGCGGTAACAACGAGCGATTCAAAATGCTATCGCTCGCGTTTTCGCAGACTACGGCTGCCGGGCGTTTGATGGGGCAGGACCTGCTGCAGATGGTCAATGCCGGCTTCAATCCGCTGCAGCAAATCAGCAAAGACACCGGAGAAACACTGCTGGAACTGAAGGCCCGCATGGAGGCCGGAGGCATTTCAGCAGATGAAGTCCGCACAGCATTTGAAAACGCCACATCAGAAGGTGGCATGTTTTACGGAATGACGGAAAGGCTGTCGGAAACTCTAAGCGGTAAAATGAACATCGCACTCAGCGACATGGAGCAAAAACTGGCTGCGGCAGGACAAGCATTAGCGCCACTCGGACTGATGCTGTTTGAGGCATTTGATTTAGTGAAGCCAGTGCTGGATGACATCGTGAGTGTTATTCAACGAGTCGTCGATGGGCTGTCGTTAATGGTGGCGTTTGTCAGAGATGTGTTCAACACTGCCACGACGGGCGTGAATGACATTACGCAAATTGACAAACTGCTCGACCGAATTGAACAACGCGAACGAGATGCCGAAGACGCCAAAGCACGTGCCCTCGATAAAGACCTACAGAAACGACAGGCCGCAGCAAAGCAGGTAGCGGCTGCAGAACAAAAGGCCGCACAGGAAGCGGCAGCAGCGCAGCGAAAGACTCTGGAGGAACAGAAGAAACAGCAGGAGCAGGCGGCCAAAGACGAGAAGAAGCGAATCGAGGATCAGGAAAAAGCACGGCTGAAAGCGATCGAGAACGAAAAGAAAGAACGCGAGCGAGCGGAAAAGCAAGCGGAAGAACAGTTCCAGCGTGATCTGGAGAACGCACGCAAGGCGGCCATGGATTACTTCACGCAGCAGGAACAAAAACAACAGCAACGACGTGCCGACGTCGCCGCAGGCCCGGGCGCAGGAATGGAAATCGGATCTGCAGAGGCCGCTAAATTTGCAGCTGACAGAGTCAACAGCCAGATCGGTGTAGCTGCAGTGCCGGACCAGCCAACACCGGGCGAAACGGAAATTGCCAAAAAAGCGGAACAGCTTTACAAAGAACAACAGCGAGCCGTGAAAGTTGCACAAGATCAAACAACGATTCTCACGCAGCTCGTGACCGCAACAAAAGAAAACGGATTCAAAAGGATTAGATAATGGCGGATCTCAGCGGCATCACAGCAGTCAGACCCACAGCAAACACGCAGTTTCGCCTTGTGCAATACGGCGGAACTGTATCGGTCGGACAGCCGCTTGCTCAAAGCTCGAGTAAGTTCGTGGCGGCGGACGCGAATGCATCGCTTGCACTTGCTGCGGCTGAAGGTATCGCGATGACTCCGGGAGTTGCCGACGGATATGGAATCATGGCTACCGGTGGTCCGATCGTTTTTGTTGGTACAACGATGGTGGTAGGCGAAACGTATTTAGTGTCACCAACAGCCGGCGGCATCATGCCAAACGTCGACCGTGCTACTGGTTCCTACGTCACTCGACTGGGAACGGCATCAAGCACAACGCAACTTGACCTCAGTATTAAAGCAACAGAAATTCAGGTGCCCTGATGGCCTCGGTGCTTCTCGGCGAACAACGCCAGGGACAGTCAGCAATTCGATCGTCAGGCGGGATTCCAATTCTCGACGAGACGTTTCATTTTCTCGTCAAGGCCGATTCCGCAAACGAAAGCCGCCTAACGGTTCTCGCCACGCCAGGCCTGCCTGTTGCGAATGTGTCGGTCTCATCGTTCGGTAATGCGGTGTGCAAAGCGGTGACGGCGGTAAGACGCGAGGACCAGCCGAAATACTGGGACGTCACAGCTACGTTTTCCAGCGAGGTAGATGAGTCACAGCAGAAGGAAAGTGAGTCACAGGATCCGCAGGAATGGGTTCCTATTTACGAAACCAAATTCGAGCGACTGCAGGAAATTGTGACGAAAGATTACAACGACGATGCAATAGCTAATAGCGCCGGACAGCCGTTTGAAAACGGTTTGGTTCGGGCACGCTTCATACCAATTTGGGAGTTTTTTCAGTTTGAGGCGGCATCAGTCAGCGATGAAACCGTCATTGATCGTAATGAGGTAATAAACAGTGTTCCATTTAAAGGCCGAGCCGCTAGAACATTGTTATGCACTGTGATGTCCTCAGTAGTGGGTTTTTACTACGGTCGCAAACGCAGACTTACACGGTATTCGTTGCGATACGACAAGCGTAACTGGAAACACAAGCGACTAGACGTCGGCACTGTCTACAAAGATGGCACGAAGCAGAAAGCGTATGAAGACGCGGATGGAAACGTAATTCTTGGAGGATTGAACGGCTCTGGTGGAAAGGTCGCCGTTGGCACAAAGCCAAGTGTTCTAGAGTTTGCCATGTATCCAGAAGTTGCCTTTGCCAGTTTTCTGAGGATCTGACATGGCCGACGAAAGCACCTACGGATTCGCGAAAGAAGACGCAGAGGCACTGCTGCTCGGGATCAATACGCAGGAAAATGCGTACAAAGAAAACAGCCCCCGCAACGCACCGCCACGTGCCGTGATTCTGGACGCAGCTTTAGGTGTAGCCACTCACGCTTTAACCGGTGCCACTAGCTGCCTAGCCACTCGCTGCACATGGTCAAATGACGACGAGGAATACACTGAGGGCACTGAGCAAATGACGGTGTGGAACCATAGCGAAACCGACGAGTATGAAATAGACACGTTCGGCTTCGCCGTAAAAATCGACGGTCACTGGTGGTTTATGGGCGACTGCGGGCCGATGGCATCGAGGTAAACGATATGGCGTTCCGTGTCTGCTGTAGTTGCCGGGAATTCGACTACGTGAATGTGAAAGCATTCACAGCATCATCCGGCGTGTGGGCATGGGAAAAAAAAGCACTGGCGGTCATGTGCTCGCCAAACAATACCGTCAGGATTCTGCGACAACGCGAAACGTTCGGCTGGACGAATTCAGACACAGCGACCTTTGCCACAGATGGCGGGCTCGGTGTACTCACTTTGAGACCCAGTGCAACCGTGAACACGGTTTGGACTACGAACACCGCAGCAAATATTGACGACGCTATCAGTCCACCGTCTGGCACAGGGGACGGCGCAATTTGCCAAGCAGTCGGGCCAACTGACCACAACGATGAACAGCAATGGACCGTGTCCGGCAGTTACACCGCAGGCACCAACGTCATCAAAGCAGTGTCAATCTGGATGCTGGCGAAGAAAACGCTCACGACAAACTTTCAGCTCAGGCCGGTAGATTCAACAGTCGCAGAAGTGGTAACGCAGCCGACTGCTGGTAACGGCACGTTCACAACGTTTTCTACGGTGTTGGCACCGGACACGATCGTAAACACGTGGGAGATGGATACCGCCACGACAACGGCGGCACCCGTCAAAATCACGGTCTGGATATACTGCAGATTCGACAGCAACACGGACGGCACAATTAGCGGAATTCGGCTGCGGTCGAACGGAACGTTTTACAGTCGCACGCTGACTGGGTTGCCTGCCGGTGGTTCGTGGGGCTGGTGTTACGCAGAATTTACTGAGACATTCACCAACGCATCGACGGCAGATTACGCAGTTGAACTGACGATGCCGCTGGCGACTGTGGACGGCGTTGTGGACATCGACACGATTTATTTTGACGTGGAAATGCCGACGACTGCAGCCGGCATCAGTGCTGTGAAATTCCGCAGCAACGGCACATGGTACACCGCAGCGACTGCACCAACGCTCACGACAAGCTACGCGTGGCACCGGGTAGACATTGAAGCGACATCGCCTTGGACGCTTTCCACATCGTCACCAGCAGTGGCACTAAAAGCGGACGTGCCAAATGCGGGAACGTCGATCGAAGTGGAGGCGGTGCTGGTGTCCGCACTGGCAACGAACAGCCCGTTTACATATCCGAGCGGCACGACACCGACGAGCAATTACAAACAGTACGCAGTAGACAGTGTTATCGTCGCGAGCGATGGCACGGAAACCGCAGGTGCGACGGATTGCGAATTGTTTGAGGTGCTGTGGGACCGCACCAATTCCAATGCATGGGTCAGGCGAGGGCTTCCGCTTTCGCCACCGGCGCGAATGATTTATTCCACCGACAATCGTTGCAGCAATGGTGGTGTGGTTGTGGATTCGGTCGTACCACAACTGCAAACGTTTGATTTGTGGAAACGAGCTACGGTAAAAAAATATCGCATTTGTCCGGGCTGGAATGACAACACTGGCTCACCGTTGCAAATTGTGTTTCGCAGGTTCGCAAGTAGTGCGACGCTGACACATGAAGACGATGCCGCGACAATTGACACCGCATTGACTGCACTCGATGGAGTCGTGTCAGTGACGGTCACTGGTGGGCCGTTGTTTGTTAAGAACGTTGACATTGAAATTACATGGGCTGCGGCAACAGATCAATTTCATTCAGTGCATGGCGTGAATTTTTCCACCAGCTCAGATCAAGCGGCAGCAATCGTCGACATCGATAATTACCAGGTAACCGGATACTGGGAAAACGCATCACGTCCACCCTACTGGACATCGTCCGGCACAGACGCATTGCAGACGATCGATCAAATCATCAGCAGCGTGAATTGGTATACGCTGCGACGGTACGCGCCGACCACAGACGCAGACGGCTGGACCGTCTATACCAATCTAATATGGAACAGCAAAATAACAACTGCTGCAATCGGCGGTACTATGTCAGGCGGTAACATGGTGTCGCATGCTCGAAACGGTGTGATCATTGGGGCGCATTCGCGGCGAAACTTTTCGTCCAGTGTCAACAAGTACAACTATTTCGTTTTGGATGAAACTGATGGAAGTGGACTGCCAGGCGGTGAGCCGACAGATCAATACATTAACGGCACAGGCGACACAGCACACTCCACAATTGACAAGGCGTACATTGCGGACAATGACAAGCATGTCTTTTACGGGTTGCAAGATTCTGCGTCGCTGCTGACCAATGAACTGTGGGAAATGCCAGCGACACCAAATCAACTAAATCCAGATCGTCTGATCCTGCTCGGCAGACCACCAGTCAAATCAGACGCAGATTACGTGTGGTCCAATGGGCAATTGTATGGATCAACGCCAGCATTGACCGCTACAGTGATTGATTCAAGGTACGGTGGAGAAACAACCTTCAAAGCTTCCGGTGATGCGAACTTTGCGGCACATGCTTACAACGCACGAACCGTGATCTTTCTGGGTAACCGCACCCGTTATCGCGGTGATACGATGGAATGGAGGTTTGTTCTGGGGTCGGTGGTTTCGGGGAATTGGAGCACTGGGTACAGCAGCGATTGGCTGCCCACAACTGCTGACGATACCGATGCAAACACTGCCTTGTTTGACATGTGGGGCAACACGTCCGATGCAACACAGGCAATCAAGGTTGTGTTCAATGCGGGCGCAATCGACGATCAAGAGTTGTCGTGGTTTTACCGTGGCGGAACTGTGCTGATTTGTATGGCCAGAAATGGCAATACGACGGACACCACAGTAGACAACCTTGTGCCGTTCGGGCTGACATTATGCATCGAAGTCCGCAACGCGAACACAGAACGGTTTCTGACAATCGCCAAAGAAAACTTTAACGATGGTGTGGTGCAGTGGCAACGCAATGCAGGTGTGGCGGCATTGACAGCAACAGTGACGCCGTCGACTGTTCTTGACAACGGATCACAATTACTGGCGATTAGCGGCTGGTGGAGGCCACTGACGATTGACGAAGACACGGGATTGCCGACAGACGACGTGACAATATACGGCGAATTGCCGTGACCTGAAAGCACTGGGACCGTCATATTCACGGCCTTGGCATCCTGCAGGCCACAACCACAGCACCGGGAGAGCCGTTACGAGCAATCGCAGCGGCTCGCTGTGTTTATCCTGCGCGAGTGATATTTCTGAATATCAGCGACACGTCGTTATCATGTACCTGACTCTGCGAGTGATAACAGATCAGGCCGAATAAAAACCCCGCGTTTTTGCGGGGTCGGCTGGGGATATCACTGCGGCTGATAATTCAAAGTTATCACGACTCACTGTGCGTGATTTTGTGTCTGTACCCTTCGCACTCAATCGCCGTCGCTACGTCATCAACTCGTTGCGGGTTCGCAACCAACCAATGCTCGCCAACGATAGCCAAGAGGTTGCGGAGCTTTTGCACTTGCGACTCGATGCCGCCTTTCTTCAAACTCGACTCGATCCACCAATGAATTGAATCCTGTTCGGTTACCGTGTCACCACGAAATGCTGTTCTTTCATACTCGACTTGCATGTCTTCACCTGTGCCGCGTGATAACAAACCCATGCAACGGAGCGGCGAATAAGCCGTTTCATGGTGGTTGGTTTTCTTGTCGCCGCCCGTTGATGGGTAGCGTTATGCGGACAAATCAATCTGTGTAAGCGACGTACCGGAACTTACCGGCACCGAATTGTTCGAATCTCCCACCGAACGTACCTTTTACCTTCGCTTCCACTTGCTCACGTGTCGTGCCTTCCGGGTAAACACCTTCTTTTACCATTGAGCAGCCACTATGTGGCTTATCGTGCCAATCGATCTTTGACGTATCGAGCTGTCTCGTTCCGAGCGGGACTAGCTTTTCTCCATCGAACTCCATCACTGAAAACATCTGTAACCCTTTCCATTGACGCATAATGTGCAAAACAGCCGCATAACCAAGCATTGCACACGGAGTGCCGCACCATCCGTTTTCAGAATTCCACACCGGGCTGCGGCACCCGGTGAATGCCGTCGTTAGCAGGATGCCACAGGTTCCCGCAGATGATCCAGTAAACAATCTAGCATTAACGCGATACGGCTACGGTCATTCGGTGACAGCCCGCTTCCCGGACCACAGGAACCATCAACAATAGCCCGGCACTGAAACGGCCACGACCCACCCTCAATCGACATTCGGTCGACAGCGTTCGCCATTGCGATTAGAACGTATCGTTGCTGTTCATCGCTGGCCCTTGCAATCGCGGTCCCGACCTGTTCCTCTGAAAACTCTACCACATCAATCGCACGTCTCAGCAACATAAAAACACCTGCTAACAAAGCGTTGCACGGGAGCCGCCGACAACGCGAATTTGTAAATTGAAATCGCTCACGGCGGCCACGTGAACGCTGTCGTTATCTGGAAGAATCAGCCTGTGCAATCGCTTCCATGTACCGTGCCGCCTCACCGCATTGAATCAACGCACGATGAAACGCCTGAGCCTGCTCTACCGTCTCGAACCTCGCAACAACTCGCGGAACATCGTTCGAACCTGTATGCCAGCCCGATTCCACATTGATCCTAGATACAGCTCCAGCGACATCCAACGCTTTAATTGCATCCACTGCTTCCTGACACATAGCGACGAACTCCAGATAACCAAGCATTGCACACGGAGTGCCGCACCATCCGTTTTCAGAATTCCACACCGGGCTGCGGCACCCGGTGAATGCTGTCGTTATCGTGCTTCAGAATCCTTGCAATTGACGAGCACATGTCGAATCGAATTACCGACACCAAACGTGCGTCCGTGAACCTCCTCATCATGTTCCACCCATTGCTGGGCCTGCAGCAATGCATGCAACATATCATTTGCGACTGCTTCCAGATTTTCGCGAGACCACTGAGAAAAATCTGCCATATGACCTCCAAAAAGGCACGATAACAAGGCGATCAACACGGAGCCTTCGAGCATCCGCAAAAAAAATTCACATCACACCCTCGCACCCGGTGAAGATTTTTGTTACTCACGCACTGCGTTGTTCTGCAGCGTATTGCTCTGCCATTCGTTTTTGAACGTGATATGAAGAATCGTAGCGTTCTAAAAATCGAACGTCAATGTGCTGTCTTAGAAAATCTTTCTGTCATGTCAACAACAAGGCTTTGAGCATTTGGATCGAGCCGATTGAAGCTATCAATCAATCGGGACGTGGAATCCGTCGCCGCACCGAAACACGCCGGCAGTTTTACACGTGGAGCTGCAGCCGACAGAATTTCCAACGGGCTTAGATAATGCCGCAGCGTTCCGAGCGACTGGCCGTGCAAAACCTCGCACGCTGTGTGGTCCGCTCGTGACCATTCTGTTAATGCTCTGTCCCGCACATGATTCGGTAGCACGTCCGGAATGCCACAACACTTCGACGCTGCGTGCAATGCCTGCCGGACCAAATGCCCCGCCCAGTCGTAGTTTTTACCATAGGGTAAACGCTGCGGACTTAGCCACGGCTGCAGCCATGTCGGCACCGGCCATTCGTGATGATGCCCTGTCTTCGATGCCGTCAGTGCCAGCGTCGACGTTGTAGCGGTCAATTGTTGCTGCAACTTGATGACATCATCGAGCCTGGCAGCAGTCCACATTGCGAACACCATCCACTGCTGAGCCCACAACGACAAGCACGGCCAAATCAAATCAATGTGAGCGTGTGGCACTGGGTGCGGATCTGGTTGCGGCACTTTGACACGTTCAACCTTTATTTGCCTGCCAGTGGATCTAATCAGCGTCCGCAAGTCTTTCAGCGAGCCTTTGACGGTGTGCGGCGAAAGCCCCTCAGCCAATGCCTTAGTTCGGAACTCACTTAGGTGACGTTCCGTGATATTGGCGATATTCATGTCTTTCATGATGCGAATAAATCGCGCCGCTGAATACATCGGGGTCTTCTGAAGTCCTCGCGACTGAACGTACTGCTGCGAAAAAGCAAAAAGTCTCATTACTTGTCTCCACGGGTGGTGAAGACTCCGTCCGAGTGTGTGTTCCTCGCCCGATGAATCGCAAAACGACACATCACACCGGCCAGGAATTCGACTGCAGTCGCCTTGAATAGAGGCTACCCCTACCCCTAGTTCTAAGGTGCTTCAGGAGCTAGTGGGGTAACACCCGTGTAGGTTCAAATCCTATCGTGCGCAGTCTCGGACATCGGTTGCTGCTGTCAGTAATGCAGTGGGTCGCTTAAAGACAAGTCTCGCGATTTTGAACAACCGATGCCCGTTTCATATGTTGAACGTTGACGTAGGGTAAAAGCTATGCAAAAATCCAACGTTATGAACGACTTCTCAATGAATGTGAAAGCCCTGCTTGCGGCAGAAAACCTGACAATTCAGGATCTCGCTGAGCGATGCGGCATGCGCCGCAGTTACCTCAGCCGACTGATTCACGGCCATCATTCGCCGAGTCTGTCATGTGTCGAGCAAATCGCGCAAGCCCTTGGCGTGCATGCCTTTGAAATTATTACCCCAGATTTTTCGAAAAATCTGCAGACACAACATTGACGTTCTAAATTTCGAACGCTATTCTTCCGCCCGTTGAGTGCTTCAAAACGCTCAACGGGTTTTTTTTATTGAGACTTGTCGCTCGTGGTCCTTGCGATCACATCAGCCGGAGCATTCGGCTGCAGCGGCGCAACTTGTCCAGCTGAAGCTGGTCGGAGGTTGTGTATGTTTGCTTTTATTCGTCGCCTGCGCGATGCCTGGAAGTGCCCTGCATGTGGCACTGTGAACCCTAAGTCTGCTGGGACCGCGTCCATTTGTTCTTGCGGCGTGTATCACCGCAATTGAAACAGCACGATGCGCCGGATTGTTTTCGGTGCATCATTTCGCGGTCCTCAGCCAGTGGCTCTGTCCGACTGCTGCGACTGAGGCCGCGTTTTCTCAACGCTCATAACGGAGTGTGCCCCATGAATGAATTCATAGCCATCTTTTTTGCTGTGCTCGGCGGCATCGTCTGCTGGGTAATCACTGACGAAAACCTGCGGCGAAACGACCGCGACTAAACGCATGCTCCGCACTGGAGGCGGTCTGCGTTTTGGGACTCAGGATCAATGATTCTGATTGACCGCTTCCAGTGTTTTTTTCCGCTGACGGTCTGCGCCGGGTTCGACTCCCGGAAGCGGAATCGTGGTGAGCCGTGACACGCTCTGAAATGCCATTGGACGGCGGCCACGACTCGAACAACTTAGAAAAGAGAAAGGAAGTCTTGTGTCAAAAGTGAAAGGACTCGGAGCAGATGCAGTGCTGCGAAAGCTACGAGCTGGCCACGTCTGCAAACAGCGATTGAGAAACAGCGGAAGATTCTTCGCGCCGTACTTCTGCAAAACGGACATGTGGCGTTTTGAGGACGGAACTGAAGTCACAAATGTGGCCGTTTCAGTGCTGCGAAAACGCGGTCAGATTGCTGTCAGTATGTCCGCGACTCATCGATTTTTAAAGGTCATTAGCGAGGGTAACTGCAATGCTTGTTCTGGGTCGTAAAGTCGGTGAAAGCATCGTGATTGATGGCGGAATTGTCGTCACGATTATGGAGATAAAAGGCAATGGTGTGCGAGTTGGTGTGCATGCTCCGAAAGATGTAACTGTGCTGCGGGCTGAGGTCGCGGACCTGCGGAAGGACGGCAAGTGAGTTCACCCACTCAGCGTTCACTTGCACAGATTCGTAAGTGCGGAATGACGGTCGCCATTGTAGAGCATTGGAACCCGTTCGCACGCATTCGACAGGATCTATTCGGATTCATCGATTTGCTTGTCATCGCTCCGAAGATGATGGCTTTTCAGGTGACCAGCGGAAGCAACGTTTCAGCACGAATCAAAAAGATTCTGGCGTCGCCATTGGCTAAGGAATGGGTGGAAGACGGTCACCGAATTTTCGTGCATGGGTGGGCGAAGAATAAGAACACAAAGAGATGGAATTGTCGTGAAGTGGAAGTGTTTTTGAGTGATTTCAAAGAAGGAGAGAAGACCAGTGAAGATCGTTAGTGGCAAGAAAACCAAACCGCGCAGGACGCTGCTCTATGGCGTTCACGGCATCGGTAAAAGCACATGGGCGGCACAGGCTCCGAACTGCCTGTTATTGAATCTGGAGGACG
>Ga0315902_10002963_pt1 | contig 25836 bp, 24 predicted proteins | sample LakEriMetagenome_9_FD_203523 | JGI IMG/M metagenome (GOLD analysis project Ga0315902, IMG submission 203523) | Freshwater fungal communities from buoy surface, Lake Erie, Ohio, United States - Buoy 12 MA117 | ecosystem: Environmental > Aquatic > Freshwater > Lake > Lake biofilm | place: USA... | reverse complement strand
TGCTCGCGGTGACGCTCAGCCAGTGCACCAGCGTCAAAAAAGCGGACGTGGTGGTCAGCGTGAAGGATCAAAAACTCGGCCTCTATTCGCAGGGCGAGCTGAAGAAGACCTACAAGATCTCCACCTCCAAATTCGGGGTCGGCGACAAGCCTGGCAGCAACCGCACACCGCTCGGACAGCACGAGGTGGTGGCCAAAATCGGGCAGGGCCTGCCGGCGGGCGCGGTTTTGAAGAGCCGCCGCTGGAACGGCGAGGTCCTGAAGCCGGACGCGCCGGGCCGCGACCCGATTGTTTCCCGCATTCTCTGGCTGAAGGGCACGGAGCGCTCCAACCGCAACGCCTACGGCCGCTTCATCTACATCCACGGCACGCCCGAGGAGCGAAACCTGGGCCGCCCGGCCAGCTACGGCTGCGTGCGCATGGGATTGAAGGATGTGGTCAATGTCTTCAACTCGGTGAACGTCGGCGCCAAGGTTTATATCACCACCGGCTCCCTGCCGAAGGCCGAGGCGGGCACCGTGGAAAACATCGCCGCCGCCGAGGCTGCCAAGACGAACAAGGACGCCGATGCCGAGTCTCCCGCTCTCGATGCGCCGGTGGACAGCGCGATCCCGATCGAGATCGCCAAGATGGAAGTCGATCCACGTGAGAAAGCGCATGCGGAATCCAAGGCGAAGGTCGGCCCCTCCAAACCGGCGACGAAGAGCAAGTCCTCCGGCACGCCGAAGAAGCGCAGCACCACCGTCACCAAAAAATCCGGTAGCTCAAAGAAGAAGGCCGCTGCGTAATCTCACGCGCTGCCTGCCAGCGCGGAGCCACGGACGAGCAGATCGAGGAATCGCTCCTCAAACGCGTCCTGCGTGCTCACCTGCATGTAGTCGATGCGATGCGTCGCGCATTCGCGGGCGAGATGATCGCAAAACGCGTCAAAGGTGGCCGTGTAGCGCTCCGCGTCGCGTTTGGTGAGCCAGAAGCGGCGCTTCTCGCCGGTCTCCACCTCGGTGAGCTCGTATTCGCCGTGCAGTTCCGGCTCCCGCTCCTGCGGGTGCACGATCTGCAGGAAGTGGCACTCGCCCGACCACGCGGCCACACGGCCCACGGCCTCCGCCGCGCTGCCGATCTCACTGCCGAAGAAATCGCTGATCACAAAAATGACGCCGAAGCGCTGCCGGCTGGGCCGGAACTCCTCAAAGCAGCGCCGCAGGTTCGTCACCGCGTCAAACTTCAGCCGTAGCACCGCTTGGATGACCTTTTCGATGTTTCCCTGGCCGCGCAGCGGCGGCAGCTCCTGACGCACGCTGCCGTCCATCGAGTAAACACTCACGCGCTGCTGCGCGCTGAGCGCGAGGTAGGCCAGCGCCACGGTGAAGCGCAGCGCCTGCCGCCGTTTCTCGGAAAACGGCTCCGCCATCGACGCGCTGGTATCGATGAGCAGATGCAGGTTCAGCTCCTGCGTTTCCTCGTAGAGACGCACAAAGAGCTTGTCCAGCCGCGCGTAGAGCCGCCAGTCGATCGCGCGGTAATCTTCCCGCGGCGTGTAGTGCCGATAGTCTTTGAACTCGCGCGTGAAGCCCGTCGCGGGCGAGGACTGCGCGCCGCGCCGCATCAGTTGCCGTCTTTTCCGCAGCCGCAGCGCCAGCACGCGCAGCCGGTCGAGGAAGGCGGCGTCAAAGAGGTCGTCAGGCGTGTCGGAGGGCATCTGGGGCCATGTTCGATGTTGAATGTTCGATGTTCAATGCGGAACGTTAAACGTTCACCATGCCCGAGACCATCAAAGACCTCCTCCATGCTTCCGAGCCCCGTTCCGGCATCCTCGCCCGCGGCTGGGTGCGCACGAAGCGCGACTCGAAAGCCTGCTCCTTCCTCGAAATCACCGACGGCTCCTGCTTCAAAGGCTTGCAAGTCGTCGTCGATGCCACGCTGCCGACCGCCGATCTGCTCCCGCGCATCCTCACCGGTGCCTCCGTCGAAATCGTGGGCGATTTGATTGCCTCACCCGCTGCCGGCCAGAAATGGGAAGTGCAGGCCAAAGAAGTGAAACTCCTCGGCGAGGCCGATGCGACGTATCCGCTGCAAAAGAAAGGCCACACGCCCGAATTCCTCCGCACTATCGCGCATCTGCGGCCGCGCACGAATCTCTTCGGCAGCGTCTTCCGCGTGCGGAGCAAGATGGCCTACGCCGTGCATCGCTTCTTCCAGGAGCGCGGCTTTTTCTACGTCCACACGCCCATCATCACCAGCAGCGACTGCGAAGGCGCGGGCGAGATGTTCCAAGTCACCACGCTGAAGCCAAACACGCCGACGAAGCCCGAGCAGGACTTCTTTGGCCGCCCCACCTACCTCACCGTCAGCGGCCAGCTTCAAGGCGAGGCCTTTGCGTGTGCTTTGGGCAACATCTACACCTTCGGGCCGACGTTCCGCGCGGAGAACAGCAACACCACCCGCCACGCCGCGGAGTTTTGGATGATCGAGCCCGAAATGGCCTTCTACGACCTTTTCGACGACATGACGCTCGCCGAAGAACAAGTTCGCTACCTCGTCCAGGCCATGTTTGACGAGTGCCCGGACGAGTTGGAGTTCTTCAACAAGTTCATCGACAAAGAGCTCGTCGCGCGACTTCAGCAGACGCTGGCCAAACCCTTCGAGCGCATCAGCTACACCGACGCAGTCGATATTTTGCTCAAATCCGGCCGCAGCTTCGAAAACCCCGTCGTTTGGGGCGAAGGCCTGCAAACCGAGCACGAGCGTTTTTTGGCCGAAGAGCACGTCAAAGGCCCCGTGACCATCTTCAACTATCCGAAAGGCATCAAACCCTTCTACATGCGCCAAAACGACGACGGCAAAACGGCCGCTGCGATGGATTTGCTCGTCCCCGGCATCGGCGAAATCGTCGGCGGCAGTCAGCGCGAGGAGCGGCTCGACGTTCTCGAAGGCCTTATGGCCGCCCAAGGCCTCGAACCCGAAAACTACGCCTGGTATGCCGACCTCCGCCGCTACGGCAGCGTCCCCCACGCCGGCTACGGCCTCGGCTTCGAGCGCCTCCTCATGTTTGTCACCGGCGTGCCCAACATCCGCGATGTCATTCCCTTTGCCCGGACGCCGGGACATGCGGCGTATTGACCTCGGATGGCTTTCCGAATAGTATCGGCCATGATCTCGCTCCAAGCACTTCACGAACTTCCCCTACGGGAAAAGCTCTTCGTCATGGAAGCGCTGTGGGATGATCTATCGGCGACCGAATCCGACTTGAAAGTGCCCGCCTGGCAAAAAGAGGTGCTGGATGTGAGGGAGGAGGCCATTGCAGCAGGGACAGCCAAGTTCATCGACTGGGAAGTCGCCAAAAAGGATATTCTAGAGGCCGTGCGATGAAGATTCAGATCCTCGACCTCGCGAAAACTGATCTCATGGATGGGCATCGGTTTTATGAAAAGCAGGAAGCGGGGCTCGGGGACTATTTCCTGCGAAACCTGTTCGCTGACATCGACCTGCTTCAACTCACCGCAGGCATCCACCGGAAGCCTTATCGTCACTTTCATCGGGCTCTCTCGAAGCGCTTCCCTTTCGCCGTTTTTTACACCGTTGAGGATGAGATCGTGAAGGTTCGTGCCGTGGTGGACTGTCGTCGCCGTCCTTCATGGATTCGGCGTCATCTCCGTGGAGCGTGAATGGGCTTCGTTTGACCCGTACTTTGGAAGCGCTTGCTGGAAGCGCCCGTTGCTGCTCGTTGTCATCGAATGTCTTTCCGTCTCCTGCTCTTTGCCCTTTGCTCTTGGCCCTTCGCGCTTCAGGCGCAAACGGGCCTCACGCTCCAGCTCGTCTCCGAGCAATCGGCCATCGTGCCGGGCAGACCGTTCACGGTGGGGCTTTGGATCGAGCACGATCGCGGTTGGCATACCTACTGGCGCTTTCCGGGCATCGTTGGCGTGGCTACGCAGATGAACTGGAGCCTGCCACAAGGATGGAAAGCCGGGCCGCTCATCCATCCGGAGCCGGAGCGCACGTTCATGTTCCAGATCAAGGCGCAGGGCTATGACCGGGATGTGATGCTGCGCGCTGAAATCACGCCGCCGGCCACTTTGAATCTGGGTGATCCAGTGACGCTCTCAGGCAAGGCGGTGTGGATGTGCTGCGGCACGAGCTGTCATCCAGGCTCGATGGATCTGAGCCTCACGTTGCCCGTCGCCTCTGAATCGCAGGTGAACCAGAAGTGGCATGCGCTGCTGGAGGCGGAGCGCGTGCGTGCAGAGCGCACCAGCGAAGCATGGAAGGCCGAGGCTTCGGAAAAAGGCAACGAAGTCACTCTCACGCTGCGTCCTGCCGATGCACGCGCGGCCCTGCGACGAAACCAGCGTGATGCGGAAAAGATCATCGTCTTCACGGAGGACGGCTGGTTCGACAGTGACAAGCCTCAGACGATCACGCTGCACTCGGACGGCACGCTCACGATTCAGCTCATCAAGGCGGAAACTTATCTGGGAGGCAAACCACCCGCGACCCTGCGCTGCATCCTCCGCCACGAGGATGGCTGGGTGAAGGGCGAAAGCTGGCGCTGCCTGCAAATTTTTCCGCGCATTGTGCGCTGAATCACTTCTGCTTCAGCCACTCCGGCAATTCGATCTCGCTGCTTTTCAGCGGCGTGAGATTCGGGCTCCAGGTGAAGCCGGCTTCTTCAAACGACTCGCGATTTTTCAGCAGGAAGGCGAGGAGGCGCTGGCCGAGTTGGCGGTGCGGGCTGTCCTGACGCACGGCGAAGGGTTGGATGGCCTTCGCTTTGTCCGCGGGCAGTTTGATGGCATCGAGGTGCTCCTTTTGCGGCACGATGTTGTTCAGATACACGACTGCGGCATCGAGCGAGCCGGTGCGCAGTTGGTTCACGAGCAGATCGCCGGTCGGGGACTGCGCGGAGGCATTTTTGCTGACGCTGTCCCACAGATTCATCGACTTCAGCATGGCTTGCGTGAGGTAGCCGAGCGTGGACTGCTCCGCGTTGCAGATGCCGATCTTCAAACCCTCGCGTGCGAGGTCTGCGAGGGTGTGGATGCCTTTCGGATTGCCCTTCGGCACCGCGATGATGATCTCCGCCTCGGTGAGCAGCACGGCCTCTGGGAACTGCTTGGCCACGGGCGGGACAAAGCAGATGTCGCAGGCGTAATAAACATCCGGATACTTCGGATTGGTGGTGTCACCCATCGTCTTCATCGCCGCGCAGAGGATGCCGCAGCCGTTGAAGGTGGTGGTGACGCTGATTCCCTCGCGCGCGGCGAATTTTTTCAGCAAGCCTTCGATGGCGAGGCGGTTCACGCCGCCGGAATAAAGGATCAAATCGGGGCGCAGCGACCACGCATCGCCCGCGACGGCTTTGAAGCCGTTTTTCTCGAAGGTGACGGCTCCTTTTTCCGGCGCGCTCAAGTAGCGCGCGAAGCGCAGTGCGAGCGAGGAATCGGCGCTGGAGGTCAAAACGGCCGCGGTGGCGAATTCGGTGTGTTTTTGGAGTTCTGGCACCTCAATGGCCTCCAGCTTCTCAAACTGCGGAACGGTGGAATTCCAAATCACGGCCGCATCGACGCTGCCGAGGCTCAAATCGGCCGCCACATCCATCACGGTCGGTTTCATCACCGCGGCCTTGGCCGCCAAAGCGTCCCAGCGGGCTCCGAGGAGCTTTTTGGTGACTTTGCTCACGCTGGCGGCCTCCGGATTGGCGAGCGCGAGCTTCACATCGGCGGCGAGCAGGCTGTCGAGGCCGTTGATCTTTTTGGGATTCCCTTTGGCGACGGCGATGACGGGCCATTGCTGCACGAGGCGCAGTTCCTCTCGCGTGAGGTCCTGCTTTTTGGCGTCGGCGAGCGCACCGTCGTCCGCGGCGATGAAGAGGTCACCTTGCTTCGCGACGCGGAGCTGAGTCAGCAACGTGCTAGTGCCGCCGAATTGGAGCTGCACGGCCGTGCCAGTCTCTTTTTCAAATGCGGCGGCGATTTGCTCGACCGGCTGCTTCAGGCCTGCGGCACAAAAAACGGTGAGAGAGGTGCCTGCGGGCTCTTTTTGGCAGGAGGCAAGGGCAAGGACGCTGAGGAGAGTGAGAACGCGGCGCATGAGAGGGGCGAGTTAACGCGAACAGGAGTGCAATGTTGCCAGCGCGGGCCCCGCAGGCTAAAAAATGGCCATGACGCGGCTGCTGGCTCTAATCCTGATTTTCACGCACACCGCGCTCGTGGCGGAGGCGGTATCCTGCTGGCGGGTGGGCGGGGTTTCGCCGCCCAAGGTGATGGCGTATGCGTCTTTTGAGCTGCAGGTGCTCACGGCGGAGCTGAAACAAGGACGGTTGATGCTGCGCGTGGAGTTGCGGAACGCGGTCGGCGAGCCTGCCGTGCTCCGCCTGCCGATTCCTCAACGGTTGATCAAGCTGCGCATCGCCGGTGGTGATCGAAATGTGCCGTGTACGGCCATGAAGGGCATGTGGACGAGTCCTGTGCCGTCCGAGGTGCCGGTGTATGGCGGCGCGCCGACGGAGCTGGTCTTTGATCTGCCACCGGAGTGGCGTCATGAGACGCTGCTGCTGGATGTGGAGACGCATGCGCCGGTGCGCTTTGCCTTGGAAGATCGCTGGGCCTTCACGCCGGCGGATTTGTCACGAGCGGAAGGACAAACCGTGGCGCTGGATTCCGCACTCGTGCCGCTGAACAGCGAAAATCGCGACATCGGCCTGCGTGTGGGCAGCATGCGCTGCGCGGGCGGTCTTTTGACGATGGAACTCAGCTTTGTGAATCTGGCGCGCTATCCGCTGCGGCCGGAGAGCTGTCCGCAGGGCAAGGAGGCGGCGCTGGTGACGCTGGAAGGTGAAAACCTCCGGCAGGTGAGTGTGCGCGGCGGCATCGTCGGCAATGCGGATGCGTCAGGCGCGCCTTGGCAGCCGGATGAGCTGGTGCGTGGCATGGTGAGCTTTGTGATGCCGCATCCGCACATGGCGCGGAAGCTTTGGTTCTCCTTTCCCGGCTATCCGAATCTGCCGCTGCTGCTGGATGAGCAGGCGGGCATGTGGCGGGTGGATGAGAAAAATGTGCGTGTGCCGGTGGTGACGCAGGCGCGACTGCATTCGCAGATGGAGCAGGCGCTGTTTGACGAGGTGCGCGCGTTTTGGGCCCAGGTATCGAAAGGACTCGTCGCGGGAGACACGCGGGAGGTGGAGAAGCTTTTCGAACTCGGCAAAAAATCGGAGCTGTTCAGCGACCGCGGCCAGATCGCGTTCGAGGACATGGAGATTGCGCCTTTTGAAGATCAGGAGCTGCAGCTTTTCTCCGATGAGCTGCGAATGGTGTCGCTGCGGATGAAATACCGCCTGAAGGGCCAGCGGGACGGCGCGGGCTTTTACCTGCCGATGTTTTGCCGCATGAACCGCATGCCGGACGGCGGCTGGCGCGTGAAGGCGCTGACCTTTCCGTATGAGCCGCCGTTTTGGTCGCGCGGATTCCAGCGTGTGGCGCGCACGGAGCACTTCATCGTGGTGCACAAGGATGGCGCGGCCGATGCGGCGAACTCACGTCAGATGGCGGAGCATTTGGAGCGCGCGTATGCGCATCTCTCCGCCAAAGGGCTGCCGCTGAATGCGACCTACGTGGCCTTTCACTGTCGTGAGGAAGGTGACTTCCAGATTCTCAGCGGCGCGGATCCGGAGTGGGCGGGCGGCTGCGCGGGCGGCGTGCCGCTGGAGGAAAAAGGCCGGCAGCGTATCTACAATCTGGCGATGTTTGTGAATGCGAAGGTGTACACGCCTTTCGAGAACACGTCGGGCATCAGCCCGGAGAAGCAGGTGATGCTGGAGCATGAGCTAGCGCATCTCGCGCTGGGCGAATGGACCCGCGCGTGGACACCTTCGTGGCTGGTGGAGGGCGCGGCGGTTTATTACTCCAGCGAGCAGCTGAATGAGGATCGCGAGTTGCGTGAGCACTTCGCGCGTGGTGGCGTGGGGCTGCTGCAGCTCTCCGAACTGGCCAATCCGCATGAGAAGCGCGACTTTCACCGCACGCTGCATCTGAAGTACATGCTCTCCGCCTACGCCGTGGCGGTGATCGCCAAATCGCAGGGTGAGGCCCGTCTGATCGAGCTTTATCGCGCCTTCGCGGAGGAATCGCCCGCGCTTTGGCAGGTGGGAAAAAACGAGGACGACACCTCGCCCGCGAAACGCTCGGCGCGCGTGCAAATGACGCAGCTCCTGCTCAAAAAGCACCTCGGGCTCAGCGTGGAGCAATTGGAGGAGCAGGTCGTGCGCGGGCTGCGGAAGTAGCGGACGCGATCAAATCACCGGTCCGGCGACATCCTGCCATTTGGCATGCCACTCTTTGAAGACGATGGGACTGATCTCGCTGGGCTTGATCTCGCTGCGGCCGCCCCAGAAGACGTTCGTGTATTCGAGCGGGATGCCCACGTCAGCAAGATGCTTGTCGATCGCGGCTTTGTGCGAGAGCACGGTTTCCTTGTCGGTGCCGTGGATGACGCCCATGATGTTCACGTTGGCAAAGCGCTCACCGCCTTCACGCCAGTAGGCGTGCGTCATGATGGGATGACGACCGACTTCGCCGCCGGCGCGCTCTTCCATGCCCTTCGGCACCTTCCAATGGAACAGCGCGTTGAAGCGCGTCACGCGCTGGCCGCTGGCGCTGGGCTTCACATGTTCGAGGAAGGTGGAGAAGCGGCCGATCACGCCTTTTTCGTCGAGGCGCTTCGCAACCTCACAGAATTTTTCCAAACTCACGCCCGCATCCTTCGCGCGGCCAGCCCAGGGCTCAGGCCCGATCTCTTCGGACTTCAGATCGCCTTTGAGATGGAGGAGCACGTTCCATTCTTCCGCGTCGAGGTCCGCGATGTTCGTGGTCATCATCACGGCAGGCACGTCAGCCTTTTCACCGGGTTCCATCGTCTTGCGGCGCACGTGGCCGACGCCGAGGGCGAAAATGCCGTGCGCCTGCATCGTGTAGTAATCCTCCGCGCCGATGAGGCGCTTCAGCACATCGCAGTGATCGTTGATGTTGCGGTCCTGCGGCACTTTCAGCGTGGTCCAGAGGCGGAAGTCACTGCCGCTGACCTCGCGATCGGTGCTGCGCAGCACGACGTGGCCGCTGAAGGGATCTTGTTTGAACAGGAACTCGAAGGCGGCATCGAGCTTGTCCGCCGGCAGCTTCCACGCGACGAGCGCGCCTTCGGCGAGCTTGTTGGCGAGCAGGGTCTGGCGCACGCGGCGGATCACGCCCGCGGCCAGCATGGCGCGGATGCGCTCCACGACGGTGTCAAAGGCCACGCCGCTCTCCTGGGAGATGAACTGGAAGGGATGCTGGTGAAAGCCCTTCACGCGGTCTTCGCTGACAGCGAGGATTTGCGCGTTCACGGGATCGGAGTGCTCGGTGGGGATGGCGGACATGCGGGGAATGGCTGGGAGTGTGAAGAGCCGGACACTTAACGGCGCGGGATGCGATGACAAGAGCCGGAACGCGCGCTTTTGACCGCAAATCTTGCGCTGGGCGCGAAAGCTGCCGAGCAGGCCGAATCCTCAAGAGTTTGCCGGATGTCTTTCCGGACGAGTCCTCTGCTGCGTTTAGGATGTGGCTCTTCTACGGGTGCGCAAAGCAAAAACACTTGCCCCAACTAGTAGCATAGCTCCTGGTTCGGGCACAGTGTTGAACTTTAAGCTGCCGGAAGCCAGGTAGCCACCGACTCCTGCTGAGCCACCTTCAAAATTGATTGCGTAGGTGCCTGGTGACAATCTTGCTTCGAAGGATACTCCGTCCGCACTCAAACCACTTAGCGTGGCAGGGGGATTCGAGCTGCGCTCCGCGCCTCTCGTAAAGATTGCCCCGTTTTCTCCTTGGCCTTCGTAAAGCTGAAGAAATGCGTAGCCACCGCCATACGAGTAGAAAAGATACCCTTCAGGGACATTGCTAAATAGTAGTTGAACGAGGGTGGTCGAGGAAAGCGAGAAACTAAAACCAGCGTTTACGCGGAAAGCAGATCCAATAGCCTGTGGGTCTTGTGTGAAAGTTTCAGCGCGGCTTTCAAAGCTGATACTGTCTGTGTTGTAAGTGAACAAAAACTCACCGTAGGCAGATGAGGTGCCCGCAGTGAGATTCACGGTTGCTCCATTGCTATCAAATGGGTCAAACGATCTCCGATCCGTCTCACTGAAATACTGGGGAGGATCTGTGTTCGTCGAGCTGAAAGCAGTTCCGTCGATTAATCCTCCACCGCTTAGAAGTGTATAAGCGACTGCCTGTGATGGGGTAATGAAAAGAGCCGTGGCGCTAAAAGCCAACATTGAAGCAACTAACGACTTGGTTTTCATTTTGCTGATCGCTAGTTTTAAGGGGTGCAGGCGTCAAACTGCATTCCAACTCATACAAACAACTTACCAGGAATCGAGTGGTCAAAGAATACACCACCTGTGTGGTGAGCGCATACGCAGAGGTGGTTTGGGAACCTTTGTTTGCTTCGTGTATTCCTGTGAGAAATGAACCTTTTGCATTCTCCGCGTAAGGTTGCGGCAAATCTTGCGCTTGCGGCGAGGCGTGGCCGCTTTCATGAAACGCGCGCCACTCATGCAGCTCCATCTCCCGAATCATCCCACTCAGCTCTATCTCATCCGCCACGGCGAGGTGGAGGAACGCTACCACAAGGTCTTCGGCGGCTGCCGCATCGACATGGCGCTTTCCGGTTTGGGACAAAAGCAGGCGCTGGCGCTGCAAACCTGGCTGGGAGACACAAAGCTCGATGCGATATACGCCAGCCCGATGTTGCGCGTGCAGCAGACGCTGAAGCATGTTGCGGAATCGCGAAACATGGAGCCGGTGATCATGGAAGGGCTGCGCGAGCTCGATTTCGGCAAATGGACCGGGCATCGCTGGGATGAGGTGCAGTCGATTTTTGGCGTGAGCGCCTTTGACTGGCTGGAGATCATCGAAAGCGCGGGCATCCCGGAAGGCGAAAGCGCGGAGCACGTCGCCGCGCGCGTGGGCGACTGCATCCAAGCCATCTTGAACGCGCATCCGCATCAGCGAGTGGCCGTGTTTTGCCACGGTGGCATCATCCGCGTGATCCTGGCGCTGCTGCTGCGCATGCCGCTGCGTCACATGGCGCATTTCAACATCGAGTATGGCTCGCTGTCCGTCGTGGAGGTGCAGCCGGAGAAGAAGCACGCGGTGGAGGTGGAGTTGCTGAACTTCCAGCCGCCGGTGGTTTGAAAAGTAGTCCAGTTGCTCCGCAACTGGACCAGAAGATGCAGTTGCGTAGCAACTGCGGTACTTTGCGTAGCAACTGCGCTACTTTTGAAGCGCGAGCACTGCATTGTGACCGCCCATGCCGACGCTCATGTTGAGCGCGATGTGACCGGGCTGGATGGCGCGGGCATCGACGGGCAGTTCGAAGCCGGGCGCGGGAGCGGTAATGGCAGGGGAATTGGCTGGAAGCAGGCCGTGACGCATCGAATCGGCCAGCAGCAGCGTTTCGAGAGCGCCGCTGGCACCGAGCGAATGACCGCAGCGGGGTTTGGTGAGGTGGAGCGTGGGTTTTTCCGTCCAGGCGGCCAGCGCGGCGGATTCAGCGCGCATTTGCGCGGGCGTGCCGTTTGCATGCGGGCAGAGCGCGGTGATTTCGTGGCCGCTGAGGTCGGCGCGCACGGTTTGGAGGCAGCGCAGCATGCCTGCGCCATCGGGCGCGGTGCCGATGCTGTCATAGGCATCGCTGCTGACCCAATAACCGGCCACTCGGCACCACCCGGGCGTTTTTTCAGCGGCGGTTTCGAGCAGGATGGCCACGCCAGCTTCCGCAGGATGAAAACCATCCGTGTCGGATGAGTAAGGATCGCATGCGCTCTTTGCGGAGAGTAGGCCGGAGTCGCGAAACACGCGCAGCAGCGGCGTGATGAGCGGCAGATCGACGGAGACAACGATGGCGCGCTGCGCGAGGCCGTTGCGCAGCCAGAGCGCGGCCATACCGAGTGCATCCAAACCCGCGGAGCAGCCGCTGGCGAGTGTTTGCGTGGCTCCGCGCACGCCGAGCTCGATGCTCACGGCCGTGGCGATCTCGCTGTGCAGATTGTTGCTGGCGGCGTAAAGGCGGCGCGGCGTGCGTCCAGGCCAGGGTTCGAGCCATCCGGCGAGGTTTCCACGGCTGCTACCGGCAAACACGCAGGCGCTTTCGATTTCCGCGCGCGTCCATCCGCGCTGAGAAACGGCCTTTTGAGCCAGATCGACCGCCAAGGCGCTCGCAGGCGCGTAGCGGCGGTTTTGGAGCTTTTCGCGATTTTGGATCCAACCGGCGAATTGGGCTGAAAACTCGTTGGTGAGCCCCAATTCGCCCAAAGGTCGCAAACCGCCATTTCCAGCGCGGATTTGCGCGAGGTCATCGCCGAGGCAGCAGGCTGCTTCGCCGCCGCTGAGGACGATTTGAGGGCCGCTGGCGAGGAAGTTCATCGTTTCCCGCGGATCAGGCCGTGACGGGCGCGGTCTGGAAGCGCTCCATGCTGAAACGCTTCAGCAACGAGCCGCCGGCGACGTAGGCGAAGCCGCCGAAGAACAGCATCAGGAACGGAATGGAGAGCCACTGGCCGCGCTGGGTGGCGAGGACGACCATCCAGCCGAAGTAGATGGCCATGGCGACCTCCAACCACAACGCGATGGATTTGCCGGCCTTGTAGCGCGATTTTTTCTGCGCGGCCTGGGCCTGCGTGGCGATGCCGTATTTCGGTGTGCGGACGAATTCGCTCTCCTGACCGAGCAGCGCCTCGAGCACGGCTTTGCCATTATTAATGCTCATGCCGATGCCGAGCGCGAGCAGCATGGGCACGTAGGGCAGGGCTTTGAGCCAGCCCCAGCGCGTCTGCGAGCCCTGCGCGGTCATGTAGAACACGACGACCGATACGGTGGCGAAGAAGAACACGGGAATGTCCACAAACACCGCCTTGTGCCAGTAGCTGCCGATGACGAAGTTCGCCGGATACATGAGCACCAGCGTGCAGAGCGTGAGCAGGTAGGCGAAGTTCGCGGTGAGATGCGCGGTGGCCTCCAGTTTGATCGAGAGCGGCGCGTCGCTGCGCCAGACATCCATGATGATTTTTTTGCAAACCTGGATGCTGCCCTTCGTCCAGCGGTGCTGCTGGCTTTTGAAGCCATCCATGTCCGGCGGGAGCTCGGCGGGGACGACGACGTCTTTGAGATAAATGAAGCGCCAGCCGCGGAGCTGCGCGCGGTAGCTGAGGTCGAGGTCCTCGGTGAGCGTGTCATGCTGCCAGCCGCCGCTTTGATCGATGGCGGCGCGGCGCCAGATGCCGGCAGTGCCGTTGAAGTTCAGATACTCGCCGTGGCGGCTGCGCGCGGTCTGCTCCAGCACGAGATGGCCGTCGAGGAAGAGCGCTTGGAGGCGCGTGAGCAGGGAGAAGTGCTTGTTCGCATGTCCCCAGCGGGCCTGCACCATGCCGACGGTGGGATCGGTGAAGTGGTGGATGAGTTTTTGCAGGTAATCGGCCTGCGGCTGGAAGTCGGCGTCGAAAATGCAGATGAATTCGCCTTTCGCGACGGGCATGGCCTCGTCGAGCGCGCCCGCTTTGAAGCCCTTGCGGTTTGTGCGGTGGAGATACTGGATGTCGTGGCCCTTCGCGGCGTATTCGGCGCTGAGCTTTTCCGCGTAGGCAGCGGTTTCGTCCGTGGAGTCGTCGAGGACCTGGATCTGGAGCTTCTCGCGCGGGTAATCGAGCGCGGTGACGCAGCGCAGCAGGTTTTCGACGACGTCGAATTCGTTGAAGATGGGGAGCTGGACGGTGACGACGGGCAGCTCCTCAAACTGGCGCGGGGGCACGGGCACCTCTTTGCGATGCTTCCAAAAATGGTACAGCACCTTGATCCTGTGGGCGCCGAAGCCGGATAAGGCGAGAAAGAGAAGGATGTAACTGGCGAGCCAGATGGAATGATCCCAGGGGAGCATACGGGAGAGGCCCGTTCGGTGAGGTATAGCGTGGGAACGGGGGCGCAATCCATCGCCGTCCGTCGCGCCCTTGCAAGAGCAAATCCAGTGCCAGCGGGTAAGGCTTTTCTAAGAACTATGAAAGGGGGCTCACTCCCCGACCACGCTGACGACGATGCTGCGCTCATGCGGCGCGCGGCGGTGCTCGAAGAGAAAAATACCCTGCCAGGTGCCCAGCGCCAGCCTTCCGCCCATGACCGGGATGACCTCGGACGTGCGCGTCAGTGCCATGCGCAGGTGGCTGGGCATGTCATCCGGCCCTTCGTAGGTGTGTACAAAGTAGGGCGTGTCCTCCGGCACGAGGTGGTCGAAAAAGGCATGCAAATCCGTGCGCGCGGACGGGTCCGCGTTTTCAAAGATGACCAGGCTGGCGCTGGTATGCCGGACCATGACGGTGGCGCTGCCGGTGCGGATGCCGCTGGCGGCGACGATGCTCTGCACGCGCTCCGTGATCTCGGTGGTGCCTTTTCCGCGGGTGCTCAGCGTGAATTCCTCTGCGTGGGCGGCCATGGGTCGGTGGGAAAAGCGCTGCGATGGCGGAGAGGGAGGGATTCGAACCCTCGGTTGCCTTTCGACAACGTCTGATTTCGAGTCAGGTGCCTTCAACCACTCAGCCACCTCTCCAGAAATCGCATGCGCGGCGCGGAGACTAGACACCCGCGCCCGCTTTGCAAGGCGGGCTTCGAATTTCACCCCGGAATTTCAATTGTGCCCGCCCCGCGCCTGCGATTGGTGGCCGCCGTCATGAATATACTCTCGATCCTTATCGGTCTCTTCGCCTCCATCTGGATGGTCTTCGGCATGATCCCCTTCTTTGGCTGGATTCAGTGGCCCGTGGTGGCGCTCTGCGTGGTGGGAGCCATCTTTGGCCTGCTTTCGCAAAAGAAGACCGGCTTCAAGATCAACCTCATCGTCGGTATCGTGGCGATCATCCGCGCGGTGATCTTCGGCGGCTTCATTTGAGCCCCGGCACCTTCACCTTGCCGTGCGGCACGCTGACATGCGGATTCCCGCGCGCGAGGAAGCGCCACGGAAAATCCACCGCTTGGCTGATGCCCACGCGGATGTCGCTAACGACCTCCAGGCTCTCCGCAGCCGGTTTGAAGCCGCAACCGGCCTCGCGCCCACTCCCAGCCATCGCGAGGCCGTGATGCGTGCCGTCGATGGCGAGGGCTTGCGCGAGTTTTCCGGGCCCTGAGCACAAATCGCGGGCCTTTTCGCGATTCCGGCGGCTTTGCATGCTTTCGAGGCCTTTTCGTGGCTCCAGCGCACGGATCAAAATGAGCCCGTCCTGCTCGCCGCCCTTCACCAGCAGGTTGAAGAGCCAGTACATGCCGTAGTTGAAGTAAACATACGCCGCGCCCGGCGGCCGCGATTTCACAAACTCGCGCGTGCTGGGCCGCGTGGCCGTGTGGCAGGCCGGATCACCCTCCACCGCATACGCCTCCGTCTCCACGATGATGCCGGAGCAGCCCTTCCACACCAACTCCACGCCCACCAGCTCACGCGCGACTGTGAGCACATCACGCTGGAAGAACTCGCGGGTGAGAAAGGGCATGGACTGCGATCATTCGCTGCGGAAGCAACTGCCCACACCGCAGGTGGCGCAGGAATTCAGTGGGGTGGCGGGCGATGGCTCGGCTGGCGCGATGGGACCACGCGGGAGTTTTTCCGAGCAGCGAATGCGCACCTGAAGCTGCGTGTCGGTCACCGCCACTTCCATCCGCCAAGGCAGGCGTGCGCGAAACCTCAAATCGACGTAATTCCAAAACACCGTGGCATCACGACCGATGCGGGCGAGCGAGCCGACGCCTGAGTTCGTGTGCGCGTGGCGTTCGACGATGGTGAGTCCGGCTTCGAGCGCTGAATTGTACAGCGCGCCGCTGAGCTGGCACAAACCGCCGCCGATTTGTGGGATGAGGCAGCCCTCACGCAGCTCGCGGCCTTCCGCGTAGCCGTTGGCGCGAGTCACACGCCCGAGATGACGCCAAAAGCTCCAAACTTCATCTGCTGGCACTTCCACGCCATTCAGGATGGCAGCGGCGACGCGAAGGTTTTGAACTTTGCCTTCCTGCAGCTGCTTTTCGCGTTCTGAGGCATATTCGCCGCGACGCAGGTCGGATTGCCATTGTGCGACGATGGGCAATTCGGCGAGCTTTTCGCTCTTGGGATGTTGATGGATGCCTTCACGCCAGTTTTTCACGCCACGCCTGAGTTGATGCACTTTGGCTTTCGCGAGGAAAAGCAGCGCCGTCCAGCGCGTCGGCTCAGGATGCGGATGTATCGTCGGAGAAGTGGCAAGCGCACTCATGGCATGATTTTATCACAGCCCCGTCGGATGGTCCACAAACTGCCACGGGAGGCCGAATTTCGTCTCGAGGTGCGCGGCGAGGGATTTCACGCCGAAGGTCTCCGTGGCGTAGTGGCCGCCGTAGAGGAGATTGATGCCGAGTTCCTCGGCCAGCGTGTAGCTCCAGTGCGGGCCTTCGCCGGTGATGAAGGTGTCGATGCCGTTTTTCGCCACGGTGGCCACTTCGCTGCCCGCGCCGCCGGTCATGATGCCGATCTTCCGGCACACGGACGGTCCAGCGGCGCAGACATGCACGCGCGTGCCCGTGGCGGCTTCGAGTCGGCGCACGAGCTCCTCGCGATTGATCTCCGTTTCGATGCGCGCGCCGTTATCGGTGCCCTTGGTCTTCATGAAGGTGCCGCAGGGCTCCAAACCGAGCGCGCGGGCCACGCCGGCGTCGTTTCCGAGCACGGGATGAAAATCCAGCGGTAGATGGCAGCTGTACACCGCGAGTCCGGCCTCAATCGCGAGCTTCATCTTTTGAAACACCGGCCCGGTCCAAGGCTGCGCGGTGTTCCAAAACATGCCGTGATGCACGATGAGCAAATCCGCGCCCAGCGCGACGGCTTTGCGCATCACCGGCAGTGTCGCATCGACCGCGGCGACGATCTTGGTGACCTTGTTGGCGGCGTTTTCACACTGCAGGCCATTGTAGGCGTTCGGATAATCCGGGATCTCCGCGATGCGCAGCTCCGTGTCGAGATAGGTTACGAGTTCGGTGAGGTTCATGCGCTAAGTCGGTTTTAGTGTCCCAGCACCAGCACGCTGAGCGGTGGCAGATCGACGACGATGCTCCACGGCTGGCCTTGATGCGGCACTTCCTGAGCCTGGAAGCCCGCGCCAGCGCTCACGCCGCTGCCAGCGTAGGAAGAGGAGTCGGTGTTGAGAAGTTCACGGTAGCTGCCGGCACCCGCCACGCCGACGCGGTAGCTTTTGCGCGGCACAGGCGTGGCGTTCACGAGCACCGAGACCTGATCGCCATCGGGCGAGCTGCGCATGAAGGCGAAGACGCTGTTCTCCGCGTCGTTTGCATCGAGCCAGAAGAAGCCGCCGGCCTCGTGATCGCGGGTGTGGAGCGCTTTGCGGCCGGTGTAGAGGTGATTGAGGTCTTTGACGAGGCGTTGCAGCCCGCTGTGCTCCTCGCCGAGGAAGAGATGCCAGTCGAGGCTCGCATCGTGCTTCCACTCATGCCATTGGCCGAATTCACCGCCCATGAAGAGCAGCTTCTTGCCCGGGTGCATCCACATCCAAGCGAGGAACATGCGCAGGTTCGCGAACTTCTGCCAGCGATCACCGGGCATCTTGTTGATGAGCGATCCTTTGCCATGCACGACCTCGTCGTGGCTCAGGACGAGGATGAAATTCTCGTCGTAGGCATAGATCATCGAGAAGGTGGCCATGCCGTGGTGGTATTTCCGATGAACCGGGTCCTCCGCCATGTAGCGCAGGCTGTCGTTCATCCAGCCCATGTTCCACTTGAAGCCGAAACCGAGCCCGCCGGTGCTCACGGGACGCGACACACCACCCCAGGCCGTGCTTTCCTCCGCGATGATGGTGGTGCCGGGATGGTTCGCGTAGCACACGCTGTTCAGCTCCCGCATGAAGGCGATGGCTTCGAGGTTTTCGCGACCGCCGAGGTGATTCGGCACCCACTCGCCTGCCTTGCGCGAGTAATCGAGGTAAAGCATCGACGCCACGGCATCGACACGCAGGCCATCAATGTGGAACTGGTCCAGCCAGTAGAGCGCATTGGCGACGAGGAAGTTTTTCACCTCCGTGCGGCCGTAGTTAAAGATGAGCGTGCCCCAGTCCATGTGCTCGCCTTGGCGCGGATCGGCATGCTCGTAGAGCGCGCTGCCGTCGAACTTCGCGAGGCCGTGCGCATCCTTCGGGAAATGGCCGGGCACCCAGTCGAGGATGACGCCGATGCCGTTTTGATGACAGCGGTCCACGAACTCGCGGAACTCATCCGGATTCCCAAATCGGCTCGTCGGCGCGTAGTAACCGGTCACTTGATAACCCCACGAGCCATCAAACGGATGCTCGGCGATGCCCATGAGCTCGATGTGCGTGAAGCCTAGGCCTTTCACATAGGGGATGAGATCGTCCGCGATTTCGCGATAGCTCAGCCAGCGGCCGCCATCATTCATGTTCCGCTTCCACGAGCCCGGATGCACCTCATAGATGCTCATCGGCGAGTGATACAGATCCACAGAAGGCCGACGCTGCATCCATTCTCCGTCCGACCACTGGTAGCGCTTCAAATCGAAGGTCAGGCTCGCCGTCGCCGAGCCATGCTGGCCGTAAACCGCCATCGGATCGCTCTTCACATGCAAATGACCGTGCGGGTCATGCAGCTCGAATTTGTAATGCGCGTTCTCCTTCACACCCGGCACGAAAAGCTCCCACACGCCGCTGCCACCGCGCGGCTGCATCGGATTCACGCGACCGTCCCAGCCATTCCAATCGCCCACCACGCTCACATCGCGGGCATTCGGTGCCCAAACGGCGAAATGGCAGCCTTCGGCAGTCAGATGCGCGCCCAAAACCTCCCAGAGCCGCTGATGGGAACCTTCACGGAAAAAATAGATGTCCTGGTCGGTGATGGGGGAGGTCATGAAGCCTTATCCATGGTGGTCTTTGATCCGGAAATCAACGACACGATCAGCGAACGGCCTGCTTGCATGCCTGCCTAGCGCATGATCGGTTGCCCTCCGCCCCCTCGCGATTTATCCTCCCGATGACGACACATGCCTCCGAACCCGCTCCAACCTCCGGTGAAACCGCTGCTCACTCCCGAGCAGATGGAGCGCATCTTATCATCGAGGCGCTCCGTTACCTCGGAGGAATTCAACCGCCAGGTGGCTGCCCATCTGGGCCGCCCACTCTCGCCCGGCAGAAGACAGACCTTCGTGAATGGGCGGGAAGTTTGGGTTTGCTGCTAGATTCGGCGTGGATCGTGCCGCGGCTGGTCCGTGGTGGGCAGGAACATGATTGGTTTCGTGAAGGTGAACGCGTTTTCAAAGTCACGCGCGATGGCATCTTCGGACTCTCCGCGGGCATGGATCTGGCGCTGGTGTCCTCGGACATGGACGCGCGGCGTTTTCAACTCTGGGAGGCCTCGCCCATTGAGTATCTGGAGCGGCTGCTGTTGCAAAACGAGCTCGTTCCAGGTCTTAACCGGCTCGAAGGTGTGATCGATCAAGGAGATGATCTGGCGATTGTGAGTTCGCAGCCTCGATTCGACATCGTGCCGGTCACGCTGGCGGAAATTGATGCGTGGTTTGCTTCTCAGGGCTTCGAAAAAGTCACGGCCTGCGGTTACTACCGTGCGGAGGACAATCTGGGCGTCTTCGACGCGCATGCGAAGAACCTCGTGCGCTTTGAGGACACGCTCATTCCCTTTGATGTCATTCCCTGTCGTCCTGCGGGCGGGTTTCTGCGCTTCATCGAGGATACCATTGCCGCCGGGCACTCCGTCAGCGTGGTGCGGACGGTTTCGACTTCACCGCGTGCTATTTGAGCAGCGGCAGCAGCTTCGTGCGGAGCAGTTCCTGCCAGTCGAGCCGCAAGATCATCTGGCGACGCAACTGCCGTGCCTGAATCGCAGGATGCGCGCGGATTTTGCGGGCGAGGTTTTTGGGCGCGGCGTTGAGTTTGAAGAAGGTGGCATCCGCAGCGGCCACTTCGCGATGCGCGGGGATGTCGGAGCAAAACACCGGCACCTGATGCAGCGCGGCCTCGATCAAGGGCAGGCCGTAGCCTTCCTGGAAGCTGGGAAAGAACAACGCGTCCGCCATCTGGTAGAGGCTGCGCACGTCGTCATCGCTCAACACGGCCTTTTCGCCGAGGAAGTGCACGCGCTTTGACACGCCGAGGTCTTTGGCGAGGCGTTTGAGCTCGCGGAAGTAGTTGAGGCCATCTTTTTGATGCGGATCAGGAGCTGCGGTGACGAGGTAAATGGCGTCTGGAAGCTCCGCGAGCACACGCAGGCCCATTTCGATGTTTTTGCGCCGCACGAAGCGAGTGGGCTGCAAGAGCACGAGAGGCGCTTTTTCGAGGTTGAGGGCCGAAACGCGCTGCGTGAGCCCCAAAACGGCTTTGGCATCGCAGCCGTTCGGAATGACGTGAATCGGCTCGCGCGAGTGTTTCGCGTATACAGCCTTCCGATGCTCCGAAACAGCGATGTGGATGGCCTGCGGCACTTTTTCAGCCCAGCGCACATCGTGCACCCAGTTGATCCAGCGGATGTCCGGGCGTTTTTGGCTGAGAGCGATCAATTCCTCCGTCCATGCGAGATCGAAGGGCATGGTGAAGACATTGTGGACGATCACGACGTCCCATTTGGCTTTTGAACGCCATTCACGTCGCGTGAGGATCTCGACTTCGTAGCCGAAAGCGCGCAAAGCAGCCGCTTGCTCGCCGATGACGCGCTCGACGCCGCCGATGACGGGCGGTTTCGAGTAGTGAAGGATGGCGATGCGTTGGCTCATTCGATGACGACGCCGGTGAGGAGTGTGCGAGCAGCTTCTTCAGCCGCGGCTGGGGTGCGAGCGTGAATGCGGGCCAAAACATCTCCGGTGCGGACTTGGGTGCCGGTTTTGGCGAGTTGGTCGCTGCCGACGGCGAAATCGACGGGATCGGTGGCTTTGGCGCGGCCGGCGCCGAGGTGGAGAACGGCGAGCCCGACTTGGCGCGCATCCATTCGTGTGAGCAGGCCGCTTTGCGGGGCTTTGACTTCGTGGAGTACTTCGGCGCGATGGATTTGCGCGAGGTTGGCGAGGTCTTCGGGGCGTCCGCTTTGAGCGGCGACGATTTGCTGAAACTTCGCCCACGCGCTGCCGTCGTGGAGGCGCTTGCGAAGGGCTTCGCGAGGGGAATTGGAGACGGCGGCGGCGAGTTCGAGGCAGATGTCCTCCAAATCGGCGGGGCCGCGGCCTTGGAGGCATTCGCAGGCTTCGATGACTTCGAGCGCGTTGCCCGCGGCGTGGCCGGTGGGCTCGCTCATGGCGTGGAGTTGCACGACCGTTTGCAGGCCGAGGTGCGCAGCGGTGTTTTGCATGCTTTCGGCGAGGGCGCGGGCCTCGGCCTCAGTTTGCATGAAGGCTCCGGTGCCGTGTTTCACATCGAGCACGAGGCGGTCGAGGCCTTCGGCGAGTTTTTTGCTCAAGATGGATGCGGTGATGAGCGGGATGCTGGGCACGGTGGCGGTGACATCGCGCAGGGCGTAGAGTTTTTTATCCGCGGGGCAGATGGTGGCGGTTTGTCCGGCCAAAGCGCAGCCGGTTTCGCGAATGCAGCGGTGGATTTCATCCTCGCTGAGCTGGGTGCGGAAACCGGGGATGGAGTCGAGCTTGTCGAGGGTGCCGCCGGTGATGCCGAGGCCGCGGCCGGAGATCATGGGCACCCAGAGGCCGTCGCAGGCGAGGAGCGGGGCGATGATGAGGGAGGTTTTGTCGCCAATGCCGCCGGTGGAGTGTTTATCGACGCGGCGCGGGGCTTCGGCGGGCCAGATGAGGCGCGTGCCGCTTTCCAGCATGGCCTGGGTGAGCGCGGCGGTCTCCTGCGGGGTCATGCCGCGGAAAAAAATGGCCATGGCGAGCGCGGACATTTGATACTCCGGCATGTCTCCGCAGGTGAAGGCCTCGATGAGGGCGCGGATGTCGGCGTCGGCGAGGACGTGGCCGTCGCGTTTGCGTTCGATGAGGCTGGGGATGTGCATGGCGGCAGGGTGAAGGGAGATGGGTAGAAAGTCGAATGTGGAGTGCGGAGGGTGCGGGGCAGGGGAGTGAAACGCAAAAAGTGAGCAAAGTCGGCGATTGCTGGCTTGCGGGATTCTGCGACAGAGTCTCAATTGCAATCACGTTAGCTGCTCTCCCGCCTGACATGCTCACCCTCGCCCAACTGCCCATCGGCCCCTACGCCACCGTGGTCTCCATGCCCACGGGGCGTGCCGCGCTCACCCGCTTGCGGGAAATGGGCATCGTGCCGGGCTCCCGCGTGAAAGTGACGCGCCGGGCGCCGCTGGGGGAGCCGATCGAGATTTGCGTGCGCGGCTCCCGCCTCTCGATGCGCAATCATGAGGCGGCATTCATCGAGGTGGAGGCGGATGCAGCGGCGGGCTGCGTGGGGGCATGAGCGCGGTGGATTCCAACGCGGACGCGATTCCGCTCATCGCCATCGTGGGAAACCCGAATTCGGGCAAAACCACGCTCTTCAATTTGCTCACGGGTTTGAAGCAAAAAGTGGCCAACTATCCCGGCGTGACCGTCGAGAAGAAAATCGGCGAGTGCTACAGCCAGCACGGCAAAAAGCTGCGGCTAATCGACCTGCCGGGTGCCTACAGTCTGAATGCGCGCTCACCCGACGAGGCCGTTTTGCGCGATGTTTTGCTCGGCCGACGCCCGGAGACGCCGCGGCCGGACCGCGTGGTGTGCGTGGTGGATTCGGCAAACTTTGAGCGGAATCTTTACCTCGTCTCGCAGGTGCTGGAACTCGGCCTGCCGACGATTTTGGTGCTGAACATGGTGGATGTGGCTGAGCAACGGCAGTGGAGCATCGATGCGGCGAAACTCAGCGCCGAACTGGGCATTCCGGTGGTGAAAACGCAGGCGCTGAGCGGTCAGGGCATGCTGGAGCTGAAAATCGCGCTGAGTCGTGAGGACGTCCCGGTGCCGACCTGGCGCAGTGCAGTCATTCCGGAGGGCGTGCGGCAAGCTTTGGAGAGCAGCCGCAGTCCGCTCTGCCAGATGGGGGTGATTCACGCGCGTGCCTCGCTGCTGGAGCCGCTTTATTTGCTCTCCGACCATGATCCGACGCATTACGGCATCGCCGACGCGCAAATCAATCGGGTGCAGGAGTTGCGGCAGAGCATCGACGCGACTTATCCGGGCTGGGAGGACGATCTAGTCACCGCGCGCTACCGCGGCATCGAGCAGCTTTGCGAAAAAGTGCTGCGCCGTCCGGAAAATGAGATCGAGACGCTGACGACGCGCATCGATCGCGTGCTGCTTCATCCCGTGCTCGGATTTCTCAATCTCGTGGCGGTGTTTATGCTGTTGGGATACCTCATCTTCAGCGTGGCGGCAGTGCCGATGGACTGGATCGATGGCTGGTTCAAAGTGGCGGGCGCGTGGGTGGAATCGCAGATGGCGGCCGGTGATTTGCGCGACCTGCTCGTGAATGGCGTGGTCTCCGGCGTGGGCGGTGTGGTCATCTTCCTGCCTCAGATCATGATCCTGTTCTTCTTCATCGGATTGATGGAGGACACCGGCTACATGGCGCGACTGGCTTTCATCATGGACTGGTTCATGAGCAAGGTGGGGCTGAATGGGAAGTCCTTTCTGCCGTTCCTCAGCTCGTATGCGTGCGCTGTGCCCGGTGTGATGGCCGCACGCACCATCGACAGCCCGAAAGACCGCCTCATCACCATCTTGATCGCGCCGCTGGCCTCCTGCTCCGCGCGATTGCCGGTTTACACTTTGCTCATCGGCCTGCTGTTTCCGGCGCAGCCGTGGACGCAGGCTTTGATCATGACCGGGCTGTATGCGCTGGGTACCGGCGGCGCGTTTTTCTTTGCCTGGATCTTCAGCCGTCACGTGATGAAGGGCGCGAGCAGCCCCATGATCCTCGAAATGCCGCCCTACAAACGGCCCGCGCTGAAATCCATCCTCCTGCTCGTGTGGCAGCGCGCGCGTGCCTTCCTCGTGCGTGCCGGCACCATCATCCTCGGCATCTCGATCCTCATCTGGGCCGCCTCCACGTATCCGAAATCCGACACGCAGGACAAATCCGAGCAGCTCGCCCGCAGCTTTGCCGGCCAGGCTGGAAAGCTCATCGAGCCCGTCATCGCGCCGCTCGGCTACGATTGGAAGATCGGCATCGGTTTGATCGGCAGCTTCGCCGCGCGCGAGGTCTTCAACACCACGCTCGGCGTCGTCTATGCCGTGGAAAGTGAGGACGAGGAGAATCTCGATCCGCTGCGTGAAAAACTCGCCGCTGAAGTGAGACCCGATGGACGCCCGCGATACTCGCCGCTCGTGTGTCTGAGCCTGCTCGTCTTTTATGTGTTTGCGATGCAGTGCATCAGCACCATCGCCATCGTGAAACGAGAAACCGGGTCTTGGAAATGGGCGCTGATTCAACTCGGCTACATGACCGGCACCGCTTACGTGCTGAGCCTACTCATTTTCCAAATCGGCACCGCCTTAGGCTACTGATCCGCGACGCACTTTGGTGCGAGCTGAATCGTCGAGCGACATGAAGAATGGCAGCTGTGGGAGATGCTGTTTTCTTCACTTTGAAGAACCAAAAGGTCAGCGCATGCGAGTTCACTCAGTTCATCTGCTACAAAAATTATGTCAATCATGAGTTAGCGATGTCATTCGTTTGTCTGCCGTCTTGAAAACTTCCGGCCCTACTGCCAGCATCGGAATATTGCCTCGTTAATACATGAGGCGTGACCCTCTTTTCCGTCACCCAAATACCCGTATGAAGAACACATCCCGAACCCAAGCCGCATGGACACGGCCCGTCCTGCTCTCTGCAGCTGCCATGCTCCTCTCCTCCTGCTCCATGCCTCCTCGTCAGGCTTGGAACATGATCCAGCGTGATGGCTTGTTCAATTATTGGGCTGTCGCCGCAGGCCGTCCGCCCATGTTCGCTTCGCGCTCCACCGCTCGTCCTCCGCTGCAAAGCATCGCTGGAATGCCGCTGCAGCGTCATGGCACCGGAACGCTGGCCTATCATCCGGCTCACCGCCCGATGGGAGATGGACGATTCGTCACCCCGAGCGGCCTGACTTACCGTTCCTCGCCCCCGGCCGTGCCCTATGCCCCGCAGACGCGTTATTTGGACACACGCACGGTCCCGGCTCCTGCTCCTCGCATCGCTTCCTCCTCCGTCGGACCGGAGCGCCCCCGAGTTTCCCAATCGCGTTACGACGCACCGCCCAAGCGCAGCACTCCCAGTGTGAAGATCCCTGTCGAAGAGCCAGTGGCCAGCGTCGCACCTACCCCGCGCACCACGCCGCTTCCGGTGCCAAATAAACCCGCCCCGTCCACAACGTCTCCCGCGCCAGCCGCTCCGAAGCAGGACCTGCCCTACGGCAGCCCCGTCGCGGGACGGCCCAACATGGTCAACAGTCCTTACGCCCAGAAATCGCAGCTCGTGGACGTCGCCGGCATGTCCGCCGGACAAACCGTGAAGTGCCCCTACACCGGCAAGCTCTTCAAAGTCCCCGCTCCGCAGTCCGCTGCTCCTCGTGTCGAAGGAAAAGTCGATGCGCCGAAGCTCAGCGCTCCGAAGTCCGACGCGCCCGCGCCGAAGCCGGACGCCAAGCCCTCCACCGGCGGCAACTGAGCCCGCCACGGCCAGAAATCTCTTTGCCATCACCAAACGGCGCGGATACACTCCGCGCCGTTTTTGTTTTGCATGGCTTCCAGCGCCTCCAACCTCCAGATCATCCGAATTATCAGCGGACTTCCTCG
>Ga0315902_10002962_pt1 | contig 25839 bp, 25 predicted proteins | sample LakEriMetagenome_9_FD_203523 | JGI IMG/M metagenome (GOLD analysis project Ga0315902, IMG submission 203523) | Freshwater fungal communities from buoy surface, Lake Erie, Ohio, United States - Buoy 12 MA117 | ecosystem: Environmental > Aquatic > Freshwater > Lake > Lake biofilm | place: USA... | reverse complement strand
GGCAATGGTCAATGCCATCGCGATGCCACGATCGCGAAGCTCACCGCGCCAGCTCTTCAACGTGACGGGCATTATCAGCAGAAAGACGGCAGGTAGGATTCCGAATGCTCCTACTTGCAGCAACATGCGGCCGGTAAATAGCTCGAGGCTTTCGGTCGCGTTCGTTTCTAACACGTTGCGGATCATCACTTTGTCGATGAGTACGCCATAGACATCGACGAAGTAACTGGCTGACGCTGCGAGAACCAGCACGAGCGCCAGCATCGGCTTCGCCAACGGCCGAATCAGCGTCAACGGCGTCAAAAAAAGATTGGTTGCAAGCCCGGCTAGTAGAAAGAAGCTCGCGAGAAAAGCTGTGTCTATGACATCGCCAATCGGCCGGATCTCGTGGAGATAGGTCCACAGCGGCGAATTCAGCAACAGCAGACACCACAACGAGACCAGCGCCGTCATGGCGGTCAGACCGAGTCTCGGCAGTGAAACTTGCTTAATCAACGTGCTGCCGAACCGACTTTCCCAAGCAGCGCTGCGATTTCTTGGCGGCGGCCTGCGTCTGCCGTCTCGCGACCGGGTCGTGACGTCGCTGCCTGCGCGATCTTCAAGTGTTTGATCGCCAGCGCCGTCTCGCCCTTATCAAGCAGGAACTCGGCGTAGAAAAAATTGGGATCGATACCGGCGGGGTTCAGTTTCAGCGCAGCCTCGAGATGCTGGCGCGCTTTCTTGTCATCACCGAAGCCAATCGGGAAACCCGGCACCTTGTGATACAGAGTTCCAAGACTGGTGTGAGCCGAACCGGAGAGCGCCGTGGCATCGATCTTCAGTGACGATTCCAACAAACCGCGTGCTTGCTTCGCCAGCGATAGTGCCCCCATACCTCCTTTAGCACCGGCTTGACTCGACAGAGCAATGCCGTGCCATACCATCGGCTCGGCGCGCCCTGGCTGACTCGCAGCTAAGGCTGCTGCCTTGGTAGCCAACTGCCCAAACTCCGTCGCTTTTTGGTCGGCAGGCGCTGTCGAATAGTTGATGCGAGCCCATGTCTGCTGAATGTTGAGTAAGTCCGCATCCAACGATGCCGCGCCGACGGGGGCTACGGCCGCCAGTAGCAACAACGCCGCGAAAATTTTGCGCCCAAGACTAGTCTTCATGATGGATTGCCTCGTTGAATGAATCGCCGAATGACCGGCAGCTGTTTTACTAATGCACCGTCTACCAGCGATGGCAGAACGGCATTGACCCTTGCGAATAGCGCCTCGGGCCAACCGATTACCTTGTTGGTACGTCGCGTCGACAAGCCGGCGACCACCACTTGCGCCACTTGATCCGGATCATCAATACGATTGCCGAGCTCGCGATTGAGTTCGTCCATCGCGTTGGAATTCAAGGTGGTGCGCGTCGCCCGCGGCGCAACATGCTGCACGCTGATACGAGTACCGGCAAGCTCGCGATGTAAGGCTTCTGAAAATCCGCGTAGTCCGAACTTACTAGCCGAATAAACTGCCTGCGACGGATAGCCGATGTAGCCAAATACCGAGCCGATATTGATGATGCGTGCTTCTGGCAGCGACTTCAGATGTACAAGCAACGCTTGCGTCAAGCAGATTGGAGCAATGAGATTGGTCTGCAGCACTGCGTCGATCTGCGCCGGATTCGAATCCTCCAGAAATCCAGCGCCACCAGTACCAGCGTTGTTGATGAGAGTATCGATTCCGACGTGATCCCAGTGGCTAGCATATTCGGCGACTCGCTTTCGGTCCGCATCGATCGTGAGATCTGCCACGAGAATGCCAATCTGCTGCGGTGCCTCGGACGCAATTGCTTGCAGTTTTGAAGTATCACGACCGGTGATCAGCACCCGGGCGCCCTCATCGACCAATCGTCGAACGATCGCAGCGCCGATCCCGCTGCCACCGCCGGTGACCAACGCCCTAATCGGCGAACTCATACGGCCACTCGTTCCAAACTGCGGAAGACATTGCCGTAGAGCCAGAACATGGCATTGGCACAATCGACGATCGCCATGTGATCAGATGGGGCATCAAGTCGATTGACGATCCCCGCCAGATGCTGTGTATGCTCCTGATCCAGCTTGCCGTGACTACGCAGGTAACTGAACGCGCGATCCGGCAACTCAAGAGCTGACTGAATGCGGCTCGCGGCATCGAGAGCCAACGCAACACTCGTTCCCTCCAGAACGAACACCATCCCGAAAAAGCCGACAGCGTTGCGTCGCATAGCAACGTCATAGGCATAAGCCACCATCGCATCCGTTTCGACATGCGGCTTCGAACGTCTCACGCGCTCTGCATCACCGCCGGCAGCGGCGATGTCGTTCAGGATCCACTGCTCATGACCATGTTCTTCTTCGACATAATGAACCAGCTCTGAGCGCAACCAATCTTTTGAATCATCGAGCCGACTACCCACCGCCATAAGTAGAGGAACGGTGTGTTTGACGTGATGATACGCCTGCGCCAGAAACGCTACGTAAAGGTCTCGCGTCACATCACCTGCCAAGGCTCGTCCGATGACGGGCGCCGACAATAAGTAACCTCGTGAATTTTGAGTGGAGTCGGCAAGACGGCCGTAGGCATCAACTGGCGATAGCATCGACATATAAATCCTCAATCAAATTTTGGTGGCGCGAAAACACCACGTCGCGACGGGTTCGGCCATTGGAAGTCACGGTTCCATCCGCAAGGCGTAGCGGTTGAGGTAGCAAAGCCCAGCGCCGGACTTGGGCGTAGTCCGGTAGTCGGCGATTTGCAGCGTCGATCGCTGCGCCAAGCTCTGCCGCAGTGACCATTGGACTGCTCGGATAAATCAAACAAGATAAAAATGGCTTTGCTTCACCGAAGACTACAGCTTGACCAATGTACCCACTCGCGAGCAGCTCTCGCTCGACCCACTCCGGTGACACATTGCGACCAAGACTCGTGATCAGCAGATTCTTTCTTCGACCGCGTACATGCAGAAAGCCGTCTGCATCGATAAAGCCGAGATCACCCGTAGCCACCTCATCTTGCGCGTGATCGTCGTTTCCGAGGTAGCCTGACATCGTCGCGCCACGGACGTGAATCTCACCGGCCGCGTCGATTCGAATCCGGGCATGCGGTAGAACGCGCCCCACACTGCCCTTGTGCGCGGCAGCGGGGGAGTTCAACGCCACCACGGAGGCGCACTCACTCAGACCGTAGCCTTCGTAAGCGGGCAATCCGACGGCATGGGCCGCCGTCAAGAGCTCCGGAGAAACAGACGCTCCTCCGACGGCGATGAACTTGAGATTAGTTGGTGCACGCCAGCCTTTTGTGACTGACGCCACCAGCACTCGCAATAACTCTGGAACCAACAAAAGACTTTCCGGCGAATAACGATCAATACAAGACAACATTCGCTGGATGTCGATTCCACCATAGCCGATGCCGGTTTCACCCAAGGACGGCAGCAAAACCGTAGCACCGAGCGCCGGCGCGACCTGAACACTCACGAGGTTATCGAGCAAAGTCGACAACGGGAGGAGAGACAGATGGCGACGCACGGCAAGTGGTCGCAACACACCGACCAACGAATTCACGACCGAGTCCATTGCTGCACGCGACAAGCAAACGCCTTTCGGATTTCCGGTGCTGCCCGAGGTGTAGGTAATCTTGGAGGTCGCAGGCGGTAGCAATCGACTTTGCTGCGATGCAATTGATCGCGCCCAGCACTGCAAGCCCAGGAATTCATCGTCGAGCCGACGCCAATCACCGGGAAGATGATTTAGCTTGTCGGGATCATCCGTGATGACTCGATCAAGAGCGGCGTCTTCAACCACGTGGGCCAGTTGCGACTCACTGAAGTGACGGGGCAGCGGTACATTGACGAAAGAGCTGCGATGCAAGGCACGATCGACGATCGCCCAGGCGATGCCGTTGTCGGCAAAGAGCCCGTAGCGCACCGATGCATCTGGCGTTTTCGCCACCCATGCTGATGCTTGCGCCTCTGTATCGACCAGTTCATCGCTCGTGAGCGTGCCCCGTGCATCTTGAAACGCGATGCTCACGCGGCCACCTGCGCGCAATGACCCAGCCAACCCGCCATGACGCGCGGGGTGCTCTCATAATAACGGCCCCAACGGGCGGCACCGCTTTGCAGCCTCGCAGGGTCTGCTCTGCCGAGATCAAGCAGCGGCGCACCGAAGCCCGCGACCAGTGCACAGACTCGCGGTGTGCCGGTGAAAACCAGCCATTCGAACCCTTCCCGGGCGAGAAAGCTCGGCAGTTGCTGCAGTAATTCCATCGTAGCCACCCGATCGCGACTGGCAAAGTTGCCGACCTCGACAATTCTGTGACGATCTAGCCTTGCTGCAGAACCGACTGCATCACCCCTACCCAGTAGCATCTGATCGATGGGTGAATCGAGATACTGCTCGAGGAATAAGGAGCCAGCCGAGGCACTCTGATAACCGAGGACCGCGAGCGGTTGATCCTCTGCCCCGACGCAACCGAGTAGATTTGGCATGAAGTCCTGAAGCTCGGCACCGTGAGCGAGCGCATACCGTGAACGAATGAGACGCTCGTATCGGCCTCGCAACGGCGCTCCGGCTCCCTGCTTAAGAATTCGCGTAGTGATGGCACTCATGACCGGTTAGACAGGTGGGCAGCCCGAAATCCATCGCCGCGATTGATCCGAGTGCCCCGGGCCGTCTAACCTCCCGAGCCGCAATGTCGAAGTCGGATCAAAAACAGGTGGAGCGGCTCCTGGCGGGTGATGAACTCGCCTTCAAGGAGTTTTTCGATGAGTATTTCGATCGCCTTTACCGCTTCGCCCTCTCGAGGGTGCGCGACAAGCCCAGCCTTGCCGAAGAGGCGGCGCAGCGGGCGCTCTGTCGTGCCGTTCGAAAGCTCGATGGTTTCCGCGGTGAGTCGAGCCTGTTCTCATGGCTCGCAGGCATCTGTCGCAACGAGCTTGCCGATCTGCTCGAGATCTCGAATCGAGATGCCGCACGGCAAGTCAGTCTCGATTCAGATCCTTCGGGACAACGCGCCGCGCAACAACATGCCGCCGACCTGCAGCATGAACCTGAAGAACAGACGGCCTCGGCAGAGCGAACGGAACAAATCGATACGATACTTCGGCAACTGCCGGGCCGTTACGGTGAGGTGCTACGGTGGAAATATCTCGATGATCTCTCGACAGAGGAAATCGCATTGAAACTCGGCGTCTCGCACGATGCCGCTCAATCGAGCCTGCAGCGCGCACGCGTGGCGTTCAAGTCCGCTGCGAACACCGCGGGCTTTGAGGTCTAGGGCATGAACGACGAAGAGATCCAGAAAGCGCTGCGCCCTTTGCGGGATGCGCCTCGCATTCCAACGGATCGTCGCGAGGCTGCTTTTGAGCGCATTCGCACCGAGTGGAAAGCAGGTCTGGCAGAGCAACAACCGGCCACTACTCGCACCCCAGCGCGTCGCTGGATGTTCGCCACTGCAGCAAGCGTATTGCTCGTTCTGTTCTCCGGCGTATTGTTTTGGGTTTCAAGAAACGCCGAAGCGCCTCGAATGCAGATCGCCACGATATCGGGGGTGCACGGCGACGAGTCTTTCCATAACGACGAGCCCATCTACAACGAACAAACGATCAACACGGGTGCTGCCACGCTATCGATGCGACTGGCATCTGGTCTCGTCGTTCGAGCGGCGCCCGATTCCGAGCTGATATTCAGCGACGAGAGTCATCTCCGACTCAACAAGGGTCGAATTTTTGTCGACTCGAACCCCTCCACGCATAACAACACTTTACTGGTCAAAACTGCTCTAGGTGATATCCAACACCTCGGCACTCAGTATTTAGTCGACTACGATCAAGAACGGCTCCATGTCTCGGTTCGTGAAGGCGTGATCGCCCTGCAGAAACCCGAAGAGCGCCGCTCGCTCGCAACGGCCGCGGCGGGCGAGCAATTATCCGTAACCGTAGCGAACCCTCAAGCCATCGAACGCACGAGCGTTTCGGCCACTGATGAACGCTGGAGCTGGATCGAAACAGTCCCCTCACCTATCGATATTGATGGCGTCAGCCTCGGAACGTTCCTCGCGTGGTACGAGCGAGAAACCGGTCACCGCGTCACCTTGCAGAATGCCGACCCGGATATCCGCTTGAATGGGAGCGTCACCGGTCTTACGCCCGACGATGCGCTCGCGGCAATCGCGGTCGCCGTCGAACTCGACGTGTCGCGTCGCGACGGAGAGGTCCTTATCAGCAAGCCGTAAGCATCGGTCCTGATATCTTTATAATGCGCCCGGTGAAACTCCGGCCCGTTATATGGTCTTTGCTCATCTGGTCTTTGCTCGTATCGACGTTCGGCCTGCACCCCCACATCGCTCTCGCCTCGACACCGGTCACGTTCATTCCATCCGGAACGAGCTTGGCTACCGCCCTGAAGCAATTGCGCTCGCGCGACTTCACCATTTTGTTCAGCGATCGACTGGTCACCACCGACTTGAAGGTCGCGCAAAACTCGGTCATCGATAATCCGCGCGACACGGCGCTACGCTTACTCGCAAATCATGGATTAACCCTGCGCAATGTTCGTCCTGGTCTCTTCGTCGTCACCCGATTACCCGCACTAGACCCGGCAAAACCAACGGACTCCCCCTATGATCTCGAACCGCTCGCGGAGATTGCTATTTATGCGAGTCGTTACTCCAGCGAATCGCCGCTGACGACTACTGCACAGCTCGACCGCGCTGACATCGAGAATCTTGCGGGGCTCAACGAGGACGCGCTTCGTGTGACGCGCACGCTCCCTGGCACCGCGAGCACTCCGCTCAGCTCCAAAACTCATGTGCGCGGTGGCAGCGACGATGAAATGCTTGTGCGCTTCGATGGCATACCGCAACTCGCTCCATTTCATTTCAAAGACTATGGAGCGATCCTAGGTAGCATCGAACCCGCGACGATCGACACACTCGATTTTTTCAGCGGCGTTTTCCCTGTTCGTCACGGTGACCGTCTTTCCGCCGTGATGGATATACAGCCACGCAGGACCGATAACGGAAACCACCACGAGATCGGACTGTCATTACTGGCCGCTCACGCCATGTCGGTCGGTAAAACGCAGATCAACGACTCGCCAAGCCGTTGGCTAGTCGCCGGCAGAAGCAGTAGCGCGGGCTGGGTCGCGCGTGCGGTAGATATCGACAATATCGAAGTCGAGTTTTCTGACCTGCTCGTCCGAGGAGAGCATATTGTCGATGACTGGACTTTGGTGGCCGGGCTTTCGATCCTGCAAGATGAGCTCGATTATCAGAACGACGATTCGAGAAAAGATCGCGAGCGGTCAACCGCCGGTTATCGTGACAATACGTTGTGGCTCAAGGCGACACGCGACACGACCACCGATCATCGATTAGCTTTGGCCTTTGCCAAATTCGACTCGCACGCAGATCGCCGCGGTGAATGGTCAGGCGAGCGGATATCCATCGGCCGGGTTGCTGAGGATCGAAAAACCGACGGATATTATTTTGACCTTGCTTGGCAGAGGCCAGGTTCATGGTCAATCGGCGCTGAAATACTGAACTTGAATACTCGTTACGATCACTCGATACGAGCGAACTTTGATTCGTCACTATCGACTGCTTTCAACCGCGCGCCTAACCTTGAGCGACGGATTCTCGTCGATGCAGAGACTCGTTCGGTCTCAGCTTACGCCTCGAAGCTCATCACACTCTCGTCGGCATGGCGTCTCGATTTTGGCATTCGCGCTGATCAGCGCAACCAACCAAGTAATGCTATCGACTGGTCGCCTCGATTGGCTATGGAATACGAGCTCGCTGACGGTCGATTCCTGCGAGTCAGTGCCGGCCGTACATCCCAAGGTCAACGCGCCGATGAACTGCAAGTTGCCGATGGTGAAACGAGCTTCCGCCCGGTGCAGAAAGCGGATCAGTGGGTGCTCGGCTACGAACAACTTCTGGCAGACCACGGAGCATGGCGAGTCGAGGCATACCGTAAGCGAATCCACGACCCCGCACCGCGATATGAAAATTTGCTCAACCCGGTGTCGCTCATTCCGGAGATGGAGATCGACCGCCGTCGTATCGCACCGGATGGCGCACTCGCCTACGGAGTCGAATTTGCGGGTCGCTATACGCTGGATGAGAGCTGGTCCGGCTTCCTGAATTACGCTTGGTCGGAAGTCGAAGACGATATCGGCACGAGCGACGTACCGCGTAACTGGAACCAACAGCATGCGCTGCTGCTCGGATTGCTTTGGCGTAGTGGCCCATGGAGCCTTTCAGGACAAGGCTCGTGGCGCACCGGCTGGAGTCGCACCGAATTCCAGATCGGCGATTCGGGCGCTCTGCTGCCGGTGGTAGGTGAGCGCAACCGTGCCCGATGGCCAGCGCAATGGAACCTCGATATCCGTGCCTCCTGGCGTAAGCCGCTCAAGATCGGGCTGCTGGAAATCGCGCTCGATGTCAACAACGCCACCAACCGCAGCAACCCTTGCTGCACGGATCTGCGAATGGCGCCAACGGGTCTCGAGACCCGAACCCAATCGTGGCTGCCGAGATATCTCAATGTCGGCGTCGTGTGGAACCTACCTTAAACGCGATGACTGTTTGATAGCGCACAGAAGTCCAGTATCGTGACGTCATGCGCGCGTGGTACTCGATCATCGTCATTTTCTTGGCCGGATTGCTCGTCAGCTGTGGCGGCGGTGGCGGTCCGCCGCCAGCGCCGACCGTCACCTTCTCGGCGGCAACAGCAGACGCACGCATTGGCGCGGCCGTCACACTGACCTGGTCGTCCACCAACGCTGACAACTGCACGGCTGCAGGTGATTGGGCAGGCTCCTTCGCCAGCTCGGGAAATCAGTCCGTTAACATCACCAAAGAATTATCGACTTTTACTCTGACATGCACTGGTCGCGGCGGGAGCGCTAACGGCAGCGTGGCGGTCACCGGATGGAATGCGCCAACTTTATCGCTGGTGGCATCAGACTCCGATCTGCTCGCCGGCAACACTGCCAAAGTTGATTGGGCGGCAGCGAATATCAAAAGCTGTCGCGGCACAGCTGGTTTCACCGACACTATTGCGACCTCCGGCACTTTGACTACGCCAGCATTGACGCAGAGCGTTACCTACGCACTCGAATGCTCTAACCCGGCGTATCCAGCCGTCACCTCCAGCGTCACGATTACCGTTGCCGACACGTTCGAACTGCTTGTCACGGCGAAATATGAACGTCCGGGGCCAAGCAAGGTCAATTCATCCGGTCGCCTAGAAGCTGACATGGAAAACCCGATCACTACCGGCATTCGCAACGTCTATATCGAGCTGCAGGATGGCTCTGGCAATAAAGTCGCCGGAACGTATGCATCCGATACGGGAAGCGTGCGCTTCACGGGTCTTGATCCGAAGAAAAGATACATGCCGGTCATCAAGTCGATCGGCAAGAACAGCAGTGGCTTCGAGATCCATGTGCTCGACAACATGCGTCCGGTATCCACCGTGGCAAGCACGATTCGCACCCGTTATGAGCCCTATCTTAATCGTGCTGCTGAATACACGCCTGATCCTAAGCGACTCAAACAGGCTACGGAACTAACGGCAAAACTCGGGTGGGATGCCACACTCAAAATTCTACGGGATGATCAGCGTATCTCCGCACCCTACATCGTCCTCGCCGATGCCATGGAGCAACAAGCTTACGTCGCGCAAAACGGTGCGGTGAATTCCGTCGATAGCGTCTCGATACTCTGGAGCGCGCAAAACAAAGGTGGCGCAACCGATAACAACAACTACGATCGCGGTTTCGTACGTAGCTCAGGTGCGTTTTATTCCCGTGGCGCCATCACGATCGCGGCAGACGGCAGAGTGAACTCGGGCGGCAACGAAAATATTCCGCATATTTTTCTATCCGGCGCCCCGGCCTTTGAGTTACAGGAACTCTCAACGGCGATCACAGCGCACGAGATGACCCACTTCACGCAGGATAAATCGCAGCGCAACTATTCGCCCGGTGGCCCCCACTCCGAACGGGGCGAACATCAGGATATCGCGCTGGTACAACATGAGGGACTCGCCACGGGAACAGCCTTGATGATCGCCAAGGCGCCCACGCTCGATCGCTTTATCTTTCGTGATGGCTCGGTGCGCGCGGTGCGCAGTGACTATCGCAGTAACGATACGCCGCTCGGCTGGTTTCAGGAGCGAACGGTTATCCAGTTCATCTGGCGCCTGTTCGACCCAGCCGGATCAATCAAGCTCTCCGGCCCGCAAATTCTGGCGCCGTTTTATTCGCAGGATTGGCGCACCGGTACTTTCGGACCCAACATCTGGGCTTACGCCGGCATCTTGAAGAAACAGCATCCGGCTTTGGCAGGAAACATCGATGCCGTCGGCTCGTCACTCAATATCACCCTCGCAGGCAACGACGAGTGGGGCTCCACGGAATCGATTCTAGGAAATCGATCGTCGACTCAAACTTTTCCGATATTCACACGTATCCCGTTAAACGGCTCGGTCACTGTTTGTTCTGCTGGCAGCGCTAACGAATACAACAAACTATCGAATCGTCGTTATCTTAGATTCGATGGTGACGGAACTACGCGCCGATACACCATTAGCGCCCCTAGCAACACCATCCCGGTGTTTGTCGTCGCCAGGGCCAATGGCTCACTCGCCGGCGGTTATTCCAAAGGCGCGCGCAGTATCTTCGTGGATCAAGTGGTTCCATCCGAGGGCAGTTGGGGATGGGTCGGCGAGTGCAGCGTCGTGCTGAGCTCCGTCGCCGAAACCACCCGCAATGAGTGCTCAGCGACCACCTACACCGCACCTGCAGAACAGTGCTTCACCATCACAGCAGCACCAGCGCCAACACCCACGCCCTAACCCGAGGCTCACTATGACGCCGCACTTTTTCTTTGGCCTTTGTATGTTGTCGATGATGAATATCGTGCAGCATACTGCGCAAGCGCACGAAATCGACGAAGGATTGGAACTTGGCGCTGCGATCTCTGTCACTAGTGCCGACCCGGTGCGGGCCACTATTAGCTTGCAACCGCGTATCGCCTTCAGAGCGGTAACGATCGAGTTGCCTAATGCGGCAGGCGGTGCCGTCAAAGCCTGCGATTTTGGAAACCTCGTTGCAGGGCAAACGTATCGCTGCACCGTATCGGGAGATGTGACCGATGATGACACCGGCCTTGTCATCGCGATCAGCGGCACACGGGCGGTACCCGTGCCCGGGCACGATGATTTGTCGTACACGGCTTTTACGGTTCCGAATCCTCGTTACAACACGCTCGCTCAAGCGCAGCGCAAAACAGAGCAACTACGAAAACGAGCGGCGACACTCGATTCGAAACCCGTGAACGTACGTCAGTAGACATTCGGTGACGCGCGTCACGAAACCCGTGATCACGCCAAGAGCCGACCGGCCGTTACCTTTCTCGGGGAAGGTGCGTCCATGCTCGATTATTCACAATTTGCCATCAGCGACACGCATGCCCGCGGGCTGCGACGCGAATCCGATCGGCGAGTGGCAAGCCGCTTGGCGACCTACCGTTTATCCCGCAAACCGGATCGATTCGGGCCGCGGGTCCGATCGACCCACGAGGCCTTGTTTTCCACCCTAGGCCCCGAGCGCGTCGTCCTGATCGAACGAACCAAGAAGCTCGCCATGTGGGCTTATTGCGAGCTCAATGCTACCGGTCTCTACCAATTGCGCGGCGAGTCGGTTCAGCGGCGTGACGGAGGTCTCGCGACTGACGTACAGAACTACCCGCTGTTGGCGACACCACACTTCTACGAGCGCGTCATCCAAGGCTTCAAGTTCGAGGGCCACACGCTGATCACGACCTTGATCGACGTCGTGCGCCTGTTGATTGCGCAAGTGGGGTGGGCAGACGGCGCCCCGTCCGACCAGTGGCCAACCTGGGATCGGCACGGTAATGCCTGGTTTGCCCTGGAATACGGCCTCGCCGCCGGCGATATCCCGGCGTACGGCGAAGTGGTGCTACGAACCATCATGCCGACCGCGAGCCTCCACAGTGCCAGGCGGGCTGACTGGGAGAGCATGCGCGAGAGCGGCAATCTGGTGTCAGTGTTGGAGCCGCTGCCGACCAACGGCTATAATCCGGCGGTTTTCAACACCCGCCGGACACACACGTGAGCAAGCAGGACTCCCAGTTTTTCAACATCTTCAGTCTCGTACTCGGCATCCTGATCGTGATTGCGATCGTTTTGTTTGCCTTGGCTCGTGTCGTTGGCAACAACACTCAGAAGGCGCACCTACTGACTGAGCCCAAGTATGTGGCCGACGTCGAGCGCAATCTGACTTCGGGTCGTGTCGCCGTCGCGGGTGCCGACAACTCGGCCCTCGCGATCGCACCAGGCGCCGGTGCCATGACCACTGCCATGGCAGTGCTCACGGATGGCCCGGGCGTCTACGAGCAAGTATGCGGTGCTTGCCACACCGGCGGCATTGCTGGTGCGCCGAAGACCGGGGATGCGGCTGTTTGGGCGCCGCGTATCGCCCAAGGTAAGGCGACGCTCTACAAACACGCGATCGAAGGCTACACGGGCAAAGCGGGTGTGATGCCCGCCAAAGGCGGACGTACGGATCTATCGGATGAGCTGATTCAGGCCGCCGTCGATCACATGCTCGCGCAGTAAGCGCTCAAGCCCCTAAAGATCTTCGCAGCTGAAATGCCTCGGCGAGATGCTCCTCGCCGAGGCATTTTTTTTGATCGAGGTCAGCCAAGGTTCGTGCAACGCGTAACGTGCGATCGTAACCGCGCATGCTGAGCCCCAGTTTGCTGCGCATCGCCGCGAGTAATCGACGGCCCGCAGCGTCAGGCTCGGCAAAGGCCGCCAGTTGCGCACCCTCGAGTCTCGAATTCGAGCAAGCCTGTCGATCTTGCTGCTGCCTTAGTGCGCAGCGGATTCGGGATCGAATCGCCGTCTCGTCGGCCTCGCGCAGCGCACGACTGTCATCACTGAGGTCGGCATCACTGACCGCCTCGAGTGCGATACGCAGGTCGATTCGATCTAATAGCGGACCGGATAATCGCGCGGCGTAGCGCTCGATCTGCGACTCGGAGCAGCGGCAAAGCCCACGGCTTGCGCCGCGCTGTCCGCAAGGACACGGATTCATCGCTGCAATCAATTGGAATCTCGCGGGGTACTCAGCCGCGGCTTCGGCTCGAACAATCGACACATGGCCAGTCTCAAGTGGCTCACGCAGTGCCTCAAGGACGCGCCGATCGAACTCCGGCAACTCATCCAGGAAAAGTACGCCGCGATGCGCGAGCGTGATTTCACCTGCGCGAGCAGCAGCACCACCGCCGATGATCGCACTCGCCGACGCACCATGATGCGGCGAGCGAAACGGACGAGGTACCCGTCCTTGCGATCTCACGAGCGAACGCCCGCCGGTGATCGAGGCGATCATCGCGACCTCGAGCTCTTCTTCGGGTGACAGTGGCGGGAGCAACCCTGGCAGACGCGCTGCGAGCATGCTCTTACCGCACCCCGGCGGACCCATCAGCAGCAAGCTATGCTCCCCGGCGGCTGCAACCTCGAGGGCTCGCTTGCCCAATGATTGGCCGCGAACATCGGCCAACGCAACCATCGGCCATGCGACAGTCGATTCGTCGCGGGACGGAATGCTATCTCGTGCCGGAGTAAGCTCGCGACGCCCTTCGAGGTAATCGCACACTTCCTGCAAGGTACCCGCCACCACGACCTGAGCTCCCACCAAGTGACATAGCTCGGGGGCATTGTCGCGCGCGACGATCACCTCATGCCCAGCCGCTTGCGCTGCCGCCGCCGCGGGTAGCGCGCCTCGAACGGCGCGCAATTCCCCAGACAAACCGAGCTCGGCGAAACATTCGATTCGTTCGAGACTGCGGGCGGGCCGCAACTGACCGGAGGCAGCAAGGATGCCAAGCGCTATGGCCAAATCGAATCGACCGCCATCTTTAGGCAGATCAGCCGGCGCGAGATTGACGGTGATACGACCCGCGGGCAATTCGAAACCCGTCGTACTGATTGCCGCCCTGACTCGCTCCCGACTCTCTTTGACTTCGGTCGAGAGCAAACCAACGATGTGAAAACAGGGCAGCCCGTTACCGAGATAAACCTCGATCTGCACCGGCGGCGACGTCAAGCCCACCTGCCCTCGGCAAGCTACCCGGGCAACGCTCATAGCGGGTCATCCCCGCGGCGTGTCAGACGACCTTGCCTCCAATGCCGCAAGACGCCGCTCCAGTTCATCTAGCTGCGCTCGGGTTCGCTCGAGCACTTTCGCCTGAGCGAGGAATTCGTCGCGCGAGAGCAAGTCGAGCTTGGTCAGATTAGCCTGCAGCACGGCGCGGAAATTGTCTTCGATGTCCCGGCGAAGTCCTTGAGCAGAGTCCTGTAGAGAAGTCGGCAGTGACCCGAGCAGGCGTCTGACGATGTCGTCGATTTTCTGGTCCATGACATTACTCTCCGGGCATTACTGCCCTCTTATGACGCAGCACCGGATGCGCCGGTGCCAAAACGGTGCGGCACAGCAGTCGAATCTGCACCAAGACGCGACAAACCGACCACTCAGGCGGTGATCCAGCGTGGCACGGATTCTGCAATTCCCTGTCCATCGAGCCGTCGATGCGAAGGATACCGCGCCGACGGTCGGGACGCCGAATCGCATTTTTAATGTGACGAAGCGGTTATTCGTTCGATGCCAAAGGGATGGTCCGTGCGATGAAGATGATCACCGCCATCATCCGTCCCTTCAAGTTGGACGATCTCGAGTTGGCTGTCGCGCAGCTGGGTGTGCAAGGCATGACGATTCTAGAGGTACGCGGATATGGCGCCGAACTCGGACATCTCGAGATTTATCGCGCCGCCGAATACCAGGTGGATTTCGTTTCACGCATCCAAGTGCAGATCGCCGTCGACGAAAGCATCGTCGAACCGGTGGTCGAAGCTATCGCCAACGTGACCCGTACCGGGAAGGTGGGTGATGGGCGCATTTTTGTATCCGGGATCGAACAGGCGATTCGCATACGCACGGGCGAAACCGGCGTGGCGGCCACCTGAAGTCAATGACGAGCAGGGAGTATCAACAATGCTGAATAGACAAGGGCTGAGTAAAAAAGGATGGCTCGGCGGCTTTTTCGCCGTAGTGGCCGCAGCGGCTCCGCTGTTGGCTCTTGCACAGGATGCACCGGTACCCGACAAGGGCGACACCACGTTCATGATGTTGTCGACTGTGCTCGTCATCCTGATGATCGTGCCGGGCCTCGCCTTGTTCTATGGCGGACTTGTCCGATCAAAAAATATCCTCTCGGTTCTAACGCAAGTTTTCACAATTTTTTGTTTGATCTCTTTGCTCTGGGTGTTCTACGGATACAGCCTTGCGTTCGGCGATGGCGGCTCGTGGAACTGGATGATCGGCGATACCGCCAAACTATTCCTAGCGGGAATCACACCGGATAGCACGGCTGCCACGTTCTCGGACGGGGTCGTCATTCCCGAGTATGTGTTCGTGGCGTTCCAGTTGACGTTCGCAGCCATTACCACGGCACTCATCGTGGGCGGCCTTGCAGAACGCATCAAGTTCAGCGCACTACTCGTGTTCTCGGCGCTGTGGTTCACGCTCTCGTATTTGCCGATGGCGCACATGGTGTGGGCAACCGGCGGATTGCTGTTCGAGAAGGGCGATCTCGATTTCGCCGGCGGCACCGTTGTGCACATCAACTCCGGTATCGCTGCGCTGGTGGGCGCACTCGTACTCGGCAAGCGTATCGGCTACGGCCGCGACGCCATGCCTCCGCACAATCTCCCCTTCACCATGATCGGTGCAGCACTGCTGTGGGTCGGTTGGTTCGGCTTCAATGCGGGCTCGAACCTCGAGGCAACCGGTATCGCAGTGCTCGCTCTGCTCAACACCATACTCGCGACGGCCGCTGCCGCACTGGCTTGGATGCTCGTCGAAACTCTGGTCACCAAAAAGCCTTCGATGTTGGGTATTGCCTCGGGTGCCATCGCGGGTCTTGTGGCCGTCACGCCAGCCGCTGGCCTGATCGGCCCAATGGGCTCGATCATCTTGGGCGCGATCGGCGGCATCGCCTGCTTCTTCGCTGTCACGAGCTTGAAGAAGGCGCTTGGCTACGATGAATCACTGGACGTGTTCGGCATCCACGGCGTTGGTGGCATCGTTGGTGCCATCGGTACCGGCATCTTCGTTTCACCTGCTTTGGGCGGCGTCGGTGTCGACGGCTACGACATGGGTAGCCAAGTCACCACTCAAACGCTCGGTGTTCTCGTGGCCATCGGCTGGTCCGGCACGGTCAGCTTCGTCCTCTTCAAGCTGATCGATCTGACGATCGGGTTGCGCGTAAAAGAAGAAGACGAGCGCGAAGGTCTCGATACAACGAGCCACGGCGAGCGCGCCTACACAAACTGAGTTTTCGATTTACAGTTGTCCCCTGTAAAGCCTAGGGGCGGTGGTCGACAGATCACCGCCCCGTTTTTTTGCGTACGGCTGATAAGATCACACCTTATGAAAACCGGTTTTCTCGGCCTCGGTGCCATGGGTGCGCCAATGGCACGTAATCTCGCCAAGGCGGGTCTGCTGCAGGGCATATGGAATCGCAGCCACGACAAGGCTCAAGCCTTGGCAGCCGAGTTGGGATGCATTGCGCCAAGCGATCCGGCGGAACTCGCAGCCAATTGCGATGTGTTGGTCCTGTGCGTGTCCGCAGATCGTGACGTACTCGATGTGCTGGCTTCCCTCGAATCAGGCCTCAAGCCGGGGACACTCGTCATCGACTGCTCAACGGTAAGCGCGGCTACAGCACGAGAAGCCGCCCAGAAGATCGCACTACGCGACGCCCGCTTTCTCGATTGTCCGGTAAGCGGCGGTGTCGAAGGTGCCAAGAACGGCACGCTCGCCATCATGTGCGGCGGTGACGCCGCCGATTTCGAAAACGCGCGGCCGATACTCGAGAAGATGGGTCGAACGGTTCGTCACTTTGGACCGCACGGTGCAGGCCAAGCAACGAAGGCCACCAACCAGATCATGTGCGCGGGCATCATTCGCGCCGTTGGCGAGGCGATGGCGTTCGCTCATCAACAAGGCTTACCGCTCGAGCGCGTAGTCGAAACACTCGGGCAAGGCGCAGGATCTTCGTGGTACTTCGTGAACCGCGCGCCCAATATGATCCGTGGCGAATACCCGGCTGGATTTCGCATCAAACTGCACGAAAAAGATTTGCGTATCTGTCGCGACATGGCCGCTGCCAGCGGCGTCGCTCTGCCGGTGGTAGAAGATGTGCTGCGCGAGTATGCAGAACTGATCGCGCGCGGTTACGGCGATGAAGATATCTCCGCGATCCATCGTTTGAAGGCCGAGCTCTTCGCACGATGATCTACGCCATATGATCCGCTTTACCAAGATGCATGGTCTCGGCAACGACTTCGTCGTATTCGAGACCGCCGCCGATGCCAGCCTGCCTTCCGCCGAACGCTGGCGCGAGTGGTCGAATCGAAAGACTGGAATCGGTTTTGATCAGGCGCTCGTGATCCAACCCGCTCGTAGCGCCGACACACTCGCCTACTACCGCATCTTCAACACCGATGGCGGCGAGGTCGAACAATGCGGCAACGGTGCGCGCTGTGTTGCCGAATGGTTGCGACGACAACGCAAGCTCAGCGGACCGATCCGCCTTGAGAGCCGCGGTGGCATCATCGAAGCGCGCTTCGACAGCAATGGGCTGGTCTCGGTCGACATGGGCGAGCCGCGCTTTTTCGACGATGACGAAATCGGACTGTCCATCGATGCGATGACGATTCGTTTCACCCGCGTGTCGATGGGGAATCCACATATCGTCATCTGGGTTCCCGACATCCATTCGGCACCGATCGCAGAGCTCGGCCCGATACTCGAATCACATCCGATGTTTCCGCAAAAAACCAACGTCGGATTTCTACAGTTCGTCGATCGTGAGCATGCGCGCTTACGCGTATTCGAGCGCGGTGTTGGCGAGACACTCGCCTGTGGCACCGGTGCCTGTGCTGCGATGGCCGTTGGTCGACGCAATGGACGCTTCGCAGCCACCGTCGCAATCGATCTACCGGGCGGCCGCTTGTCACTGCGCTGGGAAGGCCCTGGATCACATTTATGGATGACGGGACCCGCCGTGGTCGCGTTCGAAGGTTCAATCGAGGATTGATCGATGCAGGATGAGCAAGTTATCGAATTTTTGAAGCAGCATCCGGACTTTCTGCAAAAGCACCCGGAGGCACTCGATCACCTCGTGCTACATCACGAAGCTGGTGAAGGTGCAGTTTCTTTGATGGAACGCCAAATCAAAGTCTTGCGTGAGCGTCAGGCCGCTAATCGCGAAAAACTCGCTGAGTGGGTTCGCGTCGGTCGTGAAAACGATGCCATCGCAGAACGTATGCATCACTTCACGCTGACTTTGATGCAAGCGCATGACGAAGCCGATCTCATCGCGCGCGTACATGCTTCGTTGCGGACCGATTTCGATATCGTCTCGGTACGGCTGCTGGTCGATCCAGAGACACGTCCAGACGTCGAGACCTTATTGCCGGCTGCTCGTACGCGCTGTGGTCACTTTGTACTCGAGCAGCGACGGGTCGTCTTCGGTGACGAAGCCGAATCCATCGCCTCAATGGCGCTCGTTCCGGTTGGGCCTGCCGCCAGCCTCGGCGCGTTGGCGCTCGGCAGCATCGATGCCGAACGCTTCACGCCCGCAATGAGTACCGATTTCCTCGCTCGGATGGGCGAACTGCTCGGCGCTGCCCTGTTGCGCTGTCGTATACAGGCGGCGTGAACCCGACGGCACTGGAGTGGGTCGAAAAATTCGTCACGCATCTATCGCGTGAACGGAGGGTGTCGCCGCACACCACCCTAAACTATCGACGTGAGATCGAGTCCCTCGCGCAATGGTGTGATCAGCAAAAAATAGACAACTGGGCATCACTGGATGAGCAACATATCCGCTCGTTTGCCGCTCGCTCGCATGCCGCCGGCCTCGCTCCACGCAGTATTCAACGTCGTCTGTCGGCGACGAGGAGTTTTCTTCGCTATCTGCAGCGGGAGCGCGTGATAACACATAGTCCGGCCGGTGACGTCCGTGCCCCCAAAGCCCGTCGCCCACTACCGCGAACCGTGGATGCCGATCAAATGACTCGTCTGCTGGAGATCGTCGGCGACGACGCTCTCGCCAAACGAGATCGCGCCGTCATGGAGCTCTTTTATTCATCGGGTCTACGCCTCGCGGAATTGTTGGGGCTCGATCTGCATGACCTCGACCTAGCTGATCGCACCGTGCGAGTCACCGGCAAAGGCAACAAGGTGCGGATACTGCCCGTCGGCCGAAAAGCCTGCGACGCGTTACAAGCATGGCTCACGGAGCGCGCCTCCATGGCTCCAGCGGATGAGAAAGCCATCTTCGTTGGCCGCAATGGCGGCCGTCTCGGCGCCAGAACCATCCAGAAGCGAGTCGCCGCTTGGGCAAGACGCCAGGGACTACCGGTACATGTCCATCCGCACCTGTTCCGACATTCCTTCGCCTCGCACCTGCTCGAGTCGAGCCAGGACTTGCGTGGCGTCCAGGAGTTGCTCGGCCACGCCGATATCGCAACAACGCAGGTCTACACTCACCTTGATTTTCAGCACCTCGCCCGCATCTATGATCAAGCCCACCCTCGGGCGCGAAAGAAGTGAGCTCCATGGCTGAAGGTTTCAATCCGCACGGCACCACCATCCTCGGTGTCCGTCGCGACGGTATCGTCGCCATCGGCGGCGACGGGCAGGTTACGCTCGGCAATACCGTCATGAAGGGCAACGCCCGCAAAGTCAGACTGCTCGGCAACGGCAAGGTCATCGGCGGCTTCGCCGGCGGCACGGCTGACGCCTTTACCTTGTTCGAACGCTTCGAGGGCAAGCTCGATAAATTCGGCAACCTGACGCGAGCCGCCATCGAACTTGCCAAAGATTGGCGCTCTGATCGCGCCCTGCGCCGACTCGAAGCGCTACTGTTAGTCGGTGATCCGCAGAAGCTACTCGTCATCTCGGGTAATGGCGATGTCATCGAGCCTGAGCACGATCTCGTCGCGATTGGTTCGGGTGGCGCCTTTGCACAGGCTGCCGCACAAGCCCTGATCAACAATACCGACCTTAGCGCTCGCGACATCGTTTCGCGTTCACTCAACATTGCAGCCGACATCTGCATCTATACGAATCGCAACCTCGCAATCGAGGAGCTCGGATCATGAGTGTGCTGCCTGCTGAATTGACCCCCAAGGCGATCGTCGCCGAGCTCGATCGGCATATCGTCGGTCAAGATGCGGCCAAAAAATCGGTGGCCATTGCGCTACGAAACCGTTGGCGACGCATGCAGGTTCGCGAAGATCTGCGCCCCGAGATCACACCAAAAAATATCCTGATGATTGGCCCTACGGGCTGCGGCAAGACCGAAATTGCGCGTCGCCTGGCACGCTTGGCCAAAGCGCCATTCGTGAAGGTCGAGGCGACCAAGTTCACCGAGGTCGGCTATGTCGGACGAGATGTCGACTCGATCATCAAGGATCTCGTCGAGCTTGCCGTCAAGCTAGAGCGCGAGGAAGCACTCGCGCGCGCCCGTGATGGTGCTGCGGACGCTGCGGAGGAGCGCATTCTGGATGCACTGCTTCCTAAACCTCGCTTGATGGGATTCTCTACGGACGAACCCGTCGCTCCGCGTGATGCTGAGACCCGCCAGAAATTCCGCAAGATGCTGCGTGAAGGCCAGCTCGATGATCGCGAGATCGAAATCGAGTTGCGCAATCCGGTGCTCGGGATGGAAATCGTCGCGCCGCCCGGCATGGAAGAGATGCAACAACAGATCCAATCCATGTTCCAGAATCTCGGCGCTGGTAAAGGCCGCTCTCGGAAACTGAAAATTCGAGAAGCGCAAAAACTGCTACTCGAAGAAGAAGCATCCAAACTGCTCAATGAGGAAGAGCTGCGCGCCAACGCCGTTCGGAACGCGGAGCAGAATGGCATCGTGTTCATCGACGAGATCGATAAGGTATGCCGACGACAAGACAGCTATGGCGCCGATGTCTCACGCGAAGGCGTGCAACGAGATCTGCTACCGCTCGTCGAAGGCTGCACCGTGAATACGAAGTATGGTCCGATCAAAACCGATCATGTTTTGTTCATCGCATCGGGCGCCTTCCACGTCGCCAAGCCTTCCGATCTCATTCCGGAGCTGCAAGGGCGTTTTCCGATACGGGTTGAACTCACATCGCTCGGCGTAGAGGATTTCGTGCGCATCCTGACGGAACCCAACGCCTCGCTCACGACGCAGTATGCCGCGCTACTCGAAACCGAAGGCGTGCATGTCAACTTCGTCGCAAGTGGTGTTAGGCGTTTGGCCGAAATCGCCTTTCACGTCAATGAACGCACCGAAAACATCGGTGCTCGCCGCTTGCACACCGTGATGGAGCGACTACTCGAAACGCTGTCGTACGAAGCCGCTGATCGTTCCGGTGAGAGAATCGACATTGATGCCGCCTATGTCGACGCCCATCTCGAAGCCTTGTCGCAAGATGAGGATCTGAGCAGGTTCATTCTTTGAGTTTCGCGTGAGCGACGATCTGGCTCTCGCAGCGATCGTTTTGCTGATTGCCGCGATGCCAGCGTCGCTGGCGTTCCTACTTTTGGCCGATGTGGTTAAGCTCGAAGGCCCGGGCAGAAAAAGGCGCTGGATTCGAAACGCGCTGTGGCTCGCCGCTATTCCGCTTAGTGTGCCGCTGTTCTATTCGCTATGGAGCGCTGCGGGCGCAGCCCATCTCGAGCCTCTCTGCCAAGCTTACGCAACTCCTGAGTTGCGCAGAGAAACGCCAACGCCACGCGAACTGCTGCAATTGAAGACGTCCCGCGTTATCCATCATTCGAACTTCTGGTTCGAGGTCTCCATGGATCGTTATGAAGTCATCGATCGACGATACGGCACGATCATCGCCGTGGCTGACGAACTCTGGATCGATGCAGGTCGTGCTCGCCACCACTGCGGCGTGATCAGCGGGCCATTACCCGTCAGCATGAGCGGTGATACAAACAGCAAACTCGAACAATTCCTGCGTCAGGTTGCGCACGGCAAACCTCGCGCCTGAACAGTTCAATTGCGATTAACCCACTTGCGGTCAACCAAGGAAGCCGAGATCTCGCGTCGCAAATGCGCCGATGTTCGGCGCGACCTTGGGCAAGTCACTTGCCCCCACACCGAACCACGAAGCCAAAGTGGCAGCATATTGATCGGCTGAGGTCGTCGGAATGAAGCGGCCGCCACCGACATCCAGTGAGCTGCCGATTTCTAGCAGTGGATATTGGCCATAGATTCGCCCGCCACGAACGGCGCCACCGGCGACCAACTGAATGCCACCCCAGGCGTGGTCTGAACCGTCGCCGTTCGAGGTCAGCGTACGACCAAAGTCCGACTGAGTGAATAGCGTGACCGAGTTCTCCATGCCCATCTCGGTCAGTGCGTCGTAGAAACTTTTGATGCCGTTACTGACGGTGGCGAGCAAGCCTGGCTGATCGGCCATCAGATCATCGTGCTGATCGAAGCCGCCCAAAGAGACGAAGAAAATCTGTCGCGACAATGACAGACTCGTGCGTACAGATATCAACTTGGCCACGGTTCGTAGTTGCGTCTGCAAACCGGAGAGCGTCATGCCCGTGTTGGGCAGCGCGGAAAAATCGCGCGCGGTGGCCAGCGATCCATTGACGCGATCGGCGAACTGCACCGCGCGCTGCTGAATAGTCGCGTAGCTGCGTTCGTAAACGGTGTTGCTCTTACTCGCGAGCGCTGCCGTCAAACTGGCTTCAACGGCACCACGACGACCTAGGCCCACTCCAGAGGTGGCGAAACCGGTAAAGTTGGTCGCACCCGCGGCGCCCATCACGTAGGGACGCGCAATTTCACCAGCTTGGAAGTAGGTCTGACCTGCCAACGATACATTCAGCGAAAGCTGTTGACTCGCTACCTGCGCATTCAAGACATCGGCGACCCGACCCGCCCATCCGGATTTCGAGATCGTCCTGCCACGCAAGCTGTGCCACTGATCCTGCTGATCGTTGTGCGAAAACAATTGCGGCGGCAGAGCATGGCCACTCGTCGCTGCAGACTGATACTGCGCTTTCGTCGTCGGACGCAGCAGCGGCCCCATGTTGGCCATGACCGCCAAACGACCCGACTGAAATAACTCGCGCGCGCCGGTCATCGATGGATGAAATCCGTAGGTTGGATCTCCGCTCGTTTGCCCGTCGTACATGACCGGCAACAACGCGGCGCGATCGACTGCAAGGCTCGAGGCCGTACCACCCCCGCGCGAGCGCGAATAGGCGTTGTATTCAGCGGTGCTCGTCGGCACGAACATGTTCCAGGAATCGTTACCGCCGAAGAGAAAGAGACAGACCAAAGCCTTGTAGTCGCCGAAACCCCCGACCCCCGTCATCTGGGCATCGAGTGTGCCAACCGTGCGGCCGAAGGCGTATGCGACGCCGCCAGCAGTGGCCGCTTTCAGAAATCGTCGTCGTTGCCGATTCATGGGTATCGTCCTGAACGTCAACGCTGTAACGCGTAGCTGGATGAAGTAAGAATGAGATAGAGCGCATCGCCGACTCGGGTGGCTTGCGCGGTGGTCGGATTGGTCGCAGGGATGGTCGTACGTTCCACTTGTGTTTTGATTGCTGCTCGCAGTTCCGCCGATAACAAGCCGGGATCACCAAGCAAGCGCGTAGCAATACGATCGATCAGGCCATCCGGATTGCTTGCCAGCGGCAAGTCGTTCGAAATATCGATATAGACATCATCGACATTCAAGCGTGCCGTATTCAGATGAGTGCGCGTCGTGACTTGCGTCCAAAAGAAATTCGTCGTCTGGGTGTTGAGATACTCCGTCGCTAGTTGCATCTCGGGCGCAACTAGTCCGGCATCGGCGATCTCTCCAGGCGGCGCATAAAACGGGCTGAAAAAATTGAATACAGATGGGGAAGAACCCTGAGCCTGCCCAAAGGTGCCACTCGAGCCACCTGAGAAGTTGCGAGCCGCGCCCAATTTTTCGCCGCCGGAGCGCGCATCGTATGCTCGCCACAGTTGAGTCAGTCTCAGCAGCGGCTCTTTGAGCTTGCCAGCAGTCGCAGCTGCATTGCCGCTTGGCGTCGTTCGGGCTTCCGCGTCGAGCAAAATCGCTCGCACCACCGCTTCGAGATTGCCGCGACGCCCCGACCCATCATTATTGAACTTTTCGGCGACGCGCTGCACATATGCCGATGAGGGATTACTCGTCACCAATTTTTGGATGAGCTGTTTCGAAATAAAAGGCGCGACATTCGGGTGATTGAAAACGTTGTCGAGTGCCGAGCGCAGATCGCGTTCGCCGCCTTGATTGGCTGGAATGAGACCGCCGCTCAATGCGACGCCACTGTAACTCAACAGGCGCTTCTCACCAGACTCGTGCTGCGCCTCGAACAACTGCATCGGCTTGATTTGGTTATATCCGGTAACGGGAGCCGCCTGTGGTCGTGTGTTTGCAAAGGTGCAGGTCGGAGTCGTCGTCGGACAAGCCCATTTCCAACCGGTAAATACGCGCGCAAAACCTTCGATGATGTCTTGGTTGTAGGTCGGGATCGGCTGCCCAGTCGCGTCGCGCTTGATCGTGCCATCGAGATTGAGCTCAACTAGACCGATGCTGAAGAGCTGCATCATTTCGCGTGCGTAATTTTCATCTGGACGAAGATTCGTACCAGAAACAGCACGCTGATTACCGAGCATCGAAAGATAGATACCCATCGCCGGATGCAGGGTCACCTGCTCCAGCAAGTCGCGGTAATTGCCGAAGGCGTTTCGCGCGAGCATGTCGTGGAAGTCAGCCGTCGCGTTCGGCAGATTTTGCAGTGCACCAATTTGCGATACGACGAAAATTTCGGACAGAGCGAAGGCCACGCGTTGGCGCAACTGATCTTCACCGCGCACTGCATTCGCGAACCAGGTTTCGAGGCGGATCGCATTCAAACTACTGACATTGAATCCCATGGGCACAGGATTCGGGTAGGCTGCTTCGACGGCCGGCAACAACAAAGAGGTTGGCTTGGTGATCTGCGCATCGATCCAACGCGCGTAGGCATTCGACGAGTCGCCGAGTGCGATCAAGGCTCGAGACGTATCTTCGGTCGCACCGAAAGTCGCCTGATTGAGAAAACGAAATGCATCGCTCGTCGAGACCGGGGGATTGCTCGGCGCGGCGCCGCTGCCGCCTAACGAGAAACTGGTTCCGGAACCGGAGCCGCCGCCGCCACCGCAAGCCGTGAGTGCGGCAAACACTAAGCCAAGCAGTAATCGCCTCATGTAGCTGAGGCTATGACGAATCGCCGAATCTTGGCTAGAGGTTAGCGCGAAAAGTTTGGCAAAGATGGCAACAGAGTTGCCGCTCGATCAGGAATGGAACTGCGCCGCAAGCAGATCGAGCCGTTGCTCGAAAGCGCTGGCGCTCGGCAACAACAAGCAGCCGGGCGGCACTTCTTCCGGCGACAGCGCACGCGCAGCGAAACCTCCGACCCACACCTCGCACTTGCCCACTAGCAACTCAGCGAGTCTGCGTAACTGCTGCAATGCCGGCACTTCGTTTTCGGGCATCACCAAAGAGACGAGTACCGCGCATGCATCGACTTCAAGTGCGAAACGAGCGAGCTCTTCGGCGGGGCAATCGACACCGAGATAGTGCGTACGAAAACGACGCGTCGCGGCGAGCCAACTGCACATCAAGATACCGAGTTCATGCCGCTCG
>Ga0315902_10002961_pt1 | contig 25840 bp, 39 predicted proteins | sample LakEriMetagenome_9_FD_203523 | JGI IMG/M metagenome (GOLD analysis project Ga0315902, IMG submission 203523) | Freshwater fungal communities from buoy surface, Lake Erie, Ohio, United States - Buoy 12 MA117 | ecosystem: Environmental > Aquatic > Freshwater > Lake > Lake biofilm | place: USA... | reverse complement strand
CCGCTGGAATTAGAGTATCCGATGAAGGAAAATCCATCACCATTGATGGCTATGGAGAAGATGACTACTCTGGAGCAGACCTCTACGACACCGTTTGTGTCCTAGACGCAATCAAGACTCCTGAGTATGTAATCTCAAACATGGAAACTACAAACTCGTTGATGGGTAGACAAAGTGCTACATTTGGTGATAATATAGATGTATCTTGGTCTTACCACCCAGATAACGGATTAGACATCGTAATCCATAAAAACTAAATAAAGCACTAGGGGATGACAGGTTTCGACTGGCATCTGACATTTGGTGAAGCACGCAGAGACCGCCACGCACTCTTGAAGTGTGGCAAAAACAATAAATGCTGAATCTCGTTCCGCATTCGCTTTAGTAGCGTAAAGACTACTTAAGCCCCTAGAAAAGCAGTAGTTCTCGCTGGGCATCTAGGTTTCAAATAAAGAGGACAAACAGCACCACGGTAACAACTCAAACCGTAATTGAGTTTGACTCAGCGTCTGGTAGGTCAATCGCTGGGAAAACAAGGAAACTACCTAAGCGTGTAGAAGAACAAATTGAATATGTTAGGACAGGGGTTCAATTCCCCTCATCTCCACGCTTGCAGACAAAGGAGCGTAAAGCGGTCTGCCCTGTAAAGGAATTCTCCAAGGACTGGCGTAGCCAAGGGCTACGAGTCAACTCTTGAAGTTGGTAGTGCGAATCTACACAGTCCACAAAAATATTTGTGTGTTGCTATTGACACGATTTCCATTTTGTGTATAAGATACTAATAACAAGTTCTCGACGGAGAACTTGGAGTATGGCTGAACAACTCCAATCTTCAGATGGGGGAGTAAGGCACTATCGGATACTAGCGTATCGCCTTAGCGGGCAAACGGTAGGTGTGCTGAAAAGCGGGCTAAGAACCGAACTGAATTGGCACTGGTGGTAAAACGCAATCCACTTACTCACTACAAAAACCCTTTGGGCACCTCTCGCTCAAGGGGTTTTTGACTACTAAGATGGTTAGATAAGATGTTGGCGTATAAATTTGTGTTTAGGTTTATACGAGCCAAGTGTCCAAAAAACGATACATTATTATATAACTTTTTAAGAAAGGCGGAGTGATGGGTCAAGGTAAAGGTGCTAGGGCTAGGCAAAAAGCCAAGCGTCAGGCGTACCTAGCAAACAGACCTTATTGGGGGCTTACTTGTCGTGGATGTAAGCACGAAGATGTGGTGCACACCCTGTTTGTGGGCAAATGCATAGTCAAAGATTGCGACTGCTCAGGTATGGATGAAATCAAGGGAGAGAACAAGTGAGCGAATATCAGCCACACTTTGACACCGACTTAGAGCGTGGCAAGGTTGGCGAGAACTTACTCAACACCTTTCTGGCTGATTTGGCTGGAAATAAGTTTGAGGTGAAGACTGACTATCGTGCTTGGGAAACTGGCAACTTTTACATTGAGACTTGGCAATACAGACAGCCAGACGCAATTGACAAAAAACAATCTGGAATCAATATCACGGAGGCTGAATACTGGTGCTTTGCTGGGCCTAATGGCAACGGCTTTGTAATGATAAAAACTGATGCTTTGAAAGAAATGCTTAGAGCAACTGACTATCGTGAAGTACACCAACCAATCTCAACACTTGACACAAACGCCAGTATTGGTAGGCTGGTTCCAGTTTTAGATGTATTGAGAAAGATAGGGTTGTGATGAAAACACTAAAGGGCTACGCTCTTGCTGGTAAAAGCGAGAGCAGAGAGCGTGTAGAAAATGATTTCTATGCGACAGACCCAAAAGCACTAGATATGCTTTTTGCCGCGGAGCCTTTCGGCGACGGCGATTATTTAGAGCCTTGTGCTGGTCAGGGGCACTTGACTAAACGCATCAAAGAACTTGTTCCAAACGCAAAGGTAGACAGTATTGACATCGTTGATAGGGGGCTTAGTGGGGTTATTGTTGCTGACTTCTTAGAATATGAAACTGAGAAAAGGTATGACTACCTAATCACCAATCCGCCTTATTCGCTTGGCAAGGAGTTTGTAGAAAAAGGCCTAACGCTACTAAAAGACGGTGGCAAGATGGCTATGTTTTTAAAGATACAGTTTCTAGAGGGCGACAAGCGTAGAGAATTATATAAACAAAATCCGCCCAAATACATCTATGTTTTTACCAAGCGTATGGCTACTTTTAATAATGGAAGTGAAGTAGATGAAAATGGCAAACGCTGGGCAACCACGATGTGCCACGCTTGGTTTGTGTGGGAAAAGGGATTTACTGGGGAGCCTGTGGTCAGATGGATATAGTCGGTTGGGTGTTGCTTACTTACTTTTTGCTCATTGTATTAGTAAACTTATTCAATATTATTTACATAAAAACCTGTGTTGCCCCAACGCAGAAATCTATCGATAGAAAGATAAAAAGAAATGCAAGAAGATAGTTTTATTGAAAAGTTTAGGGCTAGTTTGGGCGATAAAGCCGCTACTTTTGGAGCAAGCCTTGAGAAAGTATTTTCGGCGGAAGAAGAGAAATCTGAAATCATCAACGCCCCTAAAGTAATAGAAACTGAAAAAATTAAAATAGACAAAGAAGACTATGAGATTTTGGCTGTGAGTTGGAAAGAGTTGGGTGCTAGCCAAGAGCGTGAAGAAATTCGTAGCATTCTTATTCAAGCCCGACGAATAGGAAATCAGCATTCAGATAAGAAGTTTGTAGATGGAATAAACTTTGTTCTAAATGAACTAGACGAAAGAGACAAAAATAAATAGTGAGTAAGTACTATGAAAACGCAGACGCTGTTGTCTATCACGGGAACTGCCTAGATGAACTAAAGAATTTAGAAGATAACTCCATTGACGCTGTTGTCACCGACCCACCTTATGAACTCGGTTTTATGGGCAAAAAGTGGGACAACACTGGGATTGCTTACAATGTTGATGTTTGGCGTGAGTGTCTTAGGGTATTGAAACCTGGTGGGCATTTACTAGCCTTTGGTGGCACTAGGACTTGGCATAGGTTGGCTGTTGCTATTGAGGATGCTGGTTTTGAAGTCAGGGACAGTATTGCTTGGATTTATGGTTCTGGTTTTCCAAAGTCGCACAACATTAGTAAGGCGATAGATAAGTTGCATGGGGCTGAAAGAGAAGTTGTTGGGCGTAATCCAAATAGTAGAGAAAACGCAACTAAAGCAAATACTTTATACGAATCAGGAACAGTAGGTAAAACCGATTACATAACTGAAGCCGCTACTGATGATGCTAAGAAGTGGGATGGTTGGGGTACAGCGTTGAAACCTGCTTTTGAACCTATTGTGGTTGGTCGTAAGCCTGTGGTTGGAACTGTGGCTGAGAATGTTTTAGAGTTTGGTACTGGTGGGCTGAACATTGATGCTACACGCATAGGTACAGAAACAGTTACTATAAATACTTTTGATAATGGGGCTAAACCTTTTGGTGATGCTGTTGGTGAGCCTTTTACAAGTCGTGAGAGTGTTGGGCGGTGGCCTGCAAACATAATCCTAGACGAAACAACAGCCGAACTATTAGATAAACAAAGCGGAGATAGAAAAGGGATGGCTACTCAAAAAAGTTCTGCATTGAAAATTTATGGTGGAAATTCGCTGAATGAATCTAAAACAACTTTTCCTGAAATAAGACAAGGTTTCAATGATTCTGGTGGGGCGAGCAGGTTCTTTTATGTTGCTAAAGCAAATAAGAAAGACCGAAATGAAGGTCTAGATGCACTGCCTGACCATGACTGGAGTGGAGATGGCGCTGCTATTCCTGAAAGAGCAAACAGACCTTTTATTCCAAGCAAGAACCACCACCCGACAGTAAAACCTACTTCGCTTATGACATACCTAATCAAGTTAGTGACTCCACCTAACGGAATTGTGCTTGACCCCTTTACTGGTTCTGGTTCAACAGGTAAGGCTGCGATTAGAAACGGGTTTAGATTTGTTGGAATTGAATTGACGGAAGAATATCTGCCAATCATTACAACCAGACTTGACCATGAAATAAAGCAAAAGACCGAGGATTTGTTTAGTGAGTAAATATTTTGAAGAACCTGAAGCAACTATCTATCACGGAAATTGTCTTGAAGAACTAAAAAATTTAGCGGACAACTCGGTTGATGCGATTGTGACTGACCCACCCTATGGGTTGGGAGACTCTGACCCGGACTATATCTTAAACGCCCTTAAGATGTGGATTGGCGGAGACAGAGAACACATTCCTGCTGGTAAAGGTTTTATGGGAAAGCAGTGGGATGCTTTTGTTCCACCACCCGCTGTGTGGGATGAGTGTTTCCGTGTGCTAAAGCCGGGCGGACATATCTTGGTGTTTGCTGGAACAAGAACGCAAGACCTTATGGGATTGTCTGTTCGTATGGCTGGCTTTGAAATTAGAGATAGCATTGCCTGGATTTATGGTCAGGGCTTTCCTAAGTCGCTAGACATCTCTAAGCAGTTAGACAAGATGGCTGGGGCTGAGCGTGAAGTTATTGGCTCTGCTGGAAATGCTCCAGATTTACGAGATGTAGGTGCTAAGTCTAAAGAAGCCATTGGCATTGATAAATTGAGTTTTGGTCAAGTTCAAGATGCTGAACGCACTGAAATCTTAATTACTGCTCCATCGACAGACGATGCTAAGAAATGGTCTGGCTGGGGAACTGCTTTGAAGCCAGCACTTGAGCCAATCATCGTTGGTCGTAAGCCGTTGTCTGAAAAGAATGTAGCAAGCAATGTTTTGAAGTGGGGAACTGGTGGTATTAACATTGACGGTTCTCGTATTGGAACCGAGCAAAGAACTGACACCATTACTGAAAATGGTTTTGGTAACAACTTTATGGATGATGGCTGGGTTCCATCTGGCAAGACTTATGAAAAAACTGTCACTGGTCGTTTTCCAAGCAATGTAATTCTTCAACACTCAGATGGCTGTACGCCAACTGGACAAGTCATAACTGGGAAAACTTCTGCTGGTAATCGCACTGCTACTTTTGGAACGCAAGAGACAGTTTCAGGTGGAGATGGTTCGGGGGGATTTGATGGATACGAGTACAAAATTGAAGTTTACCAATGTGTAGATGGTTGCCCAATCAAAGAACTCAATGAGCAGAGTGGCGTAACTAAGTCTGGTCAGCCTAGAGAAGACAGGGGAACTGGTGGCATTTGGAGCGAGGGAAATGGAGTTCCTGTTGGTCAGCAGTATGGAGATGCTGGTGGAGCAAGTCGTTTCTTCCATCAAACAACTCCAGATGAAGAACCTATTGGTCGTTTTCCATCTAATGTTATCTTTGGACATACTGAAGAGTGCGTTGAAGTCGGTGTAGTAGAAGAAAAATACTCAATCAACAAAACAGAAGACTGGACTGGCTTTGGTCAAACAGAGCGACCAGACTATGTTGGTGAAGATAAAGTTGTAAGCACTTCAGTTTGGGAATGTGCTGATGGTTGTCCTATCAAAGAACTTGATGAACAAACCCAAGGAAAAATTACTCAAGGTCATTGGGCTCAGACTAAAGTCAGTGGGTATGGTGAGTTTGGTAGTGGCTCTGCTGAATACCTTGGAGTTGGTCGTAAAGCAGAAGAAAAGAGTGGTGGAGCATCACGCTTTTTCTATCAAGCAAAAGCCAATAAAAAAGACCGAAACGAGGGTCTTGGTGAAGACTTGCCTGAAAAGGGTAAGGTTTATAATGGAAAGTCTGCTGATAGTGCTGGCAACGCACCGGGTTCAGTAGAAGACAAATTCACTACTCAGCCAGCAAAGAACTTCCACCCAACCGTGAAACCAACGGCTCTTATGGAATATCTTGTCAAGTTAGTAACTCCAAAAGGCGGAATTGTGTTAGACCCGTTTTCTGGAAGTGGTTCTACTGGCAAGGCCGCTGTGCGAAATGGCTTCAAGTTTATTGGAGTGGAAATTACTGAAGAGTATTTGCCTATCTTAAAAGCCAGAGTTGAGTTTGAAATCAACGATAAAAGAAGTAGCCTATTTTAGACAAACCTGATACTGTATTACTAATAAAACGAAAGGACATTTATGACAACAATGATGCCACCCGAAAGAAAACTATTTACATCTGAATCTGTTACATCTGGACATCCAGACAAGATTTGCGACGCTATCTCAGACGCAATTCTTGATGCTTATTTAGCAGAAGACCCTGAGAGCAGGGTTGCTGTTGAAACTGCTGTCACGACTGGAGTTGTGTTTGTGTTTGGCGAAGTTTCAAGCCACGCTAGTCCAGACATTCGCCAGATTGTTAGAGACACTATTCGCAAGATTGGCTACACATCTTCGGACATTGGCTTTGACGCTGACACCTGTGCTGTCTTTCTAAGCGTTGGTCAGCAATCTTCAGACATCGCTGATGGAGTGAAAATGTCTGTTGAAGCACGCTCAGGTTCGCACTTGGCAGACGACCAGCAAGGTGCTGGAGACCAAGGAATTATGTTTGGTTATGCTACAGATGAGACAGATGAGATGCTGCCTATGCCAATTTACTTGGCACACAAGATTGCTCGCATTTTAGAAAAGGCTAGAACTAGCGGGTTTCTACCTTATCTAAGACCTGACGGTAAAACTCAAGTAACTGTGGGTTATGACGGCGACATCCCTAAGTCAATTGAAACCATAGTTGTCTCTACACAACACGAGCCAAACATTAGCCAAGATGATATTGAGGAAGACATCATTATGCTTGTGCTTCCTATTCTCAAGAAAACTGAGTTGGCAATAAACAATCTAAAAATTCTGGTAAATCCAAGTGGTCAATTTATTATTGGTGGTCCAAATGGAGATGCTGGGCTTACTGGTCGCAAAATTATTGTTGATACCTATGGTGGTATGGCTAGACACGGTGGTGGAGCCTTTTCTGGTAAAGACCCATCAAAAGTAGATAGGTCTGCTGCCTATGCTTTGCGTTGGATTGCTAAGAACATAGTTGCTGCGAAACTTGCTCGCAGAGTTGAAATTCAGGTCGCTTATGCGATTGGTAAGGCTAATCCAGTCGGTCTATACATCAACACTTTTGGAACTGGTGTAGTGAGTGATGACAGATTACTTAGTGCCATTGATAAAGTATTTGACCTTAGACCGTCTGCTATCATAGACGCTCTCCACCTAAAAGAACCTATTTACAGTAGAACTTCTGCTTACGGACATTTTGGCGACCCAGAACTTCCTTGGGAGAAACTAAATAGAGTGGTAGAACTAACTGACGCAGTAAAAGAACCTACTCAATCTAATTCTTTCAACTGGGAAGAATTTAGAGAGTGGCTTTATGGTTATGGAAAGGATAACAATGACTAATACAACCGAAACAACATTCAAAAAGAAGTGCCAGATACTTTCTGATTTGTGGGTGCTTCACAGGGAAAACGAAAAATACAAAGAATTGTTTTACTTTAGCGACTTAGGTTATCCGCTTGCTTACTGTATAGCGGAAAAACTAATTGTAGGAGTTGGCCCTGAAGCAAAGAAAATTATTGAAGAAACTTTTGATTGGTTGCTAGATGCTCTCAAAAAAGAAGATATCGGATACGACAACCTAAAGAGTTTGATAGATGAGGTGTAGAAAGTTTATGTATGAAACTATCTGCGAACACGACCTACTTCATGTGTTTGAACGCCACGAGTGTGACGGCTGTTGTGCCCAAGTAATTCTTACAGAAAAAGAGAAAGAAAAAGAAAATGCACAGTGATTTTGAGATTGTTAGTGCCATATTCCTAACAACGCTGATTGTTGGGTTGATATCTGGTCTTATTGGAACTATTGCTTCTAGAGAAAGACTTGCTAAAGAACTAGAAAAAGAAAGAAAGAAAAACTCAAATGAGTGAGTACATAGTTGTTAGAAAGATAGATTGCTTTATAGTATCTACTATTATATTGATTTTCATAGGCTTTCTTGTCTATGGCTTTTCAATGCTAAAGCAAAATCAAACTCCAACTCCAAGTCCGTCAACTTCTGGTGAAATGTCAGAAGAGTGTAAAAAGATTTGGTTAGAGCAGGGTGAGGCGGTTGCTGAACAAAATGGATGCTAAAGAACTGGGCGTTGCCATCGACGCTCTTGATGAAAGAGTTGAGTTGCTGGGTGTGGAGATTGAAGTTATTGGAGAGCACATCAAGGCTCTTGGTATGAAAATACAACGAGTACAAGAAGAAATGACAGAGTGAAAATTTATATCGCTGGTCCAATGAGCAAAGTGAAAGACTTCAACTTTCCTTTGTTTTTTGAGACGGAAAACAAACTAAAAGAACTTGGTTATGAAGTTATCAATCCCGCACATAACGATGGCAAAACTTTAGAAGAGGCTTTGAAAAATGCTGGTAGTCCTGAAAAACCTAGTAAATCTTGGAGTTCTTATATGCGTAGGGATTTGCCTAGCGTTTTGGCTGTTGATGCTATTTGCGTTTTACCCGATTGGCAAAAGTCTAAAGGTGCTTCGCTTGAAGTTCATGTCGCAGAAGCGTTAGGGCTACCTGTATATGTTCTCAAAGACGGAAGACTAATTCCTAGAGTAACTGTTATTGGTATTGCTGGCTGGGCTAGAAGTGGCAAAGACACTATTGCTGATTACTTAGTAAAGAATAAAGGCTACACAAAAGTCTCTTTCTCAACGCCAATGAAAGAAGCGATGTATCGCTTGAACCCACGCATAACGGTAAATGAAGTTGTGAACACTCCTTTACGAGTTGGCGTAGATGTTTATGGTTGGGAAGGTCTGAAAGAACGCAGTCCAGATGTTCGTGGATTACTACAACGCTTTGGAACTGAAGTTGGTCGTGAAATGTTTGATGAAGATTTCTGGGTTGATTATGCTTTGAACTCTATTCCAGATGGTGGAAAAGTAGTGATAGCAGATGTTAGATATCCAAACGAAGCAGACGCAATAAAAGCGTTGGGTGGAAAAGTGTTTAGAGTGCTAAGAACTGGTGTTGGACCTGCTAATGAACACGCTTCTGAACACGCTTTAAATGACTACAAGTTTGACGGTGAGTTCTCTAATGACGGGACAATAGATAATCTTTATTATATCATTGACGAGAACATAAGTTAGTCGCTGTTTTTAGTCGGGGGTAAAATTACATTGTGAGTAATATGCCAAGCAAAGTAATTGTAGGAACGCAGGTGTTCCAAGTAGTTTTACGCACTCGTCAAAATGACGGAATGCTCAACGACAATACTTTTGGCTACACGCTTGATACTGAAAATCTCATTGTCATAGACGCTAGCCTTGCTGTGAGCAGACAGAAAACAACTTTATTTCACGAAGTTCTACACGCTGTTCGTATGGTGTTTGATACATCTATAAAGCCTAAGAAAACAGACGACTTTGAAGTTTGGGAGCATTACTTTATTGGTCTTTATGAAGAGGGATTGCTTTTGGTTCTAAGAAACAATCCAGACCTTATGAAATATTTATTAGAAGATTAGTATATAAATCTATATAAAGACATGCCCACAGAGAACATTTATTTTTTCCTAATAGATAATTAGATTTTGTGTTAGCATTATCAAGCAAAGGACTTATCACCCTTTGTGTCGAGTGGTTGTTCATAGTACTCGTCTCCTTTCGGTGAAGCCCCTCGGACTTTTAGTTCGGGGGGTTTCATTTTTAAAAGAAAAACCCCTGCCAAAGCAGGGGCTTTTTTATTCCTTGTCGGGACTAAGCCTTTTTAGTAGGAACAACTTTCTTGACGGCTGCTGCTGCCTTAGCAACAACACCCTTCTTAGGTGCTCCATCAAATACTGCAAACAAATCACGCAAGTCTTCAATACCAGCGGTAATAAGGTTCTTCTTTACACCGTAAGTGACATGCAAATGATTTCCAGTTGAGGCGGTGCCAGTCGTTCCAACAAGACCGACGATGGTCTTTCCAGCCTCTACCTTGTCACCCTGCTTTAGAGTTGATGGTACTTGGAAGTGTGCGTAAAGAATGAAATGACCGTCGTAAGTAGACTGGATTAAGTAGTTACCTAGAACCTTAGTCTCTCCAACTTCCATAACGGTTCCACCAGTAATAGCCTTAATCTTGCTACCACCAGGGACTGACCAGTCAACGCCACGGTGTGGGTTGGTTCTGTAAGAGGCGAAGTTCTTAAACTCGTCGCCACGCTTTGCCTTTGGAAAAGGCTCTACATAAATTGCTTCAGGCATTTATTTTTCCTTAATTAGTTAGTTATTTTTCTTCTGTGATAGGCCCGCCAACAACCCAAGCAGAACAAGTTCTTGAAGCGGCGCACTTGAAATCAAATGCTTCGCAATAACCTAGTTCTGCTGTGTCAATAGCATCCCACGCGTTTTGCTGACCAGAATCGCCAGCAGAAATTCCACCCTCGATACAGTCCAACATCTTTGGTGTGCGAATAAACATTACGCAGTTTCCGCACACACTCTTTTTTGCTTCAGCAACTGGAACATTCCAACGCTGTGCTTTTTCTATCCAGAACCCACTATTTGGTTCTTTAGGATTTAGTGGTCCATACCCAGCAGTCTTGATTGCTTTTTCTCTATTCTCTAGATTGATAGCAATATCTTGTGTTGCTGGTGGGCAGGAATCGTCGTCTAGGGCTGCTACCATCGACGCTAGTAATGGACTAAGAGTTGATGCCTCTGAGTGCCTTGGGTGAAGTTTAGGAAGTAAGTCATTGTCTTGGACATACTTAGGATTGTTTGGCTTACCTGAACGAACAAGTTTTAGGAACGCATTTACACGAGCCATAGCCCACGAGTTGCGATTTTGGTCTGGGCGGTGTGAAGTTGAAAACGCACCTGCTCCACGACGATAGACGGCTTTTAGTTTTGCTAGCGTAACCTTGCGACCATTCTTTGCTTTGGCATTGTGGTCAGCAACTTTCTTTTCAAGAGCCTTAGTAATCTCGGCAGTAAAAGTAACGCCTTTACCTGTGGAAGCAGAACCTTTTTTATTTTTGTCTGAGCCTTTTATTCTGTCTTTAGGTGGGGCTGGCTTAGAACCTGCTGTTGCTGTTATAACTACTCCATCAGGGATTACTGCAAATCGGCACTTTCCGTCTGGTTCAACTTCAGCGTCAATAATGGCACACTCAGAGCCACCTCTGTAAAGAACGCAATTGGAACACTTTACTCCAATGGCAGCGACTTCGTTTGCTTCGGCAGATTCATAGCCAGCCCAAATGCCAGTCTCATCCTCGTTGAACTTGCCATACTTTTCAGCGAGTAGCAATAACGCATTGGCAAGGTCGCGTTCTTCTGGATTTAGATTGGGCATACTTTTATTGTAAGACTTTTTGAAAACGGCTATTCGTCGTCTTTCTCCCGACGGATAGGAAAGGTTAGTACCCAAATAAGCAGGGTTACACCAATTAACTTGCCTACAATGTCTCTCGCTGAGCCTTCTAGAAGCACCCAACCGAGAGCAAGACCTAGTAGAGTCCACGCTTGGTCAAGTAGGTCTTTGAATAGTTCGCCGAGGAATTTAGTTAGTTTTTTCATTATTTATCTTCTTTCTTGCCAGCGAAGTACCCACCGATAATTCCGATAAGTCCAACGAGTGCGTTTTGTACCAGAGCAATTGCGTCTGGGTTGGTTCCTACTGCTTCGCCAGTTACCTGCTGGGCAGTCAGCATGGCTATATACTCACCAATTACAACTATGCCAATAAACACAAGTATGCCTAGGGTGATGATTAACATGAGTTTGTCTCTCATTATTCTTTTTCTTTCTTCTTGGTTGGGATTACTTCGTCTGTGTCTTTTAGTTTGGTGGTCTGGCGGAAAGCAGCGTTGATTTCATCCTTAGTTAGTTTTCCGTCTTCTAGGAACGCTAGGGATAGAAGTTCTACAACCTTTGCAACCGCCATAATTCCACCCATGATTGCGCTAAACCAGATAGGAATTTCCACTCCGCTTACTGAGCCAGCAACTGAGCCAGCACCAATAACTCCTAGAGCAGAAGCAACGAATGTGGCTATTACTCTAAGAATTACATTTCCAAAGAGTTTCATTATTTTCTCCTATAACTAGAACTTGAAGCCGCGGCTGTTGCCATAGCGGCTGTCTGGGCGATTTGTCCGACAACAAGTGTCGTTACAACTAATGTCTGAGCCTTTTCGCGAGCCTTTGGCGAGATGTCGGCTCCAACATTGCCAACAAGGTTGAATACAGCAACTACTGCCGCGGCTGCTTGTCCAACACCTGGGATATCGGCAATTGACTCGTCAAGAACAATGTCGTCTTGCTGGGCAGCAACTGCTAGGGCTTCTAGAGCCTGTTGATACTCTGGTGAGCCCTCAGTGGCTGTCTCAAAGGTTTCTAGGGCTGCCTCTACAAGTTGCTCTGCTTGTTCTGGGGTCAGGTCAGTTGGGACAACTTTGTCTAGTTCAACATCCATAAGGTCTTCAATAACTTCTGGAATATTGGGGTCGCCCTCTGGCTCTGGTTCTGGCTCTGGTTCTGGAGTGTCTGCTATTACCTGCGCTTCTGACATAGCCTTGTTGAAATCATAAGAACTTGCTTCAACGGCTGATGCTTGAGAAACTTTTAGGTTTGTTTCTGCTGTCGTGGCCGAGGCTTCCATCTGTGACTTAGTGGCTAATGCTATAGATTCTTGGCCCTGGAAAGTTTGTAGATTTTGCTGTTCTGTGGCTAGTTCTGAGTTGGCTGTGTCCAATGCTGATTGAGCAGAGGTAAGGTCTGATTGCTTGTTATCTAGGGCTTCTTGTGCGTTATTGCGTAAAGTTATAGCATAAGACAACTCATCTTCAGCGTTATTCTTTAGTATAACTCGCCTTCCCTTCTCGTCAAGTTCTATCGCATAAGCATCTGCTTTAATTTGCGCGAATGTCAGTGCTTCGTTGTAAGATAACTGCGCTTCTTGTAGTGGGGGAAGCAAAGCAGGGTCATTGATAAGTGGGGCTGTTGGTTGACCTAAGTAAGTAAGAGTTCCAACAATGTGCTTATACCAACCGCCACAAGGGTCGCCCCAAACGCCATTACTGGCAGAAATGGTTATTGAGTTGCCTTGTAGGTTTGGAACTATATTTATTCCGCACTCAGGGCGGTCTTTGGCTTCGTAGCGTAGAGAACTAGAAATAAATACTGCTCCGTCAGGGGCTGTGTAAGTTTTAGTCTGTCCCTCGTTGATAGCGACATCTAAGGTTCCCTCTACAAGAACTGGCTCTGTGGTGTAGTAGGTTTCATAGCGGTAGATTGTTTCTTCTCTGTAAGTAATTGTGGTGGTAGTGGTAGTGGCAGAAAGAGTTGGGTTCTTCATTTCTGGACCGTAGGTTCCATACCAATACCCGCCATCAAGTCCTGTAAGAATAACCTTGTAAGAATAGACAGTTGAATTTGGATTTACAGAAACGCTTCTGGTTGTCCAGTCGTGCCAGCCCTGTGGTGAGTTGTAAGACGCTCTACCGTTTTCTATTCCGTAAAGGTCATAAGTTATAACCTCTATCTTGTAGGTGTCCTGAATACCCCTGTTAGCATCTTGGTTCTTTACATCTACTGAAAGAGTAAGAGTGCCTGTAAGAGTTTCTTGCTTAGTGTAGGAAACGCTTTGGCTCATATACGAGAACTTGACAACGCCTTGGTTGATAGTTGGCTGTGAGCCTTGAGCACCTGTCCCAGCACCAGACCAAGTCGTGTGGTCTAGGGGTGGAAGAATGTTTTCGCTTTGTTGAGTGGTTGTAGTTACTTCTTCAACAATTATGGTTTCTGGAATTACTCGTATGTGTTCTTTTTGGTAAGTAGGTGCTGTCCAACTAGGGTCAGGAATAAGCAGAGTGTCATAGTTTTGCTGTGCTTCTAATAGTGCTTGTGCTTTATTGCTGGTGTTGATTTGGGCTGTGCTGAGTTCGCTGAAAGCATTGTTGGTGATGTTTATTTGATTAGTCAGTAAAGCGTCAGCAGACGAGAGAGCCTGTTCTTTTGCTTGGACATCTGCCTTGACGACATTGAGATTAGTCAGTGAAGCGTCAGCAAGGGCTTTTGCTTGGTCTAAGTTGGTTTGTGCTGTGTCCCTTGTTGCTGTTTTATTATATACAGACTGCTGGGCTTCTTTGGCTAAAGACTGCTTGGCAAGATAGTCCTGAGTGGCTTTAGAAAGATTGACTTGTGCTGTTTGATAGACGGCTAAGTCTGATTTGGCTTTGGCTATCTTGGCTTCTAGGTCTGCTATTTTGGCTTTGATATTGGCTAAGGCTGTGTCTAGGCTTGCTTGTAAGGCTGGGTCTGTGGCTTCGGTGGAGAGAGTTGCTAGTTTTGCCTTGTATTGTGATAGTGTGGTTTCAAGAGCAGAAATGTCTGACTCTGTAATGATTGGAGTTGCTAATGCAAATCGTGTTTGATTCTTTTGATTGGGGTAGTTATATAGTAGGTGTCCTGACACCTTTTGGTATTGCCCTTGTTGTGGCTGTAATTCAGACGCTATTCCAAAAGAAGAAGTAGCCGCCTGAGCCATACAAACTGGCGTAGAAAGAAATAGCACTGTCAGAGCAATCTGTGGTGCTTTTCTTTTTTTCTTGTTTTTTGAGTGCTCTCCCTCACCCCTGTTTTTCGGGGTAAGCACAAAAATTCCTAACTACCGGGCGACGGCTGTCCGTGTTGATTAGACCAAACAACTTCACGAACATCTTCCAAAAGATTGAAAGACGCTTCTACCAATGCTTCGGTTTGAAGTAGTAGGTCTGCTTTAGAGTGTGGATAAAGTGGGTCAAGAAGTTGGTTATGAACCTCATTTATGACAGAAGTGGCTAATCTTATGCGACGCAAATTTGCTTCTACAAGAAGTTGATATTCGTCTAAGCCAGCCATAAATCAATTTTACCTTAGATTTTGTAAGCGATTTTTACTATACACATTTGGCTGACTTGTATAGTTTTTTGAGAAAACTATACAGGTTTTGTGGTCTTATATTATAGAAAAAATGGTGAGATACTGTGAGAAAAAATAGAAAAATAAAAAAGATTTGGGATAGTATCTAATGTATCTTTATTTTGGCCTATGTCCTAATACTATCGGGATATTTATATTTCTAAAAAAGATTTGCGATAGTATCCGAAAAGTGCTTTTTTCGGGATACTATTGGGTTTCACTAATTTATAAAAATGTTTTGCGATAGTATGTGCGACCTATCTATACCTAAAAACCTAACTGATTGTTAATCCTATACGCGCATGCATGTGTGCATGGGGGTGGCGGGAAACACAGTCAGATAGATAATTAGATAGGATAGGTTTTTTAGGTGTGTTTAGGTAAGATAGGTTTTGTTTTTGTGATAGCATTTTTTCAAAGCCGATTAGATAGAAAAGAGTTCAAATGAGTTTTCAAGGTTTAGACATTTCAGAAGAGCAAGCGTTCAAAGATTATATAAACATCAAGCGAGCAAATAACCGTGATGGCAGGATTTGTATTTGTGGTCATGGTATGGGATTTCACACTTTCATAGATGCTCGTGGAATTCATAAGTGTAATGCTCAAAAACAGAGTTGCCCTTGTAAGTCTCCAAGACCAGTTTTGCTGACCAACAATGTGAAGTCGTTTTTACATAAGACGATTGGTAGTGGTGGATTACACGCACTGACGCAAGGAATTGCTTCTGCTGTAAAGGGTAAGTATTTGGTTGAGTGGACTGTTGAACTGAAGTGCGACAGATGTGGCAATGAAAATGTTGTACCTTGTCCAGTAAGTCAGAACGGCAGAATTGTAAATGAAGCCACAGGATTTGATGTCCTGCTTTGTAGAGATTGTAGGGTTTCGCCATAGGCGAACAAAATAGTTGCCAAAAATAGCAAGCCGTAGATATAATTAGGTATGAACACCGAACATAAAGGAGTAGGTAGTACTATGACTAATTACCACACTAGAGAAGAACTCATAGAAGAGTTCAGAGAAGCACTGGCACACGAGTTTGAAAGTTATGACCCAGAATACGAGTGGAAACACGGTTTTACAATGTTTCCTAACCAAATTGGTAATTTCAGATTGGTGGTTGGCTTTGATGAAAATTACATTCCAAGAAGCGACCAAGAAAGAGAAATTGACCCCAGACCAAGACCTTGGATTGTTGGCTACAAAGACAGCATTGATGGGCGCATATCAACTATTGGTGCTTATGGAAAAGACAACTGGTTTGAAACTAAGAGAGAAGCCTACACTCAGTTTGCCAAATTGCTACTTGAAATTTCAGACAAGATTGTAGAACTTGAAATTACAGAAGAAACTCCACGCCAAGCCAAATGTATGAGTTGTAATAAATTACACGACTATCAGCCAGAGAAATACAAAAAGACTAATGGCTATCCTGGCATGGTTACGCTTACTCCACACCTAGAAACAGATGTGGTCTATGACGGTTGTAGAGGCTGGGACTAATGAGCGACGAAGAACTGTTTAGACAGATTGATGATGCTTTCAATAACACTCCTGTTTTTGAGATAACTGTCAAGGGCGTTGACCACACTTTTAGGATTACATCTATGGGTGAATTATCAACAGAGAAACTTTTGGATTTTTTACTCCAAGAGGGTGAAGATAAATTTACTAAGATGTTGGATTTTATCGCTATGTCTTTGATAGAGCCAAAAGATATAGAACTGCTAAAGCAAATGAAAATGAAGCAAGCGTTAAAGTTCATAGAGCAGTGGGTAGAACTCAGCAGTGAAGAAACTTGGAAAAGCCTAGGTAGAGACGATGCCTAAGAAAATAACACTACAAACAATAAAGTTAGATAGCGAAATGGCTACCATTTGCGATTTGACTAAGTTATTCAGCAAAACTCAAATGTCCATAGATATGAAAAAAGTTTCTGCGATAACAAAAAACTTTCCAGATATCTATGCGTCAGTACTAAAAGATTTGCCAGACAAGTATCTCTCTCCTTTGATATTAGGAAGACTGAGTGCCAATGTTCATTGGATAAGTAACATGGGCTGGCATTGGACTTTTGAAACTATTTATGAAGACTACACTTTGAACGACGATATTGATATGACAGCAAAAGTAAGATTGGCTTTAGCAAGCAGATTAGATGCAGTTATGAAAAGGGCGATTGCTCTTTGCGAGATAGAGTATGACGCAGAATTCTACGACCCAGAGGATGTTTCAGTTGGAACACTATAATATTTTGATTGCCACTCCAGGAAAACTTATTCACGGTGAGTATGTAAAGTCATTGGTAGAAACTACTAAGTGGCTCAATCAGCGTGGGCTGACTTATAAATTTCTAAATGCTGGTTCATCTCTCGTTGCTCACGCTAGGGAAATGACTGCGATAGATAAGAAAGAATCAAACTGGGACACCAATGAAATTGGTTCTGGTGAATATACCTACGACAGAATTGTTTGGATTGATTCAGATATCATCTGGGGTCAAGATGCCTTTGAAAAACTAATTACTAGCGAACACGAAATCATCAGTGGTATGTACTACACGCAGATTGGTGATATGTCAGTTTCAGTTTCTAAATTCGCACCCGACGGTAAGAGCCCAATCAACTGTAAAGAATTAGATTTCTTTTTTGAAGACGAGCCACTAGAAGTGTTTGGAGTTGGCTTTGGGTTTATCTCTATGAAGTCAGGTGTCTTTGAGCGTATGCAACGACCTTGGTTCCGAATTGAAAGAATTGACCACCCTGCCAAAAATATAGTCCTAGATATTGGCGAAGATTACTCTTGGTGTATGAACGCAAGACGAGCAGGTTTCAAAGTTATGCTTGACCCAAGTATCAAGGTGGACCACATCAAAGAGGGCGTATGGCACCTGAAGTAATTGGAAGACCTAAGTGTGGTTTTTGTATGACAGGTAATCACGAGAACTGTAAAAAAGAGATAACCTACTACGAAAAAACTTGGGTGTGTGAGTGTCCTCATAATCAGGAAAAGAAAGAACAAGATATAAACTTGTCTGGTGATTAGTTATTCCATAAGACCTGTTGCGTCAAAAGACGCTAACCAGATGGTTATAGAAAATCACTACCTACATCGCCGAGCCAGCACTATGTATGCCTTTGGTCTTTTTGATGGCGATGAAATGCTCGGCTGTGTAATCTATGGAAAGCCAGCATCTCCCTCAGTTTGTGTTGGAGTTTGTGGCAAAGATGAATCGGCTAATGTTTTAGAACTCACTAGGTTGTGGATAAAAGATGGCACTCCTAAAAACACAGAGTCTTATCTCATTGGTCGTAGCCTAAAACTCCTGCCTAAGAACAAAGATATAATAATCTCTTACGCAGAGATTGGTGCTGGTCATATCGGAATTGTGTATCAAGCAACCAACTGGATTTACACAGGTATGTCTGACCGCCATGTTGAGTGGCGACTTGATGGAAAAACTGGTTCGCACTCTCGCCACATTTTTGACCAGCACGGTGGAGTAAATGGCGCAAAAGAATTTTATGGTGATAGACTTGAAAGACACGAGCGGCCGAGAAAGCACCGCTATGTATATTTCAATACAACTTCCAAAAGAAGAAAAAAAGAACTGCTGGATAAATTGAAATATAAAGTCCAGCCATATCCAAAGAAAGATACACAAAGATGAGTTGGTTCAAAAACCTATTCGGTAAAAAGAAAAAGAAAAAGCCAGCGGCTTCTTCAATCGCAAGAGATGAAAAAGGTCGTTGGATTTACGAAGTCCCATCAGCAACTAAGCATGTGGCAGACCTACAACCAAGAGTTGTCTCTGAAAAAGTTTCTACAAAGTCAAAATCTTGTGGCTGTAAAAGCGGTAGCGTATGTCCTTGCGAAAAGAAAAAGGAAACACCAAAGGCTCAAATCAAGCCAGTTGCTAAAAAGCCAGTGGCAAAGAAGCCAGTTGCGAAAAAGACTCCAACACCAAAAAAGAAGTAATTTCCAAATCACTTTCTAGAATTAACCCCGAAAAAATCTCACCCTTGATTTTTCGGGGTTTTTTCTATGTTTGTAAATGAAAAACCCACCCCGGTCCCTCACCAGGCCCAAAATTTCGCCGAAAGCAGATTTCGCTAATAGCGTATAGTGAGAACTGTCGGAGCATGGCTTCGGCGGGTAGAGACAACCTTAATTTGCGAGCAACGCAAAAAGAATGGGTCAGGCGGGAAGCAGTCTCTCCCCAGTCTTCCCGTCTGGCTCCAAAACGAAGGACATCAGTTATGTCAGACGCTCTTGATAAAGACCCGTTTGCTAAACCCGAACTCGAAGCCCCCGACATCCAGATTGATACCCCCGTCAATCTCCGCCCAGATTTATCTCTCCACGGAATTGAAGAAACCGATAGGGGAATTTGTTTAGACACCTTTGAAAATAGACAGGCGTTGCGTCGAGCAAGATTCAATTGGCTTCCTGTCTATGCTGTAAACGGCGTTCCAACAGGATTGATTCAGGCACTCTCGCCTGAGATGCAAACTCAGCAACGGCTAATGTCGCTGGATGAAAAAGTTGCAATTCTTTCGGACCCTAATGATAAAAACTCTGATTATATAAACGGCTATGACTTGCTAGCCGAGTCAGCAGCAGACTACATCGCCCCGCCTTGGGTACTAGGAGCAACACGCGCTTGGGCAAAACAACAAACGCAGGGTCTGCATGGAAAAAAGGAACTCCCTCTTCCCCGTCGTTGTAAGGCAATCAAGGATGACGGTATCCGTTGCCAACTCTGGTCTGGAGGGCGTGGAGCAGATGACGGCCTATGTCGTGTCCATCTTGGTTCCTTACGCAATAAACCAACCGACTCAGTGGAGCGTGCCCGCTCTCGTCTAACTCAGGCTGCCCCAACCGCCGTCGACACTCTTGAGGAACTTATGAACTCGGCAGAGTCCGAACCCGTCAAACTCAAGGCGGCCTCTGAAATTCTTGACCGTGCTGGTATTCGTGCTGGTATTGACATCAATACCGATGTCACTCTTGATGTCCGCCCCGCCGCTTCAATCATTGCTGAGCGTTTGGAACGCATTGCTCAAAACGCTATTGAAGCCCAACGGCGTTTAGAACCAGAGACCGTTATAGTAGAAGAAACAGAAGAAGCAGAGGTTGTCGAAGATGACGCTAAATGAAATCATTGAAGAGTTAGTGGCGTTGACGGACAATCTTCACTCCGATGTCAAACTTGCTTCCACTCGTTTAGAACACATTAGATTGACGGCCAGAGCAAACGAAGCCACGAACTTATTACATAACCTTATGAATTTCCAGGATACAGATGACACCGAAACCAAAACCACCAACGGCGAGTAGTCTTCGGGAACGCTTCATAAATAAAGCATTAGAGCACACGGGCTACTATACAAATAACGGCATGGAAAATGTCTTTGCCCAGGGGCTGAACATCAACGGCAAGCCATGGAACGGATTGTTTATTGATGTCGTTGCCAGTGAAGCGGGTGTCCGCTTACCCGTAGCCCACACAGTCTCAACGGTTGCCCTCGCCTATTACCTGGGTCACGGTTTTTTCCATGTAAGACCACGGCGAGGAGATATCGTCTTTCTCCAAACATCAACGGCAAGCGAATTCGGCTCGCCACATATCGGTATTGTTCTGGACACTAAACGGCACGCCATAGACGGGACTATACAAACGGTGGAAGGTATGACCTCTAGCGGACTACCTAAACAACCACAGACACCTAACGGTGTCTATGTACGCACCCGTCATCAAACGGAAGTCATTGGATACGCAAGACCAAAATACAAGACGGCTAGCCCTTTGTCCCCAAACGAGAACGCACCAGTAATTACTCCTGCTCAGGTCCGCGCTGGAATAAAACATAAGAGCGTCGTTTTGGTTCAGTTAGCCCTCTCAAAAGTCACAGGCATCAAAGGCTTGCCAAGAGGACACTTTGATACAAAGACCAAACTTGCTTACGCCAAGTTCCAAAGAGACATTGGTTATGTTGGCATCTCAGCATCTGGCGATGCAGACTACAACTCGTTGAAACTGTTGGGCGAACTGACTGGTTTCTTCAACGCAAAGCCATAGCAGCAGCCACTGACATTCAAGATTTCTTAAAAAAAACTTAAATTTTATGCAATATCTATTGACAAATCCCAAAAATCGCTTTAGGATATGTCCCATATCCTAAAGTGCAAAACGATACAATTCCCCCGGAACCCCTGTAAAAACGGGGGTTTATTTTTTTGAACAAATTCCTTAAGTTATTTCATAAGACGGGATGCACGCGGCGGGCCCGCCGCATGGAAAAAACGATAACCCAGGGATAACGGCAAGTCTCCATCGGGGGTTATTACATAAGAACGGCAAGCACGCATCGCGGGAGGAGATGACGGCGAGCCTTCCATCGGGGTTTATAGCATAAGGACACGGTAAGAAGCAATGGAGCGAGAAGCAACGGCAAGCGAAAGGGGGTATAAGATAAAAAACATAACGGCAAGCCTTAGACGCAAAAAACGGCGAGCCATGAGCAGAAGAAAGAATAACGGATGACATTTGACGAGTGGTTGAGCATAGGATTCGCTAACGGGTGGGTTGGTGCACCTATATGCGAAACGCATGACGGGTTGCCTACATCAGAGGCAGAAGATAAAGAGTTTGAAGAGGGAGACCCTTGTATCCACATTTTGCGTCTCTACGACACACTGGAACACAAGATAGAGGTTGAAGAGAACCACGCTCCAAGCATCTGGCGTGCAACAAACATTGGATTAGGGATTTCTTCCACAGAATAAAAAATCACATAGTTTCTAATGTTTTATGATAAAAGTCATGAGACACATAGAAATCCATTTGATTGAAGAATCCAAAGATGTCATTACAGCCAATCAAGTTGGCCTGGAATGCGAGGCATCTGAAACTTGCGAAGAATGCTTTAAACAAGTAGGCGAAACCCCTGTAAGTAAGAAGTTTGTGCCATTCTGTTTCATACTTGATGATGAGGCTGAGTGGGTAGTTTGTAAAGACTGCGCCACCCCTGTTTTGTAGTCTCCAGGTCCCCATTTTTTCCATGCACGCCCATTTCCATGCTGACGCATGGAAAAAGTGCTAACCCACAAATCCAGAACCCCCGGAGTCCAGGCCCTTCATCTAACACATAAGCCTTATGTTTTTTCAGGGAGATGAGCCTCACCATTTCTGTTCGCTCTGGGCGAAATAAGTTTTTTTGACATTTTGGAATAAATGACGAACACTTGGTGTTATAGTCTGTGTATCAACGAAAAACACTCCCAAAAAAAGTTTTGGAAATGGACTTGACAAAGTGGTGAAAATCACTATTGTTGATAGTAGATACAAAAAAGCGTTTTAGATAAGGAGAGACCAAATGAACGCAAACACAGAAAAAACAGTAGTTGGCAAGGCACTCTATTTAGAGTTCCGCAAAGACAACTACACCTACCAAATGGTTATCACGCCACCAGCGACTAACGCTGAAGGTGGGGTAATCCCGGCTTGTGTAATGGAGAGACGACTTTCGTCTTGGCATCCACGCAAGAACTGGAACTTTTCATCAGTTCCAACAACTGGGGACTTCGTTCTACCTCGTCAAGCGAGTGGCGAGTTCCAGCAAGAGACTGACCTAAATCGTGTAAAGCACATTTCTGCTACACACCTACACAGATTAGTTTCAAAAACCATTGACTCACTTATTCACAGAGATTGGAAGTTGTTCAAGCAACCAATCACAGTTGAGGCAACTTACAAGGATGTTGAACTTATCAAATCTGGTAAGACTTCAAACGAACTTGTTCGTAGGATTGAACGCTCTCGTAAAGCGTTTAATTTCCCAGAGGCGTTATTTGATGCACCTGCACCAGTAGCACCTGCAACACCAACTGTTGTCACCCTGACACCAGTAACTCCCGGCGTAGCAAGATAAGGAGACCAACCAAAATGACTACACCAAACACAAATCCAACCTCACAAGAGTGGGTTGAAAACCAGCGTAGGATTCACGAGAACCTACCAGTCATGCTCAGCGCAGTTGTTGGGCAAGTTCTAAATCCAGTTGTCGCATCTGACCTAAACTTAGGTTATGACGAGACAGCAGGTAAAGCAGTTATTCGCAATCGTGATAACGCCAACACTGAGAAAGCAGGAGTTCAAGTGACGCAAGTCGACGCTCTTGCTGGTGAAAGTTTTTATGTTCGCCCTAATGGACAGAAATACTTCACTCGTAAGTGGGGGCAACACACAGATGTTGAAGTTGCTCGTAGCCAGCGAGCAAGTGCGACTGGAAAGTCAATCTTGCTTTATGGTGCACCGGGCACTGGAAAGACAGCAATGTTTGAAGGTGCTTTTGGTGACGACCTAATCACAGTTCTTGGAACTGGCGACACCGAAGTTGGCGACCTAGTTGGTGGCTATGTTCAAACAATCGCTGGTGGCTTTGAGTGGGTGGATGGGCCGCTAGTGCGAGCAGCAGAAGAGGGCAAAGTCCTACTGATTGACGAGATTGGTTTGATTGACCCCAAAGTTCTTTCAGTCGTCTATGGTCTTATGGATGGTCGTAGAGAACTCAAAGTAACTGCCAACCCTGAACGAGCAATCGTTAAGGCTAAGGATGGTTTCTTCGTGGTGGCTGCTACTAACCCTAACGCTCCCGGAGTAAATCTTTCTGAGGCTCTACTCTCTCGCTTTGGTATTCAAGCAGAAATGACTACTGACTGGACACTTGCTCGTAAGTTAGGAGTTCCAGCACAAGCAGTAACTTGTGCACAGAACCTAGCCAAAAAGCAACAGTCTGATGAAGTCAACTGGTCACCACAAATGCGTGAGTTGCTAGATTACAGAGACATCTCTGCTGAACTTGGTGCAGACTGGGCAGTCTCTAACTTGATTGCCCAAGCACCAGTTGAAGACAGAGCGATTGTCGCTGATGTATTTACTCGTGTCTATGGCACAGAGTTCAAGCCAGCCAAAATCTAGGTCTCCGATTTTGGCTCGTGTGTGGGGTGGCTTACCCTTAGATTTCCGCCCCACACACACCCTAAAAATCTGGGAATAAATCTTGACATTTTTTAGTTTTATACAGTAAAGTAGTAGTAACAAGAAAAGGAGTTCAGAAATGAGCCACTACAAAGTAAGCACCAAAACCATTGGTCGCACCCACCCTGACTGGTTGAAAGTCAATGCCAGCGTTGGCAAGATTGTCAACAAATGGTCGCTACGCCAAGACCTAGTTGTAGGTCTAGTTGAGGACACCACCATTGGTGCACCTGCGTGTTTCAATCCTGCCACAGCAGAGATTGAAGTTTGTATCAGCAAAGCGTTTGGCAATGTTGAGCCAAAAGAAGTTGGCGAACTTACACACCGAAAAAATCAACTTAAGCACCCAACTGCTACTGGTGCTATTTTCCACGAGGCACTCCACGCTAGGATTTCTCGCTGGTCATTAGAGCAAGCAGCAAAAGATTTAGATGCAAGACACTTGCGTTTCTTGCATGCTATGGAAGAGGGTCGCATTGAGTATTGGGGTTGCGTATTTGTTCCAGAGAACAGATTGCTACTTCGTGCTTGTGCAATGGAAATCGTTATGGCAGAACTTGACGAGCAAGTTAAAAATGTTTCAAAAGTAGACGCTGCTGCCTTTACTGCTCTGCTCACTCTTGCGAGAGTAGACGCTGGCGTTTTGGATGCAAATGATGTTCCAGAAGTTGTTATGGAAATCCTGCACGAGGTTCTTGGTAAAGAGACCATTGACCAGTTGCGTGAAATCTGGAAAGAGTTCCAAGCACACAGCGACCACGAAAACGCATTACCACTTTACGAACTTACAAATCGTTTCATTGAAGTTCTTGATGCACGCAAAGATGAAGTTGGCGAGAAACCAACTGAAACACCAAAAGGTGGTTGCGAGTATCCGGGTGGAGAGAGTGGCACACCAGAACCGGGCACATCAAAGCCGAGCGAGGATGGCACACCTACACCAAGCAACGAACCTACTGACGAGCAAGTCAAGCAGTTCAAGAAGTTCATTGAGCAAGTCAAAGACGCAGTTGAAGAAATGAAAGACATTGTTCAGATTGCCAACCAAGACGACATCAATGACGAGATTGACATGGATGAACGCAAAGAAGAAGTCGAGCAAAGAGACAAAGCACACGAAGAAAAGAAACATCGTGACAAGATTGCTGACGAAGTTTTCTCTGCTGGTTCTCACATAACTGGAATTAGAACCAACTCTGTTCTTCAAGACTCTCGCTCACCTAAGCCAGAAGAACTGGCAGCAGCCAACAAAGTTGCTAACGCTTTGCGTAAAGCAAAGTATCGTGAGCGTTCACAAGTTCGTGCTGGTAGCGTTGTTCCACCAGGTCGCTTGCGTTCTCGTGCAGTTGTTCAGCGTGAGGCTCTTAAGGCTAAGGGCGTTGTATCTCCGATTGAAACTTGGAGACGCACACAGCGTAAGCAAACAGAAGACCCAACATTAAAGGTTGGCGTTATGGTGGACATTTCTGGTTCTATGAAACCAGCAATGCAACCAATGGGCATTACTGCGTGGATTATGTCAGAGGCAGTTCGTAGGATTCAGGGCAAGTGTGCAATGGTCTATTACGGTCAGAATGTATTTGCCACTCTTAAGCCGGGACAGAAGTTGGACAAAGTGAAGACTTTCACTGCCACCGACTCAACCGAAGAGTTTGCCAAAGCGTTCAAGGCTCTTGACAGTGGCTTGGGTCTAACCAGTGGAGACGGTGCGAGATTGCTCGTAGTTGTTTCTGACGGTAGATACCGTAGCGACCAGCAAGCATACGCCAAGCAGTTGCTCAAAGAGGCTGACCGTAAGGGCGTGGCTATCTTGTGGCTGACATTTGACGGTAAGACTGGCTACGCTAAGTCATACCTAGACGGAACAAGTGGCGAGATTGTATCGCTCAACAGCACCGAGTCGCCAGTCAAAGCAGCGCAGGTAATCGGACA
>Ga0315902_10002957_pt1 | contig 25854 bp, 28 predicted proteins | sample LakEriMetagenome_9_FD_203523 | JGI IMG/M metagenome (GOLD analysis project Ga0315902, IMG submission 203523) | Freshwater fungal communities from buoy surface, Lake Erie, Ohio, United States - Buoy 12 MA117 | ecosystem: Environmental > Aquatic > Freshwater > Lake > Lake biofilm | place: USA... | reverse complement strand
GAATCCCGGCGGGAATGCTCATCACAGGCAGTCTCTGCCTGTGATGCAACCGGGAATCAAGCTGTCGTCAAGGGTTCAGCAGGGCTCAAGTTCGCCGTGAGACGTCCCGACCCCTGAACGGGTACAAACTTTGCATGATGATCAACTTCAGCAAAAAGGGATAGCTCGTTCTGAAACTGGAAATGGTTGCGCAGCCGCCCATTCAGGACTTCCCGTAGTGCCCCGCCTTTCGGGTCGTCATACACCCCCTCCGGATGTAGGAACCCCTGTACCCCCTGACCAGAGGCAACCCGCCAGGCCTGAGGCAGAAAGCATTTGAACAGATTCGTCTGGCTCCCCTTCAGCAGCGGGTAATTACCAAACGCATTGAGAAACGCCTGACTGCCGTTCTGCCCCTCAAACTCTTCCAGATAGGCCGCTCGTAACTCCGGGTGGGCTTTGAAGGCTTCCTCTCGGCGATTCGCCAGCTCGCTGGCGCTCACCTTGCGGATCACTACCATCGGGTCGGCGTCGCCGATCACGCCCTTTTCCTCCCATTCCACTTTGAGCCAGGGCGGGTTGCCCACGATCAGATCGAAGCCACCGCCTGCCAGCAGGTCGGCAAATTCCAGATCCCAGTGCAGGGGCCGGATGCGTTCTGTCACTGTTTGCACCTGGCGCAGCCGCTCGAAATCATCAAGCAGCTTGTTCACATTCACGAAGCCGTGTTGGTCGCTGAAGTCCACCGCCAGTTGCTTGGGTTGCGTATCGGCAAACAGGTTCCCCTGGCCCACTTCCGGCGTGATCCCCTGCTCCAGGTCGCCCAGGATCATGCTGAGCTCAAACAGCCATTCGTCTCTGTCCGGGAGCATTTCCGCCTGGCGGATCGGCCAGAACCACAGCGCCACCCAGTAGTCCATCGCCCACTTGAGGCGCAGGCGGGCGTTGGTGTTGAGCACACCCTTGCCCAGCACCTCCTGGTCGTGAATGCGGTCTTTCAGGCGTAGTGGGGTCCAGGCTGCTGCCTGGGTGCCGGTGGGGTCTTGAGCCCCTGGCTCTTCCCAGACGGGGAGGGGGTCGGTGGTGCGCAGGCGTAGGGCGGTCATTTCGCGCGCCCACTCCTGCCAGAGTTCATCCACCAACTTGCTGAGCCGCAGCAGGTGGGCGATCTGGGCCTCGGTGAAGGCTTCGCCCACAAAGGCTTTGTTCCAGCGCTTGCAGCGCTCGATCGCTTCGGGTTCCAGCTCCTTGATCACCTTGTCTGAATAGGCGGCCATGCCCGGATCGGGCAGCAGGAAGTGAAAGATGCCATCGGCCGGCAGCGCCGCATCCCAGGCCAGCTCCTCCGGGGCGTGTTCATGCCAGAGGCGCGTGGGCTTCGCCTTGCGGCCGGTGCCCGTGGGCAGCTTGCTGCTCTGCAGCTGGCTCACCCTGTAGATCTGCCGGCGCGCCCCGATCAGCGAATTGCCGCACACCAGCTGCTGGCTGAACCAGGGCACAAAGGCCCGCCCCTGCTCCGGCGCAAAGATGCTGTTGAGCCACAGGCTCACCTCCGCCAGCTCCACCGCCACCGGGTTGAGGTCCACGCCGAACACGTTCTGATCGGCCAGGCGCATCTTCACCTTCTGCAGTTCGGTGTGATAGCGCTCATGCGGAATTGTTTTGCCCGTTTCCTGCTGGCGCCGCTCCAGATAGGCCTGGGCCAGCTGACTCACCAGCTCATTGAGATAGGCGGCCGATCCCATCGCCATCTCCAGGAGTTTGAGCTCCAGGATCTCGGCGGCGCTCTTGCCCACCAGCGCTTCCTTGAGCGTGTATTTGATCTGGCAACTGGTGAGCACCTCCGGCGTGTAATAGCTGGCGCTCTTCTGGCGGTTGCGGCCGGCCAGGCGATAGAGGAAGCTGCCCCTCTCGTATCTTTTCGCCTTGCCGGTGAGCGGATCGGGCACGATCTCCTCGGCCTTGTAGGCCTTGAGCTGCTCGGCGGTCACGAAGTGGCCCACATCCAGTTCGTCATGGGCCTGGCCGCTGGCCTTGGTGTTGTCGTCGTTGTCTCCTTCGTCGTCGCCGTCATCGAGGTCATCGTCGCTGGCGGCGGCTTTCCCCTTTTTCGGTGCCGGTTGCACCTCGTAGAGGTCTTCCTCGGCGAAGAAACCCCGGAAGCTGAGCAGGGCCTCGTACACGGCGACCAACTGGTTGATGCCAAGCTGGGAATAGCTCACGCGCCCGCGCCGTTTGCCCTTGCCTTCCTTGGTGAGTGACATCAGCTCGATCACCTCCCGCAGCACCACGTTGCGAAAGCGCACGCGGGTGAGCGTGGGCATGCGCTCGGGATCAAACAGGTGCGCCTTCAGCGGCGTGAGCCGGAAGCTGTCGTGGAAGGGGTCATCGCACTCGGCCAACGGCAGCTGGGCTGTTTCGTCGTCGCGCTTGGGGTAGCCCTCCCAGATCATCTGGAACAGCCGATCCAGCGAATCGCTGATGTAAGTGCTTTCTTTGTCTTCCTCGCTGCCGAGCTCAGCGGTGTCCATGTCGCGCAGGCTTTCGAGGCTGTAGCCCAGGCGGTAGACATCACTGCCCATCGGCGCATAGCCCAGGTCGGGCCGGCTCTCGATGTAGAAGAGGAACAGCAGCCGGTACATGAACCGGAGGCACTCCAGGGTGAGCTGGTCAGCGTCGGTCTTGCCTTTGAACACGCCTTCGCTCTTGCTGCGGCGCCAGTGGATGGCCTCGTTGCCGAGTAGCTCGATCGACCTGCGCAGGGCGTACTTGAGATCGCCACTCACCTCATAGGCGTGCTTGTGGCTGTTCTCGTCCAGCTCATCAAGCAGGGGCGTGCCACCGCCCGTGGGGCAGGTGTGCTCACGGTGCAACAGGGTTGCCGCCGCCAGCACGGCATCGGGGTTGTTCTCGCCCAGCAGGGTGTCGAGCTCAAAGCGCAGCAGCCGTGAGGCCGCCCACTTCTGGCGATCGATCAGCAGCAACTGGTCGCGGCTCACCGCCAGCACCCAGCGCGGCGGGATGTCCTGAGCGAAGATCCGCTCGCTGATCAGCTCCTCCCAGGTTTCGCCCTCCAGCACCAGGCCGAGGGAGGGGTCGTTGATCTGGCAGGCCCAGGTCGTGGCGATCGTGAGCTCCAGCGGATCGGCCGGCTCATCGCTGGGGTTGAAGCACTCCACCACCCACAGCCAGGGTTCTCCCTTGGCATTGGTGATCTCCCCGAGCAGCGGGATCTGGTACGCCTCACCACCGATCAAGACCGGTTCGGCCTTGGGGGCGTAGGGATACCCCAGGGCCTCGCACAGCGGCTGGAAGAACAGCTCACGCTGCAGCCGCAGACGCTCGGCGGGATCCCCCGTGATGCCCAGCTCCCCTTCCCTCGCTTTTTGCCAGGGTTTGCGGAGTGCCTTGAACAGTGCCTCCGGCGTGGAGACATCCGAGGTTGGGTCGGCTTCCACCTGAGCCCGGGCTTCCTCAGCCCAGCGCTCGCGCACCTTCTTGATGTCGTTCGTCAGAACGCTTTCGAGGTAGTGGGCGGAATAGAACTCGTTGGCGTTGCTGATGCCGGGGAGGGCCATGGTCAGGGGGTGTTCTGCAGCTCTGCCAGTTCATTGAGCAGAGCATTGGGAGTGATCGCGCACACCTCAGCTAGTGCAACAGCGAGCTGGGAGCTGAGATCTGATTTTCCTTGCATCACCGTCTTAAGCGAGTTCATCAAGTCTTCGTTTCTCTTCTCCATGACTTCAGGGTATTGTTCAAGCCAAAGCCGTAAAACTCTGCCGCGTTTGAGGCGATAATCAGCCCTCTCATCCTTGGAATCCTGGCTTAAGCCATCCAGATCAAGATCAAGATCAAGGGATCGCCAATGCAGCCCGGAGCCAGCCGGATCAATGCTGAAAGAGGACAGCTGATCCGTCGTCAATGTGCTGAGAACGGGGTGATCGTCTGCAGCAATCACATGCATATCTAGATTGGCATCTTGCACGACAAGCATGCGGCCATCAACGAATGCCGAGGCAATCACTGCATCACCGTGGCCATGGCGCTGAGCCTGAAGCACCCGACGGATCACGCGAATACTGCTGCTCGCAAGCCAGGGTGTTCGTCGATCCCCGCCCTGCGAGCAACTGAGAAGGGAAACAAGCTGATCCTTCAATCCCGAAGAGGCTTTTGAGGAATGAATCAAGATACCCCTGTAGCCCGCGCCAGTCCCGACCTGCGCTATGCGATTTCGGCCCACCAAATCAGAAATCAGATCATCGATTGTGGTGAGATAAAAACCCTTGGAGCGCCCTGATCCACTTACTTGATTCTGTGGTGAAACCAGCCGCCAGTCTGCTTTGATCCCTGAGAGGTGTTCGCGCGAGGGGACCGCATTGGGTGAGTAATACACCGTCAGCGCCCGCCCAGCACTTTCCTTTCCCACTCCTCGAGAAGCTGCACGCGATGTTCGCAGACCATCGCGGCGATGGCCTTGAGGCTTTTGGCGCTGGGCTTCTTGCTTCGGAGTCGTGACCATTTGATGCCGTAGTCGAGAGCAGATTCAGTGGTTGTCTCTATGAATACCTTGATCTCCCAAGTCCTTGAGCGTGCATGAAAGTGCGCCGGCAGATGATCATTGCTGTAAAAGACAAGATCGATGCTTGGCAGTGAAAAGCAGTCAACCTTCCCCATCGCTCAAAAGGAGTCTAGGCCGGAATCAGGGGTGCACATGGCTGCAGGGGCCCCCAATGGGTCGTCGGGTCACTCGCGGGGAGGTGCCAGGGATCAGCCACCCCAGCGATTGCCGATGCTCCGCCTGCATTCATCGGCTTATGTTCACGAGATTCTCAGGCTCAGCGGCATAGCGCAGCACCGCCTGGATATGTTCTGGGCTGAGATCGGGGAAATCACTGAGGATCTGCTCCTGGCTCATGCCACTGGCCAGAACCTCGAGCACATCCGACACGGTGATGCGCGTCCCGGCGACACAGGGCTTGCCGCTGCGCACGCCTGGCGTGCAGGTGATCAGGGGAGGTGGGGAGCTCATGGGAGTTGGGCAGTCGGGACAGGGGCTGATGGAGCGCTAAAGAGAGCCGTCATGGCGCTGCGCGACCCTTGTGCCCCCTCCTCAAAGATCGCTGGCTGCGGAGCATCGACGCGATCAGGCAGTTCCAGCTCCACTCCGCCGCGATTGGTAAACGCAGCATGGACGGGAATCGAGACCATCTCGGGCCACCTGCTGGGATGCCTTTCATGCTGGCAGCGTCAGAGCCTGGATCACTGCAAGGCACGCAGCTCGGGGGCGCCACCACCTTCCGCTCGGCGGGCGGGAGCTTCTACCACAGCGTCAGCAGGGTCAGAGCTTCAGTATGGAACCACTGCCAGGGGCTCCATGCGGACGTTTTCAGCGGTGATCGAGCGCTGCCCTGAAACAGGCCTGCTGGTGGGCACTGTGCCGGGGTTCCCAGGGGCTCACAGTCAGGCCGAAAGCCTCGATGAGCTGCAGTCCAACCTGGAAGAGGTGATCGCCATGCTGCTTGAGGAAGACTGATGCGGCTGACGGAACTCCAGGCGCTCGCGCCCCAGCTCCACCAACTGATCGAACGATATGGCGCCAGCAACCTTGCCGTGTTCGGCTCAGTCGCTCGCGACCAGGGCAGGCCCGACAGCGATATTGATCTGTTGATCGATCTGCCGGAGCAGGCCAGCCTGTTTGATCGCGCCGATCTGAAACTCGCTCTTGAAGAGCTGTTGAACCACAACGTCGACCTGATCCGCCGCCGCAATCTCAGACCGGAACTGCAGGCAACCGTGGAAGCCGAGGCGGTGCCGCTCTGATCGATCCATGGAACCCGCTGGCGCACTACAATGCGGTGCATGAACAACCGTTCGCTCACCATCCGCCTCGACGAGGAGCTGGAGCAGGGTCTGGAAGCCGCCTGCGCCGAGTCCGGCCGTTCCCGCGGCGAGATCGTGCGCGATGCCCTCAGGCGCCAGCTGCAGCTCATGCGCTTTGAGCGTCTGCGCCGCCAGGCCCTGCCCTTCGGGGAGGCGGCCGGCTGGCTCACCGATGACGACGTGTTTGCGGCTGTTTCCTGAGTAAGGCTGTCCCCTGAGACAACGTGCGCGTCTTCTTTGACACCAACGTGCTGGTGAGTGCCTTTCTGGCGCGCGGACTCTGCGCTGATCTGCTGCGCCTGGTGCTCACCGAGCACACCCTGGTGACCAGTGAAGTGGTGCTGGCTGAGTTGCGCGATGTGCTCAGCCGCAAGGGTCGTCTGCCCCCTCAACAAATCGACGCCATCGAGACGTTCCTTCGCGAGCAGCCCGTGGCCCCAAGGCCTACCCAGACCCTTGAGCTGGGGCTGGTGGATGCCGACGACGAATGGGTGGTGGCCAGTGCCGTGCTCGCCCAGGCCGATTTGTTCGTAACGGGTGATCAGGGCGTGCTCGCCTGCAGCAAGCCACCTCTGCCGTTGGTCAACCCCCGAGGGTGCTGGGAGCAGCTGCGCGGTGCTGGCTGATCGGCGGTTCATCTCAGGCCTCCCGATGCAGCACCGCCACCACCTTCAGGTAGGGGGCGGGTTCGATCGTCATCACTTCATTCACAAAGCGCTCGTGGTCGTCGAAGCGCCCGTCGATCGCCTTCTGCTGGGCCAGGCGCCGCTTCTCCTTGATCTGCTGCGGTCGCTGATCCGCCGCGAAGCTGAGCTGCAGCTGCTCCACCTGGCGGCTTCGCAATCGCTTCAGACGTTCGCGCTGGGCCTGCAGCTCCGGTTGCATGCGGGCCGTCCAGCGGTCGCCGCAATCGCGCAGGTACGCATTCGCCCGCTGCACGGCAAACGGCAGCTGCTTGGGCAGGTGAATCGGAATCGCCGCATTGGGATTGGTATAGGGCTTACGACCCAGCTGCAACCGCTCGGCCACCGCTTCAAAGGGCTCCACAGCTGCCACATTCAGACCCGATCCGGCGAAGCGCACCGCCACCCATTCCTGCACCACCGGCACCCCCTTCTGGTTGGGGATCGTGCCCTGAAACACCATCACCACCTCACCTGGATCGAGGCCGTCGCTGAGCTGCAGCACCGGCGCGCAGTGGCGTTGGAAGGCGATCTGGCCCCGATCCGCCAGCCAGTCCACCAGCGGGTGCAGATCCCAGAGATATTCCAGTTCCGGCCGGCTGGAATCCTGCCGGCGGCTCTGCTCCAGGGCCCGCTGCAAGGTTGCCACTTCGGTGGAGAGCACCAGGCGCTGGCCCCGGGGCGGCTGCAGTTCGCGGGGGTAGCGGTCGTAGCGGCGCTGCAGATCGCTGGGCGGCGTGATCTCCAGGCGCTGTTGCTGCTGATCGGTGCGCAGATCGAGCTTTTCGCCGCGGCGCTCCATCTGCTCGGCCACCGCCTCCAATGCCGTGTCCACGTAGCTCCAGAGGCTGGGAAACAGGCTGAAGGGCCGTCGCTGCTGCACCTGCAGCGGCGGCGTGTCATCGGCATCCCCGCAGCCTGATGGGCCGCTGCCGAACAGCTCCTCGAACAGGCTGTCGCCGCTGCCCTGCGACCGATACGGCTGGGCGTTGGCATCCATGCGCTGCTCCAGCGCCTCCACCGTGCCGCTCTCGAAGGCCTTGCTGATCTCCTCCTCCTCGCCCACGGCGTCGTAAACGCCCAGGAACACCGCCGGATCGCCGATGTTCTGTTGGGCCTGCTCGTCTTTGCGCTTGAGCAGCCGCAGCACCTTCTCGGCATCGCCCATGCCCTCGCTGCGGGAGCAGCTGAGCAGGTAGCGGATCTGGGGCTGCTGGCTTTGGCCATAGCGGTCGATGCGGCCGTTGCGCTGCTGCAGCGTCATCAGCGACCAGGGGATGTCGACGTGCACCAGCCGGTGGCTGAGGTAGTGCAGGTTGAGGCCTTCTGAGGCCACCTCGGTGGCCACCAGGATCCGCACCGCTTCCTTTTCCTGGGCGAACTGCTCCACCACCCGCGTCTGCTCCACATCGGGCATGGCGCCATCGAGGCCCACCACGGCGCCGGTGGGCAAGCCAAGGTCGGCAGCCAGGTGCTCCACCAGAAAGCGCTGGGTTTCCCGCCGGCCGGTGAACAGCACGATCCGGTCTCTGGGGTCCTTGCCGTTCCAGCCCCAGTCGGCGCGGATCAGTTCCAGGAGGCGCTGGTATTTGGAGAAGTCGGCCGGGCCGATGGCAGCCAGCAAGGGCTCTAGGTCCTGCAGAGCTGCTTCATCAGCAGGGGCAGGCCCGGGTGCAGATGCCAGGCGTTTGAGCCGGTTGCGCACCGTTTCCAGTGCCGCCATCGGGCTGGAGAGCAGGCTCTTGGCCAGGGTGGTCTTGAACAGCTGACCCGCCTTGGCCTTGGCGTCGCTGTCGGGCAGTTTGAGCTCCTTGAGCAGGGCGAACACCCGCTCTTCCTTCTCGCTTGCCGGGCACTCCACATCAGCGCTGTCGCGCTCCTTCACGCTGCTGCGCAGATCGGCGATCACGTCCTTGCGGAAGCGCCGCACATACAGGTCCTTGATGTCGTCCTTGCTGTACTTGCTCGGATCGGCGATCGCCGTGGGATCGAGCATGTTCATCAGGCTCGCGAAGCTCTCCGGCTTGCCGTCGTGCGGTGTCGCCGACAGGAGAAGCAATGTCTCCGAGCGCGTCGCCAGCCGTTCTGCCAGCCGGGCGCGTTGGCTCTTCTGGGCGCCGCGGGCCCGCTCGGCCACGTTCTGGCACTCATCGATCACGATGATGTCCCAGTTGGCATTGTCGAGGTAGAAGCGGTAGTCGCGGTCGTTCTTGAGCGTGTCGACCGAAACGATCGCCTTGTCGTAGTAGTGAAACGGGTTCTGGTTGGTGGGGATCTGCTCGCGGATCCGCTGAATCCCCACCGAATCCGCCGCACCAGCGGGATCGAGAAGCGCGTCCATAACTCCTTCTGAAACTGCACCAGCATGCTTTTGGTGGTCACCACCAGCAGCCGCTTGCCGCGCCCCCGGCGGATCAGCTCGCTGCAGAGGATGCCGCACTCCAGCGTTTTACCCAGTCCCACCGCATCGGCGATCAACAGCCGCTGGCGGGGCATCGCCAGGGCTTTCGCCGCCGGTTCGAGCTGGTAGGGCAGCGCATCCATCGCCGCCCGCTGCCCCACCACCAGGGCGTTGTCAGTGGGCACCGAACGCCGGAGGTGCGCCTCGAGGAACAGCAGGCTGTCGCGGTAGCGGGGTGAGGGGTCGCTCACCAGGGCCGTGTCCTCCGGCTGCAGCACCTTGAAGCTGCCGGCGGCCTTCTCCACCTCCACCAGGAAGCGGGCCTCCTTCTCGCGCAGGAATGGCGACACGCCCACCACGTCGACCACCTGCTGGCCGTCAGAGCTGCGGCCCAGGCTGCGCACCAGCCATTCGGCGCTGCGGCACTCGATCCGGGCTCCGGGGGCAAGAACAGCGTCTGGCATCAGAGGCTCGCTTGCAGCCATCGCGCACTGACTCCAGTGTGCGCCTTCGTACAGCACTCCGCAGCCATCTTGCAGGCTCCGAAACACTGATCAGGTCTGGATTCCATGCGAATCCTGCATTGTTTTCAGCTTGGCCACCTGGTGACGCAGGCGCCGCAGGCAGAGTCGGGCAGCCTTGCTGGAGAGCGCAGCCTGGGGAAGCAGCAGCCAGAGCTGCTCGTTCAAGGGCGGCTGCTCGTCCAACAGTTCCAGCCGGTGGGTCTGCAGCCAGCGGCGGCCGAGCAGCTCGGCGCACACCGGCAGCGCCAGCCGGCGGTCGCGGGCCCGCTTGAGCCAGGCCTCTGGTTCCTGGCATGCCGCTGTCTGCTGCTCCAGGTCATAGCCGTGGCCCTCCAGCGCCTGGTGGAGCAGGGGCATGGCGGCTTGCCGGGGCAGCAGCACGCTGCGCCGGTGGCCGGCCTGGGCCACCAGCTGCAGGCCGAGCGAACCCAGCGGCACCGCAGCGATTCCCGCCCAGGCCGGCTCCTGGTCTGGATCCAGCGGCTTGGCCAGGGAGAAGGAGCTGAGGATCGCCCCATCCAGCAGGCCGTGCTGCACGAGCGCCACCCAGTGCTCGGCGCTGCGAAAACGCGGCGGCACCTCCTGCACGCCGGCCATGGCAAGCAGGAGGGCGTGGTGCAGCACATCGCTGCCGATCCGCAGCTGCTCGGCCATCAGCCGGTGTTCCCGGTAGGCCAGCCGCAGGTGGCGCAGGCAGGAGTTGTGGCCGTAGCGGCAGATCGGCGAGCCGGGAGCGTTCGCCAGCCGGAACTGGTGCTGCATCAGCTGCAGGCTGCGGCACACCGTGGTCTGGTGCATCTCCAGGGCCCGCCCGGCCTTGTACTGGGAACCGGCCAGTTCCAGGTAGTCGAGGATGTGCAGGTCTGCCAGGGGCGTGGGCGGGGCGTAGGGCGTTGAACGGGCAGCGGGATTTGAACGGGCCACGGGATGCAGGATGGTGCTGCGTGCAGCCTCTGCGCAGCGGCGCCATTTCGGCTGATTATTCGTGCGAAAGAGTGGCGAGTGCAGCCACCCCAACGCCGCCCGCCTCCTCCATGCCGCCATCTCCATGCCGCCACCCCTGCGCTGCCACCTGCTGATCGGCCAGCCCGCCAGCGGCAAGACCACCCTCGCCAGGGCCCTGGCGCCCCTGCTCACCCGCCCGGGCGAGCCGCCGGCAGTGCTGCTCTCCACCGACGCCATCCGCGCCGAGGTGTTCGGTGATGCGGCGGTGCAGGGCCCCTGGACGGACATCCAGCAGCGGCTGCACCAGCGCATCCAGGCGTCGGTGGCGGCCGGCATCCCGCTGATCGTGGATGCCACCCACGCCCGCCGCCCCTGGCGGCTGGCGATCACCCAGGCCCTGCCGCTGCCGGCGCCGGTGGAGTGGATCGGCTGGTGGCTCTACACACCCCTGCCCACCTCCCTGGCCTGGAACGCCACACGCGAGCGGGCTGTGCCCGTGCCGGTGATCCAGGAGATGGCCGCCGCCCTGGCCGATCCCCACTTCGGGCCATCGCGGACGGAGGGGTTTGCGGCACTCTGTGCCGTGGTGCCCACCCACCACAGCGATCTCACGCCGGTGCTGGAGGCGGAGCTGGCCGCCCTGGATCGCCGCATCCGCGGCGCAGCCAACCGCGAGCGCAAGTTGCAGCGCCACGGCTACTCGCGGCTGCTCGATCTGGAGCGATTGCTCCATCTGATCAAGCTGCTGAGCACCTGGCCCGACCTGGCCGCCAGCGATCCGGCCAGCGCCGAGGAGCTGGAGGCGATCCTCTCGCCCCTGCCCGAGGGGGATCTGGCCGACCGCGCCAGTGCCTTCCTGGGCCGGCTGCATGGGCCTTGCTACGCCGATGCCGCCGCCATTCGCGGGGATCTGGCCTGGCTGGAGGCCAATGGCTTCTGCTCCCCTGCCCCGGTGCAGGCGCCGATCCGGCTGGCGCCCGCGCCGCCGGGGCCCATTCATGGCGGCCTGCCGCCCCTGGGCGATGGCCCGGTGTTTCTGCGGGTGATGACGCTGCTGCGCCACCTGCTGCAGGTGCCTTTTGATCGGCCGGCCGAGCGCGGCGCCAACCTGCACGAGCACCTGATCGCCGCCACCGCAGCCATCCCCGGCGGCTACCTGGGCGGTGAAACCGCCACCCTGCGCAAGGACCTCGAGAAGATCCTCACCCCCTACGGCTTCCGCAACCGCAACGACAACGTGCGCCACGGCTACTGCCTGGGCACGGCGCTGTTCTCACCGCCACGGTTGCGGGAGCTGCACCACGTGGTGCGCCAGGCGGCCGGCCGCCTGGCCGATCCCTCCGCCCACACCCTGCTGGCCGAACTGGATGAACGCCTGGGCTGGGCGGGGATCAGCGCCGACGGCCTGCCGCCGGTGCGCAGCTATGCCCGCCATGCGGTGGTGGAGACGGCCCTGGTGCGCCGCGATTCCTTGGCCGCACCCCGGCGGGCGGAGGCGATCGAGGCGGCGATCGTGGAGCACCGGCGGGTGCTGCTGCGGCGCTTCCCCGGCGTGGGCACCAATCCGCACAGCCCGGAGGGGGAACTGCGGGTGTGGCCCCTGCAGCTGATCTTCCACAACGTGGGCTGGTATCTCCTCTTTGAAGAAGACCAGATCGGCCAGGCGCAGGGCCTGATCCGCAGCGAACGCCTCGATCGGCTGGCCCTGGCCAGCAGCCATGGCGACCTGCGCCGTAGCGAGGAGCAGCACCGCTCGGCCCTGGCCCGGCTGGAGCGGCTGCTGCACCACAGCGGCGGCATCTTTTTTGGCAGCGATCTGGAGCAGCAGCTGCAGCTGGCCAGCCCCTCGGCCCAGCGCCGCGCCCAGGGGCTGGTGACCCTGCGCTTCTGCTGCGCCCCCTGGGCCTTTGCCTTCATCCGCGAGGGGCTGCAGCGCTACCCGATCGAGCACACGCGCTTCTCCAGGCCATTGCCCGCCGATAGCTGGTGGCACCACCCCAGGGCACCGCACCTGCTCGAGCCCGGCCCCGCAGATGCCAGCCACCCCTACCCGGTGGAGCTGGATCTACCCCCCTGGACCGTGGCGGCCGACATCGACCTGCGCAGCTGGTTGTTCGCCTTTGGCGGCGGCATCCGCATCGAGCGTCCCGACGCCCTGCGGCAGGAGCTGCTGCAGCGCTGCCGGGAGGCGATCGAGGCCAACAGTCCCAGTGCCCCAAGGGAGCCTGGGATCAGGCCATGGCGCCATGCCCGGCCGGACTGAGGGGCAGGTTGATCACCACTTCGGCACCCCCGAGCTGGCGGCTGCGGCCAAGGAGAAGGTCACCGTGATGATTGGCGGCAGCGGTCTGGGCCAGGAACAATCCCAGTCCCCTGCCGGTGGATCTGGGGCTCCTCAGCACCTCCCAGCTGCCGCCGTTGGCAACGTCTTCAGGGAAGCCGGGGCCACTGTCCGCCACCACCACCCGCAGCTGCTCGGGAGTGCGCTCCAGCTGCACAACCAGCTGCCGGCTGCTGGCCGCCTGGGCCTCCATCGCCTGGATGGCGTTGCGGATCAGGTTCACCACAGCCGTCTGCAGCTGGGCACCATCCCCCTGGATCAGGCAGGGCTGCTCCAGACCTCCATGCCGCACCTGCACGTGATGGGCCCGGATCTCGCTGCGCAGATACAGCAGCACGCTGTCGAGCGTTGACGCCAGATCGATGCTGCTGTGGGTCGTTTCCATATTGCGCAGGAGCATGCGCATTCGCTCCATCGTGGCCGCCATCTGTTCGGCATCGCCGCTGAGCGAGAGCAGGTGCTGCTTCAGGGGAGCCAACGCTTCGCCATCCGGCCGGGCTGCGAGTTCCTGGCCAACCAGTCGGCACTTGAGCAGGATGGCCGCGAGCGGCTGCTGGATCTCATGCACCACCGCTGCGGCGGTGAGGCTGGTTTTCAGTTTCTGCTCCACCAGCTGCCGGCGACGCTCCTTGTCGAGGGACTCACGGATGTAGGCCTGCTCCAGGGCCCGGCCCCGTTCCTCCACCTGCTCTTCCAGGGACCGCTGAATCTGCAGGTTTTCCAGGGCCACGCCCAGCTGTCCGCACAGCAGCCCCACCGATTGGGCCAACGCGGCCGAGAACACGCCCCGCTGGTGCCGGTGGACGCCGATGACCATGGCAACCGGCCGCATTTGCACCAGCACAGGCACCACCAGCAGCGAACAGCAGGCCAGGGATGCCACGTACGGATCGGCGCTGAGCCGCGGATCGAGCAGGGCGTCATGGAACACCAGGGGCTGCAACCGCTGCAGGCTCAGGCGCAGCGCGGCAGCGGGCAGCAGCCCCTGGCGCTCCGCCTGCTCCAGGCTCAGAGACGGCAGCACACCGTCGGGCGAGAGGCCGCCCTTGAGCTGCCACTGCCCCTGGCCATCCAGCACCACGATGTGCACATCGGTGGCGCCACTGAACTGGGCAATCAGGCTGGCCGTGGCCTCAATCAGCTCCGGCAGCGTGCGTTGCCGGCCCAGGTCCTGGCTGGCCTGCAGACGTTCCGCCTGTTCCCGGCTGCTGTCGATGCAGGCCCGCAGAAAGGGAAACTCCACGATCAGCGCCGCAGCCTTGCGGTCGGCACCCCAGCTCCCATAGCGCTGATAGGCCTGCTCCAGCAGGCGCTGGCCGGCTTGCTCCAGGCCAGCCCCGAGGTAGCACCTGCCGGCCCGCTCACAGATGAATGCGGCATGCCAGGGCCGCTGATGGGCGATGGCATCCCGCAAGGCGCTCTCGTAGTGCTCCAGGGCCCCAAGCCACTGCCCCTCCACCGCCAACCGCTCGGCCTGGAGCAGGAGCGCCAGGTGAGCGAAGTTCCCCGGGGCATCGGCTGCCCGCTCCCGCAGCCACAGCAGGTGCTGCTCCAGGGCGGCACCGGCATCCAGCCCCTGCCGCAGCTGGTCCACCAGGGCCAGTCCCTGGAGCAGGTGAATCAGGGCCACCGGGTAGAAGCCGGTGATGTAGGGCTCCAACCTGCCGGCTGCCTGCGCATGGCGCTGCAGGGCAGGGCCGTCGCTCAGCAGGGCAGCAGCCAGGGCCCGATGCCCATGGTGATAGCAGACCGCCATCGGGTTGGCCTGCTCCATCGCCTCGAGCTCAGCCTCCGTCAACCCCTGCTGCGGCGCGTCCGGGCCGCTGTGCCGCAGGTGGCTGAGCAGGCTGGTGTAGGCCAGGAAGGCCGGCTCGGCGTGGCGGTTGCAGCACTGCCGGGCCACCTTGAGAGCTCGGCTGTTCTCCTCGGCCAGTTCCCCCAGGTCCTGGGCGCACTCGAGCACGGCGGCCTGGGTTGTGTAGAAGGTGTAGCAGGCGAACTCCTGCTCGCCGCTGCGCTGCAACTCCCGATGGGCGCGGCGGGCCTGGGCAAGCGCCTGCTCCAGAGGTTCAAACCAGTGCTGGCAGAACAGGCTGAAGACATGGCGGCTGCGGGCTGTTTCCAATCGATAGGGGCTTGCCTCCCCCAGGGACAGGGCGGTGCGGGCGGCCCGGTAGCCCATGGCGTAATCACCGCGGGCAGGCACGCTGGCGAGCAGGGTGCAGGCCAGGGGGTACAGCCGGGTGGGATGGGCATCACCGGCCAGCCACTGGCGACTGCTGTGCAGCACCAGCCAGCAGGCCAGCGGTGGATTGCAGAAGAACGCCGCCGGCACCAGTCGGTTGAGCAGCCTGGGAAGGCTGCCCCCGGCAGGGGAACGGATCGGCAGCGGCGGCAACCTGTCCAAGCCCCCACGGCTCACCGCTGCCGCAAACGCCGCCAACTCGCCTTCCAGTGCCTGGTGAGGATTGCTCAGGGGAATGGCAAGACCCAGCGGAGCGAGCAGCTCGGCCACCAGATCCACAGCCCTCTGGTACTGGCAGCGGTTGGAGAGCGCCATCACCTGGATGGCCGCGGGCTCCAGCAACTGCTGGGGGGAGCGAGCCTGCCGCTGCAGGTCGCCAAACCAGGCATCAACCCGGTCGTAGTCGGCAAGGCAGTACGCCAGCTGGTGCAAATCCCGCTTCAGCGCAAAGCTGGCGTGGGGGTCCTGTTGCCACGCATCGGCGGACTGCAGGCTCAGGGCCCCCTGCAGGAATCGCTCGGCTGCGGGCAGATTGCCCAGCTCAAGGGCCTCCTTGCCGGCCTGTTGCAGCAAGGCAGCCACCCGCTGGCGCTCCGCTGGGGCCTGGAGCAAGGCCGTGGTTTCCGCAAACTGCTGGGCCGCCAGGGCGGGCTGCTGGGCCGCCAGGAGACGGCGTGCCATGGCCAGCTGCAGACCTGTCCTGTGGCTGTGATCGCCGAAATGGGCAACCGCCTGCTGCAGGCGGTCATGCCCGAAGCCCACCACGGTGTGGGGATCGGCGCTGGCCAGTCCCTCCAACGGGCTGTAGTCCAGCAGCCCCTGCTCCAGTGCCGGTGTGAGCAGCTCCGCCAGCTGGGCGGGCTGCAGCCCGCTGGCCACGGCCAGCAGGGCCAGGTTGGCCTGACTGCCGAGGCAGGCCAGACACTCCAACACCTCCAGATTGGCCGCAGGCAGCTGGTCCAGGCAGCCGATCAGAAATGCCACCACATCGCTGCTGGCCAGGCGTACCTGCAGCTGCTCCTCAGGCCACCACCAGCGCCCTTGCGCCTGCTCGACCAGCAGCCCCTCGCGCTGCAGGGCATTGAGCAGCTGGTGCACAAAGAAGGGGTTGCCACCGCTGCTGCGGGCGATCGCCTCACGCAGCTGCACCAGAGTCCTGGCTTCGCTGTGCAGCCGGCGGCTGAGCAGATCGTCCACCTGTTCGCTGGTGAGGTTGGCCAACGCCAGATGGAGCGGTGGCAGCGGGTGGGCCTCGGCGCGCTCCAGGAGCTCGGCCATGCCATGGCCGGGCAGCGCTGCTGAGGGCCGGAACAGGCCCAGCAGCACCAGCCCAGGCAGCTCCGGATCATCCACCAGGCCCGCGATCCACTCCAGGGTGAGTGGATCGGCCCACTGCAGGTCATCGAGCACCATCACCAGGGGCTTGATCTGCTGCGCCACGACCCGCAACACGATCGTGAGCAGACTCACGAGCCGCATCGGCTGCTCGTGGGGCTCCAGGGGCGCTGGCGCGGGCAACGGCCCGGTGAGGCTCTCCAGTTCAGGAAGCAGGGGCAGCAAGGCGCCACCATCCGGGGTGAGGGCGCTGCGCAGCCTCTCGGCCACCACACCTCTGGCCTCGGCTGGGCCGGCAACCAACGCGCCCAGCAGCTGGGCCAGGGCCCGCCGGGGTGCCTGGATCAACCCATCGCCGCCGACTTGCTCGCACTTGCCCAGCGTGTAGCCGCCACCAGCTTGCTGGGCTGGCTCACGCAGCTGGGCGGCCAGGGCGGTTTTGCCAACACCGGCCTCGCCACTGATCCAGATCAGCTGCAGCGGCGAGCGCCGGGCTCGCCAGAGCGCTCCCTGCAGGGTTTCCAGCTCAGCCTCACGCCCCACCAGCTCCCCAGCCACCTGCTGCCCAGGCGGGATGGCCAGGGGCAAGCCGCTGCTCACGGGCGGGGTCTCGGGGATGGATCCAGCACATCCAGCGGTCCGTGGATCCACTGGATCTCCAGCTTGCAGCATCTGCCTTCATCAACAGCGATGGCAGCCCGGCACGCCTGGTACGGCAAGACAGCGATTCAGGCGATCGGCCTGTCTGGCGAGCACGGGGCAGGCACGGGCCCGAACCATCTCTCGGGCCGTGGGCTGTTGGCTGCTGTGATCACCCATGGGTTGGCCTCATGTTCCCCAAGGATGCCTTGCGAACGCATCGCTATCCATCGCGATCACGTGATCGGTGCTGCAGCGGTGAACAGCGGCAGGCGGCCGGTCTTCACCCAGATGGTGCAGCCCAGGTCACTCCAGGGCCGGTGCACGCTGCCGGCTGGATTGCGCAGCCAGCTGCCGGCCGGGTAGGTGCCGTGCTCGTCCTGAAAGACACCATCCAGCACCACGATCTCCTCCCCGCCGGTTCAGCAGCCCTCCTCCTGACCTGGCCTCTCTGGTACAGCCGTGGAACGGCGCTGGCATCGGCAGCGTTGCTTCGCTTTGCTGCAGCCCAGCGCTTCTCACCGTTGCCGCTCCATGGCCAAGCCCGCCGCCCCCGAGGCCCGCGACTACGTGCTGCTCCATCGGGATACCGGCGCTGCGCTCTACACAACCCGCGCCACGGAGGAGGAAATTGCCCGCGCCAATTCCAGCCTCAGCCGGGCCGGCCAGCGGTCGCGGTTTGTGACCGCCAAATTCCTGATGCATCACCAGCCGATCCAGGAGGGCTGACGCCGATGCGGGAACCCGCCTTGCACCCTGCTTCACATGGCGTTACAGTTGCCGTAACAATCTGCAACAGTCATGACTGAGTCCTCTTCCCGCTTCGGCTTTGTGGCATTCGCCGAAACCTGGAATGGCCGCATGGCCATGCTCGGTTTTGTGATCGGCCTGGCCACCGAGCTGCTCACAGGCCAGGGCATCATCCAGCAGATCGGGCTGGGTTGATCTGCGCCCTGGTGCTGGCGCCCAGACCAGATCAGACCAGACCAGACCAGACGATTCAAGGCTCAGGCTTGCCGCTTCTTGATCCCACCACCACCGAGGCCATTCCCATGACCAACACCCCCGCCAACGACCAGTGGTTCCAGAACCGCGCCGAGGAGCTGATCCACATGGAGCAGCTCAAGCGCGTGGAACTGTTCAACGGCCGCGCCGCCATGCTCGGCATCGTGATCGGCATCCTCACCGAGGCGATCACCGGCTCGGGCATCGCCCACCAGATCGGTCTGGGCGCCCTGGTGGACGGCTACGCCGCCTGCCGCACCCAGTTCCTGCCCTTCTGCTTCTGAGTCTCAGGCAATTGCCCCCTCTGATGGCACACCCCCCTGGGCCTTGGCCCTGGGGGTTCTTCTCGTGGCTACCGGCCCTTGCGGTCGATGGCATCGGATGCGGCGGGAACCGCTGCTGAAGGGCAGCAGAATCTCACCATGGCTGATCTCTTCTCGCCCCTGCGCGTGGGCTCCCTGGAGCTTCCCAACCGCATCTGGATGGCGCCGCTCACCCGCTGCCGCGCTGAGGACGGCCATGGGCCTGGTGCCCTGATCGCCGAGCACTACGCCCAACGGGCCAGTGCCGGCCTGATCGTGAGCGAGGCCACGATGGTGATGGAAGGCCATTCCGCCTTCTGGCACGAACCCGGCATCCACAGCCAGGCCCAGATCGAGGGCTGGCGGCTCACCACCGAGGCGGTGCACCGTGCCGGCGGCCGCATCGTGCTGCAGCTCTGGCATGGCGGCAGGGCCTGTCATCCGCTGCTCAATGGCGGCCGCCAGCCGGTGGCCCCCAGCGCCATCGCCATCACCGGCGATGAGGTGCACACCCCCGAGGGCAAGCAGCCCTATGTGGAGCCCAGGGAGCTGCGCGATGAGGAACTGCCCGCCATCGTTGAGGGCTTCCGCCTCGCCGCCCGCAACGCCATGGTCGCCGGCTTCGATGGGGTGGAGATCCATGGGGCCAACGGCTACCTGCTGGATGAATTCCTGCGCGATGGCAGCAACCGGCGCAGCGGCCCCTACGGCGGGCCGATCGAGCACCGGGCCCGCCTGCTGCTGGAAGTGCTGGCAGCAGTGGCCGAGGAAACCCCGCTGATGGGGCTGCGCCTCTCGCCGCTCAACAGCTACAACGCCATGGTGGATTCCGATCCGATCGGGCTGATCACCTGGCTGGCCAAGCGGCTCAATGATCTGCCCCTGGCCTATCTGCACCTGATGCGCGCCGATCTGCTGGGGCAACAGCACGGCGATGTGCTGACTCCAGCGCGCGAGCAGTTCAACGGCGTGCTCGTGGCCAACATGGGCTACAGCGCGGAAGAGGCCAATGCCGCCATCACCGCCGGAACCATTGATGCGGTGGCCTTCGGCACGAGCTTCCTGGCCAACCCCGATCTGCCGGAACGCATCCGCCGCGGCGCCCCCCTCAACGCCCCCGACCCGGCCACCTTCTACAGCCCCGGCCCCGCCGGCTACACCGATTACCCCTCGCTCGATTCCGAGAACTGATCGCCAACTCCGGGCGGACCAGCGCTGAGGCCTCAGGCCGCCATCGGGCCGGGGTGAACAGGAATGTCTCGGCATCGATGCGGTGGGTCTGGCCGTCGATCGCCTCCCTGCCGCCGCAGGCGAAATCGATCAGCCGCTGGGCCTCCCCGGCGTCGGCGCCACTGGCATTGAGCACCACCGTCTGATTGGCCTTCACTGCCCGGATCAGGGCCTGGGCGTCCTCCAGCTGGCGCGGGTGGAACACCAGCAACCGAGCGCCGCGGAGCGGAGCGGAGTTGTCCATGGCTGCCGCTCTCGTTCTGCCAGGGAGGGAGAGTTATGGAACTGGCTTTGTTCGCTGCTGGTTCGCTCCCCAGGCCACCTCGCCGCCAAACCGGCACCACCTGCAAGCCGATCAGGCTCACCCGCTTGCGACCTTTCCAAGGCACCCTGCCCTGGCTGCCCGCCTACCTTGATGGCGGTGATGCCGCCGCCATGGGCCCTACCGCACTGGAGCAGTTCCTGGCCCACGTGCAGGCCGACCCTGCCCTGCGCCGGCAGGTGAGCGAGGCGATCACCGCCGATGCGGTGTCGCTGCTGGCCCAGGAGCTGGGCTACCCGGTGAGCGGCAGCGACCTGCTGCGCTTCTCTGGTCGCTCCGCCGCCGGCGTGCGGGTGACGCGGATCGATCACCCAGGGGAATACCCCGGCCGTTATGTGTGAGCAGCGGTCAACCATCGCTGCCCATTGCACCCCGGTACTGGATGGGCTCCACTTCCCCCATCCACTCGATTGAGCAGTGGTGCAGGTCGTAGTAGCCCGCCACCACGGTGAGCTGATTCGCCCTCAGCCGATCGGTGAGCAGCACGCTGGAGTGCACCAGGTTGCCGGCGGCGCTGAGGGTGTGGCGCCGGCAGGATTCCTCCAGGGAGAGCTGGTCGCCGTATTGCAGCAGTTCCATGCGCAGCTGGCCCACCACCTGGGCCAGGCTCGGCGTGAGCACCAGCTCGGGGTGCAGCGCCGCCGAGACGGCCCCACAGCCCTCGTGACCCAGCACCACGATCAGCGGCACGTCCAGATGGCCCACCGCATATTCCAGCGAGGCGATCGCGGCGGTGGTGCTCATCGTGCCGGCATTGCGCACCACGAACAGATCACCGAAACCGCCATCGAACAGCAGCTCCACCGGCACCCGGGAGTCGGCACAACCGAGCACGGCTGCCAGGGGATGCTGGCCTGCCACCACCGACTGCATCCGTTCGCGGGTGCTGTGGGGATGCAGCGACTGACCGGCCAGGAAGCGCTGATGGCCCTGCTGCAGCCAGCGCAGCACCGCCGCAGGACGGGCCTCAGGCGTGAGCGCAGCCACCGGATCGCTGGGTTCACCCATCAAGGTTGCGCGGCAGTGGCATGGATGGGCACCATCCTGAAGTGTTCCGCACCGATCTCGTCGGCCATGGCTGGACGTGAACCGGGTTGACCACCTCGGGGAATACCCCTGGAACGACGTGTGAGCACTGCCTCACTGCTGCTCCAGTCCTCAGGCCCGGCGGAAGACGATCAACGCGACCAACAGCACAGCGGCCTGCAGGGGGAAGCCGCTGTTCATTGCATGGCCATCAATCGGGGTCTGCAGAAGGGCCTGGGCCGGGCGTTCATCCATCCACTCCCTCAGCTGAGCGCTGCTTTCAGGCGTTGCCGATCAATACGGCAGCCACTGGTGGTGATCAGAGCCACGATCTGCCGATCATCCGCTGTGAGGATGCGATAGGTGCGGCCATCCGAGCAGCAGCGCATCTGGGCTTCCTGATGGGCCCAGTACTCCAGCTGGGCTGTGCCCTGATCAATCCAGCCTGCTGGATGGAGTGCCTGAATCACAAACATGATGTGCTCACTCTTTGGGTGAAGTGCCTACAACCAATCAAGCCACCTCTGAACCGCAGCGAACAATCCATCCCAGTCTCTTTGGGATCAGCCCCTATCGCGCTCCTGCCTGTCCTTGCTGGACGGGTTTTGGTGTGCGTTTCAAGTCATCGCCACCTTGCACCCGCCACACCCCGTACCGGCGCCGACTGGCACCGAGTTCACCGTCCCACCCTTGCGCACCCGGATGCTGCAGCCATCGCCGACCGCCACCACCGCGGCCTCAGACGCCAGCGCGATGGCGATCAGCAGCAGGACGGCAGCAGCCAGGGCTTGAGGACGGGACCTGGATCGACTCTGCTCCAAGCCTCAATCAACGCAGGGGAACAACGATGCGGTTGCCATTGACCGGATTGGTGAACACCGCATTGCCCTGGATGAGGATCTCCCTTTCCCAGAGGCCGCCCAGGCTGTCGCGCAGCGTGGAGATCGGGAAGCCGTCCTGCACCAGGCGGTAGGTCATGGCCTGGCCGTCCTGCCAGGTGATCCGCAGCGTGCCATCGGGGCTGTGGCTGTCGCGGCAGGGGATGGCGCGGTCGTTGTAGCTGCAGCTCTTCCAGGAGTCAGCGCGAGCTGCGGCGGTGTTGGCCAGCGCCACCGCCAGCGCCATTGCCGTGGCAACAACCCCCTGGGCGGGGCCGCTACCCCCTCGCTGAAGGAGTTTGTGCATGGCCGGGCTGCTCAGATGCCCATCGTGGTTGCGCAAGAGGCAATCTGCATCCAGACCCTGGTGGATGCCGTGGGGCTGAGTGGCTCGCTCGTGCTGGGCGCCACCGCGGTTGATCCGCCACGGCAGGAACCGTTTGGCACCGAGGCCTGGCTGCTGGACCCGGAGGGCAACCGCCTGCTGCTGCTGCTGGTGCCGTGAAGCCCCCTTCATGAAGAGCGATTGCCGCCGGTAACGAGCGGTGTCGAACTGGCGTGCTCGCTTGCTTGCCTGGGCGGGCCGGCCCATCGTGGTGGCAACGGGATTCGGAGGCTCCACAGATGGACGACACCCCCCCTGAGCACCAGTCAGGAGCGCGCTGACGATCCGGCCCCTGCTCCAACACTCTCGACGGATCTCTGACGTTCCTGGCGTGTCGTGGCTGCTCTGCCTGAACAGCCCTGTCGCCGTCTATTGCATCGCCTGAGGTGCCCCGGACCCAACGGAACGTCCCAATCGACACCTGGCCCCAGGTGCCAGCGCCGGCAGCTCCGCCCACAATTGAAGAACACCTGATCTGGCAACACAACCACTGCTGTTGCCAAGCCCAACCCAACGCACAGCTGAGACCAACCCCCTTGGGACCGATCCCCTGGGACAACACCACGGCTGAGCAGACAAATGCCCGGGGGCCTCGACCCGGGCTTTGTTGTGGCAGGCACAGCCGGGTCGACCAGATGTGCCCCCTGGCCCACTGCAGCCATGCCTCCTGCCGATCCAGCAGCACCAACCGTTGCAGAAAGGTGAGCGACCTGCTCCCGCAGAACGTGAGCTGGCTAGCCAAGACAACGGCTAGCCAAGACAACAGATCACCGCCGCCACCAAGTCGCAGATCACCCCAACCGAACTGCAGCAGCTACGCCAGTTGGTGGTGCTGAGCATCGGCGGTCTGCGCTGACGACACCTGCAGCCCATCCGCCAACCTGAAGCACCTCTGCTCTGGCCCCAGCCGATGACGTTGAACCGGGAGACGCTGGAGAAGCTGGGGCGCTTCCTGCTGCGCGGCCTGCGCATCGGCGCCAGCACGGTGTCGATCGTGGAGTTGCTGCGCAACGACTGGACCGGCGGCATCAGCGCCGGGGTGGCCTGGCTGGTGTTCCTGCAGGTGGAGCGGCGACTGCCGCCCCTCAGTTCGGAGCCTGAGGACTGATCCGCAGCTCGGGGTAGCCGGTAGCTGGATCCAGCTCCCGGCAGAAAAGCCACTCCGGCAGCAGGCCGATCACCAGCTCTGCGGTGGTGCGCACCAGCGAGCCGGCGCCGAGGTGCCCGCCGATCACGGCGCCGCTGCTGTCTGCGACCGCGATGTGCAGGTGGGCTCCATCGGGCGAGAGGGTGCCGGAGAGGCTGAGAATCTCCAGTTCGCCGTGGATGGCCGTGGCCTGAGTCGCTCCGGCGAAGCGCAGCTGGGCCACCGACAGGCTGCCGACGGCGCTGATGAGACAGGCGGCCTGCTCCTGCTGCTCGCCCATCCAGGCCTCCAGCGCCTGGCGCAGGTCAGCGCCGGGCTGCAGCCGCAGCGGTATCACCTTCATGGCTTGGGCCCTTCCACCAGTCCCTGGATCATCACCAGGGCATCGACGTAGCCCAGTTGCCGGTGGCGAAACGCCCCGGGCAATGTGCCGACGACCTGAAAGCCATTGCGCTGCCAGCAGCGGATGCCGGCGTTGTTGGTGCTCACCACCAGGTTGAACTGCATCGCCCGGAACCCCAGCCGCCGCGCCGCCCGCTGCGAGTGCTGGCACAACCGGCTGCCGATTCCCTGGCGCCGGCAGTGCTCGGCCACTACGTAGCCCGCGTTGGCCACATGGGCACCGAGGGCGAGGGAATTGGGCCTCAGGTAGTAGGTGCCCAGCACAGCTCCTGCCGCATCCACGGCCACCATCACCGCCTGGCTCTGCTCCACCCAGGCCAGCTGGGCCTCGGCCTCCGTGATGGCCGGATCGTGGGGGAAGGTCTCACCGGCGCGGAACACCGGCTCCAGCAGCGCCCACACCGCCCGCCAGTCGCCGGGCCTGTAGGGCCGGATCTGCAGGGGCAATGGGGCGGGCGTCAGAGAACAGGAGTGCTGCCCTGGTGATTGTCCCCCAACAGGAAGGCGCCCCGTGCGGGGCGCCTTTGCACCGGTTGCGGCGGTTCTCTCCTCACACGAGGGCTGCCGGTCGGGTGTCTGTGGTTCACGCATCGCCTGTCTGGGGCCTGGCAGGAAAGGAAAGGAGATCACGTCTGGGAGAAGAGATGCTCAAGGCTTGACCTTCTCGGTTGTGATCCAGGCTCGGGTTATGCAGCCCGGGGGTTCAACACGCGAGAAACAGAACTGGCGTATCGCTCTCCGCGGCTACGGGATGACGCTCGCGCTGCGTCGTCGAGTTCACCTTGTGTGTGTCGCATCGTTGGCGCACCTCCGCTGTGCGCACCGGCTCGGGTGATCCCTGGCCGGACTCTGTTGGAGGGTGAGGGTCGGGTTGGCTCCCGGGCCTCCCCTCAAGTTCAAAGTACGCCTTTTTTCATCTGGCGGTGGGCTGCTGGAGTGCCTGTTCCCGTACCACCAGAAACCCAGTCAGCGCAACGCATCTGAAGCACTGAAGCCGGGAGTGATGGAGGCCTCAAGGCTGGCTGCTGGGCGGTTCCCCATATCCGGCCGTACCTGCCAGAACACCGCAGCAGGCCAAGGATGGTGCCGGGAAGAAGGAGAGTCCCCCGGATGCGTGAGGTCGTGTTCCTCCTGGAGGCTGAGCGCCCCGGCCGCCTGGAAGCCCAGGCCGCAGGCGCAGTCTTCTCCGCAGGAGTGACCCTCCCCATCCGCATCACCGCGCCAACTCTTGAGGAGTTGCAGCACGAAGCCCGTGAGGCCCTGATTGAGCACTTCGGTGCGGCCCACTGCGCCTACCGGGTGCGGGTCCGCCGCTGCCCCGCCCAGGCGGTGAGCACAGTCCGCCCGCTGCGACGCCAGGCGATGTCCTGCTGCTGAGCGGCAGCAGACTGGGCTCCGGTGTCAGCGGGAGGGTCAATCCGTCATGCCTGAGCCCACTACCCCCACTCCTGGCCCGGAGCCACATGAGCTGCCGGCCGGCGTGCACCAGCTCTGCAGCTGCGGCCTCAGCCGCCACGGCTGGATCTGCGACGGCGCCCATCTGGGAACCGGCCGTGTGTCCTATGAACTGCGCCTCGAGGAGGCGGCCACCGTGCTGATGTGCCGCTGCGGTCGCTCGCACCGCTACCCCCTCTGCGATGGCAGCCATGCCGCACCAGCAGCCAGGCCTTGGTGGCGGCCATGGGGATGAGCGGCACTCTCGTGCTGGCGGCTGATGATCCGGCTGCCCTGGCCCGTTTCTACGGTGACTTGCTGAACGTTGAGCCGCAGCCGGGTCTGGGCAGCAGCCACTGGCGAGTGCGCTGGCCGGTCGGCGGCTGGCTGGAGATCTACGCCCCATCGCGCAGCCGGCCCCAGCCTCGGCAGCAGGGGCGATTGGCGCTCTGTCTGCAACGGCAGACAAAAGGGAAGGGTGAGGTCGCCGTGCTCAACGACTGGATCGAGACTGCCCTCGGCTTGGGGGCCTCCCTGCTGGAGCCCCTGCGGCGGGAGCCCTTTGGCACCGAGGCCTGGCTGCTGGACCCGGAGGGCAACCGCCTGCTCCTGCTGGTGGTGCCCTGAAGCCCCCTTCATGAAGAGCGATTGCCGCCGGTAACGAGCGGTGTCGAACTGGCGTGCTCGCTTGCTTGCCTGGGCGGGCCGGCCCATCGTGGTGGCAACGGGATTCGGAGGCTCCACAGATGGA
>Ga0315902_10002956_pt1 | contig 25856 bp, 19 predicted proteins | sample LakEriMetagenome_9_FD_203523 | JGI IMG/M metagenome (GOLD analysis project Ga0315902, IMG submission 203523) | Freshwater fungal communities from buoy surface, Lake Erie, Ohio, United States - Buoy 12 MA117 | ecosystem: Environmental > Aquatic > Freshwater > Lake > Lake biofilm | place: USA... | reverse complement strand
GGAATTGCGTTACTTTTCGGGAAAGGATATGAAACTGCCGACGATTGGGCCGCGCTCCTAGCAGCAGGATTTATTGTTTATAATGCCTTTCTCATTTTTAGACCCGCTCTTGGTGAAATCATGGACTAACATCAGTACGATGATATCGTAGAGGAAATCAGAATAAACGCTATTAAGGTTAAAGGGGTTCATGCCACGGAAAAATGTCTGGTGCGAAAATTAGGCATGCATTTCCTGGTAGATTTACACATCGAAGTGAATGGAGACCTCAGTGTTTCTGAGGGACATCGTATTGCGCATGAAGTAAAAGATCACCTTTTAGTGCACATTCCAACGATCACTGAGGTGCTCATTCATGTAGAACCTGCTCCGTAGTATTTTTTTTGAACCATATCCAAGCTAAGCTGTAAGCCGCAAAAAAAAAATTATGAAACACTTATTATTATTTGCCTTACTTCCATTCGTCGGTCTCTCCCAGACAAAACTCATTTCCCACAAAAGCCATTCCGGTACAAAAAAAACCTGGCAACAGGCTTTTAACAATCCCTCTAACAGCATACATTTAAGCAACTTAGGCGTGGGTCCAACCCCTGAAGTCCGATTTTCCCGTCTGGATTCGTTAAAAGTGATACGCCCAAATGTGGTGGTCATGGTTACCAGCTACCATTGTCAGGACGGTATTTACCGCAACGCTGACAGAAATAACAATGCTCACCTTTGGAACGCAGGATCAGACACCGTTTACAACCATCCAGACTTTAATTCTGACAAGTCCATCGAAGAAATTAAACGCGCCATTGGAAGCAGGTATTATTTTGCTAATTCAGCCGAAACCGTCGCTTTCGTTGGGTACGAGAAAAAACCTGTTTCGATCGAGGAGAAATCGAAAGGGAAACACGAACTTACAAAGAAAAAATCTGCTGAAAATAACGCAATCACCGAAAAAAAAGAACGTCCATCTTGGTTTGTGATGGTGCTTATTTCCATCTTCAATGCATTTTTCAAGAATCCATTTAGATGACTTTTTTTCGGACATCCATCGCTTGTTTTTTTCTGCTGTCCATTCTATTGTTGCCTTTTCCATGGTATTTCTTTGCTCTGATACAGGAAGGGATAGATTGCTTTTTGCTTCCTTATGTTCGCTACTTTGTCCCCACAACCGATACCAGTTCAGACACTAAAGGCTACTTGATCCTTCTTTTCACCTTGTTTTTTGTTTCCATTTTGGCGGGATTGTTCTTCAAGCGATTCAAAAATTCTGACGAGAAGTTAGATAAATACGTTTCCATTTTTAGCATCTATTACCTTTCGACGGTGCTTTTGAAATACGGATTTGATAAATGTTTTAAACAGCAATTCAGTCTACCCGAGCCTAATTTACTTTACACTCCGCTGGGTCAACTCGACCATGATATTCTTTTTTGGTCGAGCATGGGAAGCTCCTACCTTTTCAATCTCATTACCGGAACGATTGAAGTATTCGCAGGTACATTGTTATGGTTCCCAAAAACAAGGCGTGTAGGCTTTATGCTCACGCTGATTGTTCTAGGACATATTCTCTTGATAAATATGTCTTTTGATATATCTGTAAAATTCTACACGTTATTTTTATTGGGATTGACTGTTTTTACCTTCCGCCATGAATTTCGATCGTGGTCATTATTCTTGTTTGGAAAGGAGTCTGCTGATTTGGATTCATTCAACCAGCGAAACACACAGCTGCAGCTCAAATCAACGTTGTTAGCTGGCCTATTTCCGCTGCTGGTTATTGCTGAAACCTTGACTCCACACATTGTCAATGGAGAATTAAACGGTGACCTTGAAAAAAAAACACCTTGGCATGGCGCCTATGAGGTGAAAACCGTTCAAAACCCAAAAGATTCAAGCTGGTATTCCATACAACGCATATTTTTTCACCGAGACCAATACCTTATTTTTCAAACAACCGACGACGAATTTCTGGATTTTCCATACGTCATTACGAACGGCCGAAATAAAATTCAACTGAATTTAGGCGAGAACAAGTTCATCTCATTTGACTTAAAAACAAACACTGTTAGCGGGGAATTAGTACTCTCTTCTGATGAAGTTACCATTAAAACAGAACGCTTGAATCACAAGGATTTACCTCTTTTAAATCCCTCTTTCCACTGGTTGGTGGATGAATCAATAGGCCAATAATGCTATCAATGCTTTTGATACCCTGTCTGCATTCGTCAGTAACGCAGCCTCCAAGGTTGCATTAAGTGGTATAGCAGGAGTGTCGACCGAACCCACTATCTCGACGGGAGCATCAAGAAATTCAAAGCAATGCTTTTGAATACGCCCGGCAAGACCTAGGGTAAAACTAGCTTCCACGGATTCTTCTGTAACCAATAGGACTTTACCATGTTTTTTAGCTACCTCGTAAATGGCCGTTTCATCAAGTGGGTTCAGTGACCTCAAATCGAGGATTTCAACACGTTCTTTGATGTTTTTGCTGGCTTCGATCGCCCAATAGACTCCTCTGCCGTAGGTAATTATCACACAAGTATGGCCATTCGTTACAGCCAAGTCCTCCGCATGTTGGACGCATCGCGCTTTTCCAATGGGAACCCTGTAATCTTCAGATGGTTCAATAGACATTGCTCCTTCTGTTCCCGGAATTTTCGACCAGTAGAGTCCTTTATGTTCCAAAATAACCACAGGATTGGGATCGTAAAACGCCGCTTTCATCAATCCTTTAAGGTCAGCACCGTTAGAAGGATATACCACTTTGATTCCACGGATATTTGTCAATACGGATTCTACACTTGAAGAATGGTAGGGGCCACCGGATCCGTAAGCTCCAATGGGTACTCGAATGACACAACTGACTGGCCATTTTCCATTGGATAAATAATACGACCGCGACACCTCTGTAAAGAGCTGGTTCAAACCGGGCCAAATGTAATCAGCGAACTGCACTTCCACAATTGGTTTTAACCCCACTGCAGACATACCTACGGTGGATCCAATGATAAAGGCCTCTTGAATGGGAGTGTTAAATACCCGATTGTCACCAAATTGTTGTGCAAGCGTTGCTGCCTCACGAAACACACCGCCTAACCTTCCTCCTACATCTTGTCCATAAAGCAACGCTTCAGGATGTTGCTCCATTAATTCGCGCACAGCAAAAAGAGCCGAATCAACCATGACGGTTTTCTTTTTACCGGCTGGTTCTCGTTCACCGACTTCCGATGTTATCGGCGTAGGTGCAAAAATAAAATCCGTAATTGAGGTTGGGACTGGGTCTTCGGCATTCAACGCACGTTCGTAATCCGACTCAACCGTCTTTCGTGCATTCGCTTCTGCATTGATGATGTCTGCCTGATCAGCACCAGCCTCAACAAGCATTGACTTTAACTTTGGAAACGGATCCGATTTCGAAGCTTCTTCTAAATCATCGCGGTACCATTCTTTTCGAACTCCAGAAGTATGGTGCCCCAAGAGGGGAACCTTTGCGTGTAAAATGAATGGACGTCGTTCTGAACGAACGATTTCAATGACTTCATGAATGGTGTTATAACTTTCCATAAAATCACTGCCATCGAAGCTCCTTACCTCCAATCCATTAAAGCCTTTTGCATAATGCGCGATGTCTTGCGCCCTTGTTTCCGCAGCATTAGCTGAAATATCCCAGCCATTGTCCTGTACAAGGTAAATAATTGGGAATTGCTTCAAGGCAGCCATTTGAAATGCTTCCGAAACTTCACCTTCGGTGCATGAGGCGTCACCCAATGAACATACAACCACGGGTTTTTCGTGTGCCTGAAATGAACTCAACCCTTGTTTTTCCATGTACTGCAGTCCCATAGCAATCCCCGTTGTTGGAATGGCCTGCATACCTGTGGCTGAAGATTGGTGTATAATCTTTGGTTTGTCTTCATCATTCAATGAAGGGTGGGAATAATAGGTTCTTCCTCCGGAGAACGGATCGTCTTTTTTAGCAAACACCTGAAGCATCAATTCGTAAGGAGTCATTCCGACGGACAACAGGATGCTATCGTCACGGTAATAAGGCGAAACCCAATCTTGGGGTTTTAGTTGCATTCCCAATGCAATTTGAACGGCTTCGTGTCCCCTTGAAGTCGCATGAACGTATTTGGAGGTAATTTCTTTATTCGCTTCATACGTATCCGCCATAGCTTTCGCGGTTGCCATTAGGCTGTAGGCTTTCAACAAAAGTTCCTTTTTATCTTTCATAGATGTCTTCACCAGGGTTATATTTGTTGCCTCTCCCACTCCATCAAATGGAACGATTGCTGCAAACTTACAGATTGTTTTCTAAAATATAATTCAAGACTTTTTCCATCAAGTGAACACGGTCTTTACCCATGACGTTGTGTTTGTGCATAGGATAAGGGAAAAAATCAACTTGAATTCCGAGGTCAACAAACTTCTTAACCAACGCATAATTATGTTGCATAACCACCACATCATCGATTGTACCGTGAATTAAAAGCAGGTCGCCTTCGAGTTGGTCAGCAACATTTAAAACATTCGATTTCTCATATCCTTTGGGATTTTGTTCGGGTCGATCCATGTAGCGCTCTCCGTACATCACCTCATAATATTTCCAATCAGTCACTGGTCCACCGGCTACACCTACCTTAAATACATCTGGGTGATGCAATAGTAGCGAAGTAGTCATGAATCCTCCAAACGACCAACCATGAACCGCCAATCTATTGGTATCGACAAAAGGGAGTGATTTCAGGTAGTTAACCCCAGCTATTTGGTCTTCCATCTCCACCTTGCCCAATTGACGATGGATTTGTGATTCAAATGCAAAACCTCTTTCTGCCGATCCCCTTCCGTCTACGGTATAAACCAAGTACCCTTTTTCTGCCATCCAATACATCCATAAATTGGCCCCACCAAGCCAACTGTTTGTGACCATTTGAGCGTGCGGACCGCCATATACATAAACAAGTACAGGGTATTTCTTGTTTGGATCAAAATTGCTTGGACGAATTAAACGGCTGTATAAAACAGAACCATCGTTTGCGGTCACTGTGCCCAATTCCAGTGAACCTATAGCGTATTCATCCAACTTATCCTCGCTTTCCTTTAAAACCTTTATTTGTTTTCCCTTCGCGTCGATAATGACAGACTTGTGATCAATGTTTACATTCGAAAAGGCATCGTAGGCATACTTACCATCAGACGAAACTTGCAAACTGTGCACTCCTTCTGAAGGTGTTAAGAGTTGTTGATTGCCATTCATTTCGATTCGGTAATACCAATTATTCCGCGCATCGGGTCCTGTCGCCTCAACTATCAATGAAGAACCATCCTTGGCGCTCCAAGAAATTCCCTTGGTTACAAAAGTGTTTTTAGTCAATGGCTTAATCAAGTTACCGTTAAGGTCGTAATGGTATAGGTTGTTGAATCCATCACGTTCGGAAATCCAGATAAATTCGTTGTTTTTTCCAGGTAAAAAGTAGGCTGAGTGTTCGGGCTCCACCCACTTTTCGTTTTTTTCTTCCAACAAGGTTCGCACAAAAGCTCCGGTATTTGCATCGTAAAGGTTGAGCTTCATGTCGTTTTGATCCCTGTTCACCTCAGCAATCAGTACGAACTGATCGTCTGGGGAAAAAGACACATTCGTGAGGTAATCATCCTCAGCACCTTTGGGTTGAATGTAAACAACGGTACCTTTTTTCAAGGAATAAATTCCCAATTTCGGCTTTTCAGATGCCTGACCTGCCATGGGATATTTTATGGACAACAATTCTCCCGGCGTGGCATTGATATCAAGCAAGGGATAATCGTGAACCGCGCGTTCGTCTTTTTGATAAAAGGCAATCATGTCACCTTTATTTGACCAAAACAATCCGCCGCTTATTCCGAATTCGTTTCGTGCTATGGATTGTCCAGAAACGATTCCCGGATCTGTTTCATTGGTAACTTGGGTTAGTTTTCCTTCTGAGTCGACTAAAACGACATTATTGCCAATGGTTCCTAATGCGTTGGAATAGGTACTATTCGGAAGGGCATTCTCTACCCCTTCGGGCATTTTTAGCAGAACCTTTCCTTTTTTAGCATTCAAATCAACCGAATAAAAAGTTGCCCCATCATCGATCACAAAGTCTTTATCCGAAATCCATTTTAGTGAGAAAAAATTAGGTATTTCACTTCCAAGGAATTGGTTCATTTCCTGAATGGCCAACGCTTCTTTATCCTCCTTTGCTTTTAAGGAAGAGCGATACATTGTCTGGTAATTTTTACTGTAAAACGTATAGGCATCGGTATTTGGAATCCACTGAAAGCCGGGCATTTGATCGGGAGCAAAGGTTCGATACTGACCAAGCACAGCATCCTTTAAAGTGAGTTCTTTCTTTTGGCCAAAGCTCTGTGTGGCAAGTGTAAATATACCCAATGCCATTAATAGTTTATTCATCACAACTTTTTTACATTTAAAAAATCAATCATTGGTCGGGCAATTCGGTATCCATCTAATACCCATTTCAAAAGTTCTTCAGAAACGATAAACTCCGACTCCCTTTCTGTGTAAAAATACCACTGTTTATTGAATAACAGGGGTTCTTCTTGTGCTAAAGACCGCCATTCGGCCGGAAGTAATTTATTTTTTTCACCTAACACCTTACCGTAAAAGCCCAAAAAATCTTTCCGACGATACACAGCCTGAAACTCCTCTAAACCACTAACGATCTGTTCCCTCACCTCGGCAACCATTTCTCTGTCAGGCGCGTAAAGTCCCGCATAAATTCGAAGGTGTTCTGGACCAAACTCGATGTAAATTCCAGATGCACCTTTGGACCGCTTTCCATCCGGTGCAATTACAGCTGAAACAAACAATTTGTAAGGAGACTTATCCTTCGAAAAACGAATGTCGCGGTTGATTCTAAAAATACATTCCTTCGCCTCCAAATCGATGTAAGAATCATCTGTATTTGACAACTCGGAGATAATTCGATTTACAAAACCAACAAAAGGCTCCTTCACTTCTGCCAAATAGCGTTTGCGGTTCGCGTCAAACCATTCTTTATTATTTTGAGCGGCCAACTCCCTGAAAAATGCGAGAAAATCGGGTGTAAAAAATGCCATTTACTTGTTTTGAAACAAAAATAGCCATTCGAAAATGAAAAGCCTTACTAAGGTTAAAGTTAGTACTTTTACAAAAAAACACGTTATGCCTCATATTACATTTAATGCCATAGAAAGGGCCATTGACCGTATCGATAACTTGGACGACGATGGGTTAGAAGCTTTATCGGAAAAATATGCTAAATCCCAACCCGATTTACTCGGATATGTGTTAAGTGCTCCGGCCGAATATGGCAATGAGGAACTAGGAGGGCTTTTAATTTATTACTATTGCCTTATTTCGGATGCATTTCAAGAAGAAGGTCTTCAACCCAATACGGTATCAAATGAAGATATTGAAGCTTTTGAAGAGCCTTTTTTTGAACTGCTAGAAGCGCTTTACGACGCAGAAAACTTGGATATTTTGGAGGATTTTTGTGATCAACCTGAACTTGTCAAGTTTATGAGCATGGAAATTTCAACCGAAGATGTGGACGGAACATCGCTAAGCGAGGAAACAGCCAACCAGTTGTTCATCGTATGCATTGCGCTGATTACCCTCCTCTCTCGTGCTTGCAGCAATTAAAAACACCTATGAAATCGCCAGAGGAAATTGTGCAACTGATGCTTGAAAACGATGCATTTAGTCAATTTCTCGGAATTAAATTAGTTGAAATTGGTTTGGGGAATTGTACCGTTCAAATGACCATTCGGGAAGAAATGCTCAACGGTTTTCACATTGCACATGGAGGCATTTCCTACTCTCTAGCGGATTCGGCTTTTGCTTTTGCGGCAAATACGCATGGCTTTCAATGTGTAAGTATTGAATCTTCCATCTCGCATGTTAGGAAAGTGACTATGGGCGACTGCCTAATCGCTGTCGCTAAGGAGAAATTCAGAGGCAAGAAAACGGGCATTTACGAAGTGGTGGTTCAGAATGAACGAAAAGAATTGCTAGCATTATTCAAAGGCCATGTGCACGTTTCAGAAATGGCATGGTAACTCAATGAAAAGTTCGCTGGTTTATAGGTTTGCATAAGTATGATTTTTCTATCTTTAAAAGGTTCAAGAAAAAGACATGGAAAAACCGGATTTTTTATATGACCTTGTCGTTCGGCACTCTTCGCACCGTATCAGCAGAATGTATAACCAAAAAGCAGCAGAACTAGGCATTACCATGTCTTTTGGTTTCGCCCTATTGAACATTGGAAAAGATGGTATTCCGAGTACACAGCTCGGCCCAAAAATGGGCATGGAGGCGACCTCATTGTCTCGCACTTTGAAAACCATGGAGGAAAACAGGCTTATCCTTCGAAAAGAAGACGAGCAAGATAAGCGAAAAGTCTTTATCTACCTCACAGAAGAGGGCATTGAGAAGAGAAAGCAATTCCGTGACGTTGTCGTTGGATTCAACGAATACATTTTCGGTACCATTCCGAAGAGAAAATTACAGACCTTTTTCTCCGTAGTGGAACGGGTGGATGAACTGATTAATCAGGAAATGATTCGCATGGAAAAGAAAAAACGCTCAAAATGAATACCCGAATCATAAAAAAGGTCGCCGTTATTGGTTCCGGAATCATGGGGTCTCAAATTGCCTGTCACATCGCAAATGCTGGCTTTGACGCTGTCCTTTTGGATATTATTCCCGAAAAGCTTTTACCAGAGGAAGAAAAAAACGGGTGGGGATTGAACACTTCAGAAGTGCGCAATCGGATTGTGAACGATGCACTGAACAATGCGCTTCAATCGAATCCATCACCCATTTACAAACAAACTTTTTCCAAGCGCATTACCACAGGTAACTTAAGCGATGACCTTCCGCTCATAGCAACATGTCAATGGATTATAGAAGTGGTAACGGAAAAGCTGGAAATCAAAGAGCGTGTTTTTGAACAAATAGAACATTATCGGGTACCAGGAACACTTGTTTCAACAAATACATCCGGAATACCGATGGAAAAGTTAATTCAAGGGCGAAGTGAAGACTTTTGCGCACATTTTTGTGGCACCCATTTTTTCAACCCACCGCGCTACCTTCCTCTACTGGAACTAATTCCCAGCAGTAAAACGAAACCGGAGGTTATTACTTTTTTTGAACATTTTGGAGAGCGAATGCTTGGAAAGAAAGTGGTGCTCTGCAAAGATACTCCAGCGTTTATTGCCAACCGCATTGGCGTGTTTTCCATCATGTCGCTTTTTCATTCAATTAAGGATCTCGGACTCTCCATTGATGATATAGACAATCTCACCGGACCAGTTCTTGGAAGACCTAAATCTGCCACCTTCAGGACCAGCGATTTAGTCGGTTTAGACACCCTTGTTCATGTGGCTAAAGGGCTTCATGACACTTGCCCGATGGATGAAAAACACGCCCTTTTTAAAATCCCCGATTTCATTCAATGGATGATCGCCAATGATTTCTTAGGAAGTAAATCAGGTCAAGGTTTTTACAAAAAAACCAAGGATGCAGAAGGGAAAACTATCATTCTCTCCCTCAATCTTGAAACATTGGAGTACCAACCGGCGCAAAAGAAAAAATTTCCGGTACTTTCCATGGTTCAGAATACCGAAGATGTTAAGGAACGCACAAAAATATTAGTCTCTTCACCCGACGAAGCAGGTGACTTTTACCGTAGAATGTTTGCCGGTTTATTTGCCTACGTTTCACACCGCATGCCTGAAATCACCGATGACATCCGACAAATAGACGAGGCGCTAAAATCCGGTTTTGGTTGGGCACTTGGACCTTTTGAAACCTGGGACCTAGTCGGGTTTGAGCAGGGATTAAAATGGATGCAAGAATTCAATGAAGTCCCTGCCGAATGGATTAGATGCCTAAATGATTCGAATTTCCGCGGGTTTTATGTTTTGGAAGATGAACTCCGACATACTTTTCAGGTCCAAACTGGATCGTATTCTACTGAAAAAATCGAGCAACTTCCACTGTATCTATCGATTTTACAAGCATCCAAAACCATTTGGAAAAACGCTGATACCACACTCATTGACCTTGGAAAAGGAATTGTTAACCTGGCGTTTCATACAAAGATGAATACCATTGGAGGGGGTGTTTTGGAAGGAATTAACAAGGCCATCGATGTCGCTGAAAAAGACTACCAAGGATTGGTCATTTCAAACGAAGGTGCCCATTTCTCTGCAGGAGCAAACGTTGGAATGATTTTCATGATGGCGCTTGAACAAGATTACGATGACCTCGACTTTGCCATTCGGATTTTTCAAAACACGATGATGCGTGTGCGCTACTGTTCAATTCCTGTGGTGGTCGCGCCGCACAACTTAACCTTGGGTGGAGGGTGCGAATTAGCCATGCATGCCGATAAAGTCATTGCACATGCCGAGCTTTATATGGGACTGGTGGAATTTGGTGTTGGACTCATACCAGGTGGGGGGGGATCTAAAGAATTCGCAAAAAGGCTCTCGGATGAATTAATCACCGGCGACGTAAAAATCAACCGGATGCGGGAACGTTTTTTGACCATCGGCCAAGCGAAAGTATCAACCTCAGCACACGAAGCATTCGATTTAGGCTACCTGATGAAGGGCCGCGACGAACTTGTCATGAGTCGAAATTTCCAACTCACAAGAGCTCATCAGGCAGCTCTTGAATTGGCAGAAGCAGGTTATGTTCCCCCAAAACGCGAAAAAAACATCACCGTAATGGGACAAGAAGGGTTAGGGATCGTTTATGTCGGTGCTAACTCAATGCGCAGCGGGGCATACATTTCTGAACATGATCAATTGATTTCGGAAAAACTTGGACATGTCATGTGTGGAGGAGATTTGAGCGAAAACACCTTAGTAAGCGAGCAATACCTGCTTGATATGGAACGAAAAGCATTCATTGAACTTTGTACAGAGCGAAAAACACTTGAACGGATGCAAAGCTTGATCAAAACTGGGAAAATTCTTCGAAATTGATGAAAAAACAAAACGAAGCATACATCGTTGGAGGATTTCGTTCCCCAATTACCAAAGCAGGCAAAGGTGGTTTCCGCTTTTTTCGTCCGGATGACCTTGCTGCAACTGTTGTAAATCATTTGGTTGCTTCCTTGCCCCAATTAGACAAAGAGCGTATCGATGATGTAATTGTGGGAAATGCCATGCCGGAAGCGGAACAAGGATTGAATATAGGCCGCATGATTTCCCTCATGGGATTGAATACGGAAAAAGTACCCGGTATGACTGTTAACCGTTATTGCTCTTCTGGGTTGGAGACCATTGCCATTGCTAAGGCTAAAATCGAGGCGGGAATGGCCGAATGCATCATTGCTGGAGGCGTGGAATCGATGTCTATCATGGCTATGGGAGGATGGCGCATTGTTCCCAACCCAAAAGTTGGAAAAGAACATCCAACGTGGTATTGGAGCATGGGACTCACCGCTGAGGAAGTCGCTAGGGAATTTAACGTTTCAAGAGAAGACCAGGATGCTTTCGCACTTGAGTCTCACAATAAGGCATTGATGGCAATCAAAAATGGGGTATTTACTTCAGACATTGTTCCTATTCAATTCGAACATGTTTTCCTGGATGAAAACGAGAAAAAGCAACATAAAACCGTTTGCATCGACACCGACGAAGGACCAAGACCCAGCACCTTGGAGGGCTTGGCTCAGTTGAAACCTGCATTTTCCGCTAATGGTTCCGTCACTGCTGGAAATTCATCACAAACTTCTGACGGAGCTGCTTTCGTAATGGTCATGTCGGAAAAAATGGTAAAGGAGTTGAACATTGAACCTCTAGCAAAACTGGTGTCTTACGCCATCTGTGGGGTGGAACCCAGAATCATGGGAATCGGACCTGTAGAAGCCATTCCGAAAGCGTTAAAAATGGCTGGTATTTCACCATCTGATGTCGGTTTGATAGAGCTGAACGAGGCATTTGCCAGCCAGTCCATTGCTGTACAAAGGGCATTGAACCTGAATACCGACATTCTGAATGTGCATGGTGGGGCGATAGCGCTTGGCCATCCTCTGGGATGCACAGGTGCCAAACTATCCATTCAGCTCATGAGCGAATTAAAACGTAGAAATCAGCGGTATGGGTTGGTGTCGATGTGCGTTGGAACAGGACAAGGTGCAGCGGGCTTATTCGAAATCATGTGAAACACTAACCTATTTAAAAGGCACGTTCATTCCATTAATTCAAAAAAGTAAGCATTCCTTTTTCCAGAGATTTCCCTATTTTCGAAACGAAATAAATTGCCATGGATCATTCAGATAAAAAGTTGCCATTGAAAGGTGGAGAATTCATTGTCCGATCGGTTGAGCCCGCTGATATTTTTATTCCTGAGGAATGGAACGAGGAGCAGCGGCTGATGTCAACGAGCTGTGATGAATTCATAGAACAGGAAGTGCTGCCTTTCTTGGAACGCATTGATGCCATGGAAGAGGGTTTAATGCCATCGATACTTGAAAAAGCGGGTGAGCTCGGCATGCTTGGCATCACGATTCCAACCGAATTTGGTGGCTTGGAACTTGATTTCAAAACAAGCCTCCTGGCAACCGAACACTTGGGAAAGGGCTATTCCTTTTCCGTTAGTTATGGGGCACAAACGGGCATTGGGACCCTGCCCTTAATGTATTACGGCAATGAAGAACAAAAGAAAAAATACCTTCCCAAATTGGTCACCGGAGAATGGAAAGCTGCCTATTGCCTGACAGAACCGGACGCGGGTTCAGATGCCAATGCCGGTAAAACGAAAGCAACACTAACTCCAAATGGAACCCACTACCTGCTTAATGGGCAAAAAATGTGGATTACGAATGCTGGTTTTGCTAATATATTCACGGTTTTTGCGAAAATTGACAACGACAAAAACCTCACTGCCTTTTTGGTTGAAGCCAGCTCCCCAGGTATTTCCATGAACCCCGAGGAGAAAAAAATGGGGATTAAAGGTTCCTCCACCAAGCAAGTGTTTTTTAACGACGTATTGGTACCTGTGGAACAGATGCTTTCAGAGCGGGAAAACGGATTCAAAATCGCGCTGAATATCCTCAACATAGGACGAATAAAGCTTGCTGCAGGCGTATTAGGAGGGGCAAAAGCCCTCATCACGGAAATGGTTCAATACGCCAATGAACGACAACAATTTGGACGTTCCATCTCTAAATACGGCGCTATCCGGCATAAAATTGCCGAAAGTGCCATTCGAACATTCGTGGTGGAATCAGCGCTGTACAGAGCCGGCCAAAACATAGACGATGCGATAAGCGCGTTTCAAGATTCAGGAATGAGTAAGTCCAAAGCAATGTTGAAAGGCATTGAAGAATTCGCTGCCGAATGCGCCTTACTGAAGGTCGTAGGTTCTGAATGCTTGGACTATGTGGTTGATGAAGCGGTACAAATTCACGGTGGCATGGGCTATTCGAGTGAATCTTTGGTGGAGCGGGCCTATCGGGATGCGCGCATCAACCGCATATTTGAAGGAACCAATGAGATCAATCGTTTATTGACCGTCGACATGGTTTTACGCAAAGCATTGAAAGGGGAACTTGACTTGATGGGACCAGCCATGAAAGTGGCTGCTGAATTGATGAGCATACCGGATTTTAAGGACATCCCCACAACAACGCTTGAGGCCGAAACCAATTACTTGGAGGGATTCAAAAAAACGCTTTTACTGGTTGCAGGAAGTGCGGTTCAGAAACTGATGCAATCCATCGCAAAGGAACAAGAAGTACTGATGGGCATTGCCGACATGGCTTCGTGGATTTACCAAGCAGAATCTGCTGTCCTGAGGGTTCGAAAAATGTGTATGACCCGACCTGAAGAAACATGTTCGACTGAAATTGCGATCGTTCAAACCTACTGTTATGAGGCAGGGGATGCCATTGCTAAAATAGCCAGAGACACAGTAAATGCTTTTGCCGAAGGCGACGAACTAAGGATGATGTTGATGGGCATTAAGCGTTTTACAAAAGTAAACCCCATCAACACAAAAACACTACGGCAAAAAATTGCGTTAGCATCGATTGAAAATAACCGCTACTCCATGTAATTTAAAGACATAAAAAAAGCGGGAAAACCCGCTTTTCAATGATGTTTAAATGCATTTATTGCAAATAACTTCCGAAGAAATCGTCTAGCGTGAGTTTCGAGTCTCCGACGACAACCGTTTCAATGCCATTTGACCCAAGAAAACGATTGATGATTCGCCTGTTGATTTCGGTATTTTCCACCATAACGAGGTCCACTTTTTTACTGTCCTCATCGTAAGAAACAGTAAAATAATCAACGTAATATGACGCGAACGTTTTCAATTCTTCTGCATCGGTATCTTCGGGGAAAGTAAAACTGTATTTACCCGTTTTTTTACTGTTGATTAATTCAGCCTTACCTTCAGTGAATACGGCTTTTTGCGCGACAGAAGCGAAAGAAAAGCCTAAAAAGGCAATCATAATTAAAAATAGATTTTTCATAAGGATTCGTTTTTTTATTGTTTTTAAAGCTGACCCCAATATACAATTTTTTTGCCAAATTTGTTGAATTGTGAAAAGTCTTCTTCCTTATTATTCGAAATCAAGTATTGAAGCGGGTTGTGACGAGGCGGGTCGTGGATGTTTAGCTGGACCGGTGGTTGCCGCGGCTGTTGTTTTACCCAAAGATTTTACCCATCCTTTTTTAAATGATTCGAAAAAATTAACGGCTAGCCAACGTGCTCAACTCAAACCCCTCATTGAGGAGACAGCGATTAGTTACGCAGTTCATTTTGTGTCTCCCGCTGAAATTGACCGCATCAACATCCTTAACGCCAGCATACTAGGCATGCACCGAAGTGTAGACCAGCTGACCGTCAAGCCCGAATTACTGTTGATTGATGGAAATCGTTTTCATACCTACCCAGGCATTCCGCATCATTGCATCGTCAAAGGCGATGGGAAATACATGTCCATTGCCGCCGCATCGGTGTTAGCTAAAACCTACCGCGATGAATACATGGAGGAATTACACCATTCGTTTCCCAATTACCACTGGCAAAAAAACAAAGGTTATCCGACAACAAATCATCGCAACGCGATTCGTGCATTAGGTAGCACCCCCCATCACCGTCATTCCTTTAAATTACTTCCAGACGTTCAATTGGATCTGTTTCAGGATTAAACAACCAAGTGTTCATTGAAAAGACTATTCGTAAACGTTAGGTGACATACGAATCCCTAATTTTACAAATAAAACAATGCAACGCAAAATTTGGCTCATTTTAATGGGAGTAATAGCGTTATGCTGGATTGGTTATTCAACCTTTACGCTGATATACCAAAACAACATAGATCCTTTTGAAACCTTTGGTGTCGAGGATAAACAAGTCCTTGTTATAAATAAAAAAAAGGAATACAAACCAGAGCTGCTTTCGTTTTCCACCATTCCCAAAAATGAAGAGTTACTTTCTGTACTGTTGAGCACATTTTCAAATACCACACGTACTTTTGTGAGTGCTACCCGTATGAACATCTTACTTGAATCTGGAAACGAATGGAAATTAGAAACCGTGATTTCCTTGCTCAAAAAGAATGGTCAAAACCCGGTCAAGACAGGAAATTCAACTTTTAGAATAAACGGATTCGATGTGCACATTCGAAAGAAGTTTATCCATTTCGTTGGTCGGAATTCGGAAGTCACACCAGTTGAAGGCTGGAGCATGTTTGACAGAAAGTCAAGTGTTAGTATTATCGAATTTGAAAAAAACAAGGCCATAATCAAGGACATCTATGTAAAAGGTGAATTTAAACTGGAGTATCAAATCCGTAAAAAACACGATATGAAAGGAAGGAAGGTCAATGACCTATTGCTTTTCGGCTCGGTTCTTCCCCGCTCCATCCATCAATATCATTTCGTAGAAAAAGAATATGCGTTAAGCACGAATCCCCAACTAAAAAAATCACCGATCGCACAATGGATGGATGAGGGAATGGTTCTTATTCAATACAAAGGAAAAGCAGTATTGGTAACCGATTACAAGCAGGGTCAATCGCCTATTGATATCTTAAATGAAAAAACCGGAGAGGAAAATCTTTCCACCGAACATGCCATTTATCAATATGCAAGATTAAACGAATGGTTGCCAGACCCGGAAAAAAAAGGCGTTCACGTATTCCTTTTGAATGGTTTTGCCATTCTTTCAATCGATGAAAATACTTGCCTACAACTCATATCAGAACAGAAACTGGGAAACACCCTTTCCGTTGACGAACATGCCCTTCGGGTTATTTTTAGTGATTTACCTTCGAAAGTAAGCGAGCGAAAGGTGAACTTCAACGAAAAATTTACCAGAACCGTATACCGTGATCGCTTAATTGAAACGCATATCTTGGTTAAACCAGTCAACACACAAAATGAAAGTTACACAGAAGGCGAGACCTTGACCATACATGTGGATGCGACCGTAAAGGACTTTGTAGCTTTCAATGGCAAAGGAAACGTACTGGTACTAACAGCAACAGGAGAGCTTATTTATTTTTCCAACGGACAAACAACTTGGGTTCGAAACATTGGATCAAAACCCATTGGGCAAATCCACTACCTCGAAGATTATCAGATGTTCCTTGTCACCAGTAAATCGGGTATTCATTTAGTTGATCGAACCGGAAAATATGTGTATAACGGCCCCATTCGCATTGGAGCTGAACCCGTTCAACCTGCAAGCCATGCCATTTGGCAACGAAAACTCTACCTTATGTATCCCGACCAAAACGGCAATATCCATTTGTTTGGTCCAAAACGAGAGAAAGTTCTTACGTTAAATTCGGGGATTGTGAATCCAAAAGGTCCAGTATTGGGCTGGGTCAGTCAAAATCGATTGTTTCTAGGTATTAACAACGAATCCCAGTTTGCCATGTTGGATGTTGAAAAACGAAACAAATACAGGTCTTTTGCCTTAAACGGTCCAGGGGTTTCGTTAATCAACGAGAACGAAATATCGTTGTTCACGAGCGAGTCTGCAGGTATTCAGCATTACAACCAAAAAGGCACCAAAACCGGTGTAACACCAACCATCAACGGACGATTGTTTCGCACTGCTTTCGGCAGGTTGGATAATTACATTTTGAACCGTAGAGGTGGAGCTTTGGACATTTTAGACGCCAATGGATTTTACATGGGTAAAGTTGTGCTTGATTTTGACGACGTGGCCTCGGCAGACGTGCAGGTAATTGATGGTAAAACATTTGTAACTGTGGTAGATGGAATAGAGAATAACGTATATTTGTACCGCTCAAACGGCAGCAAGTTGAATGAAAATCCCTTTGAAGGAAGCCTAAAAGGCATGCTCAGCTCGAAAGAGGGAAAACTGGTTCTGACCACTGTCGTTGATAAGTATATTATGCAGTATGAAATCGACCGTTAACCATTTTTACCTGAAGTGCATTGCTGCTTCATTCGCTCTTTTTTTAACATTTAACCTTAACGCCCAAAATTACTTGGGAGTGCACGCCAGCAATTACAATGGGGTGATGGGAACAGATCTTCAACCCGCGAGTTTTGTGGACGGTCGGTTCAAAGTGGACATAAATTTATTTAGCGGCGACATCAACTTCTGGCAAAATGCCTTATTCTTTAACACGGGAAACATGCCCAAATGGTGGCTAAAATCCTTTGCCGATACGAACTATACGTCATGGATGGAACCAGATTCCACCTTCATAGATAACAATTTCACCAAAACATACTTTGGAGATAAGGCAAAGTTATTCGGTTTATATACCAATGTGCAACTTGATCTCCTCAATTTTGCTTTTCACATCAAGCCAAATATTGCCATCGGTTTCACGGCTAAATTGAGGTCCGTCACAAACATTGACGATGTTGATCCTAAATTGGCACAGTTAATTGAAAAAGGCCTCGACATACCGACGCTTTGGAATACGCAATTCAATGAAAGCCTTCTTGATTTGAATCACCTTACATGGGCTGAATACGGTTTCCTTTACTCGCAAGTGTTAAAAGACGATGGCGAACATTTTCTCAAAATGGGCGGTAAAGTGAAATGGTTAAGTGGATTTGCGGCAGCCTATATGCATACCAAAAACTTCCGTTACAACCTTTTTAATGCCGATACATCCCAATACTTGGCAGGAGATTTTTCCTACGGACATTCATCGGGAATTTTGGACGGAGAAGCAGGTTTAAAAAGTGCCTCCAAATTTGGTTTGGGTCTGGACTTAGGTTTTGTTTATGAATGGCGTCCAGACTGGATGGATTACAAATACGACATGGACGGAAAAACCGACCTTTGGAGGCAAGATTTGGATAAGTACAAGCTCCGTGCAGGTATTTCAATCCTTGATATTGGAGGAATGAAATTCAGCAAGGGAGGTATAAGCCGTGATTTCAGTATCAACTCCACCAACTTATTTAACCTACAAGTATTCAATTCCGCTCAGTCACTAACCGATGTTGACAACCTAATTGATTCCCTTTCCAACGACCCAACAACAGGATGGACCACAGCGAATCAGGGAAAAAACACCTTTTTCATGACCCTGCCAACGGCAATCAGTTTCCAATTCGATTACCATATATGGAAATGGTTTGGGGTGGAAGCAAGCGGTATTGTGAATGTATTGACAAGTGCCAATCCAAATAGGGTGCGCATTCCTACTACATTTGCACTTACGCCTGGTTTTGACCATCCTTGGGTGGGATTTCATTTTCCATTGAGTTATTCAAGGTATTCAGGGTTTAAGGTTGGAACAGGTGTTCGACTCGGACCATTGACACTTGGTGTGAATGACCTTGGATTCCTGTTGGCCTCGGGTAAAAAAATCAACGGTGCGACCATTTATGCTGGCCTCCGTCTTCCGATCTTGTATGGTGAACCACAGGACAGAGACCGCGACTGTGTCTCTGACAAAATGGATGAATGCGTCGATGTTCCAGGCATCTGGACTTTCATGGGTTGCCCAGATGCAGACGAGGATGGCATTCAGGATGCCCTTGACGTTTGCCCTACGGAAGCAGGTTTAGCAAGGTTTGACGGATGTCCAGATAAAGACAACGACAGCATACCCGACAGGATGGATGATTGCCCTGAACTTGCTGGGATACCGGCTTTCAAAGGATGTCCGGACCGAGATAACGACAGCATTATTGATCCAAACGACGAATGTCCGGACGTGGCAGGATTGGCGATTTTGAATGGTTGTCCAGACCGCGACGGCGATGGCATTAAAGACGACGACGATGCTTGCCCGGACAATCCAGGTCCGATCGTAAATCAAGGATGTCCGGATTCAGATAAAGACGGTTTATTTGATTTTCTGGATGAATGCCCAGAGGTGTACGGTCCGAAAGAAAATAAAGGTTGTCCATGGCCTGATACCGATAACGATGGCTTGCTGGACAAAGACGATGATTGTCCGAACTTAGCGGGTCCAATTCAAAACAAAGGCTGCCCTTACCAGGATACAGACAGCGACGGCGTATTGGATAAAGACGATAAATGTCCTGCTACCCCAGGGCCTGTGTCCAACGAAGGATGTCCAGAAATCGATAAGGAAGTGGAGGAAATTCTAAAAACAGCCTTTGACAACCTTGAGTTTGAAACAGGAAAAGACATTATCAAAGAGGTTTCTTTCAATTCCCTTTCTGAGTTGGCAGATGTGTTGGCAAAAAAACCGAATTGGGGACTTCAGATTTCTGGACACACGGATAATGTGGGCGATGCACAGCAAAACCTTGTTCTTTCGAAAAAACGAGCAGAAGCGGTTAAGAAATTCCTTGCAGGTCATGGAGTAGATGCGCTGCGTTTAAGTGTGCTATACTTTGGTGAAAGCATGCCTGTTGCTTCGAACGATACACCGGAAGGCCGACAAAAAAACCGCCGTGTAGAGATGGTGATTATTTTCAAATAATACCCGAACGATTTAGAACACGATGGTTCCAATGCAACTGAACAGGCTTCAACGCTATGGGTTGAGTGTACTCTCAGGCGGACTGCTTGTCCTTGCATTCCCATTCACTGGTAGCCTTACCTTTCTTGCATTCGTTTCGTGGATTCCACTTTTGCTTGTGGAACGAGAAGTTTCTGCTCGAAGGTTGAAAAGTAGCCACGTTTTCCTTCATGCTTATGTTTGTTTTCTCGTTTACAACCTTGGTACAACATGGTGGATATGGTTCGCGAGTGCCGGAGGGGCGATGATGGCATTCATCCTTAATTCACTCTTGATGGCCATCGCTTTTTTCTTATTTCACTTGATAAAAAAAGGTACAGGTAAGACGTTGGGGTATTTTGCCTTTGTGGTTTGTTGGTTGGGATTTGAATTTGCCCACCATCACTGGGAACTAAGTTGGCCATGGCTTAGTTTAGGCAATGTTTTCTCTATTCAACCGGTGCTGGTGCAGTGGTATTCGTTTACGGGAATAAGTGGCGGAACGCTTTGGTTACTAATGGTTAACTTAATGTGTTTTCACCTCTTTGAAAGGCTTTGGATTCAAAAGAAACCGTTCGGCAAAGAAAGGGTACTCAGCGGCTCAATAGCTTTGTTGGTTTTACTTCCTATTCTCGGATCGATCGCCATGTATGTTCAGGTAGATGAACCTAGCAAAACGGCCGAATGTGTGGTGGTACAACCAAACATTGATCCTTACCTTGAAAAGTTCAACAGCGATGTTAACCATCAAGTTTCAAAAATACTGCGATTGGCTTCAACAAAGGTAGGCCGGAAAACAGATCTGGTTATCGCACCGGAAACAGCTATTAGTCAAGGATTTTTTGAAGATGAAATGCCCCTTCTTCCATTTTATAACACCTTGGTTGAGGAACAAAAGGCTTGGGGAAACGCAGCCTTATTCATTGGTGCTTCAACTGCACAAAAATTTACTTTCAAGCATTCAAGAGCCGCCAAACCGTTTGATTCAAATCTTTTTTACGAGGCCTACAATAGCGCCTTATTATTTCAGGATACCCAAGCGTCGTTTTACCACAAATCGAAATTGGTGCTTGGGGTGGAGAAACTTCCTTTTTCGGATTGGTTTCCTTTTTTAGAAGAACTATCAATTGAAAATGGAGGAACCTCAGGCACTTTGGGAATTGCGGATAAACCGGAAGTGTTGCGTACAGATGCTTTTTCCTTTGCTCCACTTATTTGTTACGAATCGATTTACGGCGAGTTTAACGCGGAACAATGTGCGAAAGGAGCTGAAGCCATTGTAATCATCACCAATGACGGTTGGTGGAGGGACACACCTGGTTATAAGCAACATGCGAGTTTTGCCAGGTTGAGGGCAATCGAAAACAGAAAGTATGTCGCGCGATCAGCCAATACGGGAACCAGCTGTTTTATCAACAGCCGAGGGGATGTTCTTCAAAAAACACCATGGTGGAAACCCGCTGTTTTGCGTGGAACCATTGGACTATCCTCGGAAACCACTTTTTTCAGTCGAAATGGAGACCTGCTTGGAAGGTCAGCACTAATTGCAGCGGCACTGACAATCTTGTTCTCGGTTTTTAACGCATTTAGAAGAAAAGGGACGTCAAGTTAACGCTGAATTTTTAATAAGCCGAAGCGTTCTTTTCGTCCGTAAATAGCATACAACAATACATCTTGATTGGTGTAATCAACACAAAAACGTTTCGGCACCGCCAGCGCTTCAATTTCTTTCCGATCGAAAAAAGTGCGTTGTTTTAAATCACCTGTTTGCAGGTCTATTTCCGCCAGAGCAACTACGTTTTTCCTTTTACCGAAATTGGCAGCGTATTTATTGTCTGCAATATAGTACCCGGCGTCGTCATAGTTTTTGACATTGTCGTTGTACACAAAACACAATTTTCCGTTATTCAAGTAACGGGCATAGGAACTGTAAGGTCCACCATCGTTGGTAGAAACTTGGTACTTTCCTACCCGTTTTAACCAATCGAATGTGCCGTTAACGCCTATTTTGTAGGCAATAATATCATTGTAATAATAGGTGTATGTTGTCCGGGTTGTACCTGTTCTCGGGTCGAAATAAGTATTCACAACAACGTAATATTGTTCGATTGAACCAACAATGCTACCATCTTCAAGGATTTCATTTTGCCTCATGACATAATTGTACAATTGGGGTTCACCTTTTCCTTTCTGCTCCCTTCGGTCGGCTCGTTCTTTGGCTTTATCGCTCCAATCTTGTGTAATGAAATCCTTCCCAAACTCGCTGAAACCCTGATCAATGGTTTTTTTGGAGGCAAAATCAACACGTAAAAAAAACAGGCCAGAAACTCCGCTTTTATCACGGTTTCCGTAAATACCTGTCAAGGTGATTAAGCTATCGGCTCCTGTATTAATGTCCATGGCCTCTACCCTTTTTCCTTCAAGGTTAATTTCGAAATCCTCTAATCCTTCACCTGTAATCTGATACAAGTGCATGGATTTATATTGCATATTATTTCGAAAAACGCCTTTATTTTCCGCATCCGTAAATTCGGACACTGAAATAAAGTAATCGCCGTTATTGGCGAGGTGGTGTTCATTTATCGTGGAATACCGGCCTTCAAAAGGGAGTTTGAAATCACCACTGTGAAGTTCATTCAGGTCTTTATCATATACTTTGAATGCATATTCATCCCTTTCGTCTCGCTTGCTGGGCTTTTCCCAAACGACGGCCATAAACTGGTTGTTTCGAGAGGAAATTACCTGAAAAAAAGATTTGTTACCTGCTCCCTCGAGTGGAAAGGAAGCAAGAAGTTTTGAATCTCCCAACGGTTTCAAGTCATCGGTATATTCTTGCCCATACATCTGGTATTCACCACTGAATTTATCGGTGAGAAAAACAATCAATCGGTTCCCTAATAAACGGACATCCTCATAGTTTGCCATGCCATTTGCTGCGGAAACTTGAACTTTACCTGTGGCTGTTTTTTTAAAATCTTGATGGTGAGCAAGCCTGTATGAACCAACAACAGCACCGCCCGACCAGCGCAATGTATAAAAGTCGTGGCTATTTCTTGGAATTAATGAAACCAACCTTCCACTGCTTGGTTCCAATTCCCCCCATTGTATTGGCGTTAGTTGTGCCATAACATTTCCTAAACATAGAAGGAGAACGAGCAAAGTGCTACGGTATTTACGGTTATTTATTGACTTCATTTCCTACTTGTTACTAGTTGAATACCGGTATAATTTTGCGGCGTAATACGCCATAACTCTTGTTTGATATGTTCCTCTACATCCAAGGTAGAAATAAACGCATGTACCGCGTCTTTGTCAATGGATTGGTTTGTTCGGGTTAGGGATTTAAGGAGTTCGTAAGGTTTTTGAAAGCCCTCTCTGCGCAGGATGGTTTGAATAGCTTCAGACACTACCGCCCAGTTTTCCTCCAAATCTTGGTTGATTTTGTCCGTATTTAACAGCAACTTGGATAAGCCTTTTGAGGTGGATTTAAGGGCAATAAGGGTATGAGCGAGCGGAACGCCAAGCGAACGCAAAACGGTAGAATCCGATAAATCGCGTTGTAGCCGAGACACAGGTAGCTTTGAAGCCAAGTGTTCAAACAATGCGTTGGCCATTCCAATATTTCCTTCCGAATTTTCGAAATCAATTGGGTTGACCTTGTGCGGCATAGCAGACGAGCCAATTTCTCCTTCTTTTAGTTTCTGTTTGAAATAATTCATTGAAATGTAGGACCACATGTCGCGGTTTAGGTCCAGAAAGATGTTGTTAATCCGTTTAAAACAATCCAACATAGCGGCCAATTGGTCATAATGTTCAATTTGGGTAGTCGTTTGACTCCTAAAGAGACCAAGTTGTTCGTTGACAAAACGGTTGGCAAAATTCACCCAATTAATATTGGGAAATGCCACATTGTGCGCGTTGAAATTACCGGTTGCTCCACCAAATTTTGCTGCGAAAGGTATGGTTTTTAATCCCTCCAGTTGAATGGAAAGTCGCTCTGTAAACACCTGGATTTCCTTACCCAATTTGGTCGGAGAGGCCGGTTGACCATGGGTGTGAGCCAACATGCTGATACCTTTCCATTCATATTGCAATTCACGGAGTTGAGTGAGGACTTGATCAATGACGGGTAAAATCACTTGTTGTACCGCTTCTTTCAAGGAAAGTGGTATGGCGGTGTTATTTATGTCTTGTGAGGTTAGTCCAAAATGAACAAATTCGTCAAATTCCGAAAGTCCGAGTTGCTTGAATTTTTCCTTAACGAAGTATTCTACGGCCTTAACGTCGTGGTTCGTTTCCTTTTCTTTTTCTTTGATCCATACCGCATCTGTCTCACTAAATTCCTCCGCAATGTTACGAACTTGAGTAATCTTTTCAGATGGAAAGGTTGACATAATACCTACTTCACCTTCGATTAGAGCAAGCAAGTATTGCACTTCGATATGAACGCGGTATTTGATTAGTCCGAATTCGGAAAAGTAAACTTGTAAATCGCTTGTTGCATGGTTGTACCGTCCATCGATGGGAGAAATTGCGGTAAGGGGGCTAAATGTCATGATTTTCCAAAAAGTAAAAGTACAAAAAAGGCCTTTTAATCGAAGCTAAAGCGTTAAATATTACATTTGCCTGTGGCGTTTTTTAGAAATTTCTTTTTGGGATTGCAGGCTTACTTTCAGGCCTTGGGCTTTATGCTGCGCCATGGCTTTTTTTTCTACGCCATTGTTCCATTTTTTTTACTCATCGCCGTAGGGTATTTTTCACGGCAATTGGAAGCACATGTTTTTCATTCCGAAATAAGCAACTTAAATGACGTTTATTGGTACATCCTCACCCTGCTTTTTGAATTGCTTATATCCGTTTTTCTCACGAAAAATGCTGGCTATATTGTCTTCGTTTTACTTTCGCCTTTAATGACCTACTTGAGTTCCAAAACCGAACATATTATGACGGGCAAACAATACCCGTTTGAATGGGAACAGTTTTGGAAAGACATGCTTCGGGCGGTTCGCATACTGGTCAGGAACCTCGTTTGGCAATACGTGATACTCACCCCATTGATTTTAATCTCGCTCATTTTTTGGGGCGAATTAAATGAAAGTCCCATCTATCCAATTGTTCTTCTTGTCATCGGTTATTATTGTGGTTTTAGCCTATTGGATTACATCAATGAACGGCGGCAATTATCGGTAGAGGACAGCATCCGCTTTGTACGTCGCCACAGGGGTCTTGCCCTATCCATCGGGGTTGTGTTTATCGTTCTGCTGCAAATCAAACTGGACTTCAATGTCCTTTTCTTTGATTTCAGTCAACACGATACAGGTTTTTTCGGGGCGGCATGGTTGTTTGTAAAAGAGGTATTTGCGCTTGGTTTTCTATCCCTCGTTCCGATTTTGTCCATCATCGCTGCGACCTTGGCCATGCATCAGGTAAACACCACTGATACGCCTTCATAAATTGACTGTTTTCGTTGTTTTGTCGAAAACTTTAACCTTACAGGGTATTTCCAAAGGATAAAATTGTTTTCTTTTGTATTAACATTCACACAACAATTATGGCGAAATACTTTTTTCTTCTGTTTTTTATCTTTTTAGGTTACACGTCGTTTGCAAAAATGCCGTCGTGTATTCAACCTCCCGATACGGCATCAACGGTCGTAGATCAAGCCAAGGCACTTATTCTAATTGACAAGGGAAAAACCCTTTTTTTCGAAGGAAAACTTAAAGACGCACTTGAAGAATTTCGAGCTGCATCCAACCGAGATCCGCATGGTTGGTTAGCTCCCTTCTGGATAGCGCAAACACAGTATGCCTTGGGGAATTATGGTGCTGCACTCAAATATGCTGAATCCTGCGTTGGAAAAAGCGAGGACAACCTGAACAAAGAGGTATCTGAGCT
>Ga0315902_10002950_pt1 | contig 25899 bp, 39 predicted proteins | sample LakEriMetagenome_9_FD_203523 | JGI IMG/M metagenome (GOLD analysis project Ga0315902, IMG submission 203523) | Freshwater fungal communities from buoy surface, Lake Erie, Ohio, United States - Buoy 12 MA117 | ecosystem: Environmental > Aquatic > Freshwater > Lake > Lake biofilm | place: USA... | reverse complement strand
ATCAGACACGAGCCATCGAACAGTTGAGGCAGTCCCTTGGTGCGGGCCATAGACGGCCGGTGGTGCAGTCCCCGACAGGATCGGGAAAGACGGTCATCGGTGCAGCCATCATCCGCATGGCACGGGAGAAGGGGAACAGGGTGATCTTTACCGTCCCATCGATCAGCCTGATTGATCAGACGGTCGAGCGTTTCCGGCAGAATGGCATTTACGATATCGGTGTCATGCAAGCTGATCACGAGATGACAGACGGCAGGATGCCGGTGCAAGTCTGTTCAGTTCAGACGCTGGCGCGGCGGACTATCCCCAAAGGCGATTTGGTCATCGTGGACGAGTGCCACAACATGTTCAAATTCTACGATGACTGGATGAGTGACCCCGAATGGAAGACAGTTCCATTCATCGGCCTGACAGCGACACCATGGGCCAGAGGGATGGGAGCGCCGGGGCGGTGGGATGATCTGATCATCGGCACCACAACCCAAGAGCTTATCAACCTTGGCCACTTGTCCGATTTCAAAACTTATGCGCCGTCCCATCCAGACCTGACAGGCGTTCGGACCATGGCAGGAGATTACCACGAGCAAGACCTTGGCAAAGCGATGAACAAGCGGGACCTTGTGGCCGATATTGTTTCCACATGGATCAAGCTAGGCGAAGACCGGCAGACGGTCTGCTTTGCCGTCAACCGGCTTCACGCTCAACACATCAAGGAACAGTTCGTGGCAGCGGGTGTGGCAGCAGAATACATGGATGCCTTTACCAAGCTCGAAGACCGTAACGACATCATCCGGCGGTTTGGGAATGGTGATGTCCGCGTGATCTGCAACGTGGGCGTGCTGACAACCGGTTTTGATGCCGATGTTCGGTGCATCATTCTGGCCCGGCCCACCAAGTCCGAAATCCTCTACACCCAAATGATCGGCCGGGGACTGCGAACAGCGCCGGGCAAAGATCACTGCCTGATCCTAGATCACAGTGACACAACCCTGCGACTTGGGTTCGTGACAGATATCCACCACACGAAACTTAACGATGGCTCAAAGAATTCTGTCACGAGCGAAAAGCGGGAGCTTCTGCCGAAAGAATGCTCCAAGTGCGCTTACCTAAAACCACCTAAGACCCGTCAATGCCCGTCTTGTGGATTTATACCAGACCCCAAAAGCCAAGTTGAGGTGATGGACGGCGATCTGCACGAGATCACGAAAGACAAGAAAGTTAAAAAGATCGAAGCCTCAATGGAGGAAAAGCAGGAGTTTTATTCAGAGTTGCTGCTTCATGCTGACATGAGAGGCTACCGCAAGGGGTGGGCCTATTGGGCTTACAAAGACAAGTTCAAGGTTGGACCAGCGAACACGATGTCCGAAAGACGCGCGCGGTCGATTAGTCCTGCCACGGAGTCTTGGATCAAATCGCGCAACATTCGTATGGCCAAGGCCAAAGAGAAGGCCGCAGGTTTCGGAGTGAGTTCACGATGAGCCGCGCAGCCGACATGGCCCGTGGGCGTTGGGCCGAATTGCTCCCTGTGTTGGGGGTGGATGCTAAGTTCCTATCGAACAACCATGGCCCCTGCCCGATATGCGGTGGGAAGGATCGGTTTCGGTGGGATGATCAGAACGGGGGCGGTGGCTATATTTGCTCATCCTGTGGCGCGGGGGATGGGTTTGACCTCGCCATTAAAGTGACCGGCAAGAGTTTCCGCATCATTGCAGACCAAGTGGCCGCGACCCTTGGGAAAGATAACAGCTACGAACCACGCAAGCCCGATAGTGAAGAGGCTAAAAATAAAGAGGCCATGCAGCGCGTTTGGCAGCGTGCCACGCAGCCAACATTAGACGGTCCGGTATCCCTGTACTTGGTCAATCGAACCGGCTCTCCTTGGCCATCTGTGGCAATCCGCGAGGCCATTCTGTCACAAGACGGCAAGCCCCATCCGGTCATGGTTTGCAAGATTGTGGGACCGCAGGATCGGGCCGTTAACCTTCACCTGACCTATCTTACGAAAGACGGTGGCAAGGCAGCGGTTGAGAAGACCAAAAAGGTGATGCCGGGGAAGTTGCCGGATGGAAGCGCAGTTCGGCTGTCCCGTGCCGCTCCTGTCATGGGTGTGGCAGAAGGAATAGAGACCGCCATCGCAGCAGCTTTGATGTTCGAGATGCCGGTTTGGGCGTGTGTGAATGGCAATCTGCTTTCTAAGTGGATGCCACCAGAGATCGCGCAGGAGATTACGATATTCGGTGACAATGACTCGTCGTTCACCGGACAGGCTAAATCCTACCAGCTTGCCAACAGGTTAGAGGTTCAATACAAACGGAAAGTGAGTGTCATTCTGCCACCAGTTTCTGACACGGATTGGGCGGACGTTTGGCATGAAAAGCGTCTTTCGTTCACGACCCCCGGCCCGCAGCTTAGGGTTGTGAAATAAAAAAAGCGGGGGCCGAAACCCCCGCGAAGTTTGAACAGATAGAATCGCGGCTTGGGGCGTTTGGCGGTGCCTAGCGTCCTTTGCTACGATGGTTCTAGTTAAGCCGCAGCGGGCATGGTGTGCAAGGATCAATCATCATCGACTTCACCATCATGGTATTCAAAATAGACAAAAGCCTCTGAAAGCATGACAATAAGGTGATCAAGGTGGGGATGCTGTGGATCGTTTTTGCCGTTCTCAGCGTCAATTTTTTCAAGTTTTGTGATGAAAGCGTCAAGTTCGGCCAAGATTTGCTTATGTTCTGAATTTGTCATGGGTTGTCCTTTAGTGATGGCTTTCGACCAGAAAACTAATCGCAGAGTCGAGGCTGTGGCAGTGACCAACTGTGCCGCGTTTGGTCAAAGCCCGATATCCGTTTAGGAAGGCAGACCGGTCAATCCATCCGGCTTCCTGACCATAGACATGGACTGACCACAGCGCGCCCTCCTTAGTGACCTTAACGGCTTCCTCTTGGGGTGGCGCGTCAATGGTTGTGCGGCGGGGTTCCTGTTTCATGCCTAAAAACTCTGCAAGATCGCGGGGCATCGGTGTCATGACCGCGCCCCATCAAAGACCGCCACATATTCAGCGCGCTTGCCGGGGATAGACCCTAAGTGAAGATCGCCATAAGTGACCCATCCCTTTTCGCCCGCATAAACCTTAGCGGCTGATAAGGCGTTTTCGGTGTCCGAAAGCGCATGGGAATAGGCATAGGACATGAACGCGCCATCGCTTTTGACGCAAACATAGCGCACGCCTTTTTTTGTGATGATACTGACCATCAAGGCACCGTAGACCATAGCTTTAGCTCCTAGTTATAATGCTACAGTTATAGTGGCATTGCGCCACCAAGTCAAGCGACCAACTGACCATTGACCATTGACCATGACCATTGACCAACTGACCAACCAGAATCCGAAATCGGTTTTCGGTTTTCCGGTTTTGGTTTTCCATTTTCCCCTGCCATGCCTCCCCCGTCCCCCGGCCACCCCCTAGCAGGGGCGGACCGGGGCCGGGATAGGGCCGGGGGCAATGGCCGGGACCGTCTAGGGGCTTCCCCTATGGGCGGGGACTAGGCGGACGGGGGCAAGGCCGGGGCGGTAGCGGGGCGGATTAGGCGGGGGCATTGCTAGGGGGTGACAAAACCTGTCACCCCTAAAAACGGGACAAAAAAACCCCCGCCGCGTCATGCTAGGGCGGCGGGGGCTTGGGCTTAGTATTCTTCCGGCAATAGCAGAGTCGTAACGGATCGATCCGACTCCGTGATGACCCAAACGGTTTCCCCGTGGAATAGTTTATAAACCGACATAATGCGGCCCCCGTTTTCTAGGGCGTCATCATTAAGGCCGGAGTCTTCCTCGCATATGTCCCCCCAGTCCCCGCGCGCGTGGCGGGTCAATAGTAGGGCCGCAAGGCCGGAGTCCCCGTCTAGGGCCGCAAGGACTCCGGGGGTGGCTGCAATATGCCCCAAAGGGAATCGGGCCGGGATAACGTGAGTCGCCATTGTGAATCCTATCGCATAGCAGGGGCCGCGCCGTTATTAGCGGGGCCGGGACCGTTTAGCATTGCGTCCCCCGTCCCCGCCCCCGCGCGGGGCGGAAGCGGGGCAAGGGGGCGCAACGCTAGGCCGCTTTTGAGAATTGCAGGGGCGGGAAGGATTCGTCCCGGTCCCGTAACATAGCTTCAATTTTCGGGGACATGGCCGCGAAAGCGGATTCGGGGGTTTTCAATTCCGGACTCCCTTGGCCGAACATTTGCGGCCCCGGTAGGAATAGGAGTCCAGAGTCCCCCTTTGAGTCCTTGCTATGCGATGGCGGACGGGGGCGGCCATAGGTAGAACCCCAAACGGACTCCGCAATCCCGCAAGACTCCATGACGGCAAAATGAATCCGCCTATTCCATGACGCGGACGCAAGCGCAAAGGCCGCGCGGCCTAAGTCTAGGGAGTCTTCCGCTGATTTGATCCGCGTGAGAATTGATAAGGAGTCGTCCCCGCATTGCGAGGATTTGAGCGTATTCAATTCGACGCGGAATCCGGACCGTTCTAACGCGTCAATAAACGCAACGAGTCCGGCCCCATAATTAAATATTTCGCGCGCTTCATACATGGCCGAAATTGAAACGGCCGTTGCGAGTCTCACAATAGGGCGCGCCCTATCCTGCACGGGGGCCGGATTCGCCATACAAAAAACGTCCCCCGCCGCCGCTAGGTGCGAAAACGGGAAAGCCCCGGCCACGTCTAGGCTATAAGCCGGGACGAGTCCGAATTCAGCGGCGGCGGTAACAGAGTCGACGGCCGCTTTCATGCGCGCGAGTCCATCATGCCACCCCTGCAACGCAAAGCGGCAAGCTTCCGCATAGTCCGCCGTCCCCGAAAATTCCGTGTATTCAGAGTCCCGCCGCTTGGAGTCTTGATCCTTCCATGCGGACTCTTTGTCCGCCGCCGCGATTAGGGACTCAACGGAGTCGAATGTGAAAATATGGTGCGCCATGATCCCGTCCCCCCCTTACGCGGCCTTGCGGCGGGAGTCGGAGTCGAGTCCCTTCCACAAAACGGATTCTTCAATTTCGGCTTGCGGCCACCCCGCCGCGTAAAGCTTGACTCCGGCCATGCTGGCACGGGGGCTCACGACATGCCGAATCTTGTTCAATTCTAGGCGCGCGCGTACCGCTTGAACCCGTTTCACCCATGAGTCCGCAAATCCCGCGACTCTATCAGCGGACATAATAGGATTCACGGTAACAGGGGCGGGGGCGTCCGCCGGACGGGGAAGCCCTACAATGGCGGACTCTAGGGCGAAGTCATATTCCCATGAAAGCATAACGAAACGGTCTAGGGTGGCCGCGTCTAATTGGAATCGCCCCACATATTGACGGTCCGCGCCCCGGCCGAATGTATTTGCGGCCGCAATGGCCACAAAGTCCGGATGCTTTTTAACAATGCCGTCCGGAAAATCCATGAATTGATTCGCCAAGGCCGCGTTAAAGGGAGTCATGGCGGCGGGAAGGCTTCCGTCTATTTCATCCCATAGGAAGAGTCCGCCATGCTCGAAAGCATCACGGAAGGGAGTCCGGACATAGCGGCCTTGTGCGTCAATGAATCCGGTCAATTTATAGGGGGAGTCGATTGCCCCCGTGAAATAGAATTCACGGCCGAGAATCTTGGCCGCTTGGCGCGCCCCTTCCGTTTTGCCGCTTCCGGCCGGTCCGACTAGCATCATGTTAACCCCCGCTTGGAGTCCGGCCAGTAACAACGGGAATTTATGATGCATCAAAGCTTCCCCGATAGGCTCGACTCCGGCGGGAGTCCGCAAGTCTAGGGTGACATGGGCGGGGCTTCCCCCATGGGCTTTGATCAAAGCGATCACGCGGGACTCGTCTAGGGCCGGGGCGGACCCTGCAATGGCCGCGCCAATGGCCGATTGAATTACCGCCGCTAGTTGCTGGCCAGCATCCCCCGCGATGGCCGGGGCCGGAATAGACGGGGCCGGGGCCGGATTAGCGGGGGGATTAATAACGGGGGCGGAAGCGGTAGGGGCGGGGCTTGTCGCGGCGGGATTGCCGACTCTGGCCACCATGTCCGCAATGATTTGATATTGTCGGGCCGTCATGGTCCCGTCCTGCTTTTCATAAGCGGTGGCGAAAATGTCCGCCGCAAAGTCCCTTTGTTTTTGCGTCAATAAATCCGCGATAGCGTCAAAGCGGGTTTTTAATTCTAGCACGTCATTAAAGGAATAGGGCTTGGGCTTGGGCGTACCGCCATAAAAGCGGCCCCGCGCGGATTTTTCACGCGCGCCAAAGTCTAGGGGATTTAGGCCGAATGTGGCCCCGGCGGACAATAGCTGATCCGTAGTAAGGGAAGCGGCGGAAAGCCCATTGCGGACTCGATAGGACTCCCATTGGGGGTGAGACGTGATAGCAGAACGGAAGGCCGCGCGCGCTTCAGCGGAAAAAACGAAACGGGACATTTTTAGACTCCTAGCATGACATAAGGGGCGATATTGCCCCTTGTTTCCCTTATAGCAATTTGCAATGGGTGGCAATATGCCATCCTTTATTTAGTTTTTCCTCAATGTTATCATGGGTTTATGAATAGAAAAGCGGGGCAAGGGGGCCGCTTGTCATGACAAAAAACGCGGGACCTGATTCACATTTAGACTTGCCGTTAGAGTCGGCGCGTATGGCGCGTGAATTGACTCCCCGCAAAGGCCGGAAAGCGGCGGGGGACAATGGCACGCAAAGCGGGGAAGAAAAGCCCAAGCGAAAGCGGCGTATGACTCCAGAAGAAAAGGCCGCATGGCGCGCGGAAAGGGATAAAGCCCAAGCGGCGGAAGAGTCCCTAGTATGGGCGGACATAAGAGAACGCGGGAAAGCGGAAGGCCGCAAGGGACAATTAAAGCGGCAAGGGATGATTCACGGTCATGCTCTATACAATAGGGATGAATTGATCCCTATCATCCTAGACCGTATGGCAAACGGGGAAGCCCTAGCCAATATTTGCAGGGAAGAACAATTCCCGCCGCCTAGCACGGTTTTGTTTTGGCTCGCAAAAGAGCCGCTCTTTGCTGAATCGTACCGCCACGCGCGCGAAAGCATGGCGGACGTGCTATTTGATCAGTGTCTGGCAATAGCGGATGACGCGGCCGGGGACGTGATACAAAACGCCCAAACGGGTGAAACTATTGTGAATCATGCCAATATTGCGCGCGCAAAGCTTAGAATTGAGACGAGATTCCGCATGGCGGGGAAGATATCCAGCAAATACGCGGACAAAGCGGCGGCGGACGGGACGCCTGTTACTGTTAACAATGTCACCATAAACGCGCGGGACTTAGACGCTGATCAGCGGGACAAATTGCGCAATCTGCTATTGGTGGCGCGTGCCAATGCCAGCGGGGAAGGATGACAAATCAAGCCCCGCTTGATTAATCCACGTTTACAAATCAAGCCCATGCCATGCCATGCGGGGGCCGGTACTAGCCCCCCCCTAAACGGTAGCGTGAGGGGGGGCGTAACGTAAGGCCGCGTTATGCCATGCCATTGCCCCGCCATGCCATGCCACCGGGCCGCGTCGAATTCGGGTGGCAAGCCCATTGTGGGGTGGCAGCTTGTTTCCGACAAAAACGCCCGATTGCGCAGGGTCCCGCACAGATTGACCACCGGGGGGCCGCTAGCAAAAGGGCCGGGGCCTGTTCGGGTCCCTTTTCCCCTCCCTCAAATTTTTCCCCCAAAAAAATTTCTGGGTCCCCTTTTCACCTCCCCAAACAATTCCGGAAAATCCCCCCACATATTCCGGAAAAATTTTTGGCATTTTAGACCAACCCCCACTGTGGATAACGGACTTGCAAGTAGGGTCCCCTTTTGCTATAGTGATTCATCGATAGGGGGATCAGTGATGGCTAATGGGCATATTTTGATAGGTCGCCAGTTTGAGGGCGAGGTTTGGGTAAAGGCTTCTGATGTTCAGGAGTTGTGGGGATTAGACTCGCAACGGAAGATGCATGTTTGGGAGGCATATACGGATGCCTTGAATGCGGTGGATCAGATTATGAATGAGCCATTGACGAGCATTACGATTGGGAAGCCGGGCGGCTGTCGCGCCATCATCGATGACATTGTTGGTGAGATTAAGCGCCGCCGTGACAAGAATGCGGGAGGCAAGTGATGGTTAGGAAGGATAAGTTCTTTGATAGGCTGGTTGGCTTACGGGATGAGTATTGGAAGTTAGAGGAAGAGAACGTCCGGCTGGCTAGTGATGCTGTTGAGTTGGATGGGAAGCTTCGGGCTAGGGACGCTTTGATCGGGGATTTGTGTCGGGCCTTGGAACGGGCGCAAGAGATTATCGTTGTTCTTGGCGAGACATCCGGGGACGAGGCTTTGCTCAAAGAAGCCAAGGTCTATGCCAATGCCATTGGTGGGGTGGTGACTGAGCAGGGGCCTAAGCCTTTCACCCACTATGCGGATAATCCGGTCATTAAGAAGCACCGGACCAAGACCCCAACCAAGGGGCGGACTAAGGCGGCTCCTAAACCCAAAGCTAAATCTAAGCGGGGGAAAAAGTGATGACTGACCTTGTGGCGCGGCTCCTTAAAGTAGCCAAGGGCAAAGATGAGGTTTGGCCGATTGAGGAAGAGGCGGCTGAAGCTATCGATAATTTGAATGAATGGCTGGATGAGTTTGAGGAGACTGTAGAGCAGCTACAGGATGAGAAACTTGAATGGGTGGCACGGTGCATGGCGCTGATGGATGCCATACCCCCGCATATGATGGTCGGTGACGTTCGCCGCATGTCAGAGGAAGCTAAAGCTAAAATTGATGAAGAGCGAGCCAAATTCAAAGAAGCCGTGCCAGCAGAAGGCGAAACCATGGGGCGGCTTGTGAATTGGGTTCGGGCCAACCCAGAACGGGTTCGGATGATGCGCGTCGCCTTGGGGGATGCGCCATGAGCTTTACCCAGCTTAATCCGCCCATCCCTATGTTCGTCATTGGCAAGGGAGAAGGCTATGCCATTGCCGCTATCGACTACGGGCCGGACTATGACTTGATGTGGACCGTGATCATTACGGACACGGGCGAGATTTGGACCGCAACCAACAAAGAAATTCGTGGCATTGTGAACTGGACTTTAGGGCGTGGCGCGGGGGTGAAGCATGAGCAAAGTTGATATTACCGTCCTACTCCGGGCGGCAGATGGATATGACTTTGACTCAAACCTGCGGGCTGACGCGGCCGACATGATTGACCGGCTTAGGGACGCACTGCGGGAGATCGCAGCAGCAGACATTCAATTCTGGGTGCAGACCGCACTCATGGAAGCCGAACCAAAAGCATGGCGGCATATGCTCGAACACATAGCCCAATACGACATGCAGAAGGTCGCTATCAATGCGCTCATGGAGGGGAACGATGCAGTGGATTGACGGACAACCATGCCCCACTTGTGGCGCGGCCCCTAAAGACTGGGAGTATCACTACCCCCGTGGGGACAGTGACAAGGATGCTGAGATCAACCGGCTGCGCGAGGTGCTGAGTATTGTGATGAATTATTTCGATGCCATCGATGATGTAGAAACAGCAAACAAAATCCGCACGGCACTCGCACTTGGGGAGGGCAAGTGATGAATGACAGGCACACCCTTGGCTGGGACAATGGTGGCCAGCGCCGCCCCAAAGGAGTCCGCGTTGGAACCTTATGGTTCAGCGAACCCACAGAAGAAGGTGAAGTCACCCTCGCTGAGAAGTTCGACACGCTGGATACAGTCTATCGGATCGACCTGCTGGATGATTTCATCGGTCTTCTGACACGGGAGCGCGATGAACTGCTCCGCCAATACCCAGACCATATTTGCGAAGCTTTGGGCTGGCCTACCTCTAAAGAACGAACACCTAACTCATCACCTAAGCTAACCGTCATCGACGGCGATAAGGAGAAGTAAGATGGCACTAAAATTAGATGCAATCGAGGATTTACTTATGCGTGGCTCACCCTACCGTGTGACACATGACCCCGGCAGCAACGAGGAAGTTCGCGTAATGCTTCAACTTAAAATACTGCGCCGCAATGACGCCGGGAAAGATCACACTCTGACGCTGGAATACGATAGCGGCAAAGCCGATGGTGTCACCATCATCGATGAACTTCAAAAAGGCGCTGGCAAGTTAAACCTGACGCGCCACGAGCTTGGACTGATCAGCTATGCTGTGAATGAGTGCGAGATAATCGTCGCTAGAGCGCAAGCGAGAGAGAGTGAAGAACGTGGCCCATTCTAAGAAAGAATACCTTGGTGACGGAGTCTATGCATCATTCGACGGCTATCAGATTTGGCTGGCAGTCAACACGCCAGACAATGATGTGATTGCTCTTGATGCTGACGTGACTGGCGCGTTGGTGCGATACATTCACCGGCTGCGCCAAGAGCAAGAGCCTGTCGAGCAAGCCTACAGCGAATACCACGAGGGTTGAGATGAAGCCCATTCGCACTGGCACGTTTCGATATGCCAAGTTTGCTGACATCGAACAGCACCATCGTAATGGCTGGATGATGGTGGCAGACCTTGGGCCAACTCATGGCATGTGGTCTGTCCTCATGTGGCGCTGCGATTGTTTTGAAGGGGGAGAGAATGCGTAAGGTTATTGCACTTGCTGCCACACTAATGGCGGCTCCTGCATTGGCAAAACCCGCCAACACTGAATGCGTGTCCGCTGACGGCACCCGCTTCTACATGGTCGCATCCAAGGGGCAGGTGATGGTCCAATGGGAACGCGGCGATTGGAACGAAGCCTTTGCGGATGTCGAAGGCAACATGATCACGGTGACGCAACTTGCGCCTTATGGCGTGATCGTCATTGCGTGGGATGTGAAAACGAACTCGGCTTATGTCGTGATGAAGAACGACAAGACGGGCAAGCGCCATGAGACGCGTGCGAGGTGTTGGTTCAAATGAGCAAAGAAGAAAAGGTTATCAACAGACTGATCGCAGACGTTCAGCATCTGAATAAGCTTGTGCAGTGGCAAGCCGCAGAGAACAGGCGGCTGCGCGAGGCGCTGCGGACTATTGCGGACGGAGATACGCCAAGAGAACACGCAATCGTATATCGCTCTGACGGCGTTCATTCAAAGCATGACAAGTGCAAGCATGGCGCATGGATGTATGACGGGTGTGAAGATTGTGTGGCTGAATATGCCCGCGCCGCACTTGGGGAGGGGAAGTGATGGTTGATTACAAGAAGATCATCAAAGAACATTCCTGCAAAACCAATCAAGGCTGCGGCGTTGCCGAAACGTGCATGTGTGCCTTGGCAGAAGACATGGCATATGAAATAGATCGGCTGCGCGATGCGCTGCTTGAAATAAAAGATATGCCGATAAGGAAATCACAACCGCCATGGAGCATTCACGCTGAATATTTCCACATTGCCCGCGCCGCGCTGGAGGGGAAGTGAGCCTCCCGCCGGAATACTTCCGCAACAATTACGGCCAATGCCGACTTGGTAACGACTGTCACTGTCTTCGTAATCTGGGGAATTGGTTGGGCGCTCTTTGCGCGCAATGGGAACCGACAAAGGCAACAAGCTGGGAAGAGCTAATGGAGGAAGCCCGTGCAAGGCGTACAAAGCAGAAGGAAATTCAAAATGGCACGGTTTAAGTCCATCCCTGATAACGCTCACCCCGTTATCCGCGCCATCTTCATCCGCATGAATGAGCTAAACCTTAGCTACATGCAGGTCGCGGTAAGGGCCGGGATTAACCCAAAGATACTTGAACGCTGGCGCGGGGCCTCTGATCCCAAGCTATCAACGCTCGACAAAGTGATGAAAGCTATCGGCATGTCTCTTACAACGGAGAAGACCAATGAACGCCATTAATCGCCTTGGTGCGCAGATCGACCAGAACGAAGCCATCGATCATCTCACCGCCGCCCAAGCAATGAGTGAGGCGTTTGATCAAATGCACATGCTGATGGAAGAGAATGTAAGAATGGCCAACGCCCTAAAAGCCATCATCGAATACGAAAAGGATAAGGCCACAGCTACACAAGGCACGGCTCCGGGCTTATCTGTTATGCTGGGGCCACCGGCTTGCATCGCAATGAACGCCCTCTTAGGAACCACTCATGGCAATTCTTGATATCGACGGCCAGCCAGTAGATATCGACCTTACGCTGGCCGAACTCGACAAGGCCGACTGTGAGGAAAGCCTTTACTTCTTCCTAGAGAAAGCGTGGCCCTACATCGATGGGTCAACCTTCACCCATGGCTGGCCTATTCAAGCCGTGGCAGAACATCTTGAAGCCGTGGCACGCGGTGACATACGCCGCCTTATCATCAACATCCCGCCACGTTGTGCCAAATCATCGCTGGTGTCCGTGGCATTCCCAGCGTGGACATGGGCGCAACCAAAAGAAAACTGGGGGCCAACCTGTGGTCCGCAAGTGCAGTTTCTCCATGCGTCCTATGCCCAACAGCTTTCTCTGCGCGATTCGACCAAGTGCCGCCGTCTGATTGAAAGCCCGTGGTATCAAAAGCTGTGGGGCGAAGGGTTTAGACTCCAAGGCGACCAGAACACCAAAACCCGCTTCGACAACAATATGAACGGGTCCCGCCTCGCCACATCGGTAGGGTCCGCCCTGACCGGTGAAGGCGGCTCTATCATCATCGTTGACGATCCGAACGCCGCGCAGGAAGCCTTCTCAGAGGCAACCATTGCCGCCACGATTGAGTGGTGGGACAGCGCGCTCTCGACCCGTCTCAATGATCCTAAGACTGGCGCGTTTGTTGTCATCCAGCAGAGACTGTCAGAAGAGGATTTGACCGGCCACATCCTGTCAAAAGACCAAGGTGACTGGACTCATCTGTGTTTGCCCATGCGTTATGAGTGGCAACGGCATTCCCAGACCATCTTAGGTTATGATTTGGAGGAAGAACCGGTCATCTGGAACGATCCGCGCGGCTGTATTGAGCTAGATGGCGAGGAAGTCTGCCTTGTTGAAGTCGATGAGGATGGCGGGCGTGTCCCCATCGGGCCAGAAGCACAGATTGAACTAGAAGAGCGAGAAGGAAAGCTGCTTTGGCCAGAGCGTTTCGGGCCAAATGAAGTGCGAATCCTAGAAAGACAGCTTGGCCCATGGGCTGCGGCCGGTCAGTTGCAGCAAAGACCAGAGCCAAAAGGCGGCGGCATCATCAAAAGAGACTGGTGGATGCCATGGGATAGCTCTGTTTATCCCAATATGGACATGATTATCGCCTGTCTCGACACCGCCTACACCACAAAAACCGAAAATGACCCCTCTGCTATGACGATTTGGGGCGTTTTTTCGGGCGATGTGGTCGCTCAGAACATGAAACAGATTGGCGGATGGTCAGAGAGGTCGTTTTCTGAGAGCCACCCCCGCGTTATGCTCATGTATGCGTGGCAAGGTAGGTACGAATTGCATGAATTGGTCGCAAAAGTGGGCCAAACATGCCGAAATATGCGCGTTGACCAGCTTTTGATCGAAAATAAAGCCGCTGGACACTCTGTTGCCCAAGAAATCAGGCGTCTTTACGGGTTTGAGAGCTTTGGGGTGACGATGTTTGACCCTAAATCGCAAGATAAGATGGCCAGACTGTACTCAGTGCAGCATTTCTTCGCTGAGGGGTTGATTTACGCGCCAAATATGAGTTGGGCAGAGATGGTCATTACCCAAGTTGGCCAATTTCCCAAAGGAAAGCACGACGATTTGGTTGATACAGCATCGATGGCATTACGCCACCTACGCGATATCGGCATATTGATTCGCGGGCAAGAGTGGGCGGCAGAAGCGGAAGCTAATCTCCGCTATAGCGGCTCTAGTAGCGTGGAGCCTCTTTATCCGGCATAATGCACCCTGATATAAGGGGGATAAAATGGAACCCGTTCTTGCCAATGCCACGGTCGATGTCATCCGTGAATCGACCCCGCAGAAGATTGGATTATTTCGCGTCAACGTATGGGGCCAGCCGCCTTATGCGGAGACGCGCATCTATGAAATTATGGCAAAAAACGATACACTAGCGGCCCAACAAGGCATCCGGCGCTTTGTTTCAGAAATGCAAACAGTCTCCCAACAGGGGAACGATCAATGAGCATGACCCCCGGCCTAATCCCGAATATCCGCGAGTTGTTCCCGCAGGAGCAGCCTGCTGGCGAGGGGGAAGATGTCATTGTCGAAATCATCGAAGGTGATGACAAGCCTGTATTTGATACCGATGGCAACATCCTAGAAATCCAGCACGCTGACGGCTCAATCACGGTTTCCATGGACGGCAAGCCGATTGAGCAAAGCCGTGAAGAGCGCGACACATCATCGTGGTTCCGCAATCTTGCTGAAGAGATTGCCCCGATGGAATTGAGCCGCATTAGCGGCGACCTCATGCGCGCGATCAAAGAAGACCTCGACAGCCGCAAAGACTGGATTGAAGACCGCGCCCAAGGCATCAAGCTTCTGGGATTGAAGATTGAAATTCCCGGCGTGCAAGGCGCGTCAGATGGTGCGCCCGTCGAAGGCATGAGCAAGGTTCGCCACCCGCTCTTGCTTGAAGCTGTGCTGCGCTTCCAAGCCAATGCTCGCTCTGAACTTCTGCCGACCGATGGCCCTGTCAAAATTCGCAATGACAGCAATTATGCCACGTTGGAGCAGGACCAAACTGCCAATGCTCTTCAGCGTGACATGAACCACTATCTGACGAGCGTTGCCAAAGAATACTACCCTGACACCGACCGCATGTTGCTCATGCTTGGCTTTGGTGGCACCTCGTTCAAGAAAGTTTACTTCTGCCCTCTGCGTGGCAGGCCGGTGTCAGAATCTGTCGATGCTGACGATTTGATCGTCAACAATGCTGCGACAGACCTAAGCAATGCCAAGCGCATTACTCACCGCACGAACCTAAAGCCATCGACGGTCAAGCGCCTGCAAATCCTTGGTGTATATCGTGACGTTGCTCTCTCGACTCCCGATTATGCAAATCCTAACGCTGCACAGAGAGAGAAGATGTCGCAGCAGGGTATCTCACAGGATAGTTTTAATCCTGAAGACCGTGACCGCGAAATCTACGAGTGCTACTGCGAACTCGACATTCTTGGGTTTGAGCATCGATATAAGGGCAAAGAAACGGGCCTTGAAATCCCGTATCGTGTCACGATTGATGTCTCTTCAAAAGAAATTCTATCGATTGTGAGGAACTATGACGAAGAAACTCAGGAGCTTCCTGAAGCGCGCGTTAACTTTGTTAAATATACGTTCGTTCCGGGCCTTGGGTTCTACGACATTGGACTCCTCCACATCCTTGGTAACACAACAAACGCCATTACTGCCGCATGGCGTGAACTACTCGACGCTGGAATGTATAACAATTTCCCCGGCTTCCTCATGGCAGACACGGGAGCGCGTCAAAACACAAACATCTTCCGCGTCCCGCCCGGAGGCGGCGCACTCGTAAAAACAAACGGTATGCCGATCACGCAAGCCATCATGCCGCTCCCGTATAAGGAGCCATCTGGCGCGTTGATGAACCTTGTCACGCAAATGGCAGACACGGGCCAGCGCATTGGTGGAACATCCGAAGCGCAGGTCGGTGAAGGCAAGGCAGACATGCCGGTTGGCACAACCTTGGCGCTGATTGAGCAAGCAACCAAGGTGCTTAACGCTGTTCACAAGCGTATGCACACAGCCCAAGCTGAAGAGTTTGCGCTTCTTATGCGCTGCTTCAAAGAACATCCTGAGTCTTTCGTTGGCCGTTGCAAAAAGCCGTCGATGGAATGGACCGTTGATAATTTTGTGAAGGCTTTGGAAGATTGCGACCTTGTTCCGCAAGCTGATCCGAACACAGCTTCGCAAGCGCAGCGCATCATGAAGGTGTCGGCGCTGAAGCAGTTGGCAATGGCAAACCCGTCTCTCTATGACGCGACCGCCGTTGACACGGCTGCGTTGCAAGCGATGGGTTGGAGCAACCCGCAGCAATTTATGATCCCAGCAGAAAAGATGGGCGAGCCAAGCCCAGAAATCCTGAAGGGCCTTGCGGAGATCGAAAGCGACAAGATGTCGGCCGAAGCGCGGATGCTGGATTCTCAGACGCGCGCACGGCAGGTCGATGCAGAAATCGAACTCAAAAAAGCCGAAGCGCAGCGCGAAATGCAAGAAGGTCAATCTGGCATTTCCGAAGAGATGATGAAAATGGCATCGGATCGACAGAACCGGTTGTCAAACGAGCGCGTTCAGTTGATCGATTTGGCACAGGATGTGTTGCAACATCCTGAAGCTATGGCGATGATCCAGCCGTTGATTCAGCCCGCTTTGCAAGAGTTGGCAGTCAACAAACCGCAGCCTGCCCCAGATGGCGTTATGCCACCAGTTCCCGGTGTCATTCCGCAATAAGCATCTGTGACAGGTGGCAAACTTATGTTAGTCTTTGACAAGACTTGATGTCGCCCAAGTCAGCAGGTCAGGCGGCACCGGGGACGCCCGGTTAACTCCATGGAGCAGTCATGTCTGATATGGCGCGTAAGGCCCGTCTGGCCCTCAAAGCAAAAGCAAAGTCGCTTGCTGGTGAAAAAGACACCAAGGTTGATTCGTCCGATTGGACGCAGGCCGAACCTCTAAATGCTGATGTTAAGACGGGTGCGCGCCCTATTTCGCGCCGCGCTTTTAAGAAGGGTGGCAAGGTTGTTGGCGAGAAAGCCAAGGCCAACATGGGCCGCAAGCCCCGCGCTGCTGGTGGCATGTCACCGAAGGCTTATGCCGATGCCAAGATTAACCGCAATGTGAAGGATGCCAACGAAGAGCGCGAAGGCAAGAAGCACATTGGCGGGTTTAAAAAGGGTGGCCGCACGCATCGTGAGGATGGCGGCGGTGTCATGCCTTCTCCTGAAGAAAAAGCCAAAACTCCTTCTCAGTTTATAGTTGTTGACCCGGATGGAACTCAATACGGTGGCGTGTACTCGTCTCGTAGCCGCGCCAATCGCGCGATGGACAAAAGAGACAATGAATACGGTGCATACCGCTATCGCGTGAAAGAAATCACCCCCAAAGCTAAGGGTGGCCGCACTCGCCGCCAAGAAGGCGGGCAGGTTGATCAGTATGATCGTGAGGCCCTGAAGAAGCTCATTGAGCGTGAATCGACAGGCGTGAAGCCGCGCGGTGAAAGCCGTGAAGTCGAAGCCTCTGATCTTTATACTCCAGAGCAGTTGAAGCGCCTTGAAGCTGGCCGCAAGAAGGGTGGCCGCACTAAGCGCGAAGAGGGCGGCCGCACCGGTATGCGCTCTGAATCGACGGAATACGCGAAAAAGAGCCGCGCGGCCGACGAAGAATACAAAAACGCCCAAGAAAAATATTTCAAAGGCGGCATGAAGAATTGGGAAGAAAGCGGCGGCTACGAAGACAAGCATGGCCAGTACCACAGCCGCAAAAAGGGTGGCCGCGCCAAAAAGCAGGCTGGCGGAGCCATGATGATGGACCCGCGTCTTGGCATGGTTAGCCCGCGCGCATTGGAATTCACGAATGGTTCCATGGTCCCCGGCTTGAAGAAGGGTGGCAAGGTCAAGGCTGGCGCGTCCTTTGATGAAATGCGTTCCAAGTTTGGTACGCAGGTCATGAAGAAGGGTGGCAAGGCACATGGCGATGAAGCCATGGATAAGGCTCTCATCAAGAAGATGGTTAAGAAGGAAGCTCGCACTGGTCGCGCTTCCGGTGGCCGTCAGTCGTTCAACTCTGCATTTGCTGAAGCCCGCAAGAACGGCATGGACCTGTTCGAGTGGAACGGCAAAAAGTACAACACGAAGCTTGCGGAAGGCCCCAAGAACGTGCCGCTGCCGCCGTCTTCGCGTGACCGCCCCGGCGCGGACATTGGCACGGGTGAGCGCCCAGAGCAGTCTGGCCGTGAACTTATGAATGAGCCGCCGCGCCGCCGCACTACAACGATCAATGAAACGGATGCCATGGGTTCGCCTACCGGCATGACCCGTGAGGTTGAAGCGCCACGGGCCGCATCAGAAGAAAGCGGCATGATCAACCGGTTGGTGCGTGAAACCCCGCTCAGTGGCTGGGGCTCGCGTTATCGTGGTTGGAGCGAGCGTGACAGCAGCGAAGGTGCTCGCAAGAAGGGTGGCCGGGCCAAGCGTGCCTGCGGCGGTTATGCCGGTGGTGGCATGGCTGAAGAAGGTGGCAAGCGTGGCAAGAAGGGTTCGGGCAAGACGAACATCAACATCGTCATTGCCGCTGGAAAGCCTGCTGACCAACAGCAGATGCAGCAGCCGCCTGCCGGTCCTCCTCCGGGCATGATGCCTCCGCCGCCTGCTCCGCAGGGTGGCGCTCCGATGCCGCCGCCTGAAATGATGGCTGGCATGGGCGCTCCTCCGATGGGCCGTAAGCGCGGTGGCCGTGCTGGCTATGCGGCGGGTGGACAGCCTGTCACAACGACAACGACAGCGCGCCCTGTCACACCTACAACGACAACGACAACACGCCCTGCGGCTCAACGCGGGCCTGTTTCGCCAAATCTTGGAACAACCGCTGGTCCGGGTGGTGGTCGCCCTGCTCCAATCACGGTGCAGCCGCCCATTATGCCGCCGTCAGCTACCCCAAAAGCCCCCGGCTTTGGAATTGGCGGCCCAAATCCGGGCCGCCCAGCGCCTATGCCAATCCGCGATCCGGGTTTTGGCAATCCGCAAATCGGTCAACCCGGTATCGGCAATCCGCCAATGGTTAAACCGGGATTTGACGCTCCCATGCCGGGTGTTGGCCGTCCCGGCACAGTTGTCGATGTGAACCGTCCGGGCGCTCCGCCGCAAATCGGTCAACCCGGCATCGGCGGTATGCCAATCCGTGACCCCGGTTTTGGCTATCCTCAGATGGGTGGCCCTAAGATGCCGATTGCTAGTGTTCCAATGCCGATGCCTATTGGTACCGGTATTGGTCGTGAGCCCGGTTTTGGCAGCCCGCAACTTGATACGAAGTCGCCAGAAGCCTTGGCCGCTCTGTATCAGCAATTCCTCGCTCAACAGCAAGTTGGCGCGATGCCGCGCAAATCCGGTGGCCGTGTCACCAAAGTAGCCAAGTCCTATCAAGACATGGAAGCTGGTGCTGGTTCGGGCGAGGGCCGGTTGCAGAAGACGGACATTGCCAAGCGTCTGCCGAAAAAGCAGGAGAATGGCGAGAACGTCTATGAAGGTCGCGGCTACCCGAACAAGGTTTTGGGTGCCACAGGTGGTCGCACGGCTCGCAAGACTGGTGGCAAAACCTACGGCTCTTATAAGGACATGGATGCTGGCGCGGGCTCTGGTGAAGGCCGTCTTGAAAAGACGGAAATCCAGAAGCGTAAGCGGTAATTCACAGGAGGGTTGGACAAGCCGACCTGTGACTGGGCGGGGAAGAACCCCCTTCATCCCCGCCCAGAAATATCATCAAGGGGGTCCGTCAAAAGGGGGGACGGGACGCTATGCTGACCTATCACGCTAAGTTTTTGCACGAATATCGCAAAATGATGCAGCAAGAGATTGAGCGCATCAAAGAATACATGACCGTAGCCTACATGCAGGAAGGGTTTGATTTTTCCAATTACCGACACCAAGTCGGTAAGGTGGAAGGGCTTCGCACGGCATTGGAATTCTGTGACGAAGTAGATTCTGAGCTTAACAAAGAGTGAAGGGGGAATTTATGCCGTTTATGATCATGGAACATCAGACTGACCCTAAAGAGGCCATTCTGAAGGAGTTGGGGGACATCTCATCCCTCGAAATCTACAATAATCAGGTGCTTGTGGCGGTCTATATCCGCCCTGAGAAGACCAAAAGTGGCATTCTCTTGCCCGGCCAGACCCGTGACGAAGACAAGTTTCAGTCAAAAGTCGGCCTTGTCCTGAAGAAAGGCCCGTCAGCGTTTGAAGACACAAACGGGCAATGGTTCAAAGACGTTCAAATCAATGAAATGGACTGGGTTGTGTTCCGCCCTAGTGACGGATGGAGCATTACGGTCAACAATGTCCTGTGCCGCATGATTGATGACATGAATATCAGAGGCCGCGTCGATCACCCTGATCGCGTGTGGTGATGGAGAACAATATGTCTGGCAAAGAAGAGCAAATTGACATGGATTTGGGTATTGATGACGCCCCTCCGGCCGCCAAGGTTGAAGAAACTGAGGTTGTAGAAGAGGTTGTTGTTGAATCTGCCACCGAAGGCGATGCTGCAACGCAACAAGAGCCTACTTTAGATGGCGATCAAGGTATCCAAGAGCTAAAACGGCGTTATGAATCCGAAAAACTGGCAAGAATTGAAGCTGAAAAGCGCGCTCGTGATGCCGCTCGACAGGCTGAAAAGGCCAATTCTCAGGTCCACGATGTCCAAATTAACCTTGTTCAGACCGCTTTTGACAATTTAAAGCGGGATCAGGAAATCCTCAAAAACTCCCTCAAAGAGTCCATGGCGATTGGTGACTTCGACCGCGCCGCTGAGATTCAAGAGGCCATGTCGATGAATTCGGCCAAGATTCTCCAGTTGGAGCATGGCCTGAGCGACATGAAGGCGCGGCCCCCGCAGCCGCAAACACCGCCCGTCCAACAGGGTGAGATGACGGTTGATGACCTTATCCAACGGGTCAATTCGCCAATTTCCAAGAATTGGCTGATGAACAACCGCAACTTCATCAGTGACAGCCGGTCTATTCGTATCATGGCGCGGGCTCATGAGGACGCCATTGATATGGGCGTCATTCCTGAGAGCCCTGAGTATTTCTCCATGATTGAGAACAGGCTTGGTATTAACCGCCAGCCGCCCCCGCAACAGCAGCCTGTCTATCAAGATCAGGCTTTGTCGGGAGCTTCTGCCCCAACGCAGCGCCGGTCTAGCCCTGCTGCGGCCCCTGTATCTCGTAGCCCTGTCAGCAATAATGGCACGCGCCAGCAGACAATCCGTCTGACCCCGGAAGAGGTTGAGGCGGCCAAGATCAGCGGCCTGACAACGCGAGAATACTGGGAACTGAAGCAAAAAGAGCGCAACCGCAATTAAGGTGAACCAAAATGGATAACTTATTCGCTGATAAACCCCGCCGTGGCCGTCCGCCGAAGGACAAGGTTCAAGCAAAAGTAGGAGAAGCCGTTGTGACTGAAGAAGCCCATGAGCCGGTTGCTCCGGTTGTTGACCGCCCCGCAATGAGGCCGCCCATGCGTGATGATGACCCGCGTACTGCCGCCGCCCGCCGTGCTGCTGAGATTCGTCAGCATCGTGGTGGAACGATGGATGATGGCATTGACGAGTTTGCTGCTCCGCCGCCGCCGGATGGTTGGAGTTACGAGTGGAAGCGCAAATCTGTCATGGGACAGGAAGATCATGGCTATCAGGTCAAACTGGCCCATGATGGCTGGGAGCCGGTCCCGACCGCGCGTCACCCGCATATGATGCCAGAGGGCAATCATCCGACCATTGAGCGCAAGGGCCAAGTGCTTATGATGCGCCCGAAGGTCATTACGGATGAAATGCGCGAAGTTGAAATCCGCCGCGCCCGCCAGCAGGTTCGCTCGAAAGAGCAGCAGTTGACGCAGGCCCCGGATGGTCAGTTTGAGCGCAATGATCCGCGTGTCCGGCCGCAGATCAAGAAGGGCTATGAGCCCATGGAAGTTCCGAAGGAGTAAAGTTCATGGCTCGTAAGAAAAAAGAAGAGGTTGTGAACAAGGCCGAAGTCGAGGCTGTTGTCGAGCAGTTTGCTCCTGTCAAACAGGAGCAGGTGCCGATTGTGCCGAAGGTTGAGGCTGCACCGGTCAAGGCTAATCCTATTGAACACTTCGATGGCTACTCCGTCGAATGGTTTAAGGACGAGAGGGACGCCATGGCATTCCATCGCACTGTCCGCGAGCGCGGTGATGTGTATGGCAGTGGCAAGCTGGCAGGAATGTCATGTGGCAGGGAGAACACCCTTGACCGCGATGGCATGTTTGCGGTGGCATTCAACAAGCGTTGACTCGATCAAAACACAATCAAAAGTTGTGGCAGGCCGTCCTTCGGGGCGGCCTTTACTTTTGTGGCATGGCAAAGTATTCTCGTGGCATGACCCAATAGGGTCCGGCTCTCCACGCTGTGAGGGTCTCGCCTTAAAACGGTCCCTAGTTGCCACGCTGCGCAATGAGCGGGACTTTTCCTAAGATTTAGGAGATTCCGTAATGGCGAACACAAACGCGCCTTTCGGATTCCGTCAGTGGTCTGGCACCGGCTCTGCTCCGACATATGAGCAGGTCGCAATGGTCATTGATAAGGATGACACGAATGCTGTTTACTGGGGCGACCCGGTAGTTCCTCTTAATACTGGCTATGTTTCCAAGGGCGATCCGTCAGGCGCTCCCACGGTTCAGGTCGCTGGTATCTTCTACGGCTGCAAGTATCTTTCCACGAGCCAGAAGCGCACGGTTTGGTCCAACTATTGGCCCGGTTCCGATGCTTCGGCTGACGTTGAAGCATACGTTGTGAACGATCCGAATGCTAAGTTCATCGCTCAGGTCGGCGGCTCTTCGTCGGTCGGCGCAGTTTTTGGCGACCTCAATGCGAACGTCCAGTTTGCATATGGCACCGGCAACGCGAACACGGGCATTTCGGGCGCTTACGTTGACATCAGCGTTACCCCGACAACGACAGCTACGCTTCCCTTCCGTCTTATCAGCCTTGTGACGCAGCCTCCGGGCGGTCCGGGTACGGAAGCTGGCGCGTACAACTATGTCATCGTCGCCTTCAACAACGTGAGCACCAAGCAGCTCACTTCGGTTGGTTAAGGAGTAAGGACCAATGGCCGTTAATCTTTCCGCCATTAAAGACCTTCTCCTTCCCGGTCTCCGTGGAGTTGAAGGCAAATACGAGCAGATTCCGTCCCAGTACGACAAAATCTTCACGAAGCACGAGTCGCGTATGGCTCTGGAACGCACCGCTGAGATGCGTTTCCTTGGCCTCGCGCAGTTGAAGACTGAAGGTGGTCAGACGGCGTTTGATAACAACGCAGGCGAACGCTACGTCTATAACCAAGAGCATACTGAAATTGCTCTGGGTTATGCCATCACGCGCAAAGCGATTGATGACAACCTCTATAAGACGCAGTTTGCCCCGTCGAACCTTGGCCTCATCGAGTCCTTCCAGCAGACGAAGGAAATCTATGGTGCCAACGTCCTCAACACGGCGACAACGTATAATGCGTCTGTCGGCGGCGACGGTAAGGCGCTGATTGCCACGGACCACCCGATTGACGGTGGCACGGTTGCGAACCGCCCGACAACGGACACTGACCTTAACGAAGCTTCGCTGCTGAATGGCATGATTGCCGTTCGTACAAACTTCAAAGATCAGGCCGGTCTGAAGGTGTTCGCCCGCGCTCGTAAGCTGATCGTTCCCCCGGCTCTTGAGCCGGTTGCGATCCGCCTTACGAAGACGGAACTCCGTCCGGGTACGGCAGATAACGATGTCAACGCAATCATGATGACCGCTGGCGGCCTGCCAGAAGGTTACATGGTCAACGACTTCTTGACCTCGACATCTGCTTGGTTCCTGCTCACGAACATCGATGGTCTCTCCTACATGGAGCGCATCAAGTTCGAGACCGACATGCAAGTTGACTTTGTGACAGACAATTTGCTGGTCAAGGGCTACGAGCGTTACTCGTTCGGCTACTACAACTGGCGTTCTATCTGGGGCTCGTTCCCATCGTAATGCCACGGGGCGGGGTCAAAAGCCCCGCCCTTTATCGTCTTGGATTTCTGATCACGTTGACCGGCCAAGCGGACACTGCACAGACAACGTGATTGCATCGTGCAGGAGGCTCTTATGGGCGTTACTACGTTTACCGGTCCAGTGCGGGCGGGTGACATCCTGAATACGACTGGCACCACGGTTGGCAAAGACATTGCCAATGTGGGCTATGTTGTGATGGCGCAGTCCGCTGCGGTGGCACAGGCTACCAATGTCGGATCGGCTGGCGTTTACAAAACCAACATCGTTGTCCCGGCTGGTAGTCAGATTCTTCGGATTACCATTTTTGAAACAACGGCTTGGAGTGGCGCGGCGCAGACAATCAATGTCGGCACATCTGCCACGGCAACTGAACTCGCGGTTGCGGCTGACAACAATCTTTCAACAACTCTGGGCTCTTCGACTATCATCCCCGGTGACAGCGCCACGCGCGTTGGCAACTGGAAGGATGTTGGCACGACTGACGTTCAGATTTGGACGAAATCCACGAACACCGGAACGGGCGCTGGTATCATTACCGTCGAATACGTTCAGGCGCGTAATCTCACTTAATCCGGGCTTGTAGGAGGCTCACATGAAAGGTCGTAGTGGTCGTAAGACTGGTGGCACGGTGGTTAAGAACTCGCCTGTCACAACCGCTTATGCTGGCGGTGAATCAAATGTTGCCAAGGAAGCCCGTGCTGCTCGTAAGAAGGGCGGCAAGGTTATGGGCGAGAAGGCGAAGATGAACATGGGCCGCGCCCCGCGCAAGTCGGGCGGCATTTGCAGTTCGGATTGGACTGCCGCGCAGGGTCCGGGTACGTCTCCTCCCGGCCGTACCACGGACGGTTCCCTCTCCTAACCCAACGCGGTGTGGTTAGGATATGGCAGTCTGATGGGGCGGGGGCTTAACGGCCCCCGTTTCCCTAAAGGGGCGTCGAATGGCAAAATCACCGGCATGGCAACGGTCTGAAGGCAAAAACCCAGAGGGTGGCCTGAATGCAAAGGGCCGCGCTTCCGCAAAGGCTGAAGGGCATAATCTAAAGCCCCCGGTAAGCCGTGAGCGGGCGCAAGATAGCGAAATGGACGCAGCGCGTAGGCGTTCGTTCTGTGCCAGAATGACTGGCATGAAGAAGAAATTGACTGGCGCGGCGGCTGCGGCTGACCCCGATAGCCGCATCAACAAATCTCTTAGAAAGTGGGATTGTTAAATGTCTGAGAAACCTTTTTGGGAGAAAGACGCGCCAGAAGATGCTAAAACCAAGCATCTGGATCGGAAACAAAAGATGGCAGCAAAGGCACGCGCTCGTGCCGCAGGTCGGCCTTATCCCAATCTAGTGGATAACGCAGCCGCCGCCCGCGCTGGCAAAAAGGAGAAGTAAGATGCAGCCCATTACGGTTTCTACAACCGATGCTACGGCTGGCACCACTTACAGCCGCCCTGTTCGCATGGATACTTGGGCAAATGCTCAATCCATCATTCAGGTGAATGTAACCGGCACAGCAACCTATACTGTCGAAACGACTATGGATGACCCGGATAGCCCGACGAATCCTGTCGCTGTTGGCAGCATGGTTTGGCTTAACTGCGCTGACACGGCTATTGTTGCCAAAAATGCGGCGGCACAGGGTGTCTTGGCGGCAACCCCGGTCTTTGTTCGCATTAAGCAGACAGCGGGCAACGGCTCTTGTACTATGACGATTGCCCAATTCGGGAACGCCACTTACTAAGAGGCCGTTATGGCTACGAGCGGAACCTATAACTTCAACCCTTCGCTGGGTGAATTGACGCTTTATGCGTTCAATTTGGTCGGTGTTAGGAACACGGCGATTTTGCAAGAGCATATGGAAAGCGCCAGAATGGCGTCTAACCTGCTGCTTTCGCGGTGGTCGAACCAAGGCGTTAACCTTTGGGCCGTCGATAAGGTTACTGTTCCGCTTGCCCAAGAGGTGCCTATCATTGGCGCGTCTGGCACGGGGGCCATTGCCACCTTGACTTATGCTGCCGTGAACACGCCCGTTTATACGGTCGGTACGACGATCATTGTCAGTGGCATGAACCCATCCACATACAACGGCAATCATATCGTTGTGGCATCTTCGCCGGGTTCTGTCTCTTTTGCCTCGACAGCAACCGGTGCCTTTGTGTCTGGTGGCACTTGCGAAGCGCCAAATGAAGTGGCGACGTTTGCTGTGGACCCCAACACGGTCATGATCTTGGAT
>Ga0315902_10002947_pt1 | contig 25913 bp, 38 predicted proteins | sample LakEriMetagenome_9_FD_203523 | JGI IMG/M metagenome (GOLD analysis project Ga0315902, IMG submission 203523) | Freshwater fungal communities from buoy surface, Lake Erie, Ohio, United States - Buoy 12 MA117 | ecosystem: Environmental > Aquatic > Freshwater > Lake > Lake biofilm | place: USA... | reverse complement strand
GCAGATCCTCGCGACATTCGTTCTTATGGTGTGTCGATGGGTTCTGCGCCGGTACAGAACGACGCGAACCTTGGCTTCCTTGGCCGCTTAAACGATATTGCTGGCAAACTTGCCCCTATCGTTGAGGCAGCTGTTGCTTTTAAGCAAGGGTATCAGGGTTACCCTTTGCCTGGCCGTGGAGTCGAAGACCCCCGTATGGCCGGTGATCGGTTTATCTTCCAAGTGCTGGAAGATATGCGAGCTCGTAACGAACAGTCCGAAGAGCGTGCTCGTATGGAGCGCGAAAGTGCTCGTGAGTCTGATTTACGCCAACGTTTAGTTCTTGCTGGGGTTGAGAAAGGAGATATCTCCTGGAAAGAAGCTCTTGATGCTTTGAAGACTGGAGGTTTTGAATCTATCAAACCTCAAGATAAACTCCCCTCACAGGCTCCTGCCCAAGGGGCACCTCAACCTAAGTAATAAGCTCACGGAGCGCACCTAATGGCCTCGACTTCGACTAACAAACAACCTTTAATGGTTGACCGCCCTTTCTTTAGGGGTGCTCGAATTAACAACAGTACACCTGTAGTTACTTCTCCTAGTAACCCAGACTTCAGCCAGTTGGTTCAGCTTGTCCGTGTGGGCGACCTTCCTTCTGAGGATGGAGCTCTTGTAGAAGATATTTTTGTTGTCTCGTCTGAAGGCTACCCGGATCGCAGCGGGGTTCGTACCGCTGCTTTTGGTGTGTATGTTTATGCACCCAACCAGGCTGCTCCCTCGACCTCAACCCCGCTGTTAGTCGGTAAGTTTCAGGTCGGTCTTTCTGGTTCAACTGATGGTTTAATCCAGCGAGTTGAGCTCCCAGCCACCGTGGCTCCCACGCCTCAGGTCGGTGATACCACGACTGTGTATCCCATCGAGCGCGGCAAGTCTGAAGCTATGTATCTCGAAAAGGGATACATTCTTTGCGTTGGCTACTTAGGCAACGGCCCTGCTGCTGTGTCTGGTGGTTTGAGCTCTTCTGGCGTTTGCATCATGGCGCAGGGCGGCTTCTATTAATTCGTGGCTAAACACAAGGGCTCAGATGACTTTGGCTGGCATACACACCAGCCAAAGAAATCGAACTTTGGTTTTAAAGCCGTTGAAGGCGCTAGCTCAAGGCATCAGCTCTCAACGCCGATGCCTTTTAAAAGGAAATTTAGACCTGACTTTAACTTAAAAGATTTCAGTATTCTTTACGACTACAACTACGCGTCTATGTGGACGCGTTGGCGTAGAGGATATGAACTTTATATGTACGCAAACCAGGCGTATGTAGGTCTGAATTACTCATTCAGATATTGGACAACAGGCACCGTGGGAGTTGGCGCTGCGCTTCCCGGTGTTTGTTACATGTACCCATCCATGAGCCAGGATATGGCTATGCGGATGGTCGCGGTCCGTCCACGCGATTCGTTTAACTTTCTTGATTTTGGATACTCAATTCAATCAGTAACACAGACAAGTGGCACAACTTATGCCGTCCAGCTATCTAGTAACTTCGGCCCTCCTATTTCTTTCTTTACAGGCGAGATACTCTCTGATCGCTTCGACTCAACTGGTGCAGAGAAAACAACTTACAACAACTATGTAGTTATAGGCGTGGGTAATGGGACTACACCGCTTACTCCTAGTTTTGCTCCAGTCTTCAATAGTATTTTTATTTCTCTCGATACAAATAACAGCTGGTCTGTTATTGATAACGAGACGTTAGCTGCACCTGCTTCTTTACCTACCCCAGGGGATTATTTCACGACTGAGATGCGATTTGGGTGTAACTGCCCAGATTATTTAGCTCGCGAAGATTTTAATCTTTACGAATACAACTTAAAGCGAAGGTATCCGTATACGTTGCCCCAGGATGCTAAGCCTGGTCAGTATGACGCAGGTAAAGATTTCTTAAGTTCTCGCGAATCAAACAGTAGGGATCTTCCTGGTTTTACCCGTGACTTTGGTTTTCTATACGTCAAACAACTTTTAAATCTTCCTAGTTACACGGATAGTAGCAAAGTTTATTCTGATCCTAATTTAATTTATTTTGCTCCTAGATGGTGTAAACATATTTATGCAACATTCTGGGATATGCAGAACAGGTTTGGTTCTGATATGTTCCCTCTCGCGTGGCTGGCTCAACCCACTGATGAACCGATGGATGATCGGTATCGAGATGAGTTTGAGATGAACTTAGCCAAGCAAACTACTTTTGATAAACGCCAACAACACCTTCGTTGGTGGGAAAAATATTCTCCTTCTCAGAATACAGTTCCGGTGCACATGATGTATCCGGATATGCACCCAACTATGGTAAAGACGCTTAACTTTGACACGTTAGCGTCTGGCACATCCACTGCAATGACTGCAAGTGGGTTTGAGATGTTTAAGATCGATGAGTATGATCCTTTTGCGCCTCCAGACCCAGGAGTTACCCCTAGGTTGGATGGTGGAATTTACAACAATGGCGTTCTTGTGAGCGGTGCCACCTTGATTTATGACGGTGGTCAGTATTCCAACGGCGCTTTAATCCCTTATCCGTCTTACCCTTCTCTAATCAACGGAGGAACTTACTAACATGGCTTCCACACCAGTAATTATCCTCACCAAGCGCAGCGGTAATTCCTCAGATAGGCCCAATACTTCGACAGTACAAGCCGGCGAAACGGCTATGAGTTTTGGTGCAGCTGATCCTGGTCTTTACTTCAAAGACTCAGCTGGAGCCATTCGTAAGTTTGGATCGAATCACTACGGCACAACTGCACCTAACTCAACCCCCGTTGGCTCTGTGGGAAATTCAGTCGGTGAAACCTGGGCCGACTCTTCTACCTCAAATTATTATTTGAAAGTGTGGACTGGAAGTGTTTGGCAAAAAGTCGGTGCTGGGTTCGCCGACTCAGCGACAAGTGCTAACTCAGCTAATACAGCTAACACAGCAGTATCTGCAACAGTAGCTAGCGGAATTGCAGTCGTTAATGCCCTTCCGCCAGCTTCGCCTGGTTTGACTGTTTATTTAAATTCTGGTGTGAGTGGGCTTTATGTCTCCGCTAATGGCGGCTGGATCCTCACATAGATCCACGAAGCGTGGCTTTTAACATCCAAGCCCCTTTGAACAACCTGCCGCAAGTATCAGCAGCATAATTTTCAACATCGGGAGCGCCAGTTTCTCGTGCTGCTTCGACAAGATCTTTTGCAAGCATCGCCCCAGCTTCAAGATTCTTGGTGTACAGCGTCAGACCTTCGCGTGCATCGTAGGTCTTCACAGACGGAAACTTTTTATAAGCATCGAATAGGCCACACTGACACATCGGCATTAGATAGTCCATGCTGCGGACTAGCTCAGCCAGAGTGTCGAAGTCTCCAGTGTGCTGCTCGTACTGCCCTTTTAAGAATTCGTGAACAGCTAAGAAATTGGAGCACTCTACATTTAAATGGAGTAGGTGAGCTTGGATGTTTAATTGATATAAATAAGAGGCGAAGGAGACCATCTGATAAGCAAGGTTATCAGGCGTGGCCTCCTTCGTGAGAATGAGCTCCTCCTTGACAATTTCTTGAGTCGGAGCCTGAGCTGCGCTTTGGAAAATGTTTGCTAAGGAGGAGTTCATGGCTACGTATCAGACAGCGCAAGCAGCGCTTTCTTCTACTTTAGCCTCTTCTTCGTTAGAACTTAGATAAGCCTCAAGTGCGTCTTTGTTGATGCGATAGAGGGACTTGGCTCCGTTGGGCTGGAGGTTGACGAAGATGCCCTTAGGCCAGCCACCGGGCTGGTTGGATTCGGTCAGAGAGATACGCTTACGTACAAAGCCTGCAGAGCAGTTCAGCAGCTCAGCGGTCTGGGCGATTGTCAAGAGCCTTGCGGATTCCATTTAATGTGGCGTTGTGAATGAAGACAACGCGAAAAGGTTAGCAGGAATCTTCATGAAGTGAATCTGTGATTCTTGGCTTAAGGTTAATTTTAGGTTTCAACCCGGTAGACTAGGGGGACGCATTAGACCAGGGCCATGGCGATCCGCATCGCTGGTGAGATTTTCAAGGGCTACAACCAGCCTCGGCGGGACTCGGATGGCGGTAAAAAGTTCGCTGTGGCGGCCAAGGAAGGCGACGAAGTGCGCTTGGTTCGTTTTGGAGATCCCAATATGACAATCAAAAAGCATATTCCAGAACGTCGGGAGAACTTTAGAGCACGTCATAACTGCGATAATCCTGGCAGTAAACTGAAAGCTCGTTATTGGGCGTGCAAAAGTTGGTGAGCCTTAGGCGAAATTATGATTTGATTTAAACTGAGATTAGATGCACTTCGGGCGGTGAGAGACGAGAGAGAGCAGCTTCACGTCGGCCTGACTTTGGAAGATGATTTCACCTTGACACGGTTGAAGAACGCCGCTCACGCACTCAAGGGAGAAGATCGAGATCAGTATTTATGGAAAACAATTTTTAGATTTGTATGCCGCGAACGAGCTTTTAAATCAGTTATGGAAGAAATTGGCGTGGTTATTGACACTAATATAGATATATTCGACGAAGAAGAGGATGAGTGATCTTATAAGCCCCAACGCTCGTCGTTGGTTAAATCTGCTTTCTTACGCTGAAGGCACTTGGGGAGGTTCTGCGCCACGTTACGACATTACGTTTGGTTATAAACCAATAAAAGATCTCAGTCGTCACCCGAACCAAGTGGTTCAAGGTGGTAAGTATTCGAGTGCAGCGGCAGGTGCTTATCAGTTCATGCCTAGCACTTGGGCTGGTGTAGCCAAACAGCAGGGACTTAAAGATTTCGGACCGAAATCTCAAGATATTGCTGCGTTAGCACTGATTCGCGCAAAAGGGGTAGACCCTGATCGAGATCCGATCACTAAAGACACTGTTGCTAAGTTATCGGGAACTTGGGCTTCTCTCCCTACGCTGCAAGGAAAGAGTGCTTATGGACAGCCTGTAAAGAGTTTTGAATCGCTACGTCAGTTTGCTGAAAAACAAGGAGCTTCTACGGCCGCAGCACCACAAGCTACCTCTGAGCAAACTACAGCTTCTAAAACTTCTGGACTCGGGCAAGTATTGCTAAATAAATTCATCGACATGATGGGTGCGATGGGAGGCCGTGGATTTGGCCAACGCTCTGCTCTGCCAACTCCAGGAATGCCGGATTATTCTGAAAGTTCTATTAGCCCAGGACAGCAGGAAATTGGGGTGTTATTAGATGCGTATAAAGGGCGTAAAAATACTGAACAGTACCAACAAGCTGCTGAACAAGATCTGGCACGAAATCTTCGAGGTAACGTAGCGGCTGCTGAAGCAGCTAAAGCTGAACTCTTAGCTCAAGCTTTAGGTGCTTTTGGTGCTCCTTCCTCTGTTATTTAAACGTATAATCAATAGAGGTTAGTGCGTTACCAATGAATCCCTTTGCTGCTGGGGTTGATGTACCGGTAAGCCTAATATTTTCTGGAATGGCTTTTGATCCCGGCAAAACGACTATTTCCTGATTCAACCACCGAGCACAAACATGGCCGCCACTGCTGCTGATTTTCCGAATACTTCTTGGAAGAATTATTCGGAGCCAGTTTCTTCCGCTGCTGGAGAAGGGAAGATTGGATTTTCAGGAGCTCCAGTAGGGAGTGTAGCTGGCGCTTTCGATTTAAATAACTTAACTCGTTTAGCTGGGAGTCTTGGCAGTCTATTCGGAAGTGGATCTAATTCTATTGAAGACTATATAAAACAAGCTACAAAAACACTCAAACAAGAACAACGTAGAACTACAAAAAAGATTAATACTCGCATCGAAAATATCTATCCCGAGCTCACCGGTATGACGGGTGAGGAAGCTTTAAATAAGTATTACGATGCTTTTGCTAATACTGTTGCTGACGTAACTGCTCAAGGTCGTGCAGATCTAGGAGTTACCCCTGATATTTCAGCTGAGTATGATCGCTTAAATAATCGAGTTCAAAATATTCAAAATCAATATTCTTTAGCTGGTCGTTTAGGTGGCTACGAAAAGCTAGCACTCGACCCCCCCGTGGTTTCGATGGATGCTGCCTCTATTCGAAATGTTGCTGATTGGGTAGACCCTACCAGTAATCAGATTAAGAGTAAGTATAAGGCAATGTATGATTATCAAGATCCTCAAAGTCAGCAGTTTATTTACGGATCCCGTAATACTGCTGATGCTATCGGTCGTTATTACAATACAAGTGGTGATGTATCTGGTCTGATGAACTACGGCGGCCTTGGTTGATGCGTAGCATCAATAAACTAAGCATAGAAAAACGAGCAGAAAGTTACGGTCGGCGTCGTCAACACCATGTCGACCGTGATCCTTCTTTTCATCGGTTTGCCGGAGAGTTATTCGGTATAGAACTTCGTGATAAAAATCGACAACAAGAAATAAAAGCTAGGCAAAGACTACAGTCCATGCGTGGCGTAGGCTTAGGTTTTGGCGAGAGAGATCAGTTCGGCCCAGATGATTCTTGGGACACGAAAGATCCGATTAAATATACACCCTCCCAAGCGTACTAAAGTATTCAGCAAAAGTCTGTATACTTTGTTCGTAATTAGATCTAGGTGGTAAGTGATAAACGAAACCAAGTACTTTGGTTTCTATTGGCTCTAAATTTTTTTCTTTAAGTAGCTTAGGTTTATTGGCTAATACACAAAGAGGAAAGTCAAAATTTATCTTTTGTGTAACTAGAAGAGCAACCTCAGAAGAAGTTAAAAAAACTACCGCCTGTTCAAATTCGTTGTGAAGCCATTTGCGATAGCAAAGTTCTAACCAGATCCTCTGGGCTGACTTCTTAAATCGGTAATTCTTTTGGAAAAGCCGCGTATTTCTTGGTTGCTCAGTTCCAGCCAAGGTGCTTCTTGGAGGAAACAGATAAACATTCTTGGCCTTCCACGGTTGAATTAGACCATTTTCACGCCAAGTGAAATAACGCTCAGCTTGAATCACTGAGTTAGCAGCTTCACTTGAAGCTGGGTCCAATTCAATCGAGCCTCCGAAGAAAGCAGCCGTGGTTGCTATTAAATCTGCAGGTGAGACGAAGTCATCATCAGAGAATGAGACTGTTTGAAAGCTCATCGATTTTTTTATTAGCCTCGATTGGATCAATCAAGTGGATTGCGATTTCATTCGATTGAACCATCGCTACTAGAGCAAGATCTGATTCGGATTCTTTTTCTATAACCTGAATTACTTTTGCGAATAAAGCTTCCGCTTTTTCATCCATTCCTTCTTGTGCTACTGCGAGGTCGTTTTCAAGTTCTTCTTTAGTTAGATATTTTGAGTTCTCCGGATCTTCTGGGTTGAATATCAAGATACCTTCGCCTCTTGCGGCTCGGTTCTCGAAATAAAGTCGTGTGATATCAGAAAGAATAGTGCGGACTACGCCTGCACTAATCATGCGCTCTGTTTCATTACCCCCAAAGAGGTTTTTGATCAAAGCGGTTGCGCCGCGAGAAAGGTCAGACATTGGTGAAATTTTTCCATGCGGCTTCCATAACCGCGTGTGGATCATACAGAAACTTAGAGGAGTTTCGCTCAGTAGGGTCTACTTTGCAATAGTGCTTACCCTCTACAAGCCCAGAGGTTCCTCCTGAAACAATCCCTTGGTGTATTAATTTATCTATAGCTACTGATGGGATATTTAGCCGTTGGCTGATGGTCTTTTTGCTTACAAATGCACTTGTTGTTTTTCCTTCCTTTTGAGAAACCAATAACTGAAGTGAAATGTCGATACTGGTGAGTGCTTCTCGAATCGTTTTGATTTCTTTAAGCGTTTGATCCATGTAAATAAGAGAGGGGCTCCTCTTGATCACCTGGCGCCAGGCAACCAGAGCGAATTACTGCTGGTCGGAAAAGGCTAAAACGAACACAGCACCCCTCAAACCACTGCGGCCTTTGTTACGCAGAGGTCTGTCTAGTCTAAGAGTGCTGAGGCTTTTGTCTCGAAGTCGGCTGGGTCCTCAATGAGAAGTGCGATCAGTTTATCAAGCTTAGAGGCGGTGTCAACCACATTAGGGGTGTTCTTGATTAACCAGTAACTATATGCGTTTAATAGGTAATAATGTGTTTGCTTAGCTTTAAGGGCGCCAACTTTCCAGCGCTCAAAATCAAAAGCGTTGCTGTGGCGACTAGATCCTGTTTTGAGTTCAAGTTCTCGGATTTCTATTTGAAGCTCGATATCCTTGATTGTGTATTCAAGTGAACTAATTTTCGCTTGACAGTCTTTAAAGCTGGCAGGCGGCTGGTTGTCTGTGTAGATCCAGCCTGGAAGATTTTCAATGCGAAATTCTTCTTCCCAAAGGCAAGGCCGCTTCAGCTCAGTCGAAGAGCTCTGTGAGTATGCGGGCGATGTGTACGTTGTAACAACCATTTAAACAATAAAGTGAGTGTTGCTCGAAAGAAGTTTTAATTACGAGGTCTAGTTGAATTAACTGCCTCAAGTGATTGCGGACTGCGCTCGTCGATTGACCGACTACTTCGGCAATCTCCGAAATACTAGCAGGCATAATCTGCTGTAAATCGAGAATTAAGCCACTGTGGCGAGTAATTGCTTGGATGCGGCCCTGATGCCTTGGATTGTGGAAAGCGATAATTTCGTTCCGTGCTTCTCTTGTAAAACCTTTTGCGTGATCTTTGCTGAAATACCCAGCTCTTGAAGATGCTGTATCAGCTTTTCGATTTGAGGGGTAGCCTTTTGATTCGGGCTCGGTGTGATACATAAGTGGTATGGGTTGATACAGAATGGATTAGAGCACCTAGAGCGCACGTAGTCACTTGATCTTAGTTTTGTTTTAAAGAACGCTTCATAGATGAATCGCCTAGTACGCGTGCACTGGCCGTCATCCTCACTGTAAGTGAAGCCTCGATCCTCTGGGTACTCGAGATGCTCAACTCTGTCGATCAGAGGACGGTGCCGCTCAAGCCAAGCGTGAAGACGCCCAGCCCGACTAGAGGTGCTGGCTAGCTCAAGCCTGCACACCTCACAAGCCTGGACAAGGTCGTGAGGTAGGCGTAGACGCTTGCGGAAAGCCGCAGGGACCAGTAAAGGCTCAGACCTACCGCAAAGACAGCGCCAAGCTGAGACGTCTGCGTAGTGCTCGACGTGCCAGTGACCGAGTCTCTCGATCGTCTCAGGAGCACCTGTGGGAGTCGGCGAGTCCGTGTCGTCCAGGTCTAGGAGACCTAGTAACGCAACTGCCCGCAGGTTTAAAGCCATGCCAAGGGTCGCATCTTGGGCGCATCGTAGCACCGAGGGTGCTTCAGGGACTGTTAAAAGACTATGGAGCTCACAGAACTCACAGAAAGCACAGAAGGGTAGCTGGCGCAGAACCTCATAGGATTAATACTTTCTTTTTTTAGGGATTCCAATACGAGACTGGGTTGAGACACAGCTTTTTATCTTTATTGAGACGTCTCCTTAATGTTTCCTGAGTAGTTTTACAAGAAACTAACTAAGTACGTTTATCTAAATTTAATTCAAATAATTTATCTCTCTCAACAACGATCCAGTTTCGTTGAGAACGTCAACTTCCACAAAAAGTTTCAAGGGGATTTTTTTGAAGAGAGTATCCAAAAGCAACCGGCCAGCCCGTGGATTTGTTATATCTTTAAAAAGATGTAGACTTTGTGAAACGTAGAGGTGCTTTGTGTCAAAGACTACCGTCCAGCCCGTAGAAGAGATTACTTGGGAAGGCTTGCGTCGTAGAGCTACTGTGCTCGGTATCCCTGCCTGGAAACTTGCGGAGAGTTTTGCCGTGCATGAACGAAATGGCGAGCTCATATTTAAAGTTTCTGGCAGTAGCACAAAGACGTAGAATTTAATCTCTCTCGGTTAAACTGGAGAATACGGGAGGGATTACGTTTTTAGATGACTGAAACTAACGTACCCGCCTGTCCACTTCACGGTGCGCTTCCTCGTGCTCTCCACCCAGAGAATTTCGAAGGGATCGTAACCGTAATTGAAGAACTTATTGAAACGGTAAGCGGTGTGGGGACTTTAAGTTACTCCAGGTGCCCTTATGGGTATTCTTATAACTTTGAGGGAGTAGTCCGAGCTTTAGAAGACTTAAACGTCAGCGTTAGTGGCATAAACCTTGGTTTCCCAGACCCTGCTGGTAGCGGGATTATTGGAGGTTCTGGAATTCACGTTGAGTACAGTGGAGGTTACGGAATTATTGAGAGCCAGATTACTCAGGTTTGGCCTGGTTCTGGTGTAACTCCTGTTTACAGCGGCGAAGGTACAGTTTTTGATGTAAATCTCCTAGGTTTTGCTGGTGTAGATGTTCTATACAGCGGCACTTATATTCAAGTTTCTGGAACCAAAGACCAGGCTGTAGCTGTTGTTAGTGGTCTTATTGGCGGCGAAGGTATAACGATTGTTGCAAGCGGCGACACGGCAGTTGTCTCTACCGATTTAGTTGGCCAAGGCTCCGTTAACTTCTCCTACAACAATGCTGGTGTTGGTGTCATATCCGGACAAGCTCAACAGCTACTAGTTGCTGGGTCTGGTACTAGTGTCCGTTCGAGCGGTGACTATCAGATTGTCGATGTCGGCGTTCTTGGCGGCGGACTAACTGATGTTACTTACTCTGGTTCGTTTATTACCGTTGATGGCGGAACTACGTTAGTCGCCGGATCGGGTACAAGCGTTCGCACCAGTGGCGACTATCAAATTGTTGATGTCGGTATTCAAGCCGGCTCCAACATGAGCGTTGTCTACTCAGGTCAGTTTGTTGGATTGGCCAGTTCCGCCAGCGCAGGCTCCGCTGTGGTGACTGTATCTGGTGATCCTGGTTTCAACTACATAGGCGGTTCACTCTGGTTTGACACTAACGAGGGCCGTCTGTTTGTTTATGCGTCTGGTAACGGCATAGAAGAACCTGATTGGTATGTAGCTAACGCCGAAGCTCTAGCTATTAAGAGTGAAGTGCCACCTTCAGGCACTGGTGGATTTAACGCACCACCGTTAGACGGAACCCTCTGGTTCAATACCTTGATGGGTTCACTCTTTGTTTACGATTCAACAACAAGTGGTTGGTATGAGTCCGCAGCATCCAGAACTCCTGTATATGACTCGGTAGCTCCCGTTGCTGCTGTTGACGGCACCTTGTGGACCGATTCGGGCACTAACATTATTCGCGTTTGGGATGGGTCTATCTGGGCAGATGTCACTGCTAGCGGTAGTCCTTATATTCCGCCTCCTGTTCCTTCTGGTTTAGATGCTGAAGCCGAAGGGGAAGTGATTGGCCTAATCATGGGTCTGAGCTAAATTGGCGCTTTCGATCTGAGGTTGATGTCCAAACCCAAAACCACAACGCTTATTGTCAAAAAGTTAAAAAAGACTCACCAGGGTCAAGGTCGTCACTCGAAGCCGTCACATGGCCGTAAACTCAGCCGTGGACAAGGACGCTAGAGTTTATTTATCTGCACGTGATTAGTTGTGCTTTTATCTTTTGTAGCTCAGCAACCTATACAAGTAGGTGATGCAGTTGCTGTAAGCACTACAGTATCAGGTCAGATAATTCCAGCTAATCCGTCTGGTTTAGTTTCAGCCAGTGTCGTAGGTGTAGCTATAGACACAGTGAGTGCTGGAGGCCTTTGCAGAGTTGTTAGTGACTCTGCGGCCTCCGTTTACTCCTCTCTTTCTCCTGGTTCGAGTTATTACTTAAGCCCTAGTGGAGGCTACGTAGTTAATTACGCGACATACGTTACAGAGTTTTATCAACTCGGTGTGTCTAGCTTGTATTTAACTCAACTGGGCATAGCTGTCAATCAAAGCTCTATTCGCGTGAACCCAAGTGAGCCTAAGCTCGTCGTCAGTGGTTACTTGTAAGACGTTGTAGAATTAAAAACATCGCGTGGTTGTTGTCGGTGTCAAACAGGTCGATCTTCAACCGTAATTACACTAGCTATCAATCCGATGGTACTACCGTATTCTTAGCGAACGGTAGGGGTGTTGTTACAAATCCTGCTCCTGAGATAACTCTAGTAGCGGGAGCTGCATTAGTTGCCGGTGCTTGCGTAGCAGCTAGTGGTAATTATGTAATCCCGGCCACTGCTTTGAGCGGTAGCCCAACTTATGCGTTCTCTCCTATAGGGTTTGCTCAGAGTTCAGCTACTGTTGGTAACCCAGTTGTAATTAATTTAGATGGAGTTGTTAATTTAACTGGCGCCAATATCACGGCTGAGTCTTCGTTAGTGCCAGGTCAATATTATTACCTTTCAAAATTCAACGGTCAGGTTGTTAGATACTCCACAGCTTCTGGAATTATCTCAGGTTCCGGATCTAATGCGTATGCCGCATCCTCCCCCGTGGGAGTAGCTTTAAACGGAAATCAATTGAGTATTGAGATTGCTCCTCCCGTTCTTCTTTATACTGGAGCTTAAGGAGAAGAGTTATGGTAGTCCGCAGGCCGCTTGTTCTTGTTAGTGGTGCTCTTTCTGAGCTCCCTTTAGGGGATAGTATTGTTACAACTGCTTCTGGCGGGACACTAACAGCAGGTAGTGGTCTAGTCGGCGGTGGCGATACTAATGAAACTATTCGACTAGACGTTGCTCTTGCGACTCAACCTAGCGGACTCGTATTTGTTGGCAACAAAATTGGTGTTGATGGTGTTGCTCTAGTACGTTCTCAACAAGCACTTGCTTCTGGTAACTCAGCTCTACTTAATTCTTCAATTGCACTAGCTTCCGGAAACGCAGCTCTTTCTGTAGGTCAGACAGCATTAGCTTCTGGTAATGCTGGTTTATCTGTTGCCGCTACAGCTTTAGCATCTGGAAATCAAGCCCTATCAATTTCTTTAACAGCTCTCAATTCAGGTATTGCTGCACTTGATGTTGCCAGTGATGCACTTGCATCTGGTAGTGCAGCTGTAACAGATTCAGCTGTTGCCTTAGCTTCTGGAAACGCAGCTTTATCATTATCCGAAGTTGCTCTAGCTTCTGGCAATGCTGGTCTGTCGAACGCCGTAGTTGCTTTAGCTTCGGGTAACGCAGCTTTAGGTTTAAGCAATACTGCGTTAGCTTCAGGTAATGCTGCTCTTAGTGTTTCCGTAAACGCTTTAGCTTCCGGTAACGCAAGTCTTAGCACTTCTTTAAGAGCACTTAGTTCTGGCAACTCTGCATTATCTGATGCTCAGGTTGCTCTAGCTTCTGGTAACGCTGCCTTAAATGTTTCTGTTACTGCTTTAGCTTCTGGTAACTCAGCAGTACTTCTCGCAGATCAAGCCCTTGCTTCTGGAAACGCTGCCTTAGTTGATTCAGCTAAAGCACTAGCTTCTGGAAACGCAGCTATCGTTCTGTCAAATAGCGCGGTGGCTTCTGGAGCCGCTGCAATTCTTTTATCAGACATTGCCTTAGCCTCTGGTTTAGCAGCACAGGCAACAGCAGATAAAGCACTAGCTTCTGGAAACTCTGCACTAACTATTGCCGTTAGTGCGCTTGCTTCTGGTAACGCCGGTCTATCTGTTGCGTCGACAGCGTTAGCTTCAGGTAACGCAGCGCTTGCGGCAGTAAATACCGCACTTGCTTCGGGAAATGCAGGTATTTCTTTAGGTCTAAGTGCATTAGCTTCTGGTAACGCAGCTCTTCTTTCTGCTTCTGTAGCTTTATCCTCTGGTAATGCTGGTTTAGCTCTTGCTTCCACAGCGCTAGCTTCTGGTAATGCTGGGCTTTTAGTAGGCTCTAGAGCTCAAGCCTCAGGTAACGCAGGAATTTCTGTAGGCCTTACGGCTTTAAGTTCTGGTAACTCGGCTATTTCCGTGGCCAATGCTGCACTAGCTTCAGGTAACGCAGCTTTAACTATTGTGCCTGCTGCTCAAGCATCAGGTAACGCAGCCCTTGCAGCCTATTTCGCTAACCCTGGCATATCCCAGGGCGAAGCTATCGGTCTAATTATCGCGCTTTCGTAAAATGGCGACTTACCGCAGTCTAGTTTTTTCTAGTGGATTTATATCTGAGACTAGCGACGCAGATAGTGTGTCGATATTGGGTGATTTAATCGCTGGTAGTGGCTTAGGTGGAGCTGTATTACCTCTTGGCGTTGACAATACAGTAAGTGTATCGATACCAACAGCAGCCGCAGCCAGTGGTTTATTAGTTACAAACAACAAGCTTGCTCTAGATGGTGGCGATTTAGTACTATCACAAACTGCACTAAATTCTGGAGTTCTAGCTCAAGCTAATTCGAGCGTAGCTCTTTCTTCTGGTCTTGCTTCATTATCTGTTGCCGTAACTGCTGCAGCCTCTGGTAATTCGTCTATATCTGCTTCTTTAAATTCGTTAAACAACTCTAATGTTGCTATAAGTTCTGGAATACTTTCTTTAGTAGATACTAACTCTGCGTTAGTCGAGTCAAATATAGCTTTAAGTTCAGGATCTGCAGCTCTTATAAACAGTTCAGAGGCACTTGCTTCTGGTCTGGCTAGTGTAAATACCTCTTTGACTGCTTCTGCATCAGGAAATGCAGCGTCTTTCATTGCTGGTTCTGCTCTTTCTTCTGGTAATGCAGCTTTATTTAATTTAAATTCTGCTGTTGTATCAGGCACAGAAGCAATCCTTGTTGCACAACGTGCAGTAAACTCAGGTTACGCAGCAGACCAAGTTAGTACGTCTGCGTTTGCTTTATCTACTGATGCTGTAATCGCTTCAAATACGGCCTTAGCCTCCGGCGTGGTCGCTTTAAATGAAGCTAATCAAGCATTTGCGTCTGGCACTTTTGCAGTTCTTGAGGCGAATACTGCTGCAGCTTCTGGCAACCTAGCTGTAAGTGCAGCTTCAGTAGCCTTAGCTTCAGGGAATGCTGCGTTATTTAACTCAGTACAGGCTTTAGATGACGCTGATGATGCTCTGTTAACAAATTTATTTGTACATTTAATTAGTGACGATGCTGTAGAGACCTCTGCGGTAGCTATTGCTTCAGGTTCTGCAGCTATTAATGTATCTTCCGCTGCTATTGCTTCTGGCCAAGCCGCTTTTGCTCCGTCTGCGATTGCGCAAGCTTCTGGCAATGCGGCTTTAGCTCTTGCCCCTGCCGCCGTCGCTTCGGGGAACCAAGCTATAGCTGTTTCTTTAACAGCGCTAGCTTCAGGTAATTCTGCTTTATCAAGTGCTTTTAGTGCTCAACTTTCAGGTAATGCAACTATAGCTTTAGCTTCAACTGCTTTAAGTTCTGGCAATAGCTCTATATCTGTTTCGTTAACAGCCTTAGCTTCTGGTAATTCTTCTTTAGTAGTCTCTAACGCTTCTCAATTAAATTCTAATAGAGCTATATCCTCTGGTTTATATTCTGCTGTTTCTGGTGTAGATGCACTAAGCGACAGTTTAGAAGCTTTAGCTTCCGGGAATGCCGCGTTAGCTTTAATCGTGGGGAACCCACCCGTCACAGCTGAACAGTTAACGGGCCTAATCTTTGCCTTAAGTTAACCCTTAAAGGGCTGCCGACTACAGCGTGGGCTTAGTGTGACATATTTTTGCTAGACTTTTTTTAGAACATTCAGTTAGACTTTTACTAGGGTTTGGGGAACTATGGCAAGCTTCTATAACGTTGCTAGAGCCAACGTAAACAGCAGCCCGGTAACGGTACTGACTTCTGACGCAGATTCTACAATTGTTCTAAGTATTCTTGTTGCAAATAATATTGGTTCTTCTGCTGTTGATTGCACAGTAAGCATGAACACAGGTGCAACAATTAATAATTATTTAGGTTATACCATTCCTGTTCCTGCTGACTCAAACGTTGATTTTATTGCTAACAAGTATATTCTTCCTAGCGGTAAGAGCATTCGCGTCACATCTAGTACTTCAGGTCAATTAGATGTAGCAATTTCTTACGTCGTGGTCTGATTATGGATAATCAAAATTGGTCTAACTATTACTTCACTAAAAACGGGTCGGTACCTTCTTATCCTCCTTCTAGGATTCGTCTTTCGTCAGGTTTTACTAAATACACTTCATCGTGCAGTTTAGAAGATCTGCATGATGCTGGTTATGAAGGACCGATTGAGCTTATTCCTGTTGGAGCCAATCAAAAACGTGTCTGGGATTTTGCTTCTAAAAAATTTATTTTAGTTAGTGCAGAAGGTAAAGATTCTACACTTGTTAACCGTGAGGTTCGTTCTTACTGTTCTGAGCAGATTAACTGTTTAGACTTAGATGATAAATCTTCTTATGATGATGATTTTCGTAATGCTTGGAGTCGTTACATAACAACGCTAGTAAATCTTTTAAAGAAACCAGAGTCAGAATTATTAACTTTCGAAGATCTTCCTGAGATTCCCACAGTTGTGGAGAATCAAGCAGACCACAATGCTAAACTAGCTCAGGACTTTATTAACGAAAATTTCGAACGGTGGAAAGGTCAGTACGAAACCTATGGCTTCTGCTTCGAAGTTCCGTTAGAAGTTCAACCCTATTTTTCTATTCCGTCTGATTGGGTTGCAGGATCCGAACCCCTACCTCCAGGAACGAGTAGTTACTTCGAACACGCTGTACCCCCTCAACCGCTGCCATGACTTCGAACAAAAAACTAGGTAATTTTACGGGAAAACAAACCCTTCCTAGTGCAGCAGGTGCGCAAGGTGCCTACGTTAGTCCTTCTGAGGTTTACCAACAAAGACTTGTCGGAGGGTGGCCGGCCACTCCCGTAGGCGCTTGGGTTGACCCTGGTCAACTTGTTTACGCCCTTTCTAGCGGAGTTGTTTCTGCTATCAGCGGAACTAACTATGCTATTTGTGATGGTTCTGAGCACGATAGAACAGCTTTCGCCAGCCTTTATGCGGTTGTCGGCAACCGTTATGGTAACGGTAACGGAATTTCCACTTTTAATACCCCTCCGATGACGCCTCGGTTTGGGTATACAAAAGCAACCACTGGATCTGGTGTCCAAGCTCCTAGTGGTGTTGCAGTCCTCCCAAACCATACACATACTTTAGAAGTAGGAGGCGTACAAAACCCAGGCCAAGCGAGTAACGGAGGCGGTGGCGCTACAGATATCGCTTCGTTCACCTTTCAATCTAGTTTCGACGGCGGTGGGGACAACCACGGTAGGCACGTAGAGGTTATCCCACTTTTGTCTAATACGGCTCAAACAGCACCTGTTGGTACTGTTGTGATTTGTTTAACGCCTAATAATGTTTCAGCTATATCAGCTGTCGCCCCTATCAATACAGTGGTTGCAAGCGGGCAAGCTCTCAGTCGTACTACCTACGCTACATTGTTTGAGCGGATTGGTACTTTATATGGTAGTGGTAACGGCACCACTACTTTTAATTTGCCCGATTATAGAGGTGTGTTCCTCCGTGCCCCAGTAGGTAGAAACACTATCCAACCTTCTGGATATAGAAACGGATCTTATGGTGAAGATGGTTTTGTATCTCATCGTCATGGCTATAATCCGGCTTATTATCTTGCCAGTGGTGGTAGGCGTTGTGACTATACTCCAATCGGCACTGCAACGACTACACCAGCCTCTGGCCCATCATCTATCGGTATTGCTGGTGAAAATAGACCAGCCAACATTACCTGCACTTACTTAGTCGTTGTTTCGGAGATCTGATCGATGCTTACCCAAGTTATTTTTTCAGCTCGGTACTTAGGTCCTTCTTTTGTTGCGAACAACGGCGCAACTTACTATCTGTGTGACGGGCAAGCTCTTTCTCGCACTACTAACTCAAAGCTGAGTGATGTTTGGCCGGTTAATGCCTACGGAAGCACCGTAAACAATATTCACTTGCCTCCTTTAGAAGGTCTTTACCTCCGTGGCTATGATTTTGGGTCTGGTCGTGACTCGGAAGCTGCAAGTCGAACGGCACTTTCGGGCTCTCTTCCTACCGGAAATAACATCGGTGCTTACCAGCCCGCAAACCTTAAGTTACATACTCACGTAAATGGACGTCAAGGAGGTTCAGGGCCTTGTGCTGATGGCGCAGGTCAAGACGGAGGTAGCAGCCCTGATACACCTATTATTACCGTTACGTCAAATTCAACGTCGCTGAATACGCTTAACTCTACTGTTGCCGCTACAGTCTCTGGTACGACAACCACTGCTTTTGATGTCAGCAACTGCTCCTTCTGGGTCTACATCGAAGGAAGTAATTAATTTTCATCCTATAGTTTTAGATAACTTTTTAAGCTCTTCAGATTTCTTAATGCTTTCTGAAGAGTTTAACTATATGCCTTTGCGCTTATGTAATTGGAGTGACTCTAATAATATTAAGTTATTTTTTGGAGTTCGAAAAACGGATAGACCAAACCATCTTGAGTCTTTAGCATCAATTATTTCTCTTAAGGTTAAAAAACACGTTAAACGTAAATTTTTCTTTAAACGACTTCACTTAAATGGCCAAGTCTACGGACAAGAGGGTCAGCTTCATCAGGATTCACAAGAACCCACAGATATAACTGTTTTAATTTTTACGAACCGGGAGTGGAACTCAGCGTGGGGCGGCCATTTTTCGTTTGCTGATTTGTCTGATCAAGAAGTTCACACTGTAACTTATAAACCAAATCGTGCTGTTATTTTCCCTTCGTCGTTGTATCATTGCGGAAACGCTCCTTTAAGGTTTACCGACCGGATGCGGACATCTGCAGCTTTTCTCTTTGAGACTTGTGAGTACTGAAACTTTTATTCGTCGCTACAACATACCTGATGTTACTCTGTGCGATGAAATCATAAAATGGTTTGAAGACCACCCTGAGAAACAAGGGACTGGTGTTGTCCAGTCACGAGAAGGTAAACCTATAGTAAATAAAGATTATAAAGATGGTACGTGTATTTCTGTGAATGATATTAATTATGCTTACACTCAGCCACCTCTGCGTTCGTTTCTTATTTGGCTTTGGGACTGTGTGAATCTGTATTTAGAAGATTTCCCCGAGCTTAAAAATTCTTGTTTTGCTATGAGAGAGGGGTTTAATATTCAAAGATTTCTACCCCCAAGTCAAGGGTTTAAAGTTTTTCACCATGAAAGGATATCGTATCAAGTCTGTCCTCGTTTACTTGTCTTTATGCTTTATTTAAACGATGTAGAAGATAAAGGCGGTACAGAATTCAAGTACTACAACCATGTTGAAAAAGCTCAACGCGGCAAATTGTTGATTTGGCCAACAGACTTCACCCACACCCACCGTGGTGTAGTATCGCCAACAGAAAAAAAGTACATTATTACTGGCTGGTATGGTCTAATCCCTGCAGAGTAATCTCATATTTTCTGGAGTATACAGATAATCTATCTTTGTGTTATTTAAAGTACTTACAGCGTCTTCAAACGTTTCTATTATTGGTTGCTTATCGACATTAAATGAAGTATTACCTAGTATAGGTACTCCTGTAATTTCGTAAAAATTTTGTATTAGCTCAAAGTAATTTTTATTTTGTTCTTTTGTTATTGTTTGTATCCTGCACGTACCGTCGACATGTACTATGGCAGGTATCTTTTCTTTTTTTAAACACGTAGCATTTAGAGTCATAAAAGGGTTTTCTTCGATATCAAACCATTTTTCTACTTCTTCCTGAAGTATAGTACCTGCAAAAGGCCTAAAACTTTCTCTGTTTTTTATTCGGTTGATTATATCTTTACCGTTTGGCAGACAAGGGTTAAAAAGAATAGAACGGTTTCCTAATGCTCTAGCACCTGCTTCTGACCTCCCCTGGAACAGAGCGACTGTTTTTCCCTTGGATAACAAAAGAGCTACTTCTTTACTTGTTGTCCTGTCTCCGATTTCTTTAAAAAGTAACTCCTTTTTTGGCCCTAGGTAGATATTCTCTAACTTTCTCTTTGTCTGGTCTTTTTGCTCAGCGTGGTGCACCAACTTAGCTGCGCCATACGATAGACCTCCGTCACCAGCCATAGGGTCAATAAAAAAATTAAACTCGCTTAGTTTATCTTTGTAGTATTTATTGGCTACTATATTTAATGCAAAGCCTCCAGATAACACTATATTTTTTGTGTTACTCAGTTTTATTGCTTTTTTTATGTAACTTAAAGCTTTTTCTTGTGTTGCTTTTTGTACGGCAAATGCTAGATCTGCTTGTAGCTGTCCCCAATCGTTTGTAATAAGCTCAGGGTAACTGTAGGTGTTTATCTTATTGTCATTAGTAAAAAGATTTTTATTCGCTTCTTTTTTGGGGCCTGTCAGTATCTCTGGGATGTTTTTATTTGCTGCTCCGTATGCTGCTAACCCCATGGTTTTACCACAGTCTAGATTTCTAAATCCTTGATGATTAGCTACTGCTTGATACATACCGCCTATATCGATATGGGAAGTTATTTCGACTTCTGTGTTATGAAGTAAGGAACTAACAGCGCTAAAATTACTTCCTCTGTGCGGATCGACAACTAGTTTTTTGTACAGCAGCCTGAAATTATCTGGATACGAGGCTTCGTATACGGATGTTGTTTCAGCACCAAAAGCTCCGTTATTTAGCGCGAATTCTGAACCTCTCCCATCAAAAACTACGCAGACTGCTTCAGTGAAACCAGAACTGTAGAAAGCCGAAGCAGCGTGGGCTAAATGATGTATATCGTTGTGAACACTAAATCGTTTAAAAGTTATTCCATTTTTTCTAAGTAAATGTTTTATGAAGTTTTCATTTCCGCAGTGAGTTACTATAACTGAATCTATTTCTGTGACTATATCTTTTATTTGACCTATACATTTTATAGGTTCTGAGTCATATTTTATTTTTGATAATCTTTCTTCCTCTATGAATAGTTCAACTTCCCCATTAATTAGTAAGCAAACACTTGAATTATGCTTACCACAATGTATTCCTAATACTGAGTTCATTGTAGTTTTAAGGTTAAACCGCTTAAGTGGTACTCATCTCCTACTGTGCCGTCAAAATAACTATTAAAACTTATAGTAATTCTTGGTATAGGAGATTTATTTTCACTAACAGAGTGGAGAAGCATTGAAGGAAAAATCAACATAGTTTGGTTAACAGGTTTGTGCTTGTGGATTATTTGGTTTCCGTCCGCCTCGTGGTGCCCGTTAAACATTCTGTTTTCCATAGCGTAAGGGTTTAACGAGCTGAACCAAGTATCACCAGACTCTCCTTGGATATAAATAATACCACTTAGAATCGACCACGGATGTCTGTGAGCGTGATGCCACTGACCTTCGTTACTGATGTTTGCCCACATAAGAGAAACTTTGATATCATCAAACCAAGTGTATCCGACTTCTGTAGCAACTTCTTTTACTTTAGGGTTTATAAAGTCACATAGAAATTTCCAATTTTCTTGTCTATGTAGAGATGTCCTACCGTACGCAGATTTACCGTAATGTGGTTGACCGTCTCTTTGTTCTCTCGTTTCAAACCCAGCGTATGGGAGTTCCCTTAGGATTGAAGTATGTATGTCATCAGGTATGTCGTACTTGTACAGAGTTGTCGGAAGTATGTTAAGTTTTTCCATTTGCCTGTGTTTTGGGTGCCGCTATTGTACCTCACTGCAGGAGTGATGTCTGCCTTCAGGCTCTAATACTTACTTGCTGCATTGTTGTGTAATTTTCTAGGAAAGAGTGATTTTTATTTGTAGAATATCGTTAGCCGCACTCACACTTGTGAGCGAACGGGATCTTCTCTTCGATCTTTCCTGTTTACAAAAGCGAGTTGCCAAAAAGAGATTTCGAAAACAAATATTTGAAGATTGGGGTTGTTGCGCTTACTGCGGTAAAGAAAATCCGACAACGTTAGATCACGTCGTACCGAAAGCCCGTGGGGGCGCTACGACCAGAAAAAATCTTATTGCAGCTTGCGGTGACTGCAATATCCTTAAAAGTTCAGAAGACTGGTGCGTTTGGTACAGGTCTCAGTACTTTTGGACACTAGAAAGAGAGGAGCGTATTCTTTGTTGGGTTAACCAACAAGACGACGCTCCTTTTTCATTAGTACCTGTTTATTGGGGATCTACCCTCGTGGCAGCTTAATTATTTTTTAGCCACTTTAGTTATGATACCAGCAATTATTTCAATAATTTTATACAGCTTGGCATAGAGCTCATCGTCTTTCGGCGTCGGGGTGACGTTTACGATGGCCAATGCCAGTACATGCAGGGCGGCCAAAATACCTGCGATTTCAGCCCAGTTTTCCGTAAGATGACTAATCATGGTGCTAACTCAGCTAGTAGAATTCTAAGAGCATTTATATATCTATGCCTGCCATACTCGACGACGCAGTCAAGTCGATTATGAAAGAAAATCCGAAGATGTCGGAGTCTTCGGCTTATGCAATCGCAACTAAACAACTTCAGCGCTCCGGCGACCTGAAAGAAGGCACTCAGGAAGCAACTAAAAAAGGGGATCGTCGCGGCGAAATGTCGAAAGCTACGCGTGCTAAAACACGAGCTAAAAAGTACAAAGAAGAGCGTAAAGCAGGTCGTAAATTTGAGCGTAATACAGAAGGTCGGGACTGATGGCTGAAGTCGCTCAGAAAAAAGATCCCGAAAAGTGGGCAAGAGCCAAAGCTAAAGCACGTAAAAAGCTTGGCGGACATTCTGCACGTGCCATGCAGTTGGCAACGAAGTATTACAAGGAGTCTGGTGGGCGTTATGAGGGCAAAAAGTCTTCTGAAAACCGCCTGAGCAAATGGTCTAAGGAAGATTGGCAGACTCGGGAAGAGTACGAAAAAGGCGGTGAGTCCTGATGGAACCGAGTATTCCTATCCGCTCTCAGGTATTTCTTGAAAAAGAAATTACTTCGAAGTCTCCTAGCTGCCCTACGGCAACGTTAGACGTTGAGGAGAATACAAAAAACCGTAACTGGACTATCGATAAGTTTGCTTATGGACCTTTAAATCCGGACTACCCCGATCCGGGATTTTGGGAACATAAAGCGGACTTGTGGAACACGGATATTGAGCACGCGAAATCGGCTCTCTGCGGTAACTGCGCGGCGTTCGATCAGTCGCCACAGATTCAGCAGTGCATACTTACAGGTATAAACGAGACAAACGCAGCGGATCCGCGTGACGTTTTGGAATTAGCCGATTTAGGCTACTGCCAGCTTTTTAAGTTCAAGTGCGCAGCTCAGCGAAGCTGTGACGCTTGGCTTCATGGAGGACCCATTCAATAATGGCTGATTTAGCGCGTGAGAAAGGCCGTACTGAGCGGTATTTACCTCGGGCAGCTTGGGCTTCGTTGTCCCCTGAGGAGCGTCGTGCGACTGACGAAAAGAAAAAACAAGCCACCCGTGGTAAGCCTGTAAACACTCAGGTCGCAAACACGGAAGCTGCCAAACGAGCTGGTCGAAAAGCTCGTGCCTTCAAGCAATCTAGAAGCAATGGCTAAGCAAGGTCCCTGCTGGGATGGTTACGTTCAAGAAGGTTATAAAAAGAAGGACGGCCGGAACGTACCCAATTGTGTTCGTGCGAAGAAGAAAGCTAAGTCTTATCAAAAGTCTCAACAGTCCAAGGGGCGCTGAGGCGCATCTCGCCACCTAGGAGCTCCTGCGCTTTAGTTCCGTCTGGCGGAAGTTCAGTGTAGATAGGTTTCTGTTTTTCTTTTTCCTCTTTATCCCACGCCTCGCGGAACGCCTCTACTTGTTTGTCAACTTCTTTAATTGCAACTTCAGCTCGAAAAGCAGCCCAATCTGGTCGACAATAATCGAGTATTCGCCTGATCCAAGGTTTTTGTTTTAGTGGATAAAACCTACATAAGAAGGTAATCAGCTCGTAGATAAGTGCGTTTACTTTGTTGTACATACCTTAGAATCTTTATATCGAGGTGTCTCCAATCTAGCCATGGCCGAAGTTACCTTCAATCGTGAGACAGGAGTCGCTCCGGAAGGAATTACTCGTTTTGGCCAGTTTCGTACTCTGGACGGTAATAACGTCACCATTGGTAACTACCGCTCTTTTGCTGGTGACGGCGGCTTAGGTCTGGCCGACGTTTTCAGCCTGACCTTTGGTACCTCTGGTACCGCGACCATCACTTTAGATGCTGAAGCTTTTGCTGTGAGCAAAGTTGAAGTTTATAAAGCCGATGGTACCGTGGCAGGTACTGCAAACGCACCCAAAATTACGCGTCGCAGCAACTCCAGTTTCACTTATAGCGTCAGCAACGGCGAGACCGCTACGCTCTATGTGTTCCGTACCGGTCGCAGTGAAACTGAGTACCGGGTTACAGTTACCGCTGCTTAATTAAAATTTCACGCCGCATATTGTCAAACTCTGCCAGAGTAAATACAGGCAGATTTTGACAAATGCGTATTTCGCAGAAGGGGATAGATTTAATCAAAAAGTTTGAAGGTATTCGGCTGACAGCCTATGTCTGTCCTGCCGGTGTATTGACTATCGGCTATGGGCATACTGGGCCTGATGTGCAACCAGGAATGCGCATCACCGAGGAGGAGGCCGAGCGTCTGCTGTGGGCTGATACTGAGAGTGCGCAACAGACCGTCAGTAGTTTTGTAAGCGTAAAACTTAATCAGAATGAATATGATGCGCTAGTTTCTTTTACGTTTAATGTTGGACCGACAGCGTTCGTCAACAGCACGATGCTGCGCCTGCTTAACCATGGAGCTGATCGCAAGGTCGTAGCGGGTGAATTCGGTAGGTGGGTTAAGGCCGGCAGCGATGAAGTCATCCCTGGTTTGGTACGGCGCCGAGAAGAGGAGAAAAAGTTATTCTTAGAGAAGGTGAAGCATCCTCTTTTGGCTAAGTCTCTCCTTGCGAAACGTGATACTTGGCTCAAGCGTCACCCTGTTGACTCCAGCACCTTGAAGGCCGAGGAGAAGCTTTTTGTCCCTAAAGGCAGCGCGTGGCAGTGGACTGAAATCAGGATGTATGCCGGAGAAGCTCACCAGCGAGTGCTCCTAGAGAAGCAACCAGAAGTTGAGTGGTGGTTTTTCCCGGATCACTGGAAGATCATTAATGACACAGAGACTCAGGAGACACCACCCAAGACAGACGGTGAGATCAAACTAGTTGTTCCTTACTTCTCCCAACGGGATAACAAAAAAGATCCTATGCGCACCTGCTTTTCCAGCAGTTGTGCAATGCTCCTGGCGGCTCTCGATCCTGATGCTATTGATACTGACGATGAATACATCAGTGAAGTATATAAGTACGGTGATACCACATCGGCTTCAGCTCAACTGGACACTCTGAAGCACTTTGGTGTCGACGCTAAGTTTGTTCAAAACGCAAGCTGGGATACCATCGAGCAGCAGCTCAAGCGAGGCATCCCTGTCCCAATGGGCATCCTCCACAAAGGTCCAGTTTCCAATCCTGTTGGAGGCGGCCACTGGATCTGCTGTGTGGGCGTCACCGCAGACCGCCAGAAACTTTGGGTGCATGATCCTTTCGGCGATCTTGATCTGATTGGTGGGTCTTACGTTTCTACTGATGGGAAATACCGCTTGTATTCCAAGAAAAACTTAGGCCCTCGTTTCCTTGTTGAAGGACCTAAGAGTGGCTGGGTAATCCTGGCTAGCTGAGGTAGACTTCGTACTCTCTCCTTTGAGCCATGGTTTCTGTCGGCGCTGAGTTCGATTATCAGAAAATTCTAGATAACTGGAGTGTTACTGATGAGCAAAGCAAGGCAGATTTCTTAGATGCGCTCTATGAGTTTTATGGATGTAATAACGGTCTGTACTCTGGGCTTTTCCAGCGTTTTCAGTCGGATCTGACTGAATTTGCTCGGCATTTAGTTACCATGCGGGGCATGGCAGTAGCTGAGTTGTTTCGTGCTGGCTTAGAATTGTAAAAACTTAATCAGCTGATGGCGTATAAGCGAGACTATAAGGAAGAGTACCGTAATTACGACGGCACTGAGAAAGTTAAAAAGCGCCGTGCAGCTAGAAATAAAGCGCGGCGTTTTATGGAACGCGAAGGTCGGGTCCATAAAGGCGATGGTAAAGATGTCGACCATAAAGATCGGAACCCGCATAACAATTCGCCTTCTAACTTAAG
>Ga0315902_10002946_pt1 | contig 25924 bp, 19 predicted proteins | sample LakEriMetagenome_9_FD_203523 | JGI IMG/M metagenome (GOLD analysis project Ga0315902, IMG submission 203523) | Freshwater fungal communities from buoy surface, Lake Erie, Ohio, United States - Buoy 12 MA117 | ecosystem: Environmental > Aquatic > Freshwater > Lake > Lake biofilm | place: USA... | reverse complement strand
ACCGCCTCGGGTGCTCGCAGCACGGTCCCCTCAGCGCTGCCGCGAATGCTCGTGATCAGTGCCTCGGGTATCTGGCACTGCCCGACCTTGCGGCTCTCGGATTCGACATAGGTCGTCCGCGTGGGGTCGTGGCGTCGCAGCGCATCCCAGAGCGCGCTCTCGAATCGCTTCTGCGAGGGCTGCGGCCGCTCGGGAAGGTGTCCAAGTACCGAGCCGCGGTGGGCCGCGAGCGCTTCCAGATCGAGGACCTGCGCGCCGAGCCGGGCGAGTTGGCCGAGCAGCAGGCTCTTGCCGCAACCGGTCGGACCGGCGATCACATGGAAACGATGGCGTGCCGGCCACTCGGCGAGGTCGGCGACGACCTGCCGCCGGAAGGCGCGGTAGCCGCCCTCGAGCACATCGACCTCCCAGCCCACCCGTGCCATGACCGTGGCAAGCGCGCCCGAGCGGTTGCCACCGCGCCAGCAGTAGACCAGGCAGCGCGCATCCCGTGGCAGTGCCGCGAGCGACCCCTCGAGATGCGCGGCGATGTTGCGTGCGACAAGTGCCGCCCCCTCGCGCTTTGCCTCGAAGCTGCCTGCGTGCTTGTACTGCGTGCCGATGTGCGCTCGCTGCGCATCATCGAGGACGGGCAGGTTGCGCGCGCCGGGCAGATGGTCGAGCTCGAACTCGCCAGGGCTGCGGGCATCGATCACGGCGGCGTAGCGGTCGAGGTCGGCGGTTGCCGATTCGACGGGAACCGGCCGGGCGTCTCGGGGCATCGGGGGATGGGTTCTTGCCGCGGAGGGGAGGCACCGATTGTAGTACGGGGCGGCAGGTCGCCTCCCGTGCGCAGCGGATGGTGATGGCACGCACGCTCGGAGGATCGACGTACAATCGCTCCATGAAAGTGTTCGATCTCGCCTGCAGTCAGGGGCATTCCTTCGAAGGCTGGTTCGAGTCAGCCGACGCTTTCGAGGCTCAGCTCGGCCGCGGTCTCGTCGAGTGCCCGATGTGTGCCGATGCTTCGGTCAGCCGTCGTCCATCGGCGCCGCGTCTGAACCTGTCGAACGGCTCGTCACCCGAGGTCGCAGGGTCGGCCGAGGGCGATCGTGCGCTGCAGCGCGCCTGGCTGGCACTTGCCCGCCACATCCGGGACAACACCGAAGACGTCGGGGCGCGCTTTGCCGACGAGGCACGGCGCATCCACTACCGCGAGGCGCCTGCCCGAGGGATCCGTGGCGTCGCCACGCGCGACGAGAGCATCGCGCTTGCCGAGGAGGGCATCGAGGTCGTCAGCTTTCCGATGCCGCAATCGGTCAAGGATCCGCTGCAGTAGGGTTGCGTTGCCAGGTTGCTTTCCGGTCCCGGTGTGCGTTGCACCGGCGCGCTGGCACCGATAGAGTCGGTTCTCCCGCATTCACCAACAAGGCCGGCCGGACACGGCACGCGCCACAGGAGACCCCCATGCTGCGCAGACGACTTCTTGCGGCCACCGGCGCGCTCGCCGCAACCGCGGCAGGCCTGCCGGGCACCGCCCGCGCTCAGGCGGCCAAATGGCCGAGCCGCGAAATCACGCTGATCAATCCGAACGCGCCGGGAGCGGCCACCGATCTCACCGCGCGGATCGTCGCGCAGGCGCTCGAGAAGCGCCTTCAGAACCCGGTGATCGTCAAGAACGTGGTAGGCGGGGCGGGAGCCCTCGGACCCAGCACGCTCGCCACGTCGGCACCTGACGGTCATACCCTCGGTCTGATCGCGATCTCGAGCCACATCACGGTGCCGGCCCTGATGGACGTGAAGTACAACCCCTGGGAGGCGTTTGCGCCCCTCGGACAGGTGGCGATGCTGCGCTACGGTGTGGGGGTCGCGGCGAACTCGCCCATCAAGACCATCGAGGAGCTGGTGGCGCTGAGCAAGCAGCGTCTGGTCACCTACGGATCGAACAACGTCACCAATGTCGTGGCGATGTTCCAGCTCGCCAAGCTCACTGGCGGCAAGTTCCGCTGGGTGGTGTTCAGCGGTGGGGTCGAGGCGGTGGCGCAGGCGGTGGGCGGCCATGTCGACGCCTGCATTCAGAGCATTACCGAGATGAAGCCGCAGATCGAGGCCGGCAAGTTGCGGCTGCTTGCCTCGGCGGGCGCCGAGCGCTGGCCCGACTACCCTGACATCAAGACGCTGCGCGAGCATGGCTTTGAGGCCGTGACCAATGGCCCCTTCGGCTACGCCTTTCCGGCCGGTGTCGATCCCGCGATCCAGCAGCGGATGGAGGCTGCCCTCGCCGACGTGATGGCGGACAAATCGGTTCAGGCCCAGATCGCCAAGATCGGTGTCGTGCCCATCTATCGCACCGGCGCCGAGTACAAGGCCTTCCTGAAGAAGATCGAGACCGACCTGCTTCCCATCCTGGCCGAGACCGGGATGGTCAAGAAGCGCTGATGGGCCTGCGTGCCGCGGCGGGTGCCCGGCTCGCCGCGCTCGGGGTCCTCGCGGTTGCCGCGGTGGGTCTCTGGCAGGCGTCGTCGCTCGAGCGCTGGAGCTTCGAGGGGCCGGGGCCCGGTCTGTTCCCTCTGCTGGCCGGCGGGGTCTGTGCGCTGCTGGCGCTGGTGGTCACGGCGTTTCCAGGCCGCGCTGCGACCGGCGACACCGAGGACGACGAGCCGCTTGCCGCGAGCCAGCGCCTTGGCAGCGACCGGCGCTTCGCCTGCTATGTGGCGGCGCTCGCGTTTCTGGCTGTGGCGCCCGGTCTGCTCGGGATCACGATCAGTGCGATCGCGATCGCGGTTCTGCTGATCCGGGTCGCCGAAGGCCGCTCGTGGCGTGCGGCTATCGGCTATGGTGTGTGCGCGGCGGTGATCGCGCTCGTCGGCTTCGGCTGGTTGCTGCGGGTCGACCTGCCGAGCGGGCCGATCGAACAGGCCTTCTTCGCGCTTGTGCGCTGACCGTCGCCAGACCGCCCCATGGAAGCCCTGCTCAACGGATTTGCGCTGGTCCTGACACCGGCCAACCTGCTCTACTGTTTCATCGGTGCCTTTCTGGGCACTGTGGTCGGCATCCTGCCGGGGCTTGGCCCGCTGACCACGATCGCGATCCTGCTGCCGATCACGTTCAAGATGGACGTGACCTCGGCCATCATCATGCTTTCCGGGATCTACTACGGCGTGGCCTACGGCGGTACGGTCACGTCGGTGCTGATGCGCATTCCCGGCGAAGCCTCCTCGGTGGTCACCTGTCTCGATGGCTACGAGATGGCGCGCAAGGGTCGGGCGGGGGCGGCGCTGTTCATCGCGGGCGTGGGCTCCTTCGTGGCCGGCACGCTGGGTGTGGTGGCGATCACGCTGCTGTCGCCGCCGTTGTCGCGTCTGGTGCTGGCCTTCGGTCCGGCGGAGTACGCGATGCTGATGCTCGCCGGGCTGTCGATGGTCACCTACATGTCGAGCGGTTCGCTGCCGCGGGCGCTCCTGATGGCCGCGCTCGGTCTGCTGCTGGGCACCGTCGGCAGCGATCCGATGAACATGACGCCGCGGCTGACCTTCGGCATCCTCACGCTCGGCGACGGCATCAACCTCGTGCCGCTGGCCATCGGGCTCTTCGGGCTCTCCGAGGTGCTGTTCATGGCGCGCGCCCGCGACGAGGCCATGAAGGCGATCGCGCCGCCCCGCGGCATGCGGGCCTTCCTGCCCACGCCCGAGGAGGCACGGCGATCGGTGGCGCCGATCGGCCGGGGCACGGTGCTCGGTTTTCTGGTGGGGCTGCTGCCCGGTGGCGGTGCGGTGATCGCATCCTTTCTTTCCTACGGCATCGAGCGTCGCCTGTCCCGCCGGCCCGAGGAGTTCGGCAAGGGGGCGGTCGAGGGGCTTGCCGGACCGGAGGCCGCGAACAATGCGGGCACCACCGGGGCCTTCGTGCCGCTGCTGTGCATGGGCATCCCGGCCAATGCGATCACCGCGCTGCTGATCGGCGCCTTCATCATCCATGGTGTGACGCCCGGGCCCACGATCCTCGAGCGGCAACCGGAAGTTTTCTGGGGGGTGGTCGCCAGCATGTACGTGGGCAACGTGATGCTGCTGATCCTGAACCTGCCGCTGATCGGTCTGTTCGTGCGCATCCTCGACATCCCGCGCGCCTATCTCGCACCGATGATCCTCATCGTGTGTCTGATCGGGGTGTATTCGAACAGCGGCAACGCCGCCGATCTCGTCGTTGCGGTGGTTTTCGGGTTCGTCGGCTATGCGCTTCGCCGTCAGGGTTTCGATCTCGGCATCGTGATCCTTGCCTACGTGCTCGGCCCGATCTTCGAGCGTTCGGTTCGGCAGGCACTGGCGATCTCCGATGGCGACCCGATGATCTTTCTGCACAGCCCGCTGTCGACCGGCTTCGCGGTCGTCGCGGTTCTGGTGCTGGCCGCCGGGCTCTGGCCGCGCCGTCGCGTGCCCGAGGCCACCTGAGACGCGCGCTCAGCGACGGTTGACCATCCACAGACCCGCGGCGATGCCGCCGAGGCCGCCGAGCAACGCGCCCGACAGCGGTTCCCCCAGCAGCGCGACCCCGGCGCTCAGCCCCAGCACGGGCGTGAGAAAGGTGAAGGCGGCCACGCGTGTGGCGGGGTAGTGGCGCAACAGCCAGAACCAGCTGAGATAGCTCGCGAAGGCGATGGCCACCGCCTGGAACATCAGGGAGCCCACCGCCAGAGCCTCGGTGAGGCGCGGCGCGGGTTCGCCGGCTGCCATCGAAGCAAGTGCCATCAGCGGGGCCGACAGCGCAAGCTGGTAGAAGAGCGTGCGCTCCGGGGCCGCGCCGCCGAGCGCGGTGGCACGAATCCAGAGCGTGGTGAGACCCCAGAACAGCGCGGCGGCCGCGCAGAGCAGATCGCCTAGCCACTGACCGCCGCCAGCGCGAAGGCCGTCGCCGACCGCCAGCGCGAGGCCGCCGAAAGCGAGCAGCAGCCCGAGGATCTGGGGGGAGCGCAGCCGCTCCCCTGGCGCGATCATTGGCATGCCGATCGCCACCACGAAGGGCGCGAGATACAGAAAGAGCACCGCGCGCGACGCGGTCGTGTGAGCGACCCCGGCGTACAGGAAGCAGAACTCGACCCCGAACAGCAGTCCGGCCACCACGCCGGCGCCATTGGCGCCATCACGGGGCCACAGCGGGATCCCGCGATGACGCGCCCACAGCGCCACCAGCACGGCCGCGATCGCCGAGCGCAGCGCGCCCTGCATCATCGGGGCCACCGCGGGGATCGTGAGCTTCACGACCACCTGGTTGAGGCCCCACAGCGCGCAGCAGACGACGATCAGCGAGACGGCGATGCCGTCGAGCCGATCGCGCCGCAGCTGCGCGTCGGCCATGGGCTCAGGAGCCGCGGGTGATCGGCATCTCGATCTGATCGGCCGCACCCGGAATCGGCAGGTGCTTCGCGAGTTCGAGCTTGGCGATCGCGTTGCGATGCACCTCGTCGGGGCCGTCGGCCAGGCGCAACGTGCGCTGGTGGGCGTAGAAGCTCGCCAGCGGAAAGTCGCCCGACACGCCACCACCACCGTGTGCCTGGATCGCCCAGTCGACGACCTTGCAGGCCATGTTGGGCGCGATCACCTTGATCATCGCGATCTCGGCGCGGGCGATCTTGTTGCCCACGGTGTCCATCATGTGCGCCGCCTTCAGCGTCATGAGGCGGGCCTGGTCGATCATGCAGCGCGCCTCGGCGATGCGCTCCTGCCAGACGGTCTGTGTGGAGATCGGCTTGCCGAAGGCCACCCGCGAGGACAGCCGGCGGCACATGTACTCCAGGGCACGTTCGGCCACACCGATGCTGCGCATGCAGTGGTGGATGCGGCCCGGACCCAACCGCCCTTGGGCGATCTCGAAGCCGCGGCCCTCGCCGAGCAGGATGTTGTCGACCGGCACCATCACGTTCTCGAAGATGACCTCCGAGTGACCGTGTGGCGCATCGTCATAGCCGAAGACGCTGAGTTCGCGCTTGATGGTGATGCCCGGGGTGTCGGCGGGCACGACGATCATCGACTGCTGCTCGTGACGGCCGGCATCCGGGTTGGTCTTGCCCATGAAGATGAAGACCTTGCAGCGCGGATCAGCCGCGCCCGAGGTCCACCACTTGCGGCCGTTGATCACATAGTGGTCACCGCGCCGCTCGATGCGGGACTGGATGTTGGTGGCGTCGGATGAGGCGACATCGGGCTCGGTCATCGCGAAGGCCGAGCGGATCTCGCCACGCAGCAGCGGGTCGAGCCACTGCCGCTTGATGAACTCGCTGGCGTAGCGCTCGAGGGTCTCCATGTTGCCGGTGTCGGGCGCCGAGCAGTTGAAGACTTCCGAGGCGAAATGCACCCGGCCCATGATCTCGCACAGCGGTGCGTACTCGAGGTTGGACAAGCCTTCGGGGACCCGCTCGGAGTGGGGAAGAAAGAGATTCCAGAGGCCGGCGGCGCGCGCCTTCGGCTTGAGTTCCTCGACCACCTTCGTGGGCTGCCAGACGTTGCCGGCGCGGCGGTTGGCCTCGATCTCCTCGTGGAAGCGGTGCTCGTTCGGGTAGACGTGCTGATCCATGAACGCGTTCAGGCGCGCACGCAACTCGACGACCTTGGGGCTGTAGGTGAAGTCCATGGCTGCTCGGATTGGCTTGAGGTGAGGGGAGGGTAACGGACGGGCTCAGAGCAGGCGTTGCGCATAGCGCCAGCCGAGATCGGCGAGCAGCCGCGCCCGCATCCCCGCGTCGGCTGCCTGCTCGCTCGAAGCCGTACCGTCGAGGTGGCGCTTCATGATGCCCTGCAGGATGCCGGCGAGGCGGAACAGGTTGTAGGCGATGTAGAAATCCCAGTGCTTGCGCACGGTGGCGACATCACGGCCGGTTCGCTCGCAGTAGCGCCGGATGTACTCGGCCTCCTGCGGAATGCCGAGCGCCTCGAGGTCGAGCCCCGCAATGCCGCGGAAGTTGGCCGGCGTGATGTGCCAGGACATGCAGTGATAGGCGAAATCGGCCAGCGGGTGACCGATCGTCGCGAGTTCCCAGTCGAGGATCGCGATGATGCGCGGCTCGGTCGGGTGGAACATCAGATTGTCGAGGCGGTAGTCGCCGTGCACCACCGAGGCCTCGTCGCCCGGCGGGATCGCACCCGGCAGCCAGGCGATCAGCCGGTTCATCGCCTCGATATGCTCGGTGGCCGTGACCTCGTACTGCTTGCTCCAGCGCGAGATCTGCCGTGCGAAGTAGTTGCCCGGGCGACCGAAGTCGGCAAGTCCGGCGGCCACGTAATCGACGTTGTGAAGCGCGGCCAGCACGCTGTTCATCGCGTCGTAGATCGCGCCGCGCTCGGCGCGCTCGAAGCCGGGCAATCCCTGCTCCCAGAGCACCCGGCCCTCGACGCATTCCATGATGTAGAAGGCGCGACCGATCACCGATTCGTCTTCGCACAGCAGATGAACCTGCGGCACCGGGATGCCGCAGCGGCCGAGCGCGCCGATCACCCGGAACTCGCGCTCGATCGCATGCGCCGAGGGCATCAGCCGTGCGGCCGGCCCGGGCTTGGAGCGCATCACGTAGCGGCGCTCGGGGGTGTCGAGGCGGAAGGTGGGGTTCGACTGCCCGCCCTTGAAGGAGGTGACCGTCAAGGAGCCGGCGAAACCCGGCAGTTGCGACGCGAGATAGCTGCGCAGCGCGTCGACGTCGAAGCCGTGGCGATTGATGGGCACCGGCGCGCTGGCCGGAGATGAAGCCGTGTCGGGCACGGGAGCTCCTGGGCTGAAGGGGGTTCGGAGGGGGGCGCGCGGCCCGAGGGTCGTTGCCGACGAGGGCCCGCGCGCGTCAGTCGGCGGCGAGCAGCGACAAGCCAAGATGGGCGCGTCGCCGCAGCCAGGGGCTCGGTCGGTAGCGGGGGTCGGCCGTCACGCGGTGCATGCCCTCGAGGATGGCCAGGATGCGCGCCGGACCAAGGCGATCGCCCATGGTCAGGGGCCCCGCGGGATAACCCAGGCCGATGCGCACCGCGGTATCGATGTCGGCGGGCGAGGCGACCCGCTGCTGGGCGATGTCGCTGGCGATCGAGACGATCATCGCCACCACGCGCTGCGCGATGAAGCCTGCGCTGTCGCGCAGCATGCTCACCCGTGCGCCATCGGCGGCGAACAACCCGTGCGCGGCGTTGCGCCACTCGGGCAGGGTGGCGGGCGTACTCATGATCACCCGCCGCTTGCAGGCTTTCAGACCGAAGGGCATGAGGGTGTCGAGCGCGATGGCGCGCGCGGCATCCAGGCCCCGGGCAGCCTCGGTGGCGTCGATACCCAGCGGCGTGAGGACGATCAGCGAGCCAGGCGCTGGTTGCGCGCTGGTGTCGATGCTGGCGCCGAGCCCCTCGAGCAGGGTACGGACCGCCGCCTGCTCCGGCCCCGGCACGATCCAGGCGCGCAGCCCCTGCGGCGCGGCAGGCGCGGGGGCTTCCGCGGCCGCGGCATCGGTGACGGCTTGGCCTGCCTCGTAGCGGTAGAAGCCCTCGCCGCTCTTGCGGCCGAGCAGGCCGGCAGCCACGCGCTGCGCGCCGATCACGGAAGGCTTGTAGCGCGGCTCCTCGTAGTACTGGTGGTAGATCGACTCCATCACCGGATGCGAGACATCGAGCCCGGTGAGATCGAGCAGTTCGAAGGGGCCGAGACGAAAGCCCTGACCGTCAATGCGCACCTGTTCACGCAGGATGCGATCGATGTCGGCGTGGGACGTGACCCCCTCGCCAAGCGCCTTCAGCGATTCCGGCCCGTAGGCGCGCCCGGCGTGGTTGACGATGAATCCTGGCGTGTCCTGGCAGACCACCGGCTCATGGCCCGCTGCGCGCGCAAGCGCCACCAGGCGATCGATGACCTCGGCCCTGGTGCGCGGGCCGCCGATCACCTCGACCACGCGCATCAGGGGCACCGGGTTGAAGAAGTGGTAGCCGCCGATCCGCTCGGGGCGGGCGCAGGCGGCGGCGATCGCGGTGACCGAGAGCGACGAGGTGTTGGTGACGATGACCGCGTCGGCCGCGAGCTCCGCCTCGAGCGCGCGAAACAGCGCCTGCTTGACGTCGAGCCGTTCGACGACGGCTTCGATGACGAGATCGCAGTCGGCGAAGGCGCCGAGCGTGTCCGCGTTCGAGATCCGCGCGAGCGTGGCGCGCACAGCCTCGGGATCGAGCTTGCCGCGTTCGGCGAGTTTGCCCAGCGTGTCGCCGAGGGTGGCGATGGCGCGATCGACGGCACCTGGCTGAGTGTCATGCACCCGCACCGGGATACCGGCCTGCGCGAACAGTTGCACGATACCTCGGCCCATGGCGCCGGCTCCGACGACGCCGATGCGGTTGAATGGCGAACTCATGCCCTGTACTCCGTGTCGTTCCCTGGACAGGGGGGATTGTAAGGCTGGCAGCTGATGATCCTCAGGCCTGCTCGGCCTCGATTCTCTCGCGCTGCTCGGCGAGATCCAGCCAGCGCGTCTCGAGATCCTCGCGCTCGGTGACCAGGATTGCACGCTCGCGCCCGAGTGCCGCCATCCGCTCGGGGGCCTCCCAGGCCTTGGGGTCGGCAAGTTCCCGATCGATCTGGCTCAGCCGGCTTTCCAGCGCCGGCAGGCGCTGCTCGATACCGGCGATGGCCTGCGTGACCGGCCTGAGCCGTTCACCGAGATGGGCGCGCCGGCTTGCCGCGAGCCGGCGCTCCTCGCGCCGGTCGGTCCTGGATAGACCGCCGCCATCAGCTGTGCCGGTGCTGCCTCCGGCCTGGGCAGCGCCAGGCGGCGCGGCCCGCTGCAGCCACGTCAGGTAGTCGTCGAGATCGCCATCGAAGGGCTGCGCCCGGGCATCGTGCACCAGCACGAAGCGGTCGCAGCTCGCCCGCAGCAGATAGCGATCGTGCGATACCAGCAGCAGCGCCCCGGGAAAGTCGGCCAGGGCGTCAGTGAGCGCATCACGCGTGGTGGCATCGAGGTGGTTGGTCGGCTCGTCGAGCACCAGCAGATGCGGAGCGCCACGCACGATCGACGCCAGCAACAGGCGCGCCTTCTCGCCGCCGGACATGGGTCCGATGGGCCGCAGGGCATCGTCGCCGGTGAAGCCTGCGCGCCCGAGCTCGTCGCGCAGCGCCGATTCACGCGCTTGCGGACTGAGACGCTGGAAGAAGGCGAGCGGCGAGTCGTCTGCGCGAAGTGACTCCACACCATGCTGGGCGAAGTAGCCGACTCGCAGCGCCCGCGCGACCCGGCACTCGCCGGCAAGCGGGTCGAGCTCACCCACCAGGGAGCGCACCAGCGTGCTCTTGCCTGCACCGTTGCGCCCGAGCAGGCCGATGCGTGCGCCGCGCTCGATCGTGAGATCCACGCCGCGCAGCACCGCCGTACCGGCATAGCCGGCGTCGAGATCGCGCGCCACGATCAGCGGATCCGGCGAATCGCCCGGATCGGGCAGCACGAAACTCGCGCCGCGGGCGCTGCGCAGTGGCGCCACCCGCGCCAGCTTCTCCAGGGCCTTGATGCGGCTCTGCACCTGCCGTGCCTTGGTCGCCTGCGCACGAAAGCGATCGATGAAGGCATTCAGCCTGGCCACATGGGCCTGCTGATCGGCAAAGGCCCGTTGTTGCTGTGCCTGGCGTTGCGCTCGCTGCAGCTCGCAGGCCGAGTAGCCGCCCGCGTAGCGCACCACCTGGCGGTTCTCGATCGACAGCGTGGCCTGCGCCACGCGGTCGAGGAAGTCGCGGTCATGCGATACGACCAGCGCCGTTCCAGGGTAGCGAAGCAGCCAGCGTTCGAACCAGACGATCGCATCGAGGTCGAGGTGGTTCGTCGGCTCATCGAGCAGCAGCAGATCGCTGGGCACGAACAGCGCTCGCGCCAGGTTCAGCCGCATCCGCCAGCCGCCCGATAGCGACTCGACCGGCCGCCCGGCATCCGACTCGGAAAATCCCAGTCCGGCGAGGAGCTCCTTGACCCTTGCCTGCGCCGTGGCATCGCCTGCCGCCTCGAGCGCCTCGTGGGCGCTGGCCAGGGCCAGGCCATCGTCGACCGAGGTGCCACCTACCCGCTCGCGTGCTGCCAGCAACGCGGTGTCGGCCGCTTCGACGAAGCGCCAGGCGGGGAGGGCGCCGCCGGGTACGCGCTGCTCGAGACGCACGACCCGCTGCACCGGCTGCTCGATGTCACCGCTGTCCAGCGAGACATCGCCGGCAATCGCCCCGAGCAGCGTGGACTTTCCGCAGCCATTGGGACCGACCACGGCAATCCGCTCACCCGGCGCGATGCTGGCCTCGGCCTGCTCGAGCAGGGGTGTGCCGCCTCGCGACAGCGTGATCCGGCGCAGCCGGATCATCGCGAGGGACGCGCGCGCGTCCGGCGAGCGGGTGCCGCGCGAGCTGCGGGCAGGCTCGATGCGCCGATCGCCACGACCAGCTGCTCGCCCGCACTGACCGGTACGTAGGCGAAGGCGAGCTCGGGAAAGGCCGCCTCGAAATGCACCGCCTCGTGCCCGATCTCGATGACGAGCAGCCCTTCCGGTCGGAGGTGCGCCCGCGCGCCCGCGATGATGCGCCGGATGATGTCCATGCCGTCACGACCCCCCGCGAGCGCGGCCTGCGGCTCGTGCCGGAACTCGGCAGGCAGTCGCGCCATCGAATCGGCGTTGACATAGGGCGGATTGCTGAGGATCAGATCGTAGCGACGCTCTCCGAGGGGGGCGAAGAGATCACCCCGGTGCAGTTCGATGCGCGCATCGAGGGCATGCATCGCGATGTTCTCCGCGGCGAGTGCGAGCGCCTCGGCCGACAGGTCGGTCGCGTCGATCCGCGCGTTCGCAAAGTGTTGCGCAGCGGCGATGGCGATGCTCCCGCCCCCGGTGCAGAGGTCGAGCACCGCCTCGGGTGGCATGCTCGGCAGCCAGGGGTCGAGCGCTTCATCGAGCGCTTCGACCAGCAGTGAGCGGGGAATCAGCGCGCGGGCATCGGCGCGCAGGCGCAGACCGCGAAGCCACGCCTCCCCGGTCAGGTAGGCCGCGGGAATGCGCTCATCGCAGCGCCGGTCGATCAGCGCGACCACGCTGCGGCGTTCGGCGGGCAGCACCCTGGCGTCGAGGAAAGGCTCCGGGTCGTCGAGGGGCAGCCGCAGTGCCCAGAACACGAGCCACAGGGCTTCGTCCCTGGGGTTGTCAGTGCCCTGGCCGCAGGCGCTGCCCGAGGCGTCGAGGCGGCTGCAAGCCCATCGCACGAGATCGCGCACCGTGCGCAGGCCACGGGCGGCATCCTCGCCCTGCGGCACGGGGGGACGGGAAGAGCCGGGTGCGTCGGTGTGGGAAGGGGCGCGTGGCGGTGTCATGGCGGGGTCGGCGCCCCGCCAGGCTCATCGAGCGTCGGGGCGGGGAAGGCCGGAGGCTGCATCCAGGAGGCGTCGGTAGGCCGGCTCGGTGAATCCGATCAGCAGCAGCCCGGCGCCCTCGAGGACCGGACGCTTCACGAGCAGGGGTTCGGTCAGCAAAGCCTCGATGATACCGATCTCGTCGCCCGGCTCGGGGCGGTGGGCTTCGGGCAGGCGCCGCCAGCTCTGACCGCGGCGGTTGAGCAGCTCGCCGGCCGGTACCCGACTGAGCCACCGCTCGATCATCGGCCTGTCCAGCCCGTCGCGGCGCAGGTCATGGAATCGTGCCGCCAGGCCATGGGCGGCCAGCCACCGGCGCGCCCCGCGGCAGCTGTCGCAGGTCTCGATTCCGTGCAGGGTGAGGCTCATCGTCTGCTTTCGGAGCCGGAGCCGAGCCTTCAGACCTTCAGCAGAAACTCGGCGAAGGAGGGACCATCGGACGTGCGCTGGACGCTGGTGTCCGCCGATGGTGTCTGCTGGGCCAACGGGGTGCGTTCGGAGTTCTCGAGCAGCCACAGCAGGTTGGTCGGTGAATCGGCATGGGCGAGGGCGTCCTCGCGGCTGACGCGTCCGGCCTGCACCATCCGCAACAGGGCCTGCTCGAAGGTCTGCGACCCGGCTGCGAGGCTTTTTTCCATCGCATCCTTGACCTCGCCGAGATTGCCCTGCTCGATCAGTTCGGCCACGTAGCGGGTGTTCAGGAGCAGCTCGACAGCGGGCACCCGTCCGCCACTTGCGCCACGGATGAGCCGCTGCGAAGCAATCGAGCGCAGGGTGCCGGCGAGATCGGAGAGCATCACCCGCCGGTTTTCCGGTGGGTAGAAACTCACGATCCGGTTCAGTGCGTTGTAGGCGTTGTTCGCGTGCAGTGTGGCCAGCACCAGATGCCCCGACTGGGCGTAGGTGATCGCGGCCGACATCGTATCGATGTCGCGGATCTCGCCGATCATGATGCAGTCGGGGGCCTGGCGCATCGCGTTGCGCAGACCCACCAGCAGCGAATCGGTGTCGGTGCCGATCTGACGCTGATTGACGATCGATCGCTTGTTGCGAAAGGTGAATTCGATCGGGTCCTCGAAGGTGAGGATGTGACCCGAGCGGTTTTCGTTGCGGTACTCGATCAGCGAGGCGAGGGTTGTCGACTTCCCCGATCCCGTGGAGCCCACCACGAGCACCAGCCCTCGCGGCTCCATCACGAGCTGTCGCAGCGAGTCGGGCAGCCCGAGTTGCTCGAGGCGTGGGATGTCGCCCGGGATGTAACGGATCACGCAGGCGGGCGAGCCGCGCTGGCGGAACACGTTCACCCGGAAGCTGCCGACGGCGCTCACGCTGTAGCCGACGTTGAGTTCGCGCCGATCCTCGAATTCCTGCCACTGACGTTCGGTGACCACCTGGCGGATCAGTGCGGTGACCGACGCGGGGTCAAGCTTCTGCTGATTGATCGGCAGCGTCGCGCCGTTGATCTTCATGTGGGCGGCGGACCCGGGAGACAGGAACAGGTCCGAGCCCTTCTTTTCGGCCAGCAACCTGAGCAGTTTCTCCATCATCGACACGTGGTCCGCCTTTCCCGGCGCGCGGATCAGTCGCCGCGCAGCAGTTCGTTGATGGCGGTCTTGGCTCGCGTTTGCGCGTCGACGCGCTTGACGATGACCGCGCAGTACAGATTGACCTTGCTGTCAGACGAGGGCAGGGATCCCGGAACGACCACCGATCCGGAGGGTACGCGACCGTAGATCACCTCGCCGGTGGTGCGATCGAAGATCTTGGTGCTCTGACCGATGAAGACACCCATCGAGAGCACCGAGTTTTCCTCGACGATCACTCCCTCGACGACTTCCGAGCGCGCGCCGATGAAGCAGTTGTCTTCGATGATTGTGGGATTCGCCTGCAGCGGCTCGAGCACGCCGCCGATGCCCACGCCGCCCGACAGGTGCACGTTGCGGCCGATCTGCGCGCACGAGCCCACGGTTGCCCAGGTATCGACCATCGTCCCCTCGTCGACGTAAGCGCCGATGTTCACATAGGAGGGCATCAGCACGACGTTCCGGCCGATGAACGCACCGCGACGGGCCACGGCCGGCGGCACCACGCGGTAGCCGCCGCGCGCGAAATCGTCGGCGCCGAAGCCGCCGAACTTCGTGGGTACCTTGTCGTAGAACTGCAGCCCGCCGGCGGGCAGCGGCGCGTTGTCCTCCAGCCGGAAGGAGAGCAGGACAGCCTTCTTCACCCACTGATGGACGATCCATTGGCCGTCGCGCTTGTCGGCCACGCGCAGGCGGCCGGCGTCGAGTTCGGCCAGGACATGGCCGACGGCCTCCCGGGTTTCGGCAGGTGCCGATTTCGGGGAGAGTTCGGTACGGGTCTCCCAGGCGGTTTCGATGGATCGTTCGAGGGCGTTCATGGCGGGTGCGCTCATCGGGTGGTCGGTGGATGGATCAGGATGCGGCTGCCGGCAGGCCGGCAGCCACGAAATCGGCAATGCGGCGGGCGCCTTCGATGCAGGCCTCGAGCGGTTCGACCAGCGCCAGCCGCACGTGGCCATGACCGGGATTGCAGCCGTCGGGGCCGTCGCGTCCGAGGTAGCTTCCGGGCAGCGCGAGCACGTTGCACTGCCGATAGAGTTCGCGCACGAAGGCAGCGTCGTCGCCGCCCGGCACGCGGGCCCAGAAGTAGAAGCCCGCCTGCGGGCGCTCGAGACCGAGCACCGGAGCGAGCATCGGCTGCAGCGCGTCGAACTTGGCTCGGTACTGGCGCCGATTGTCGGCCACGTGGGCCTCGTCGCGCCAGGCCGCAATGGATGCCTGCTGCACCGGGGGGCTCATCGCACTGCCGTGGTACGTGCGGTAGAGCAGGAAGGCCGCCATCAGGGAGGCGTCACCGGCGACGTAGCCCGAGCGCATGCCAGGCGCGTTCGAGCGCTTCGACAGGCTGCCGAACACGGCGAGCCGCGGATGGCCGCGACGACCTGCTGCCTGGGCGGCGGCGAGCGCGCCCAGCGGCGGCGCGGACTCGTCGAGATAGATCTCGGAGTAGCACTCGTCGGCGGCGATCACGAAGCCGTGGCGGTCAGCACGCTCGAACAGAAAATCCCACTCAGCCTGCGTCATGACTGCGCCGGTGGGGTTGCCCGGCGAACAGACGAAGAGCAGCCGGGTCTTGCGCCAGACCTCGTCGGGTACGGCCGCCCAGTCGCAGCGATAGCCGTTGGCGGCATCCTGAGCGACGAACCAGGGTGTGGCCCCGGCAAGCAGGGCTGCACCCTCGTAGATCTGATAGAAGGGGTTGGGGCAAACCACCAGGCCGCCATCGCCGGGGTCGATCACGGTCTGGGCGAAGGCGAACAGGGCTTCCCGGCTGCCGTTGATCGGCAGAACCTCGGTGCGCGCGTCGAGCGCTGCGAGCCCATGACGCCGAACCAGCCAGTCGCGGATCGTGGTGCGCAGTTCAGGTACGCCGGCCGTGGCCGGGTAGTTCGAGAGCCCCGACAGGCTGCCGGCGAGGGTTTCGGTGATCACCGCCGGCGTGGGATGCCGCGGCTCGCCGATCGAGAGATTGATCGGCGCCAGGCCCTCGGGAGGCTTCACGCCCTCGAGCAGCGCGCGCAGGCGCTCGAAGGGATAGGCCTGCAATAACTTGAGTCGAGGGTTCAAGAATACGCTCCAGGTTATTGATTCAATGAGTTATCGAATGTTCTGCTGGAGGGGGAAATCATCGAGGTCGACTCTTGTGGGCGGCGTCCAGCCGGGCTGCCGGTGCTCGACCACCACATTGGTGAAGATCCCGCCTCGCACGTACCAGCGAGCCGTGAGCTTCATGTAACGCGGGGCGGTTGCCGCCACCAGATCGTCGAGGATGCGGTTGGTGACCGCCTCGTGGAAAGCGCCCTCGTTGCGGTACGACCAGACGTACTGCTTGAGGCTCTTGAGTTCCACGTTCCGCGACTCGGGGATGTAGTCGAGGATCAGCGTCGCGAAGTCCGGCTGGCCGGTAAGCGGGCACAGGCAGGTGAACTCGGGAATCTGGATGTTCACCCGGTAATCGCGCCCGGGTTGCGGGTTCGGAAAGGTGTCGAGCTTGCGGTCGGGGCTGGAGGGCATGACGGCCTGGGCGGTATGGCGAAGCGCATCTGCGGCGGCGGAGCCGCCAGGCAGACGCGACGATGACCCCTCGCCGGAACGGGTCGGGGGCGGCGGGGCGCGCGGAGGGCGGCTGGTATTATAGGGACACCAGCAAAGAGGGAAGTACCGCGGGGCGCGCGTGCGGTCCGGGGAGCCTTCCACCACGGCGTCCCGCCCGCGGGGCGCGCCATCGCGGTGTCCTGCGCACCGGGGTTTTCGCGCGTGCGGCTCAAGCAGATCAAGCTCTCAGGCTTCAAGTCCTTCGTCGACCCGACCGCTTTCGAGGTTCCCGGCCAGCGGGTCGGTGTGGTCGGCCCGAATGGCTGCGGCAAGTCGAACATCATCGACGCCGTGCGCTGGGTGCTGGGCGAGTCCAAGGCCTCCGAGTTGCGCGGCGAGTCGATGCAGGATGTGATCTTCTCCGGGTCGGTCGATCGCAAGCCGGCATCGCGCGCCTCGGTCGAGCTGGTTTTCGACAACAGCCTGGGGCGGGTCGGGGGCAGCTGGAGCAGCTTCGCCGAGCTCGCGGTACGCCGGGTGCTTACCCGCGACGGCCAGTCGACCTACTACATCAACCAGCAGGCCGTGCGTCGCAAGGATGTTCACGACCTCTTCATGGGCACCGGGCTCGGCCCGCGCGCCTACGCGATCATCGGTCAGGGCAGCATCTCGCGCATCATCGAGGCCCGTCCCGAGGATCTTCGGGTGTTTCTCGAGGAAGCTGCGGGCATCTCCCGCTACAAGGATCGCCGCCGAGAAACCGAGAATCGGCTCTCCGACACCCGCGAGAACCTCGTTCGCGTCGAGGATATCCGGCGCGAGCTCGGGACCCAGATCGAGCGCCTTTCGCAGCAGGCGGAGATCGCCCGGCGTTTCAAGGACTTCGAATCCGACCGTGAACGCAAGCAGCAGATGCTCTGGCTCGTCCGTCGTGACGAGGCTGTGGGCGAGCAGCAGCGCTGGGCGGCCGAGGTCGCGACGGCGCGGGCCAGCCTGGAGGGCGTGGTCGCGCAGCTGCGCGCGGCCGAGCGAACCCTCGAGGAGCAGCGCTCGGTGCATGCCGCTGCCTCCGACGGTCTGCATGCCGCTCAGGCCCGGTACTACGAGACCCAGGCGCAGGTGGTCCGTCTCGAAGGCGAAATCCGGATCGTCGCCGAGTCGCGGGCCCAGCTGGTCGAGCGGATCGACGCGCTCGCCTCCCGCGAGGAGCAGGCCCGCAGCGACGGCGAGCGGACCTCGCTCGCGCTCGAGACAGCCCACCGCGACGCGGAGGAAGCTCGCGCGCGCGCCGACGACATCGCCGATCGCCTGGCGGGCCTGAGCGACGCGACGCAGCCGCTCGAGGCGGCCGTGCGCGAGGCCCGTGAAGCGCTCGAGACAAGCCGTACGGCGGCCCAGGCGACGCGCCAGGCGATCGAGTTGTCGGCGATGCGGCAGCGTACCGCGCAGAGCGCGCTGAACGACGCGCAGCGGCGTGACGAGCGGCTGCGCGCCGAGCTCGGGCGCGTTCAGGCGCCCGACCCTGCCGCGCTCGAGGCCGCGCTCGAATCGCTGGCGGCAGCCGAGCAGATCGAGCAGGACAGTGCCCGCGCGCAAGAGGAGGCGGCTGCCGCCTGGCAGCAGGCCGAGGCACTGCGTCCAGCCGCGCAGGAGGCGCTGCGCGAGGCCGAGGCGGCCGCGGCGCGCGTCGAGGCGCGGCTTGCGGCCCTGCGCCAGATGCAGGAACGAGCCCGCAGTCAGTCCCGACTCGGCCCCTGGCTCGAGCGGCATGACCTCGCTGGCATGGGGAGGTTGTGGCAACGGCTGCGCATCGAAGACGGCTGGGAGATGGCGATCGAGGCGGTGCTGCGGGAGCGGGTGGAAGCGATCGAGGTGTCGAAGCTGCAGGCGGTCGCCGCGCTTGCGGCCGATTCGCCACCCGGCAAGATCGCCTTCTTCGCGCCGTCCTCGGGAGCGCCCGCGCAGAGCTCGCGACCCGGGTGGCGTCCGCTCGCCGACGCGGTCCGGGTCGGCGATCCCGCGCTCCACGGCTTGCTTGCCGACTGGCTCCACGGGTGCTGGATGGCGGGCTCGCTCGACGAAGCGCTCGCCCGCGCGTCCGAGCTCGCGCCGGGTCATCGGCTGCTCACCCGCGAAGGGCATGCGCTGGGTGGCAATCTGCTGCAGTTGCACGCTGCCGATTCCGCCCAGGAAGGTGTGCTGGCACGCCAGCAGGAACTGGAGCATCTTGGCCGCGAGCAGCGTGCCCGGCAGTTGCTCGCGGACGAAGCGCGGGCTGCCTCGCAGGCCGCCGAGACCCGGGCCTCGCGGGCGGTGCGACAGCAGACCGATGCGCGTGACGCCCATGGGCGTGCCCTGCGCGATGTGGCCGGCTTGCGCCTGGAAACACAGCGCCTTCGCGATCTGCACGAGCGGGTGCGGCAGAGCCGCGAGCGAATCGACGCCGATCTCGCCGAGGTGCGCGACCATCTCGAGGCGGCGGGCGCCACACTCGAAGAACAAGCTGCGGTCTTCGAGGCCCTCGATGTCGAACTCGCTGAGCGTCAGGAGGCGGTGGAGTCCGCTCGCGCCCGGCACGAAGCCGACGAGCAGGCGCTGGCCAGCCACCGGGCCGCGCTGCGCCAGCTCGAGCGCGAGTCGCAGGAAGCCTCGTTCACGGTGCGAGAGATCGCATCGCGTCTCGAACGGCTCCAGGCGCGCTCGCTCGAGGCCGCCGCGCAGGAGCGCCAGAGCCGCGAGGAGCGGCTCGCTCAGCAGGCGCGCCTGGCGGTGCTCGCCGATGATGCCGCCCGGGAGGCGCTCGATGCGGCGCTCGCCGCGCGGGTGGCCGCCGAGCAGGCCCTCGCGGCCGCGCGGGAGCGCCTCGAGCAGATGGCTCAGACCTTGCGTCAGGGCGAAGAAGGGCGCCTGCGGCTCGAGCGCGATCAGGAGCCGATGCGAGCGCGCGTCAACGAGTTGCTGCTGAAGGAGCAGGCGGCGCGGCTTGGAGCCGAGCAGTTTGCCCAGATGCTCCAGGAGCATGCGGTCGACGAGACCGCCGTGCGCGCGGCCTTCGCCGAGGGCGCGCGCGCCGGCTGGCTGCAGACCGAAGTCAACCGGCTGACGCAGGCGATCGCGGCGCTTGGCGCGGTCAACCTCGCCGCGCTCGACGAACTGCGCGCCGCCGGGGAGCGCAAGGCCTTTCTCGATGCCCAGTCCGCCGATCTCGAGGAGGCGATCGCCACCCTCGAGGATGCCATCCGCCGGATCGACCGCGAGACCAGGGATCTGCTGCGGCAGACCTATGATGCGGTCAATCGCGGTTTCGGCCAGCTGTTCCCGGAGCTTTTCGGCGGTGGCGAGGCTCGGCTCATCCTGACCGGCGACGAACTGCTCGATGCCGGGATCCAGGTGATGGCCCAGCCGCCCGGCAAGCGCAACACCACCATCCACCTGCTGTCGGGCGGCGAGAAGGCACTCACCGCCATCGCGCTCGTGTTCGCGATGTTCCAGCTGAACCCGGCACCGTTCTGTCTGCTCGACGAGGTCGATGCGCCACTCGATGACGCCAACACCGAGCGCTACTGCGACATGGTTCGTCGCATGTCCGACCAGACCCAGTTCCTGTTCATCACCCACAACAAGATCGCCATGGAGCTAGCCCAGCAACTGGTCGGTGTCACGATGCAGGAGCGCGGTGTCTCCCGAATCGTGGCCGTCGACATCGATTCCGCGCGCCAACTGGCGGAGGCTGCCTGATGGAAAGTCTCGGTCTCAGTTCACTGGCGCTCAGCCTGTTCGGGCTGGCGGTCGCCATCCTCGTGGCCGTCGTCGCCCACAATGCCTGGTCAGGGCGGCGCCGGCGTGGGGGGGAAGGCGCCGATGCCAGCCGGGTGTCCCCGACCGGTCCGGGAGGCATGGCAACTCCGGCCGGTGATCCGCAGCGCGCTGAACCGCGTTTCGATCAGACCTCCGTCGATGAAAGCGTGTCGTCGGAGGCGGCCGCGATGCCGGCGGGCGGATCCGATGCACCGCCCAGCGTGCGGCTCGATCCCCTGACCGACTGCATCATCGAGTTCGAGCTCGATGCTCCGGTGGCGGCCGAACGTCTGCTGCCCATGCTGCAAGGCCTGCGCCGGGCGGGCGACAAGCCGGTGATCGTCGAAGCCTGTCCCGCGCGCCCGGAGGGGCCTGGCGCCACGCCGATGTCCGCGGGCATGCCGGCCGACCCGTCCGTCGAGTTGCGCGATACCGATACCGAGGCGGCCTCGGCAGCCGATGGAACGGGCCCGGTGGCGCCCACCGACTGGATGCCGCTCGCGGCTGGCCGGCGCGTTTCGCGGGTACGGATCGGTGTGCTGCTGGCCAACCGCCACGGCGCGCTGAACGCGATGGCCTACTCCGAGTTCGTCGCAGGGGTGCAGCTGGTTGCCGAGCAGCTCGCGGTGCTCGGTGACACGCCCGACATGAACGCGGTCCTGCAGCGCGCCCGGGCACTCGACGAGCGCCTCGGCGCGCTCGACGCGCTGGTCGGGATCAACGTGCAGACGCCTCAGCCGCTGTCCCTGGCCGAGCTTGCCGGTGTGGCCCGCGAGTGTGGCTGCGTCGAGCGCGGCAACAACCGTTTCGCTCGGCTCGCCCCGGGGGGCGAGGTGCTTTACTCGCTGAGCCTGTCCGACATCCCGGAGCGGCTGTCGCTGCTGCTCGACGTGCCGCGCGCGCCGGCCGCCGCGGATCCCTGGGCAAGCCTGTTGGCTTGCGCCCGGCATTGCGCGATGCGACTCGATGGCGCGCTGGTCGACGATCAGGGGCGCGAGCTCGGCGAAGGTGCGCTCGCCCGTATCGGCGAGCAGGTTGCCGCCCGGCAGAGCGCGCTCGCGCAAGCCGGTTTCGAACCGGGTTCGCCCCTTGCCCTGCGGGCGTTCAACTAAGGCCGTGAAGGACGACGAGCGCCCGCACGAGGACGATCTGCCGCCGGCCGAACAGGCCGCCTGGCTGCGGGCACGCCTCGAAAGCCTGAACCATGAGTACTACGTTCTCGATGCGCCGAGCGTGCCCGACGCGGAATACGATCTCCTGTTCCGGCGCCTTCAGGCGCTCGAGTCGCAGTACCCGGCGCTCGTAACCGCCGACTCGCCCACCCAGCGGGTGGGCGCGCCCGCCGATGGCGCCTTCGGCGCGGTGGTGCACGGCCGCCCGATGCTGTCACTGGCCAATGCATTCGAGATCGACGAGGTTCTCGCATTCGATCGCCGTGTCCGCGAGGCGCTCGACGAGCCTTCGCTGCGATCGGATCCTGCTGCGGGCGTTGCCTACACCGGCGAGCCGAAGTACGACGGCCTCGCGGTGAGTCTGCGCTACGAGCATGGCGTGCTGGTGCTCGCCGCGACCCGCGGCGACGGCACCACCGGCGAGAACGTGACGGCGAACGTGCGTACCATCCGGGGCGTGCCGCTGCGCTTGCGTGATGGCGCCCTGTGGCCGCCGGTCATCGAGGTGCGCGGCGAGATCCTGATGTTCAAGGCCGACTTCGATCGCCTGAATGCCCATCAGCGCGCGCTCGGTGAGCGTGAATTCGTGAATCCGCGCAATGCCGCGGCCGGGGCGCTTCGTCAGCTCGATCCGTCGGTCACCGCCCGCCGGCCGCTGCGTTTCTTTGCCTACGGCGTGGGCGAGGTATCGGGTGCCTTCGAGCCCGACACCCACTGGGCACTGCTCGACTGGCTGCGCGATCTCGGGCTGCCGGTGAGCGCAGAGCGCGAGCGCCTCGACGGTGTGCGGGCGCTTCTCGATTACGGGCGCCGCATGCTGGCTCGGCGGGCGAGCCTGCCCTACGACATCGACGGCGTGGTCTACAAGGTCGATCGCCGCGACTGGCAGGAGCGCATCGGTTTCGTTGCCCGCGCACCGCGTTTCGCCGTGGCGCACAAGTTTCCCGCCGAGGAGGCGCTCAGCCGCCTGCTCGATATCGAAATCCAGGTCGGACGGACCGGCGTGCTCACGCCGGTGGCGCGACTGCGCCCGGTCTTCGTGGGCGGCACGACGGTCTCGAGCGCCACGCTGCACAACGAGGACGAGATTCGCCGCAAAGGGCTGATGATCGGCGATGAGGTCGTCGTGCGTCGCGCGGGCGATGTGATCCCCGAGGTGGTGCGCCCGCTGATCGAGCGTCGCGCCGAGCTTGCACCGCTCGGGCAGGGCGATGGGCTGCGGGTGTTTGCGATGCCCACGCACTGCCCCGCCTGCGGCAGCCTGGCGGTGCGCGAGGAAGGCGAGGCCGCATGGCGTTGTCCGGCCGGCCTTTACTGCGGGGCGCAGCGCCGGCAGGCGCTGCTGCACTTCGCGCAGCGGCGCGCCATGGACATCGAGGGGCTCGGCGAGAAGCTGGTCGACCAGATGGTCGAGAGCGGCCTCGTGCGGACACCTGCCGACCTCTACCGTCTGGACGTCGCGGCGCTCGCCGGACTCGAGCGCATGGGCGAGAAGTCGGCGGCTAACCTGGTTGCCGCCATCGATGCCTCCCGCGCGCGGCCGCTTGCGCGCTTCGTGTTTGCACTCGGGATTCGCCATGTGGGCGAGGAGGTTGCGCGACAGCTCGCGAGCGCCTACGCCGACATCGATGCGATGATGGCCGAAGACTGGCTGGCGGTGCAGGCTGCCAAGACCGAGCGCCAGAAGGATAATGCCCGCCGGCGGGCACGCGGGGAGGCGCTGCTGCCGGTTCCGCTCGAGGGCATAGGCCCGGAGATCATGCAGGCGCTGGCGCGGTTCTTCGCGGAGCCGCACAACCGCGATGGGGTGATCGAGCTGCTCGCCGCGGGCGTTCGACCGCTGCCCGCCCCGGAGCGGCGCAGTGCCGGGATGCCCCCGGGCGCTGACCTGCCCACGGCGGCGGCTGATGAGGCCGCAGCCGATGGCGCGGGCGGAGCGCTCCCGGCGCTGCCCCTCGCCGGCCTCAGCTTTGTCATCACCGGGACCCTCCCCACCCTGGGCCGCGAGGCGGCGGCCGATCTGATTCGCGCCGCCGGTGGCAGCGTGGCCGCGTCGGTGTCCCGACGCACCCGCTTTCTGCTGGCCGGCGAGGCCGCCGGCAGCAAGCTCGATCGGGCGCGCGAACTCGGCGTGCCGATCATCGATGAACCCATGTTGCGGTCCATGCTGGCGCCGCACGACCATGCGCCCGATGGCGGCAAGGATGCCTCATGAAATTCGCGATCATCGGTGGCAGCGGCCTGACCCAGCTCGCCGGTCTGCAGGACACCCACCGGCAGGTCGTGCGCACGCCCTATGGCGATCCCTCGGGACCGCTGACGCACGGGCGGCTCGAAGGCGTCGAGCTGGTCTTTCTGGCCCGGCATGGCTACGGTCACACGCTGGCGCCCCACGACATCAACTACCGGGCCAACCTCTGGGCGCTTCACCAGGCGCGGGTCGACGGTATCGTCGCGGTTGCCACGGTCGGTGGCATCCGCCCCGAATTCGGACCGGGAGCGCTGGTCATCCCTGATCAGCTCATCGACTACACCTGGGGCCGCCGCAGCAGTTTCTTCGAGGGACCCGAACAACCGGTCACCCATGTCGACTTCACCCAACCCTACGAGGAGTCGGTACGCGAGCGCCTGGGAGCGGCAGCCCGTGCCGCCGGCGAATCCGTGGCCTGGGGTGGGGTCTACGGGTGTACGCAGGGCCCCCGACTCGAGACGGCCGCCGAGATTCGTCGCATGGCCCGCGACGGCTGCGACCTCGTCGGCATGACGGGCATGCCGGAAGCCGCACTGGCACGCGAACTCGCGCTGCCCTACGGCGTGCTCGCGGTGGTCGCCAACCATGCCGCTGGGGTGGGCGACAGCGCACAGGTCATTTCGCTCGAGGCGATCAGCGAGACGCTGGCTACGGCGATGGCCCGCGTGCATCGGCTGCTCGGCGAATTCGTGCGGCAGGCTGCCGGCAGGCGCTGATCCTGGGCCGAGTCGGCTGCGCGACGCCCGACCCTGCCGCCACGCTCAGGCAGCGCCATCAGGGCTGGAGCGTGGCGAGGAGTTCGGTTTCGAGGGTGATCTGCTCGCGCGAGCGCGTCAGGCTGGGGCCGCCGATGAGGAACACATCCTCGACCCGTTCGCCGAGCGTGGTGACCCGGGCGGCATGCAGGTTGACGCCGTGGCGCGCCAGAACCTGGGCGATGCCGTAGAGCAGGCCGGTGCGGTCGTTGGCGGTCACGGTCAGCAGGTAGTGCTGACCGCGCTCATCCGGGCGCAGGTCGACCGTGGGCTGGACCGGGAAATAGCGGGATCGCCGCGAGATGCGGCCGCGTACCGGCGGCGGCAGCGGTGCGTCGGAGTGAAGCCTGCGCGTGAGCTCATCCTCGACCAGGGGAAGAATGTCGCGGTAGCGCCCGGTCGACGCCGGATCGATGACGAGAAAGCTGTCGAGAGCATAGCCATGGCGGGTGGTGTGAACCCGCGCATCGAGCACCGACAGATTGCGGCTGTCGAAGAAGCTGCAGATCCTTGCGAAGGTTGCAGGCCGGTCGGGTTGGTAGACCACCACCTGGAAGGCTTCGCCGATCGGTGCCAGACGCGTTCGCACCACCGGCACCGGCGTGTCGACCTGGGCGTGGAGCACGCGGGTATGCCACGCGATGTCGACCGGGTCGGTGCGCAGGAAATAGCCGACATCGAGCTGCGACCACAGCCGGGTGTAGCGATCCTCCGAGATCGCAGCCAGATTCAGCAGCCTGCGCGCCTCGTCGCGCAGCCGGTCGAGGATGGCGTCATGCTGCGGCGTGTCACCGGCAAGGACCCGGCGCGTGGCGTGGAACAGGTCCTGGAGCAGCTTGCCTTTCCAGGCATTCCAGACCTTGGGGCTGGTGCCCCGGATGTCGGCCACCGTGAGCAGATAGAGCGCCGTCAGCCGCTCCTGGGTTCCCACCAGTCGGGCGAAGCGCATGACGACCTCGGGGTCGCCGAGATCCTGCTTCTGCGCCACCGACGACATCGTCAGGTGATGTTCGACGAGGAAACCGATGAGTTCCGTGTCGGCGCGGTCCAGGCCGTGGTTGCGGCAGAACACGGCGACGTCGCGCCTGCCCAGCGCCGAGTGATCGCCACCCCGGCCCTTGGCGATGTCATGGTAGAGCGCCGCGATCGTCAGCCGCCAGGGCGCGTGCAGGCCGGCCATCAGCTGGCTGCACAGCGGGTATTCGTGCGCGTGCTCGTCCATCGCGAAGCGGCGCAGGTTGCGCACGACCATCAGGATGTGCTGGTCGACGGTGTACACATGGAAGAGGTCGTGCTGCATGCGGCCGACGATGCGCCGGAACTCCGGCAGGTAGCGACCGAGCACCGACCACTGATTCATGCGCCGAAGCACCCGGGTCACGCCCCGGGGCTGCTGCACCAGAGTGAGGAACAGCGCCCGATTGGCCGGATCACGCCGGAACGCGCTGTCGATGCGTGTACGCGCATGCCAG
>Ga0315902_10002945_pt1 | contig 25926 bp, 21 predicted proteins | sample LakEriMetagenome_9_FD_203523 | JGI IMG/M metagenome (GOLD analysis project Ga0315902, IMG submission 203523) | Freshwater fungal communities from buoy surface, Lake Erie, Ohio, United States - Buoy 12 MA117 | ecosystem: Environmental > Aquatic > Freshwater > Lake > Lake biofilm | place: USA... | reverse complement strand
ATTACCTGCGCCTGACGAAGGAGGGCTATCCCGGCCATCCCCTCTATCTGCCGAAGGCCCTGGCCCCGACGAAGTGGCCGCGTGCAGGGCGGCCGCGTCTGCGATCTCGAGAGGCCGACCGCCGCACGACTGACCACCGCTGACGCGCAGAACCGGATCGGGTTCCTGGCTGTGGGTCATCGCCGTCGGCCGTCCGACGGCTGCCAGAGACGCGGTGCCGGCACGGACAGTGATCTGCGGCGGTATGGCTGTCGGACACGCGGCAGGGCGTTGCGCGGGAGGCCGCGAGGTCCGAACGGATGGCGGCGTCAGGCGCGGATGGCCCACCGCAGCTTGCAGGCCGCTGCGCGCCGATCGGCCCGGGTTTCCGCCTTGAGCGAACGAATGGGCGTGCGGGCGACGCGCGAGTAGACCCCGTGGCGCCGCCCCTCGTCGAAGGCGGCGGCCACGCGCCGATCCTCCCCCGAGTGGAAGGTGAGGATGCACACGCGGCCACCGGGCACGAGACAGTCGGGCAGCTGCCGCAGCAGCGCCTCGAGGGCCGCCAGTTCATCGTTCACCGCAATGCGCAGGGCCTGGAAGGTGCGACGGATCGATCGCTTGATCTCGGGGCGGGTGAGCGCCAGCCCCGAGGCCTCGAGCCCGAGGCGCACGCGCCGCTCGAGCGCGTGCGACGTCCTCACCGGTGCGCGGGTCAGCAGCGCGGCAATCAGGCTGGCGTGCGGTTCATCGGCATGATCCTCGAGCAGCTGCGCCAGGGCGGGCGCGTCGAGCGAGGCCAGCCACTCGGCCGCGGTGCGGCCCCGCGACGGGTCGAGGCGCATGTCGAGCGGACCGACGCCGGTGAAGTGAAACCCGCGCGACTGGTCGTCGAGATGCATCTGCGAGATGCCCAGGTCGACGAGCAGCGACTGTGCCCGCGGCACGCCGCACTGCTGCATCGCGTGCGACAGGTCGCGGAAGGACGCGTGTCGCGTGGTCACCCGCACTGTGGACGGTGCGCGGGCCTGCAGGCGCGGAGTCGCCACCTCCAGGGCCTGCGGATCGAGATCAAGCGCCACCAGGTGCCCGCCGGGGGCGATCAGCGGCAGCAGCGCCGCGGCATGACCCCCGCCGCCGAGGGTCGCATCGACGATGACATCGCCAGGGGCGGGATGGAGGCAGCGCAGCACCTCGGGGCACAGCAGCGGGCGATGGGGACTGTCTGCGGCCGCCGAGGCGCACGCCTGACGATGGCGCGCCACGGCCCTGGGCACGCCTGTGCGGGCGGGCGGAAAGATCTGGATGCGGTCGTGATGACGGGGTGACTCGGCGGGCATGGCGGCAGGCATCCGCGGAGGATGCCTGCCGCAGGGTAGCTCAGAACGTCTCCGACCCGTAGAACTCGCCGAGCAGTTCCTGTTCGCTGGGGCGGTCTTCCGGGATCGTGCGGCTGACCCAGGTGGTGTTCATGTAGTGCTTGACGCTGATGTTCTCGCTGGTAATGTTGCCGCCCCACGTGCCGCAGCCGAGGCTGGCGGTCATGGGCATGCCGTTGTCGAAGCTGCCCGCGTTGCCCCGCACGTTGGGCTGGCGCACCATGATGCGGCTCACCGGGGCCATCTGGGCCAGGCGGTGAATGTGGTCGTCGTCGAACGAGGCGATGCCGACCGAGTGTCCCTTGCCCCCGACCTCGAGGATGGCAGCCACCATGTCGAGTGCCGAGTCGAACGAGTCGTAGCGGAACGTGGCCAGCACGGGCGACAGTTTCTCGCCCGAGAAACGGTGGGCCTTCCCGATGTGCGTCTGCTCGACGATGATGAATGATCGGTCGGCCGGCAGGTCGATTCCCGCCTTTGCGGCGATGACTGCGGCAGCGCGGGCGACGGTGTCGAGGGTGCGGCGCCCTTCGCCGTCCCACATGACGGCTTCCAGTCGGGCCTTCTCTTCGGCGGAGGCGAGATAGCCGCCTTCGGCCTGCAGGTGGGTGAGGAAGGCATCGTAGACCGTGCGGTCGATCAGCAGGTTGCCATCGCACGAGCACCCTGAGCCGTGATTCTGCGTCTTGCTGATTCGGGTGTTCCTGGCGGCATCCGCAAGGTCGGCGGTGTCATCGACGACGACCGTGGCATTGCCGGCGCCGACGCCGTAGGCGGGCTTCCCTGAACTGTAGGCGGCGCGGACCATGGCCGTCCCCCCGGTGGCGATGGTCAGGTCGCAGATGCCCATCAGATGCTGGGCCAGCGGAATGCTGGGTGCCTCGAGGCAGAGGATGAGGTCGGGGGGTGCGCCCTGGCGCTCGAGGGCGGTCCTGAGGACGCGGGTGATTTCCAGGGCGGTGCGCCGACTCATCGGGTGGGGCGAAAAGATGACGGCATCGCGGCACTTGACGGCATTGATGGCCATGTTGACCATCGTGACGAGCGGGTTGGTGACGGGCAGGATGCCGGCGATGACCCCGGCGGGCTTGGCGTACTTCACCAGGCCTTTGATCGGATCGTCTTCAATAATGCCGACGCTGGGCGTGCGGAGGGCATCGCGCAGGATGCCGAGGATCTTCCAGCGCCGGGCGGGGACGCCGTCGGCGCTGCCCATGCCGCTTTCCTCGACGCTCATGCGCGTGAGCCGACCGAAGGTGTCCTCGTTGGCGGTGGCCCAGGCCAGAGCGCGGCACAGGTGATCGACCCGTGCCTGATCGAAGGCGAAGGCGGTGGTCATGGCGGCGCGCGCACGTCCCAGCAGCTCGTGCGCTGCGCGCTGTTCATCGTCGGTCAGTGGTCGGGCCATTGTGGGTAAAGGGTAGACATGTATGATTGTTAATGCAAGCCTACGTCTTCTCAGGCATACTGCGGGGGCGTCACGACACGTGTGCGCGCACATTCAGGAGCACTGGGCATGACAGGACCGTCCGCGACCACTGATGATCCGACCACCGCACCGGCCCCGGCGGTGACGCATGCCGGGGGGATGGCGCCGTGGCGTACCGGTATTGCCGACTCGCACGATGGCCACATTCGGCTGCGGGGTTACGACGTCACTGCGCTCATGGGCGGCTGCACGTTTGCCGACACGATCTTCCTGCTGCATCAGGGTCGGTTGCCCTCGGACGCCGAGCGGCAGCTGCTGAACTCGATTCTGACGGCCTGTTCCGACCACGGGCCGGGCTCTCCCTCGTGCGCGACGGCGCGTCTGGCCGCCTCCGGCAACCGGCAGTCGCTCGCGGCGGCGATCGCGGCCGGCATCCTGGCGATCGGCAACGACCACGGCGGTGCCGGTGAGGCGTGCATGGAGGTGATTGCGGCCGGCCTGGCGCGGGTGCGGCGCGACGGACTGTCAATCGACGAGGCGGCGCGCGGCGAGCTGTCGGCGCTGCGGGAGGCCGGGCGTCGGATGCCGGGCTTCGGCCATCGGGTGCATGCGGTCGATCCGCGCACGACGGTGCTGTTTGACCAGGCCCGCGCGGGACAGGTGGCGGGCGACGGCGTGGCCTTCATCGATGCGATCGACCGCGCCCTCCGGGAGAGCGGCAAGACGCTGCCGGTGAACATCGACGGGGCGCTCGCTGCCCTCCTGCATGACATGGGTTTCCCCCCGGCCTTCGGCAAGCTGGTGTTCATCATCGGCCGTGTGGCGGGACTGTCTGCCGAAGTGCTCGAGGAATACACGCGCGAGAAGCCGATGCGCATCCGGATTCCGGTGCACTACGACGGCGTCGGCCCGCGCGAGCTTCCCTGATCCCTGCAGGGCCCGAGGTCTCATGTCCATGCGCAACGATGCTCTGATTCTCCTGCTGCTGGCCGCACTCGTGGTCATGCTGGCGGCGGCACTCACCGGGGCCTACCAGGCTTTCGGCTATGCGCTCGTCGGGGCGATCGGCCTGACCGCCGCGCTGGGCTTCGTGCGGTCGGGTGTGCCGGCGTCGTGGGTGCCGCCGGCGGTGGCGACGCTGGTGCTGCTGGTGTCGTTTGCCGGCATGTTCGCCTACGAGCAGGTGCCGGTGCTGGCGCCGGCCGACACGTGGGGCGGGTTCCAGCCGGGGACGGCCTTCCTGGTGTACGGCATCTGGCTGCCGGCGTTTGTGACGCTGGCGCTGGGGTTTGCGCTGGTGTTCGATCGCCTCGCGGCGCGTGATGCCTCCGAGGATGATCGAGGCGACGCGCGATGAGTGACCAGGCCCTGATCATTGCCATGATGGCCCTGACGATTGGCGTCACGCTGGCCATCGGGGTGCATGCCTACTTCGAGGCCCGTACGCAGCAGCAGTACTTCGCCTACGGGCAGAACCTCCGGTGGTTCGTGCTGGGGCTGGCCACGTTCTCGACGGTCATGAGCGGGTTTGGCTTTGTCGGGGGGCCGGGTCTCGTCTACAGCCTCGGCAGCACCAGTTTCTGGATGACCTTCGCCGCAGCGCTGGGCATTCCGCTGTCGTTTGCGCTCGTGGGCCAGAAGCTGCATGCCCTGGCCGGTCCGGATGTGATCACGCTGCCCGATGCGATCTACAAGCGCTTCGGCAGCCAGGCTGCGCGCTTTGCCATGGGCCTCAGCATCCTGCTGGGCATCGTGGCCTACCTGGGCTCACAGATTCTGGCGGCGACCTTCGTCCTTGAGCAGGTCTTCGGCTGGAGCTTCCTGCTGGCCTTCTGGGTGGCGCTGGCCGTGGTGTCGATCTATCCGCTCATCGGTGGCATCGTGGCGGGCATCCGTACCGAAGTGTTTCAGGGCGGCATCATGATCGTCGCCAGCCTGCTGGTCTTCTGGTACGCCCTCGAGAGCGGCGGCGGACTGGCGCAGATCACCACCGACGTGGCGTCGGCCAACCAGGCCATGGCGTCGCCGTGGGGAACGGCGCCGGCGCTGACCGCCCTCGGCTACCTGTTTGTCTTCGGGCTCGGCAACGTGGGGATGCCGCACAGCACCAGCCGGTTCCTGATGCTGAAGGACACCTCGCAGCTCAAATACAGCGTGCTGATTGCGACCGGCTGCTACATGGTGGGCAGCCTGCTGTGGATCACGGTGGGGCTGGCGATTCGCGCCCGCGTGGCCACGGGCGACCTCGCCCCCCTGGCGGCGGCCGATGCCGCGGCACCGACCTTCCTCGCCACCTACACGCCGGGCTGGCTGGCCGGCGTGGCGTTCGCGGGCCTGATGTCGGCGATTCTCAGCACGGCCAGTATCTTCCTCAACGTCGGCGCGTCGACGCTCACACGCGACATTCCGCTGGCGCTGGGTCGTCCGGTGCGGCATCCAATCTTCTGGGCGCGGACCTGGACGGCGGTCCTGGCGCTGGCCTCGGCGGCGCTGGCGCTGTGGTCACGAGAACTCGTCGGGCTGCTCGGCGCCATCGGCTATGGGCTGCATGCGGCCGCCCTCGTGCCGACGCTCGTCATCGGACTCCACTGGTCGCGGGCCACCGCGTCAGCGGTCGTCGCCAGCACGGTGGCGGCCCTGGCGGGCAGCCTGTATTTCTTCGGGGCCCAGCAGCTGGGCTTTGCCGCCAGCCGGGGCTGGTGGGTGCCGGCCCATGGCTTTCCCAGCGTCGGCCTGGTGATGCTGATCTCGATGATCACGTTCATCGTGGTCAGCCTGCTGACCCCGGCCCGGACCGGGGCCGCCGGGCGCTAGACTCGTGTTGTGTCTCTTCCGCACACTCTTCCTGACCAGCCGCTGAGCTCCCCTGTCGCCTCTCGCGGGGCGCTCACCGGCCTTCGTGTCCTCGATTTGTCCCGCATGGTCGCCGGCGGACTGGCCGGCATGCTGCTGGCCGACTTCGGAGCCGATGTCATCAAGGTCGAACAGCCCGGCACCGGCGATCCGCTCCGGCAGTGGACCACCCAGGGACATGCCTTCTGGTGGCAGGTGTACGGGCGCAACAAGCGCTACATCACCCTCAACCTGAAGGCCCCCGAGGGACGCGCGGTGCTGCAGCGCCTCGTGCCGAAGGTCGACGTCGTGATGGAATCGTTCGTCCCGGGCACACTCGAGCGCATGGGCCTCGGGTATGACGTGCTGCGGCAGTGGAACCCCGGCCTCATTCTCGCGCGCATCTCGGGCTGGGGCCAGGACGGTCCCTCGAGCCAGCGGCCGGGATTCGGCACGCTGGTGGAAGCCGCCAGCGGCTTTGCGGCCATGAACGGGGAACCGGACGGCCCGCCCATCGTGCCGAGCTTCCCGATGGCCGACATGACCACCGGCCTGTACTGCAGCAACGCGATCATGTTCGCGCTCTACCACCGGCACATGCACGGCGGGCAGGGGCAGGTGATCGATCTGGCGCTCTTCGAGTCGCTGTTCTCAGTGCTGGGACCGCTGGCGGCCGAGTACGGCGCACTGGGCCTCGAACGGACGCGGCAGGGCAGCCGATCGCGCAACTCGGGGCCCCGGGGCTGCTTTGCCACCAGCGACGGCGAGTGGCTGGCCGTCAGCGGCTCGACGCCACGGATGGCCGAGCGCTTTCTGGAAGGGTATGGCCTCGGTGCCCTGCTGAGTGATCCCCGGTTTGCGACCAATGAAGCGCGGGTGGCGCATGCGGAGGCGCTCGATGCCGTCGTGCGCGCCGCCATCGGGGCCCGCACGCTGGCCGAGAACCTCGCGGTGATCGCATCGCATGGCCTGACCGCCGTGCACGTGCAGACCATCAGGGACATCGAGCGCAATCCGCACTGGCGTGCGCGCCACCTGACCGTCGCGGTGCCGGCCGAGGGTGGCGACGTGCGGATGCAGAACGTCACGCCGCGCCTCTCGGGGACGCCAGGCGAAATTCACTGGAGCGGCGGTCATCTGGGGGCGCACAACGCCGAGGTCTACGCCGAGTTCGGGATTGACGAAGAGGAACAGCGACGGCTGGCCGGGGCCGGGGCCATCTAGGGCGGCCGTCGACCTGACAGGATGAGGGAGCACACGACGATGATGACCGGTGCGATGTACATGGCGCAGTGCCTCAAGGACGAAGGCGTCGAGAAGGTGTTCGGGCAGTGCGGCCACACGAATTACGCGCTCATCGACGCGTGCCAGCGCTTCGGTATCGAGTACGTCTCGTTCCGCCACGAACAGCTCGCCGCGCACGCGGCCGACGCCTACTATCGCGTCACGCACAAGCTGGCGGTGCTGAACGTGCACCTGTCCCCGGGCATGACCAACGCCATCACGGGCGTCATCACGGCGGCGGCTGATTCCACGCCCATGGTGGTCATCACCGGCAACACCCCGTCGTATCACCATGCCCGCGAGCCGCATCAGGGCATCCGGTTCCATGCGGATGCTTCGCAGGGCGATATCTACCGGCCCTTCTGCAAGCGGGTGTGGCGCGTGGATGATGCCAGGTTCCTGCAGGACGTGATGCCGCGCGCACTGAATCTGGCGCAGACGGGCCGACCCGGGGCGGTGCTGCTCGACATTCCCATGGACGTGTTCTCGCAGCACATCGAGCCTCCCGCCGGAGCCATGCCGGCCCGTCGTCCCTCGCACGGGCGCGTGCAGGCCGAGCCCGCGGGGGTGGCGCAGGCGGTCGAGCTGCTGCTGGGGGCCTCGGCCCCGGCGCTGTTTGCCGGCAACGGCGTGGCGATTGCCGAGGCCTGGGACGAGCTGCGGGCACTGGCCGAGCTGCTGCAGGCACCGGTCGCGACGACGCTGATGGGGAAGGGCCTCATGCCGGAGGATCACCCGCTGGCCTGCGGCATGAGCGGCATCTGGGGCACGCGTGCGGCCAACGAGTCGCTGCGGACGGCCGATGTGGTGCTGGCCATTGGCACCGCCTTTGGCGAGGCCGACTGCAGTTCGTGGCGACCCGAGCACACGTTGGCGATTCCCCCGACGCGGCTGGTGCAGATCGACATCGACCCGCAGGAAGTCGGCAAGATTTACCCGGTCGCGGTGGGGCTGGTGGGCGATGCCCGGGCCGTGCTGCAGCAGCTGCTCGAGGTGCTGCGTCCGCGCGCCGCCGAGGTGCGCGGTGGGGCGGCCCGTCAGGCGGCCGTCGAGGCCCGCCGCGCGGCCTGGCGCGGTGAAGTCGAAGCGACGCAGGTCGACGAGGGCGTGCCCATCCATCCGGCCCGCCTGCTGAAGGCCCTGTCGGAGGTGGCTCCGGCGGATGCGATCTTCGTGACCGATGTGGGCTGGAACAAGAACGGGGCGGGCCAGCAGGTGACCGTGACGCGGCCGCAGTCGTGGATTACGAGCGGCGGCATGGCGACGATGGGCTTTGCGCCCGGCGCGGCGGTCGGCGCCAAGCTCGGCGCACCGACGCGACCGGTCATCTGTCTGGTGGGCGACGGGGGATTCCTCTCGTCGGTCGGGGCCCTGACGACGGCCGTGGAGCTGGGCGTGCCCGTGGTGTTCGTGCTGTTCAACAACTTCTGCTTCTCGACGATTCGCACCGTTGGCACCACGTACTTCCACAACACCTACGGCACCGAATTCACCACGCCTGACGGCGCGCCCTACAACCCCGACTTTCCGCTCCTGGCGAAGGCGTTCGGCATGGCCAGCGGTTTCGTGGATCATCCCTCGCAGCTGACGAGCGCCCTCGAGGCGGCGCTGGCCGCCCAAGGGCCCTACCTGCTCGAGGTGCGGACGCGCGGCGACGTGCCCATGCCGCGGACGGGCTACTGGGACATCGCCGACTTCCTGGCGCACGGCAACGATTAAGCGCGGGGCGGTCGGGGACGCGGGGCGGATCGACGGTGGCTAGCGTTCGGGTGGTGGCTCGGCCTCGGGCCGCCACGACCACTGGCCCTTCCGGTGGGTGCGCACCATGTTGACGCGGTACTGGAACTTGTCGGCCCGGTAGTAGGTTTCCACCACTTCGAAGGGGCGGTTTCCGGTGGTGAACATGAGCCGGGTGATGTGCATCACCGGATACAGCACAGGCACACCGAGCTGCGTGGCGACGACGGGGTCGGCCGGGGCCGCCTCGACGGTCTCCTCGGCACGCGTGATGGCAATCTTCAGGTCGCGCTCGAGCAGCAGCAGCAGCGGGGTGGTGTGCAGCTTGGCGGTGTCGATGCGCTCGCCGATGTCGACCGGCAGGTAGTTGATGGTGAACGAGAACGGGTCGGGTCCGGCGTGGCGTCGGCGCTCGATCTGCACGACCTCGTCCTGGTCGGGCGGGAGGGCCAGCAGGCGCCGGACATGATCGGGGCACGGGGCCCGATTGACGCTGAGGTATCTGACCTGTAGCTGGCGGACGCGCTCGTACACCTCTTCGAGGGCCCCGGTGTACTTGATCGGGGGCAGGGTGCCCTTTGGCAGCTGGGCGACAAAGGTGCCCTTGCCCTGCACTTTGATGAGCAGGTTGTCCTGGACGAGTTCCCGGAGGGCCTCACGGACGGTGACGCGGCTGACCTCGAGCTCGCGCCCGAGTTCGTGTTCAGAGGGAATCTGTGAGCCCGGCGCGTAGCGGCCACTGGAAATCCAGTAGCGGATGACCTGTTCGACCTGGTGGTAGAGGGGGACGTGCCGGTTTTCGCGCCGTGATCGCCCGCGGACCATGCTTCGGGCCGTGATGCCAGTCACGGGGCGAAGAATAGCAGACTTCCCCGCACAGCACCGAGCCTGACAGGCTGTTCTCTTGTCTTGACATTATAACGTGTGTGCATCATAGTCACGCCCCAGACACGCCCCCATGGCGTTTCCTCATGCAAAGGTGACGAACTGACTATGGCTCGACGCATCGTCCTGATGTGGCTGGCGCTCCTGATGCCCGCCCTGTCCTCTGCACAAACGGTCGCGATTGCCCAGATCTCGGGCGTCGTGCGCGATGAATCGGGCGCGGTGCTGCCAGGCGTGGAAGTCACCGTCACCCAGACGGCCACGGGCACCTCGCGGTTCACCATCACCGGTGAGCGTGGCGACTACGTGATGCCCAACCTGCCGATTGGCCCCTATGAACTGACCGCGACCCTGCAGGGATTCACCACCTATCGGCAGACCGGCCTGACCCTGCAGGTGGGTGACAGCCCCATCGTGAACGTGGCCCTCAAGGTGGGCACGCTCAACGAGAGCATCACCGTCACGGCTGCGGCGCAGCTGGTCGAAACACGCAGCACGGCCGTCGGCACCGTCGTCAACGAACAGCAGATGGTGGGCCTGCCCCTTGACGGACGCCAGCCCTCGCAGCTGGTGCTGCTCGCCGGTGCGGCGGTGTCGCAGCCCGGCGGCCTCATCGGCAGCCAGCGGCAGTATCCGTCGGCGGTGGCCATTTCCGTGGCGGGCGGCTCGGGCAACAGCACCATCTACCTGGTGGACGGTGCCTACAACAACGACCCGGTGAACAACATCGGCCAGCCGATGCCCTTTCCAGACGCCCTCCAGGAATTCAAGGTGGAAACCGGCGTGCGCCCCGCGCGCTACGGCATCTACACCGGCGCGACGGTCAACGCGGTCACCAAGTCGGGCACCAATGCGTTCCACGGGACGATGTTCGAGTTCCTGCGTGATTCGCGCTTCAACGAAATCAACAAGTTCGCGACGGCGAGCGACGGGCTCAACCGCAACCAGTTTGGTGGCACGCTGGGCGGGCCGGTCATGAAGAACCGGATGTTCTTCTTCGGCGGCGTGCAGGTCAGCCGCAACCGGCAGACGCCGTCAGACCTGCAGGCGATTGTGCCGACCGCGGCGATGCGCGCTGGCGACTTCACGACGGTGGCCTCGCCCCAGTGCAACAGCGGGACGCAGGTCAACCTGGGCGCGCCGTTTGTGGGCAACCGCATCGACCCGTCGCAGTTCAGCCCGGTGGCCCGGCAGATTCTCGAGCGGCTGCCGGTGTCGACCGACCCGTGCGGCCGCATCACCTACTCGGTGCCCGACAACAACGACGAACAGCAGGGCGTCACCCGCCTCGACTGGCAGGCGACCGACAAGCTGCGCTTCTTCGGCCGCTACTACATCGCCAACTACGACCGGGCTCCCGGCTATGACGGCAAGAACCTGCTGCTCGCCAGCGGCAGCGGCCTCGGCCTCGACAACCGCGTGCAGACGGTGTCGGTGGGCAACGACTATGTGCTGACGCCGACGCTCATCTCGGCCACGCGGTTCGGGTATGCACGATCGCGCATCCTGCGCGCCCAGGGCTCGCAGCTGCCGAGCTGGACGCAGCTCGGGTCGAACGTATGGACGGCCGCCGAGCAGGATGGCCTCCGCTTCATCAACCTCTCGGTGACCAACGGCTTCCCGGGCGCAGGCCTTCCGGGCGACTTCAGCTCGCAGACCTATCAGCTGTCGCAGGACTTCGACTGGGTGCGTGGGGCGCACCAGATCTCGTTCGGGGGCAGCTGGATTCAGCCGGGGCTCGACGTGAATGGTCCCTTCCAGGCCAACGGCATCTTCACGTTCAACGGCACGCGGGTGGGCGGTGGCCGCATCGGCCTGGCCGACATGATGCTCGGCCTGCCGAGCCAGTTCCGCCAGGGCGGCAATCAGCTGGTGGGCCAGCAGCTCAACTACTTTGGTGCCTACGTGCAGGATGTGTGGCGCGTCAGTGATCGGCTGACGATCAACGCCGGCGTCCGCTGGGAACCATACCTGGCGGCCACGGACGACTACGAGTTCTACAGCCGCTTCAGCCGCGAATGGTTCGACCAGGGCCGCCGCAGCCGCGTCTTCACCAATGCCCCGGCGGGCCTGATGTTCGCCGGCGACGAAGGCTTCCCCGAGAAGGGGATGAATACCAACAACCTCAATCAGGTGGCACCGCGCCTCGGGTTTGCATGGGATCCCTCCGGCGACAATGTCCAGACGGTGCGTGGCGCGATCGGGGTCTACTATGACTCGCCCAAGCTGTGGCAGTATGGCCGGCATCCCCTGAATGCGCCGTTCGGCAACACGATTCAGGTCAACAACCCGGCGACCTTCGAGAACCCGTGGCAGACATACCCGGGCGGCAACCCCTTCCCGGTGCCGAATCCGCCGCCGTCGAACATCGCCTTCCCGACCCAGGGCACCTACGTCACCATGCCGTTCGAGTTCGATCCGATGTCGGTCACGCAGTGGAACGTCAGCTATCAGCGCCAGTTTGCGACCAGCTGGCTGGCGTCGGTGTCCTACCTCGGGAACCGCACGCGCAACATCTGGCTGGGCCGCGAGCTCAATCCGGCCGTCTTCATCCCGGGCGGCGTCAACACGAACGCCAACATCGAACAGCGCCGCGTGCTCTTCCTGCAGAATCCCGACCAGGGCCGCTATTACTCGACCATTCAGGAGTCGGTGGGCGGCACGGGCAAGTATCACGGCGTGGTGATTGGCCTGCAGCGCCGGATGGCCGGCGGCTGGAGCACCAACACCAACCTCACGCTGAGCCAGTGCCGTAACCAGGGCGAGCCGGGCACCGACATCTCCAACGTCTTCCCCGACCCGAATGATCCGTCGACCAACTATGGCCCGTGTGATGCCGATCGTCCGGTCATCGTCAACAGCTCGTTCATCTACCTCACGCCGGGCGTAGGTGGCGGTGCGATGGCGGCGCTGACGCGCGACTGGCAGCTGGGCCTGGTGTTCCAGGGCCGCAGCGGATCGCCGCTGACCCCGACGACCACCGGCAACCTGTCGCTGACCGGCCTCGGCAACCAGCGTCCGCTGGTCGTGGGCGACCCCGACCTCGACAACCGGACGGCAGATCTGTGGTTCAACACCGCGGCCTTTGCCCCGAACACCCCGGGCCTCTGGGGCAACACCCCGCGCGGCTTCCTGCGTGGGCCGGCGTACTGGAATTTCGACCTCGCCGTGTCGCGCGTGCTCACGCTCGGCGCGACGGGCCAGCGCATCGAGGTGCGCGCCGAGGCGTTCAACCTCACCAACCGGGTACACCTCGGCAATCCGAACGTCACGTTCGGCAGCGCCAACTTCGGCAAGATTCTCACGACGCAGGCCGACGCCCGCGTGATGCAGTTTGCGATCAAGTACCTGTTCTGACGCCTCGAGGCCCCGGGGTCACCGCCCCGGGGCCGGCATCGCGCGATGAACCGCCGGACGTTTCTTCACTCGACACTCGCGCTTACCGGCGCCGCACTGGCCGCTCCCGGGCCGGCGCATCCGCAGTCGGCCCAGCCGGTGGCCTTCACGCCGCGCCTCGACCTCTATGGCCGTCACCTGCTGTGGCTGCGCGACCCGGCGGAGGTGGCTGCCGCCGTGCGCGAGGCCGGCTACGACGGCATCGACATCAACATCCGCCCGGGTGCGCAGGGTCATGTCGCGCCTGAGCGGGTGCGCGAGGACCTGCCGCCCTTCGTGAAGGCGATGCGTGCCGGCGGCGTCGAGGTGTCGGCGATCACCCCGCCCATTCAGGATGCCGACTCTCCGCATGCCGAGGCGATTCTCGCCACGGCTTCGTCGCTCGGCATCCGCCACTACTGGTGGGGCACATGGCGCTATACGGCTGACCGGCCGGTTGCCGAGCAGCTCGAAGCCCTCAGGCCCCGCGTCGCCCGGCTGGCCGCGCTCAATGCGCGCCACGGCATGACGGCGATGTACCACACGTATGCCGGCAACGCCGTCGGCACGCCCATCTGGGACCTGCTGTCGCTGCTGAAGGACCACGACCCGCGCCACGTGGGATTTCACTTCGATGTCGGTCACATGGTGCGCGAGGGGGCCAACGGCCTCTGGGCGCTGAACCTGCGCGCGGCGGGCGCCTATGTGACGGGCGTGTCGTTCAAGGACTTCGTGTGGCGCCAGGGCCCTGACGGGCGCTGGCGCACCGAGTGGTGCCCCCTGGGCGAAGGCCTGGTGCGGCTCGATGAATGCGCGGCGCTCCTCAAGGCCATCGGCTTCCGCGGGCCGATCGAGAATCAGCCCGAGTATCCGGCCGGCATGGGTGGTCAGGCCACGCTGACCCTTCCCCGCGAGCAGGTCATGGCGGCGTTCCGCAAGGATCAGCAGGTGCTGAGGGCCGCGCTGGTCCGCGCAGGGGTACTCTGATCCAGCAACGCAGCCCCGGGAGACGCGACCGATGATGTCACCAGCCCCGAACCGCGCGGTCCCTGCGGCCGCAGGCCTCTCGCGCCGGGCCCTGCTCGGCCTGGCTGCGGCCTGGCCGCTCAGTGGCATCGCCGGGGCCGCGCCCGTGTCCCAGGGGCAGGGCATGCCTCCAGGCCCCGCTGCGACGGCAGCTCAGGCGTCACGCCTGCCCGTGGGCCTGGTGTCGCGGCATGTGCAGTGGACCAGCCTCGAACACGCCGTCGACCTGGCGGCCGAAGCCGGATTTGATGCCATCGAGTGGAACGTCCGCGCCGGCGGGCATGTGCTGCCCGAGCGGGTTGAGCAGGAACTCCCGAAGGCCGTCGAACGCACACGCAAGGCCGGCCTCGCCGTGACGATGATCACGACGGCCATCCAGGACAGCCAGTCGCCACACGCCGAAGCCATCCTGCGGACCATGCAGGGCCTCGGCATCCGCTTCTATCGTGGCGGCGAATACTTCCGCTACGACTACGCCGTGCCGCAGGCCACGCAGCTCGAGGCTCTTCGCCCGCGCATCGCCTCGCTGCTGGCGCTCAACGAGAAGTACGGCACGACCTGGGCGTACCACACACACTCGGCCCCCGGGATGATCGGCGGCAACGTCTGGGACATCGTCAGCGTGATTCGCGGCCTCGACCCCGCACGCATCGCGCTCAACTACGACACGGGCCACACGACCGTCCGGGGCGGCACGGGCTGGATCGACGACGCCCGGCTGGCCGAACCGTACCTGGCGTGCCTGGCCGTGAAGGATGTGCGTTGGCAGCAGACGCCGCGGGGCTGGCGGTCGGAATTTGTTCCCATCGGGGAAGGACAGGTCGACTTTGCCGCCATCAGCCGGTTTCTCAAGGCCATCCGCTTCAGCGGGCCGGTGAACATTCACTACGAGCACAACGGACTGCTCGGCACGGATGTCGGGAAGTGGACGCTCGACATGCCTCGAGAGCGATTTCTGGACATCGTCCGGCAGGATCTCACCCGGGTGCGCGCCGCTCTGGCGTGAGCGTCGGAGCGCCTGGGCCTGCACGCACACGGCGGCTGGAAGATTTCCCGAGGAATATTGACAAGTCGGCCTTGTCGCGCCACGCTTGTGGTCGGTCTCTGGTCGAGGCGGCCGGTTGCGGGAATTGACCCGCCACGGCGTCGACCCTTCGAAGGACTTCTGACATGCGACCTCTGCACGGACTGATGATGGGCGTGGTGCTGATGGCGGGCCTTGCCGCCTGCAGCTCAGACAGCAGCAGCGGCACCAGCCCGACGAGCCCGACCATCACCGTGATTCCCCCGCCGCCGACGGCGGTCTCGTCGGTCAGCGTGAGCGGACCAGCCCGACTGTCCGGCGAGGGTTCCATCGTCCAGATGCAGGCGACGGTGCGGTTGGAAAACGGCACCATTCAGGATCGGACGGCGTCAGCCAGCTGGTCCTCCAGTGCCGCCGGCATCGCCAGGGTCTCCGGTGGCCTGGTGACGGCGGTGGGCGAGGGGGAGGTGGTCATCACTGCCACGGTTGGCGCGCTGAGTGCCACGTCCCGGCTGCGTGTGAGCTTTGCACCCCGCACTCCGGATCCGGCACCAGGCCAGCGCCTGCCGCTGCCCGCCGATATCCTCGGGACGGTGTCGCGCATCAATGCCAGGCAGCCGACGCTCATGTTCTCGCAGTCCTGCCCGCGTGGCATCAAGTACGTGACCAGCCCCTGGCTCGATTTCATCGTGGACGGGTTGCGTGAGATCGATAGCCGCTGGGGCTACAACGCCAAGCCGACCAAGACGGCCGCGGACAACGGCGGCGTCCCTGTCGTGGCGGCGGGTGACGAGATTGCGTACAACTACTCGGCCAATCCGGACGAGGGGTCTACCGAGGTCTACCTGATCGACATTCTTCTGAGCCACTGTGGCTCGCCGGCCCTGACCTACCGCAACTTCACCGGCGAAGAGCCGGGCCGCTGGACCGGCGCCGGCCGATTCTAGGGCAGCGTATAGCGCAGTCCCGCGCGTAACACCGTCACGCGTGCGTCGGCGGCCGCCACAGGCTGGCCCGCCGGCGCAGGCGTGACGCGTCCGCTCCGGGCGTCGAGCACCACCACCGCACTCGCGCCCACCACTTCCAGCTCCCGTCCCCGCACAATCACCGCCGTCGATTCGTCGATACCCACGCCAATCAGCGAGGGATGATCGATGACGGCGCTCAGCAGCCGGTTGTGCCGCTGCCGCTTCAGGAAGTGCTGGTCGACGATGACCTCGGGCCACAGACCGAGACCGGGCTTCAGTTCGGTGGAACCCGTCGTCAGTGACTTGAGGTCGGCCTCGCCGGTCATCATCGATGCAGAGAGGATGGCCGCACCCGCGCTGGTACCACCGACGACCACGCCGGCCCTGTGGCGGGCGCGAATCACGTCAGCCAGGCCCGTGGGCCCGATGGCCTCCATGAAGCGGTTCTGGTCGCCCCCGGGCATCCAGATGAGCGTGGCCTGCTCGATGGCCGCGCGTGCGCCAGGCACGTCGTTAAAGAGCACCTTGCGCGCATCGCGTGCGCCGGCGTCGAGCCACATCTTCACGGAGGCATCACCCGCGTCGGGCAGGGCCGACGACTGGGGCAGCACCACGACGCGCGCGCCGGAGCCTCCCGCCAGGGCCAGTGTCCGCGTCGTGATGTCCGCGACCGTCGGGCCGCCGCCCACCACGACCAGCGGTCCAGCAGCCGTCTGCGCCGGCGCGGGGGCTTCCAGGCCCGCCAGCAGCGTCAGGAACAGCAGAACGCCGGTCACCCGGCGACGGAATGCAGATGTGCTGTGCATGGCGGTGATTTTATGCGAGGCCCCCGGGAACAGGCCGGGTGACTGCCGCCGAGGCCATACCGGCGCGCAGCGAGGGGTGATATGGTGACGTCACACAAGGAGCATCCGCATGCAGCGAGTCATGGCCGGCCTGGGGTTCGCGGTTCTGATGGCCCTTCTGTGGCAGGGCGTGGGGCAGGGCCGCGCGCAGCAGGCGGTGCCCCCTGACACCATCCTCGTGAATGGCACGGTGCTGACCGTCGACAGTCGCGACACCATTGCCGAGGCCGTGGCGATCACGGGCGGCCGCATCTCGGCTATCGGTACGACGGCGGCGATCCGTGCTCTCGCCGGGCCCTCGACAACGGTGACGGACCTGCGTGGACGAACCGTCACCCCGGGCCTGATGGATTCCCACGTCCACTTCACCGAGGCCGACAAGCTGTTCACGGTCGACCTCAGCGACCCCTCGGTTCGCACCATGGCCGATGTGCTCGAGCGGGTGCGGGCGCGCGCGCGGCAACTGAAGCCGGGTGAGTGGATTCGCGGCCGTGGCTGGGATGAGGGTCGCCTGGCCGAGAAGCGCTACATCACGGCAGCCGACCTCGATGCCGTGGCCCCGAACAATCCGGTGTGGCTCACGCAGACCACGGGGCACTACGGCGTGGCCAATACGTATGCGCTGAAGATGGCCGAGGTCAGCCGTGAGACGAAAGACCCGCCGGCCGGCACGATCGATCGTACGGCTTCGGGTGCACCGACCGGTGTGATGAAGGAGTCAGCGCAGGGGTTGATTACGTCGCTGATTCCGCCGCTCACGCGTGCGCAGCAGAAGCGGGGCATCGAGCAGATCATCGCCGACTTCAACCAGGAGTGCATGACCGGGGCCAAGGATCCCGGCATCGGCGAAGCCAAGTGGGATATCTACGAGGAGCTTCTGAAGGAGGGCAGCCTCAACGTACGGGTGTTTGCGCTGTGGAGCGGACCGCGTCAGGCGTCAGACACCGCGTCCGTGATTGAGCGCGTGCGGCGGCACCCCACGCCACCCGGTGGCGCGGGCCGACTGGTGTCTGGCGGCATCAAGCTGTTCATGGACGGCAGCGGGGGTGCGCGCACCGCCTGGATGTACGACGACTGGAACCGTGACTTTACGGGGAAGGACCCCGGCAACGCCGGCTATCCCACGACCGAGCCCGAGCAGTATCGGAAGATCGTGACCGACCTGCACGCCGCCGGCCTGCACATCAGCACGCATGCCATCGGCGACCGGGCCATCGACTGGGTCGTCGACACCTATGACCAGGTGCTCAAGGCGCAGCCGCGCCCGAACATGCGTCACGGCATCATCCACGCCAACACGCCCACCGATCATGCCGTCGACGTGATGGCACGCCTGCAGCGCGAGCACGGCTCGGGCTATCCCGAGTCGCAGGCGCCCTTCCTGTGGTGGCTCGGCGACAACTACGCCGCCAACCTCGGCCCGCAGCGCGGTCTTCGACTGAAGCCTTTCCGCACGTTCCAGCAGCGGGGTGTTCAATGGGGCAGCGGCTCGGACTTCGGCGTCGCGCCCTTCCCGGCCCGCTACGGACTGTGGTCGGCGGTTGTGCGCGAAACGCTCAGTAGTACGCACGGCGCGACGCCCTTCGGCACCGCCGAGGCCATCGACATTCGCACGGCACTGCGGTCGTACACGCAGTGGGTGGCCCACACGATGTTCATGGACGACCGCATCGGCACCATTGAAGTGGGACGCGAGGCGGACCTCGCCATCTGGACCGAGAATCCCTACACGGTGCCGGCGGCCCGTCTCAAGGACCTGACGTGTGACATGACACTGCTCGCCGGGCGCGTCGTCTATCGGCGCGATCCGGCGCGTGCGGCCGTGCCGGCCGAGCCTTACGCCCTCACAGATGAGGCGCATCACCACGACCATGACTAGGCCGGAGGCCTTCGCGGGGCAGTCCGCGTGACGGGCACAGCCCTGCCGCCGGCCGTCGTGCCACAGGTCACCACAGACGCAGGCCGTGCGCGCCTCACAGCCGTGGATGCGTTCCGTGGTGCCACCATGGCGGCCATGGTCGTGGTCAATCATCCGGGCGACTGGAACCATGTCTATCCGCCCCTGCTGCATGCCGCGTGGCACGGGTGGACGCCGACGGACCTGATTTTTCCGTTCTTCGTCTTCCTGCTCGGTGTCTCGGTGACGCTGTCCCGCACGCGTGGCCGTTCCCTGACGGCCATCTTCCAGCGCAGCGCCGTATTGTACCTGCTGGGCCTGCTGCTGGCGCTCTATCCGCGGTTTGACATCACGACGGTGCGCCTGATGGGCGTGTTGCCTCGCCTGGCGCTGTGCTATCTCGCGGCCGCCCTGATCTATCGCGGACTGGCCGGCCTGCCGCAGCGGCAACGGGCCCTGGCGGCACTCGGTGCAGCCAGTGCCTGCCTGCTCGGCTACTGGGCCCTCCTCATGCTGGTGGCGCCGCCCGGTGGCGTGGCGGGTGATCTGTCGCCGTCGGGTAATCTGGGCGCATGGCTCGATCGTCTGCTGCTCGGTGAGGCGCACCTCTGGCGCAGCAGCCGCACCTGGGATCCCGAAGGGCTGCTGTCGACGATGCCGGCCATCGGCACGGCGATGCTGGGTGTGACGGCTGGTGTGGCCCTCGACGTGCCACGGCCGTCATCGAGGCGTGCGGCACTGCTCGTGGGGGCCGGCACCCTGGTGATGGTGCTGGGCCTGCTGTGGGACGCCGCATTTCCGATCAACAAGAACCTGTGGACGAGCTCGTATGCCGCCTTTACCGGTGGACTGGCGGCGCTGCTGCTGGGCCTGGCCTACGCCGCCTGCGATGTGGCCGGCCACCGGCGGGGCACGCATCCCCTCGTGGTGCTGGGCGTGAATGCGCTCACGCTGTTTGTCGTCAGTGGCTGGCTGGCGAAGACGCTGCTGCTGGTGCGAATTCCCTCACCGGACGGCAGTGGACGGACAGCCTATGCGTGGCTGTATGAGACGGCCTTCGCTCCCTGGGGCACACCCGAGAACACCTCGCTGGCCTTTGCGCTGGCCATGCTGGCTGTGTTTCATCTGCTGTGCGCGTGGCTCTATCGGCGCGGCTGGTGGATTCGCGCCTGAGGGTTCAGGCCTGGCGGCCTGCGGCCCCATGGTGCGAGCCACCGCCCGGCGGCACGATGGGTGCCTGTGCCTATCGCGACGGTGGTGGCGGCAGGTGCAGCGGAAACGGGGTGCGCTGTACGAACGCGTTGACCGCATCGAGCAGCCCCGTGCTGGCATCACGCACCACGAACACCGACTCTTCGCGCTGGCCGGGGTTGAGGTCATGATGATCGATGAGGGCAAGATCGCTCGTGTATGAAGGAATGACGCGGCCATCGAGCGTGAAGTATTCCGCCTGCGCTACGGCCTGCAGGTCGCCCTTGTCGAACATCGCATACAGCTCGGGAAAGGTGCCGGCGGCCACGACGTTGACGCCCTGCGGAGCCCGCTTCAGGAGGTCGCGATGCGCCGCCATGCCGGTGACGGCACCGACGCCCAGGCCCTGGAAGTCGGCGATGGTGCTGTAGCGGCTGCGGTCGGCGCTGCGGATGCGCAGCGCACGCTGCTCGTAAAGAAACGGCCGCGAAAAGGTGCCACCCGCGCTGACGCGATCGGGAAAGCTGGCGAGGTTGGTGGCCACGACATCGACCTCGCCCTTCCCCGCGAGTTCCCACGATTTGTCGAAGGGCACGACCTTCCACTCGGGCCGCAGCTGCAGGTCGGCGGCCAGCCGCTCGGCATAGCGGTTCATCCAGGCCTCGGGGTCGAGGTCGTCGGTGGCGTTGCCAGTGATGGCGATGGTGAGGACGCCGGGCTGCAGCGTCTGGAACGCCGGGGCCTCGGGGGCCGGGGTTTCAGCAGGTATTGAGCCACCGCATCCCCAGACGGTGACCAGCGTCACACACAGCATCAGGTGGGCACGAACTGACAGTCGCATGTGTCCTCCGGCCGTGCACGGGCGGTCCGTGACAGCCAGTGGTAGCATACCCGCCGTCATGGCGTCTGCGACATCAGAGTTTCCAGAGAAGCTGCACCGGTGCTGGCACCCCGTCGCCTACGGACACGAAGTGACCGATCGGCCAGTCGCCGCCACCCTGCTCGGCGAGGCGGTGGTCGTGTGGCGCACGGCCGACGGCCTGGCGCATGCAATGCGGGATCTGTGCATCCATCGGGGGACGGCGCTCTCCCTGGGCTGGGTGGCCGACGACTGTCTGGTGTGTCCCTATCATGCATGGCGCTACGACGCGACCGGCGCGTGCGTGCGCATTCCGCAGTCGGCGCAGGCGACGATTCCCGCCAAGGCGCGGACGCCCGTGTATCAGTGTCAGGAACGCTACGGCCTCATCTGGGTGTGCCTCAGCGATGAGGAGCCGGCCTACGCGCTTCCGGAGATTCCCGAGTTCGAGTCGGCGGACTGGAAGGTGGTGAACACAGGCCCGTTCGAGTGGCAGTCCGATGCCTCGCGGCAGGTCGAAAACTTCACCGACTTCGGCCACTTCCCCTGGGTGCATCCGGGACTGCTGGGCGACCCTGATCGCCCCGTGGTGCCTGACCACACCGTCGAGATTCGCGACCACGTGCTGCACTACACCATCGTCAGGCCCGAGGCCCCGAACAGCGACGACTTCCCGGTGTTTGCCAACGAGGTGACCGAGCGGCCTGAGCGGCGGAGCCGCTACGAGCTGCACCTGCCGTACACCATCGTGCTGCGGCTGGGCTGGGGCGGTACGAAGGGGATGGTGTACTTCTTCGCGTCGCAGCCCGAGAAGGCGAACCGCTGCCGCGGGTACTGCATCATCGGCCGGAACTACGACCTTGATGACCCGGACAGCACGCTGCAGGAGTTTGAAGACGTCATCTTCGGTCAGGACCAGCGCATTGTGGAATCACAGCGGCCCGAGCAGGTGCCGTTCGACCTTGCGGATGAACTGCACCTGCGCTTCGATGCCGTGGCCGTGGCCTACCGCCGTGCGATGCGGACGCAGGCACTGGGCTGAGCCCCCGATCTACGGCCGGGCCTGGCAGCCACCCTCGGGCACCGGATGTGCCCAGAGGGTGTCGATTTCGACAATGTGGTCGAGGCAGATGGGGTCGCCAGGCTCCAGACCCTCGCGGGTAAGGGCGAAGGCGAGGCTGGCCTCGGCGGGGGTAGGCCAGTCGACGCGCACCAGCTCGACCTCTTCCAGCCCCCGGTAGCGCTGCACCGAGATCACCTTCCATACCCTGTGGGGCGATAGGGTCACATGGTCGACATGAGGTGTCGCGTCGGTGTCGGGGCGGTCACACCCCGCCGAACCAGCCACGATCCCGAGAGCCACGCATCTGGCAGCGGCTCGGGCGACGAACGGGAGTGACAACAGGCGCATGGGCTCACTCTATACCTGAAGCGGGTGACGGGTCGCGGTGGTGGTTACTGCCCGAGGTCCACAAACGCGATGGCGTTCCAGTCATTCATCGGAATGACGAGGCGGTTGCGCTTCGAGTCGTAGGTCATCGAGGCGGCGGTGGGGATGCCCGAGGCGACGACCTCGGCCTTCTGGCCCGGGCGGATGCGTGAGACGGTGCCGATGCGCACGCTGCTCACATACTTGGTGCCGTCGGCGGTGACGACAATGCCGTCGTTGCCCGGGTCGACGGTCTGTTCGGTCTTGAGCAGGGTGCCGGTCGGCGAGAAGGTGTGGACGTCGTTGGTGCCGATATTGACGACGACCAGATTGCCCGCGCCGTCAAACGCGATGCCGTTGGGCATCGACAGCGGGGCGCCGGTGATGATGGCCGATGCAGTGCTGTCCGGCGCGATGCGGTAGACCTTCCAGCTGGTCGGGTCATTGGGCATGCCGGTCTGCGTGGCGTAGACCGTGCCGTCGTTCGCCACTTCCAGGTCGTTGAAGCGCGAGACGCCCGGCACCTGAATCTGTCCCTGCGGCGCGCCGCTCTTCAGGTCGAACCAGCGCACGGTGTCGATGTCGACGACATAGAGGCGGCCGTTGGCGATGTCGCTGCCGAGCGGATGGTTCAGCGTGAGCCCGGCGCGCGTGGCGCCGATCCACTTGAGCGTGTGCACGGTGCCATCGGGATTGATGAGCGAGACGTAGCCGTCGTTGGGCACCACGTCCTGGGCCATGCCGGCGTTGACCGACACGATGAGATCGCGGTCGGCGTCGTAGACGAGGCTCTCGCTGAAGCGGAAGCTGCCGAAGATCTTGACGTTGGGTGTGGTCTTGAGTGGCGCACCGGCCTGGAAGGTGCCGGCGGGCGGCGCGGGCGTCTGCGCGGCGGCCGACGTGAACGAGGCGAACACCAGGGCAAGGGCGGCGGGCCAGTGGAAGCGCTTGAAGAAGGTCATCCCGTCATCATAGCGCCGTCTGTCGCGGGGGCGTGGCCGCGGCGCCTCCCTGCCGGTCCTGAGTGAAACGACTCAAGCCAAATGGCCTGTTATCAATGACTTAAGCCGTTCGTCCTATTGCGTTTGGCCGGCGCGCACTCCAGCATAAGTGACCTGACCGTGACCACACAGCAGACGCGCATCGCCGAACTTGTCGCCCGGGGAAAGTCGAATAAGGAAATTGCCGCCGCCCTCGGATGCAGCCCGCGAACCGTCGGCAACATGCTGGCCCTGCTGTATGCCCGACTGGGAATTCGCCGACGGGCGGAATTGGCGGTGCTGATGGTCGCGAGGGACAGGCAGGGCGGCCTTGCGGTCGCCGGAAAGACGGAGCGCGAGCGTGACTAGCACCATGCACACCATGAGACAGGCCGCAGCGATGCTGCTGGTGGCCATCACCGCCGCCTGCGGTGGCAGTTCATCGTCGCCGACGGCCCCGACGCCGCCGCCCCCGCCGCCGCCGGCGCAGGTGGCCGGCCAGTGGAGCGGCACGCTGGAAACGGCAAACTACATCCCACTGCCGGTGTTTGTGACGCTGAACCAGTCAGGGACCACGGTGACAGGCACGTGGGCCAGCCAGACCGGAAGCGCAGGCATCGCCGGCAACATCAACGGCACCGTTGACCAGACGACCTTTACGGGCACCATTACCTACAGCATCAACCAGACCGCCGGTTGTTCAGGGTCGTTCAGCGGAACGGCCGGAGCCGCGACGCTCAACTGGTCGAGTGCCGGATTCACTGGCAACTGCAACCTCGTCGCCGGCAACCCGTTGACGCCGCGATTCGTGCTGCAACGCCGCTGACGGTCGTCAGACGCTGCGGTTCAGGGATCACGGCACGGGGCGCCCGCGTGCACATCATCCCGGTGCGGCACGACGTCGCGGGTGCTGACTCGCGCGCGCTGAGGGTGCAGGTGTCGTCATCGCCGGCACTCCGGCGGTTCATGTCAAGGAGCGCCGTATACCTCGTGCAGCCCGGAGACCGTGACGAGGGGTGCCGCCATGCCAGTAGAGGTTGTCAGGCCTCGGGATCGATGGGCAGGGCCAGCGGGTCGGCGGTGGTGTCGGTGCCCGGCAGGGTGTCGACGCCGCGCAGCTTGCGTTCGACGGCGCGGGCCCGGACGCCGACGTTCTTGAACTTGTTCGCCACCTCGTCGAGCTTCTTCTCGGTCTCCTGGATGGCCAGGCCGAATTTCTCGAACTCGGTCTTCACCCCGCCAAGCAGGGTCCAGACCTCGGAGGATCGCTTCTCGATCGCCAGCGTGCGGAAGCCCATCTGCAGGCTGTTGAGCATGGCGGCCGTGTTGGTGGGGCCCGTGACGACGATGCGCAGCTCGCGCTGCAGGCTGTCGGCCAGGCCTGGTCTGCGAAGGACCTCGGCGTAGAGCCCTTCGGTCGGTAGATACATCATGGCGAAGTCGGTGGTGTGCGGCGACTCGACATATTTGGTTCTGATCTTCTTCGCCTCGGCGCGCACGCGGGTTTCCAGCGCCTTGGCCGCCTCGTCGATGGCGGTGAGGTCGGCGCGGTCATAGGCGTCGATGAGCCGCTGATAGTCTTCGAGGGGAAACTTGGCATCGATCGGCAGCCACACGGGCTGGTCGGTGTCGCGGCCGGGCAGCCGCACGGCTACTTCGACACGCTCAGCCGAGCCGGGCCGCGTGGCGATGTTGGTTTCGTACTGATCGCGCGCGAGGATCTGCGCAATGAGCGCCTCGAGCTGGTATTCGCCCCAGGTGCCACGGGTCTTCACGTTCGTGAGCACCCGCTTGAGGTCGCCCACGCCCGACGCCAGCTGCTGCATCTCGCCGAGGCCGCGATGCACGGCCTCGAGGCGTTCGGACACCACCTTGAACGACTGCGCCAGCCGATCCTCGAGCGTGGCGTGCAGCTTGTCGTCCACGGTCTTGCGCATCTGCTCAAGCTTGTCGGCGTTGTCCTTCTGCAGGCGGGTCAGCTGCTCGTGCAGCACGGTGCGCATGCGCTCGCCGTGCTGGTCACTGGCCTGCGACATGCGGCCCAGCCGCTCGGACATGTCGGCGCGCATCGAGTCGAGCGTGAGCTGCACCTGCTGGCTGAGCGACTGCAGCCGGGCTTCCATCACAGGCGTCTGGGCGTTCGACACCTCGCGCATCGCATGCAGGTCGCGCGACAGGCCCTCGACGCGCTGCAGCAGGTCGGCCAGGCGCGGGTCGACCGGCGGGGTGCCGAGGCGCTGCCACACGGCGAACAGGCCGGCGGCGATTACCAGCATGAGCAGCAGCAGGAGGGGCAGCATGAGGGGCGAGGTGAGCATCGGGAACGCGTCGGAGAGACTCTTCAGAGCATAGCGGAATCGGTCGTCGCGCCAGCCGAGCGTCAGGTTTCGCCTTTACCGGGGCCGGGGGCAGGCGCTAGCATCCGAACAGGGGGCCGCATCATCGCGCCCGGAACACTGGAGACATGATGACTGCACGCATCCGACAGATGGTGGCCGGCGTACTGGTGCTGACGCTGGCGTGGTCGCCGGTCAGCCTCCTGGCTGACGGCCGCTTCACGAAGGCGAACCTCATCGTCCCCAAGGACGGCGGGAAGGCTCAGGAACTCGAAGGCTCCCTGGTGTCGGACACCCGCGCCAAGGTGCTGCGCTTCGAGACGGGCGGACGGGCGACGGTTGAGGTGCCCTACGACCGCATCAAGGGCCTGCTGTACGAGCGGGCGTCGAGGCCCCGCTACGGCATGGGCCTGCTGCTGGCGTGGCCGCTGCTGTTCACCAAGTCGAAGAAGCACTTCGTGACGGTGCAGT
>Ga0315902_10002944_pt1 | contig 25931 bp, 26 predicted proteins | sample LakEriMetagenome_9_FD_203523 | JGI IMG/M metagenome (GOLD analysis project Ga0315902, IMG submission 203523) | Freshwater fungal communities from buoy surface, Lake Erie, Ohio, United States - Buoy 12 MA117 | ecosystem: Environmental > Aquatic > Freshwater > Lake > Lake biofilm | place: USA... | reverse complement strand
GCCGGGCCGAAGGGCGCGCTACTCGCCTTCCGCGACAATGCTCCGCTGGATGGGGGCAAGCTGATCGCGTATGTGCAGAAACGGCCGAACCACCTGAAGTTGCGGCCGGACATGAAGCTGGTGCTGGGCGGAACCTGGCCGGATGCGGCGGGCAGGCTGGCGGGCGTGAAGAGCCTGCTGCGGGATATGAGCGGGCTGTTGTAGGGAGTTTGGGATGACGGGTCGGGTTGCGGGACGTGTAGCGCTGGTTACGGGAGCTTCCTCTGGTCTCGGCGCGCGCTTTGCGCAGGTGTTGGCCGCACAAGGCGCGAAGGTCGTGGTCGCGGCGCGGCGCAAGGACCGGCTTGAGGACGTCGTGAAGGAGATCGGCGCCAACGCATTTGCGGTCCAGTGCGATGTGACGGACGAGGCGCAGGTGATCGCCATGTTCAATGCGGCCGAGGCGAAGTTCGGTTTGGTCGACACCGTCGTGAACAATGCCGGGATGACCCACGTCAACAATGCGGTGACGCAGGACATTGCCGACTTCCGGAAAGTCATGGACCTCAACGTGACGTCGGTGTGGTGCGTCGCGCGTGAAGCGGCGCGGCGGCTCATTCATGCGGGGCCGGAAAAGTCGGCGCGCGGGCGGATCGTCAATATCGCGTCGATGGCGGGGCGGATCGTGGTGCCGAATGTGTCGGCGTACAACGCCTCCAAGGCGGCGTGTGCACACCTTACGAGGTCGCTGGCGCGGGAGTGGGCGCGGTATGGCATCAATGTGAATGCGCTGTCGCCGGGCTATGTCGCCACGGAGCTGACCGAAGAATGGCTCAATGGCGAGGGCGGGGCGAGGATGATTGGCAAGTCGCCACGCCGACGGGTCATGGACGCGGGAAGCCTGGATGAGGCGCTGCTGTTCCTGTGCTCGGACAATGCGAAGTTCGTGACGGGGTCGGATGTGCTGGTGGACGACGCGCAGACGCTGGGGTGAGGCAGGGCGATCCCCGCTTTCCTAGATCGTTCCCGGCGGCGGCGCTGGAAATGCCAGTCCATCTGTACCGGCCACGCTGCTGCCTGCTGTGACTGCCGTGTAGATCGCTTCTCCGACCGGCGAGAAGCCGATGACCCGCGCTAGCAGGGTTGTTGCGAGCAGTACGCCGATACCCCAGAACCAGGCGGCGTGCGGTTTACCATGCACGCGCCAGTCGCGCAGCATGCCGACGACCGGAAAGATTAGCGCGACAAGCCCGGCGGTTTCGAAGGCGTAAGGTGGAAGGAACGGCATGGGAAGAAGCCTGCCGAATCCGGGGCCCATCAGCATCACGAACGCCCCGATATGAAGGCGTGAATGCCAGTCGAAGTTGCGACGCATGATGATGGCTGCCGAGAACAGCGCGGCGAAACCTACCAGGGTCATCGGGTTTGCGATGAGGAAGTGCTGCGGCTGGAAGAAGAACGGCGTCCGCGCGGTTTGAATGGTGGCGATCGTCACAAGTGGGCCGAGGATCAGCAAGCCGATCGACCAGGCGACTGCGACGAACCCGAGCCTGCGGTGAAGAGCGGGGTTTCCGCCTGAGACCAGCCAGGCCTGCGTCACGGTAATGCCAACCCATCCCATGAAGATGATTGCGTGGGCGTGCACAATGGGCGGCGCAGAAAGGCTCGAGCGGCCGAGCGCAAGTTGCGTGACAAATCCCGCGACCAGGACAATGACCATAACCGAAATGAGATTACGGAAGAAGCGGCGATCATCTGTCGTCGGGACGTCAAGTGCTGCGGTTGTCATTGTCGTCATCCCCAGTTCGCCTGCCGGCCGACTGCCGATTTCCCCCACAGACCTCATGGTGCGCAACCCCGGCCGCCGGCAAGCGTGTGCGAGGGTGCAGTCGTCGAATTAATCTCAGGCCGGCACGCGAAGAATCTTCTCCATCGCGCGGCCCTTCGCGATGTCGTCGATCAGCTTGCGAGATAGCGGATGTTCTCCATCAGCGGCTCTTTGATCTCTTCGACGCGGACGCCGCAGATGAGGCCGGTGATCTGGTCGCGCGCGGGATTGAGCTTTGGCGCCTTGGCGAAGAACCTTTCGAATGTCGTCTTCTTCGCGATCTGCGCGTCGAGACCCTTCTGCGTGTAGCCGGTGAGCCAGCGGATGGCTGCATCGACTTCGGCTTTGGTGCGGCCCTTCTTCTCGGCTTTGGCGACGTACATAGGATAAACGCTCGCAAAGCTCATGGCGTAAATGCGTTGCCAGTTGGCGATTGTGCGTTCGGTCGTCTTCATATGCGATTTCCATGTGCGGCGACCACTTCAGGATTGCCCGAAGCCGCCTTCCGATCAATTGCCGAGCCTGCCGCTCTGATGTTCAGAGTTACCCCACGACAGACTTGACGCGCCGGGCAAGCAGCGCCTTTCGTGATCCGTGCAATGGAGAAGCGTGATGGCGTCTGGGCCGCTGGTTGGCGTGAAGATCGTGGAGTTCGCGGGGATCGGGCCGGGGCCGTTCTGCGGGATGTTGCTGGCAGATCTTGGCGCGGATGTCGTGCGGATTGATCGGGCGGAGAGTGCGGGACGGGGGCATCCCGACCTGGCCAACCGGGGCAAGCGATCGATTGCGGTTGATCTGAAGAATCCGGAAGGCGTCGAGGCCGCGCTGAGCCTGATCGAGAAGGCGGATGGATTGCTCGAGGGATTCCGGCCGGGCGTGATGGAGCGGCTGGGTGTTGGGCCGGATGTGGCGCTGAAGCGCAATCCGCGGCTGGTCTATGGGCGCATGACGGGGTGGGGGCAGACGGGACCGTGGTCGCAGATGGCCGGGCACGACATCGACTATATCGCGCTGACCGGGGCGTTGCACACGATGGGGCGGAAGGATGAACCGCCAGCGCCGCCGTTGAATCTCGTCGGCGATTTCGGCGGCGGGGCGTTGTATCTCGCGTTTGGACTGCTCGCGGGGATCATCGAGGCGAAGTCATCGGGCAAGGGTCAGGTGGTGGACTGCGCGATGATTGATGGCGCGGCGTCGCTGATGACGATGTTCTTCAACATGAAGGCAGTGGGGATGTGGAGCGCCGAGCGGGATTCAAACCTTCTCGATGGCGGGGCGCATTTCTACGACACATACACATGCGCCGACGGGAAGTGGCTGGCGGTGGGATCAATCGAACCGCAATTCCACGCGGAGCTGGTGAAGGGTCTCGGCCTGCCGGCGGATACGTTCGGCATGTACATGGATCGCGCGAAGTGGCCGGAGTTCTCGCAGCGCATTGCGGACGTCGTGAAGACGAAGACGCGCGATGAGTGGATGAAGGTTTTCGATGGGACGGACGCCTGCGTTGCGCCTGTGCTGAGCATGGATGAGGCGCCGAAGCATCCGCACAACGCAGAGCGGAAAACTTTTGTGGAGTCGTTCGGCGTCGTCCAGCCCAACGCTGCGCCGCGGTTTTCGCGTACTGCGGGAGCGATTAATGGCGCACCGGCGATGGCGGGCAAACATTCGACCGAGGTGCTGGAAAGCTGGGGTATCGCGGCCGACCGGCGGGAGGCGTTCCTGAAGGCCGGGGCAGTCGCCCAAGGCTGAGGGAGCGGGTTGTTATCCAGCAATTCAGTCCCAAATATGGCGTGAAACCAGTACCTTGCCGGTATTTGTTTCACCTGAATTGCGGACAACAAGCGCCTCAATCCGCGTTCAGACTCACTCACCTACACCAAGCACACACCGCCGGGACGCCTTGATGTCCCTCGATGGTTCCTGGCGGTTCTGTTCCTGTGCAACTGGGCCGGCTTCGAAAGAAGCCGGCCTTTCCTTTTCCTGCCTGGCTCGCGCGGGGAGAGAGCCTGCGGCTTGTCTTAGCGTCGCGGTGACAACTCATTGCTTATCGGTAAAACCGGAGAAGACTTTTCCGGGAGCTGTGGATGAAACTGGCGTGGGCGGCGGCTTTGGCTGCGGTATTTCTGGCGGCCGTGCCTGCGATGGCTGACGCCAACAAGCAGACCAAGGGCAAGTTCGAAGACAAGTTCAGGCAGCTGGAAGTCGACCTGCCGACGCCGAACACCTACCGGACGGCTTCTGGGGCGCCGGGCGAATCATACTGGCAGCAGCAGGCCGACTACCAGATCAACGCCACGCTGGATGAGACGCGCAAGCGGATTACGGCGACGGGGACGATCACCTATCGCAACAACTCGCCGCACGCGCTGAACTATATCTGGCTGCAGCTGGACCAGAACATCTTCAAGCAGGACTCTGCGGCGCGGCGGATGCTGCGGCAGAGCACGCCGGGGCCGGCGGGGGATTCGGTGTCGATCGGCCAGTTGCGGCAGATGCAGTCTTATGTCGAGACGCCGCACGGGTTCGAGATCCAGTCGGTGACCGACGGCGGCAATGGGGCGCTGCGCTACATCGTGAACGACACGATGATGCGGGTCGACCTGCCGCGCGCCCTGGCGCCGGGGCAGACGACGACGCTGAAGCTCGCATGGGCGTTCAACATCGTGGACAACGGGCTGTTCGGGGGGCGGTCGGGCTACGAGTATTTCCGCGACACGGACACCTATCTGTTCTTCCAGGCACAATGGTTTCCGCGGCTGGTGGCTTACACGGATTACACGGGGTGGCAGCACAAGCAGTTCCTGGGGCAGGGCGAGTTCACGCTTGAGTTCGGAAATTACGATGTCGCGATCACCGTGCCGGCGGATCACATCCTGACGGCGACGGGCGTTCTACAGAACCCCAATGATGTGCTCACTGGCGAGCAGCGCAGCAGGCTGGCGCAGGCGCGCCGGAAGTATGATGCGCCGATGTATGTTGTGACGCCGGACGAGGCTCTTGCGAACGAGAAGGAAGGCACGACAGCGACCAAGACGTGGCGCTGGAAGGCCGGGAATGTTCGCGATTTCGCGTGGGCCTCGAGCCGCAAGTTCATCTGGGATGCGATGGGCGTTGACCAGGACGAGGGCGAGGACGTTCTGGCGCAGTCCTTTTTCCCGACCGAGGCTGACCCGCTCTGGTCGCAATACTCGACGCGGGCGGTGGCGCACACGATCGACGTCTATTCGGAGTTCTCCTTCCCGTACCCCTATCCGACTGCCATCTCGGTTAACACGTGGCTGGGCGGCGGGATGGAGTATCCGATGATCTCGTTCAACGGCTACCGGCCGGTGAAGGACGAGAAGACGGGCGTGAAGACCTATACGCGGCAGGCGCGAAATGGCCTGATCGGCGTGGTGATCCACGAGGTGGGGCACAATTACTTCCCGATGATCGTCAACTCGGACGAGCGTCAGTGGACCTGGATGGATGAGGGCATCAACTCGTTCCTCGAGTGGATGACGGAGCTGCGCTGGGACGAGAAGTTCCCGGTCCTTCTCAACAACCCGAACTCGCTGGATGAGATCGGCGCCTACATGATGTCGGAGGATCAGGTTCCGATCATGACGAACTCGGAGTCGGTGATTCAGTTCGGCAACAACGCCTACAACAAGCCGGCGGCGGCGCTGACGGTGCTGCGCGAGACGGTGATGGGGCGCGAGTTGTTCGATTTTGCGTTCAAGCAGTATTCGCAGCGCTGGAAGTTCAAGCGGCCGACGCCTTCAGACTTCTTCCGGACGATGGAGGATGCCTCGGCCGTCGATCTCGACTGGTTCTGGCGCGGCTGGTTCTACACGACGGATCATGTCGATATCGCGCTGACGGGCATGCGTGAGTATCGGCTCTCGACGAAGAATCCCGATGTGGAAGGCCAGCTGCAGCGCGAATATCGCGAGGCGACGCGGCCGGAGCCGGTGACGGTGCAGGAGAACCGTGCGGCGGGTCAGACGACCTACATGCAGGCGCATCCGGATGCCGCGGACTTCTACACGCAGAACGACGAGTTCCAGTCCAACAACAAGGATCGGAACGATTACGCGAACTTCCTGGACGGCCTGAAGGAGCCCGAGAAGTCGGCGTTCGAGCGGGCGCTGCGAGAGAACCCGTATGTCTACTTCGTGGATTTCGAGAACCGGGGCGGGCTGGTCTCGCCGCTGCCGCTGCGTTTAACGTTTGAGGATGGGACGACGAAGGATGTAATGATCCCGGCCGAGATCTGGCGCGTGAACTCGGAGAAGGTCTCGAAGATGTTCTACGAGACGAAGAAGGTGGTCTCGATCGAGCTGGATGCGCGGCATCAGATTGCTGACGCGGTGCGGTCGAACAACGGCTTCCCGCAGCAGAACACGCCGAGCCGGCTGGATGTCTATCGCTCCAACCAGAGCGGTATGCGCAACCAGATGGCGGATGCGCTGGTGGAGCTGAAGGCGAAGCAGGCGCAGCCTGCGAGCCCTGCGGCGCCGATCGCGCCGAGCAACTGAGGGGACACGGGTGAAGCTGCCGGTCGGAATCACGCGCAGGATGGCGCTGCTGACCGGCGGCGCATGCGTGGCGACGATGGCGCTCGCGCCCGAGGCGCTCGCGCATCGTGCGCAGACAGTGCTGACGACGGTGATGTGGAATGCCGCGTCGTCGATGCTGGAAGTCACGCACCGCATACATGCGCATGACGCCGAGCTGACGCTGGCGGCGACGACGGGCGTGCAAGCGGTGGACATCACGCAGGTGAAGAACCAGGCGCAGCTGATGCTCTACATCGAGAAGCAGTTCACGCTGACGGACGGCGCCAAGGTCATCGCATTGCAGCCGCTGGGCGCCGAGATGGAGGGCGAGGCCATCCTTGTCTATCAGGAGTGCAGGCTGGCGGCGCCGCCGAAGGGTCTGTCGATCGTGAACGGCATCCTGCGGGATGTGTTCGAGGGGCAGACCAACCTCGTGAACGTGCGACTGGCGCAGCGGACGCGGACGCTGATCTTCTCGGGCAATGACGGCGCAAAGCGGGCCGAAGGGCTGCTGTAGGGGCGCTCTGGCGCGCCTGACACGCGGCCGGTAGATTGCGCGTTCGGGGAGCAGTCTCAGGGGACGTGCATGCGGGTCTTCATCATCGCTGTCGTCGGGCTTGTCGCTGCGCTCGCTGGCGGCGCGGCGCTGGTCCCGATGTCGGTGGCGGCTGACATGGCGGCGAGCCGATTCCCCGATTTCAAGTTCAAAGCCGCGTCCGGCAGCATGTGGGACGGCAAGCTGACGCAAGTGGCGTTCGGCAGCCAGTTCATCGGCGACCTCGCCGTGAAGACCGACCTGATGTCGCTGCTGGGCGGGAAGGCGGCGGGTGCGCTGGGTTTCACGCGTGAGGGTTTTGCAGGTACGGCAAACCTTGCTTACGGGTTCACGAACGGCGGGCTGGAGGTGAAGGATCTCAAGCTGGAGGGCAACACGGCGCTGGTGCCGGGCATGCCGGCGGCGCTGGCGCGGTCTGACGGGCGTTTCACGCTGGCGATCGGCGAGGTGACTTTCGTCGACAGCCTCTGCGAGATGGCCTCCGGCGAGGTCTGGACTGATGCGCTGACCAAGTTGAATATCCAGGGATGGGTCGGGCCGGAGCTGCGCGGGCCGGTGACGTGTGAGGGCGCGCACATGCAGGTGCAGGCGGGCGGCAAGGCGGCGACGGGGGAGGATGTGCTGGCGATCCTGAGCATCAGCCAGCATCTGGACATGGAACTGACCGCCACCGTCGCGAACGCGACGCCAGCGGCGGCAAAGGCGCTTGGGGACATCGGCTTCGTCCGTGAAGGCGACAAGCTGGTGCTGAACCAGGCGATGGGCGCTCGTTAACGGGCGGTGGAATCCCCGATTGCGCTTGACCGGCACGGCGACCACGCATAAACGCTCCTTCCTTCGATACCTGCGGTACGCGGGTGTAGCTCAGTTGGTTAGAGTGCCGGCCTGTCACGCCGGAGGTCGCGGGTTCGAGCCCCGTCACTCGCGCCAGGTATCGGAAAGTCGCTGCGCATGAGTGCGCCGCCCGAAAAAGCCAATCAAGTCAGTGCTCTGCCTCCAGGCCCGTGCTTGGCCGAGATCAATCGCGTGCTGATTGGGGCTGGTGCCAGGCCGCCTAACCCCGTCGCGGCCTTCACCATGTTCCGAGGCGCCGTGGCCGCAGGAAGCGCGGCGGCGGCCGAGCGCCTCGCGGCGCTGGCGGCGCACGGGATCAACCGACAGGCAAACTGGAACGAGGCGATCGGCTCGCTGGTGAAGGCCGCGGACATGGGTCATGCCCCCGCGCAGGACCGGATCAAGGTGCTGGCCCGGGGCCGTAGCGGCACATGTTGAGGGTGCCTAGCTGCCGCTGGCGCGGTCCATCGAGATCAAGGACCTGCTTCGGCTCCCTCGCTGACCAGAGTTCACGAGTCGCCCGCAATCGCCTTGATTGAAGGCCTGGCGACACCTGCAATGTGTCGTTGGCTGGTCCAAAGAGCGGATTCGCGGCTTGGACCAGCCAGGATCGGGGATTGCGCGACTGGGAAGGGCGCCGTGGATCCGATCCGCACGGGGCTCGTCGCCGGGTTCGGGCTGTCGGATACGGATGCAGTGCTGGTGATGACGCAGAAGCGGCTGGAACTGGCGTCCGGGCTCAAGGTCCTGCAGCAGGAAGCGCCGCATGTGCTGAGGTATGAGGTGGGGCAGGAGTACAAGGCCCACTTCGATTTCTTCGCCCCCGGCGAGCCCGCCTTCCAGCATGCACTGAACACGATGGGCCTGCGGATTGGCGCCTGTCTGACCTGGCTGAACGGCAACTATGTGGGCGGCGAAACCGCCTTCCCCAAGATCGACTGGAAGCACAGGGGCAAGCCGGGCGACTCAATGCTGATCCTCAATGTGAGGACCAGCGACCGCCTGCCGGACTCGATGACGCTGCACGCCGGCATGCCGGTGACTCGCGGCTGCAAATGGCTGTTCTCGCAGTGGGTCAGGGACAGGGCCCAACCCATCGTGTGATGGCGGAGTTGCGACGTTCCATCGCAGCGCGACGATGCATGCAACGCCCGGAAACAAGGCCGAAAAGTCGCGGCTCACCCAATACTGGGGACGACGCCGGGCGGCTCTATTGCCTCTAGGGTCAAAGCGGACTAGGCCGTCCACGAAAATAGAACCGAGGGCTCAAATGCAAGGCGTGGAGACACTCGTCATCGAGTATCTGCCGGTCGTGATTTTCCTCGCGGTCGCCGTCGTGCTGAGCTGTCTGTTTCTCGTGGCTTCGACACTGATGGCGCCGCGAAAGCCCGATCCGGAAAAACTGTCGGCGTATGAGTGCGGGTTCAACGCGTTCGATGACGCGCGCATGAAGTTCGACGTGCGGTTCTACCTCGTCTCGATCCTCTTCATCATCTTTGACCTCGAAGTGGCGTTCCTGTTCCCGTGGGTGTTCCAGGTGGCCGAGGGCAATATTCCGGCGTTCTGGTCGATGATGGGCTTTCTCGGCGTCCTGACGGTCGGGTTCGTTTATGAGTGGCGCCGTGGCGCGCTGGAGTGGCAGTGATGGCTGAGCCGAAAGCAGCTTCATCGACTGCGCTCGTGAAGGCGACCGACCCCTATTTTCAGGGGCTTTCGGACGAGCTGGCGGACAAGGGCTTCATCGTCGCGGCGGCGGACGACCTGATCACGTGGGCGCGCACGGGCTCGCTGATGTGGATGACGTTCGGGCTGGCGTGCTGCGCCGTCGAGATGATGCAGGCGTCGATGCCGCGTTACGACATGGAGCGGTTTGGGGCTGCGCCGCGCGCCTCGCCGCGCCAGTCCGACGTGATGATCGTTGCCGGCACACTGACCAACAAGATGGCTCCCGCGCTTCGCAAGGTCTACGACCAGATGCCGGAGCCACGCTACGTGATCTCGATGGGATCCTGCGCGAATGGCGGGGGGTATTACCATTACTCATACGCCGTGGTGCGCGGGTGTGACCGGATCGTTCCGGTGGACATCTATATCCCTGGCTGCCCGCCGACCGCTGAGGCGCTGATCTACGGGCTGCTGCAGCTGCAGAAGAAGATTCGGCGTGAGGGGAGCATCGAACGATGAGCGCCCTTCCTTCCCGGCCAGCTATGCTTGCTGAACTGCGGACGCATCTGCAGGCGACGCAGAAGTCGATCAAGTCGATGGTGGTTTCGGCGGGCGAGCTGACCGTGCTGGTCGACCGCGACGGGATCGTGAAGTTCCTTGAGTTCCTGCGCGAGGACAGCCAGTGCCGGTTCGAGACGCTGGTGGACCTGTGCGGCGCTGACTATCCCACGGACCCGGAGCGATTCGAGATCGTCTACCACCTGCTGTCGATGCGGCTAAACCAGCGCATCCGCTTGAAGGTGCGCACGGACGAGGCGACGCCTGTGCCCAGCGCGACTGCGGTTTTTCCTGTCGCCAACTGGTATGAGCGCGAGACATTCGACATGTATGGCGTGATCTTCTCGGGTCACCCGGACCTGCGCCGCATCCTCACCGACTATGGGTTCGAGGGTTACCCGCTGCGCAAGGACTTCCCGCTATCCGGTCGCGTGCAGGTTCGCTACGACGAGGCGCAGAAGCGCGTGATCAATGAGCCGGTGAAGCTGGTTCAGGAATACCGGAACTTTGACTTCCTGAGCCCCTGGGAGGGCATGCAGGCCGTGATCCCGGGCGATGAGAAAGTGGGAGGCCAGAAATAGTCATGGCTGACCAGCAGCACATCGATCGCTCCAAGTCGTCGGTCATTGAAGATATGGACGACCGGAAGTTCACGATCAATTTCGGGCCTCAGCATCCGGCGGCGCACGGCGTGTTGCGCCTCGTGCTGGATCTTGATGGCGAGATCGTTGATCGGGTCGATCCGCATATCGGGCTGCTGCATCGCGGCACCGAGAAACTCATCGAGTACAAGACGTTCCTTCAGGCGCTGCCGTATTTCGACCGGCTCGACTATGTCGCGCCGATGAACCAGGAGCATGCCTACTGCCTCGCCATCGAGAAGCTGGCGGGCATCGAGGTTCCGCGCCGGGCGAGTTTCATCCGCGTGATCTATTCGGAAATCGGCCGGCTGCTCTCGCACATTCTGAACGTGACGACGCAGGCGCTGGACGTCGGCGCGCTGACGCCGCCGCTGTGGGGCTTCGAAGAGCGCGAAAAGCTGATGGTGTTCTACGAGCGAGCGTCCGGATCGCGGATGCACGCGGCGTATTTCCGGCCGGGCGGCGTTCACCAGGACCTGCCGCCGGAGCTGGTGGAGGACATCCACAAATTCTGTGATCCGTTCCTGAAGTTTATGGACGATCTCGAGACGCTGGTCACCGAGAACCGCATCTTCAAGCAGCGCAACGTCGATATCGGCGTCGTGTCGGTCGAGGACGCACTGCAGTGGGGCTTCTCCGGCGTGATGGTGCGCGGGTCCGGCCTAGCCTGGGACCTGCGTCGCGCCGAGCCATATGAAGTCTACTCCGAACTTGATTTCAAGATTCCCGTCGGCAAGAACGGCGATTGCTGGGACCGCTATCTCTGCCGCATCGAGGAGATGCGCGAGAGCATCAGGATCATCAAGCAGTGCATCGAGAAGATGCCGGTCGGCCCCGTGCTGCCCGAGTTCTCCAAGTATGCGCCGCCGCGGCGCGCCGAGATGAAGACGTCGATGGAAGCGCTGATCCATCACTTCAAGCTCTATACCGAGGGCTTCCACGTGCCTGCGGGCGAAGTCTATGCGTGCGTCGAGGCGCCGAAGGGCGAGTTCGGAGTCTATCTGGTGACCGATGGCGGCAACCGTCCGTACCGCCTGAAGATCAAGGCGCCGGGCTTTGCCCATCTGCACGCGATGGATCATCTGTGCCGCGGCCACATGCTGGCGGACGTGTCGGCTGTGCTGGGTTCGCTCGACATCGTGTTCGGGGAGGTCGACCGATGAGCCACCGGCGTTTTCATGACCCCTCACACCATGCGCCGTTCGCGTTCTCGAAAGAGACCGACGAGCAGATCACGTGGTGGGAACAGAAATACCCGTCCGAGCGGCGCGCATCGGCCGTGATCCCGGCGTTGTGGATTACACAGAAGCAGAATGCGGGTTGGCTGTCAGAGCCTGCGCTGCGGGCGGTCGCGGACCGGCTGGGGATGAACTACATCCGCGTCTACGAGGTTGCGACGTTCTACACGATGTTCAACCTCGAGCCCGTGGGCAAGTATCACTTTCAGGTCTGCGGCACGACCCCGTGCATGCTGCGCGGGGCTGAGCGGCTGAAGGATTTCTGCGAGCGCAAGATCGGGCCTAAGGGCCATGTGTCGGGGAGCGGCAAATTCTCGTGGGTTGAGGTGGAGTGCCTCGGCGCGTGCGTGAACGCGCCGATGATCCAGATCAACGACTACTACTACGAAGACCTGACGATCGAGACGCTGGAAAAGATCATCGATGATTTCGCGGCAGGCAGGGAGCCGGCGCCGGGGACGTATGTGACGCGGCAGACGAGCGCGCCCGAGGGGCCGGCGACGTCGCTGACGGATGACACACTGTTTGATGGATCGCGCGCTAAGCCGCTGGCGGCCATTCCGAATGCTCCGAAGCCGCCAGAGCCGGCGCAGACATGAGGGGCGCGATGACGGACTACATACCGAGCAAGGCGATGAAGGCGGAGCTGCTGCGGGCCGGCATCCTGGAGATGCTGTGCTTTGTGGCGGGCCTGCTGGCGTGGGCGCTGACGGGCAGCTGGGTGTGGATCGCAGCGGGCGTTCTCGCCGGGCTCGGCTTCAGCCTTCCCGCGATCATCAAACTTGTGCGGGAAGCCAGGGAGCAAGACCGTGCTTCTTGATAAGGATCGTATCTTCACCAATCTGTACGGGCGCCATGACTGGCGGCTGGAAGAGGCCAGGAAGCGTGGCGCGTGGAATTCCACGAAGGAACTGATGCAGTTCGGCCCGGAGTGGATCTGCGATCAGATCAAGGCGTCCGGCTTGCGTGGGCGCGGCGGCGCGGGATTCCCGACCGGCCTCAAATGGACCTTCATGCCGAAGGTCGTGAAGGACCGTCCGCACTATCTCGTCGTCAACGCGGATGAATCCGAACCGGGCACCTGCAAGGACCGGGACATCATGCGCCACGATCCGCACCTGCTGATCGAGGGCTGCCTGATCGCGTCTTTCGCGATGCGTGCGAAGGCCTGCTACATCTACCTGCGCGGGGAATACATTTACGAGCGCGAGGTCCTCGAGAAGGCGATCGCGGAAGCTTACGCTGCGGGTCTTGTCGGCAAGAATGCCTGCGGGTCGGGCTATGATTTCGACATCTACGCGCACCATGGCGCGGGCGCTTACATCTGCGGCGAAGAGACGGCGCTGCTGGAGAGCCTTGAGGGCAAGAAGGGCCAGCCGCGGCTGAAGCCGCCTTTCCCGGCGAATGCGGGTCTCTATGGCTGCCCCACAACGGTGAACAATGTGGAGTCTATTGCGGTGGCCCCGACGATCCTGCGGCGTGGCGCGGGATGGTTCGCGGGCTTCGGACGGCCGAACAACACCGGCACCAAAGTCTTCTGCATCTCCGGCCATGTCGAGCGGCCATGCAATGTCGAAGAAGAGATGTCGATCCCGCTTCGGACGCTGATCGAAGAGCATTGCGGCGGCGTGCGCGGCGGCTGGGGCAACCTGAAAGCGATCATTCCGGGCGGATCGTCTGTCCCGATGATCCCGAAGGAAATCTGCGACACCGTGCTGATGGATTTCGACGCGCTGCGCGATGTGAAGTCGGGCCTCGGCACGGCGGCCGTTATCGTGATGGACAAGTCGACGGACCTCGTTCGGGCGATTGCGCGCATCGCCTACTTCTACAAGCACGAGAGCTGTGGCCAGTGCACGCCGTGCCGCGAAGGTACGGGCTGGATGTGGCGCGTGCTGGAGCGGATGGTGAAGGGCGAGGCGGAAACGTCGGAGATCGACACGCTGCTGGATGTGGCGTCCCAGGTTGAGGGTCACACGATCTGCGCGCTGGGCGATGCCGCTGCGTGGCCGATCCAGGGCTTGATCCGTCATTTCCGACAGGAAATCGAAGACCGCATCACCAATTATCGTCAGGGCCGGCCGCATGTGCAGGGCGTGACGCTGACGGCGGCGGAGTGAGGGCATGACCGACACCGTCAAACTGCTGGTCGATGGCGTCGAAGTGGATGCGCCGAAGACGTATACGCTGCTGCAGGCGTGCGAGCTGGCGGGCGCGGAGATTCCGCGCTTCTGCTATCACGAGCGGCTGTCGATCGCCGGCAATTGCCGGATGTGCCTGGTCGACTGGGTCGGGGCGCCGAAGCCGATCGCGTCATGCGCGCAGACGGTGGGCGACATGGCGCCCAAGAAGGACGGCACGCCGCACGAGATTTCGACCAGGTCGCCACGCGCCATCAAGGCGCGCAATGGCGTGATGGAATTCCTGCTGATCAATCACCCGTTGGATTGCCCGATCTGCGACCAGGGCGGCGAGTGCGACCTGCAGGACCAGGCGATGGGCTATGGCCGCGCCGCCTCGCGTTATTCCGAGAACAAGCGCGCGGTCGACGACAAGTATATGGGTCCGCTGGTCAAGACGATCATGACGCGGTGCATCCAGTGCACGCGGTGCGTTCGCTTTGCATCGGAAGTAGCGGGCGTGGACGAGATCGGTCTCGCCAATCGCGGCGAGGATGCCGAGATCACGACCTATCTCGAGAAGTCGCTGACATCCGAGCTGTCGGGCAATGTGATCGACTTGTGCCCGGTGGGCGCGCTGACGTCGAAACCGTATGCGTTCAATGCGCGTCCGTGGGAGCTGCGCAAGACCGAGAGCATCGACGTGATGGATGCGCTCGGGTCTGCGATCCGGGTGGATGCGCGTGGGCCGACCGTGATGCGAATTCTTCCGCGCATCAATGAAGAGGTCAACGAGGAGTGGATCTCGGACAAGACGCGCTTCGTGTGGGACGGCCTTGGCCGCCAGCGGCTCGACAAGCCTTATGTGCGCGAGAACGGCGCGCTGAAGGCCGCGACCTGGGACGAGGCGCTCCGCGCGGCTGCCGTGATGATGCAGGCGCCTGCGGATCAGATCGGCGTTATCGCCGGCGATCTGGCGGACGCCGAGAGCATGAAGGCGACCCTTGATCTGGCGAATTCGCTCGGCGTCAAGTCGATCGACTGCCGGCAGGATGGCGTGAAGCTTGGGCTTGCGGCCGACGGGTCGAAGCTGCCGCGCGAGAGCTATCTGTTCAACTCAACGCTGATGGGCGTGGATGAGGCGGACGCGATCCTGCTGATTGGCGTGAACCCGCGCAAGGAAGCGGCTGTGCTTAACGCGCGTCTCCGTCGGGCATGGCTGCGCATGGTTCCGGTGGCGGTCGTTGGAGAGCGCGTCGACCTGACGTTCGACTACCAGTATGTCGGCGCTGGTCCGGACTCGCTGGGCGAGATCAAGGGCGGACATCCCGTTTTCGAGGCGCTGTCGAAGGCCAAGCGACCGCTTATCATCGTGGGGCAGGGCGCTTTCATGCGCGGCGATGGCGGCGCGGTGTTGCACGCAGTGTCTTCGCTCGCGAATGCTGTCGGCGCGTTCCAGGACGACTGGAACGGCTTCAACGTGCTTCACACGGCTGCAACGCGTGTGGGCGGGCTAGATCTGGGCTTCCTGCCGTCGACCGGTGGCAAGGATGTGGCCGGGATCATCGCGAGCGCGCAGTCGGGCGAGATCAAGACTGTTTTGCTGCTGGGCGCGGACGAGATCGATACGTCGAAACTCGGCAGTGCGAACGTCATCTATATAGGCAGTCATGGCGACAATGGCGCTCACCGGGCGGACGTGATCCTGCCCGCGGCGGCCTATACCGAGAAGTCGGCGACTTATGTGAATACCGAGGGGCGCGTGCAGCGGACGCAGCGCGCCGTGGCGCCGAAGGGCGATGCGCGCGAGGACTGGGCGATTGTACGGGCGCTATCGGCCTATGTCGGCAAGACGCTGCCGTATGACTCTCTGGCGCAGCTTCGCGAGAAGCTGGGCAGGGATCATCCGACCTTCCTGGGCCTCGACTATGCGCCGGGACGTCATGGCGAGTCGATTGCGCCGCCCTATGGCTCAGCCGGGCAGATGAATTCGGCGGCGTTCACCACGCCGATCCGCGCCTTCCACCTGACCAACCCGATCGCGCGTGCGTCGCGCACCATGGCGGAGTGCGCCGAACTCGTTGCGGGCGTCAGCCCCGCCGTTGCGGCGGAGTAGGAGCAAGCATGGAAAAGCTCCTTGAGATCGGTGGCAATGACTGGGTGATCGCGATCCTGCTCGCGGTGGCGCAGATTCTTGCACTCGTGCTGATCATGCTGGTGTGCATCGCCTTCCTGCTGCTGTTCGACCGCAAGGTCTGGGCGGCCGTGCAGATGCGCAAGGGTCCGAACGTGGTGGGGCCGTTTGGCCTGCTGCAGTCGTTCGCGGACCTGCTGAAGTTCATCCTAAAAGAGATCGTGGTTCCGGCGGGCGCCAACAAGACGGTGTTTCTGCTGGCGCCGATCATCACGCTGACGCTGGCGCTGGTTGGCTGGGCCGTCATTCCCGTGGCGCCGGGCTGGGTAGTGGCCGATCTCAATGTCGGCGTGCTGTACCTGTTCGCGATCTCGTCGCTGGGCGTCTACGGCATCATCATGGGTGGCTGGGCGTCGAACTCCAAGTATCCTTTCCTTGGCGGGCTTCGCTCTGCGGCGCAGATGGTGTCGTACGAGGTGTCGATCGGCTTCGTGATCGTCACCGTGCTGTTGCTGGTCGGCTCGCTGAACCTCAGCGATGTGGTGGCGAACCAGGACGGCGGCATCTGGAACTGGCACGCCTTCGCCTTCCCGACGATCTTCATCATGTTCCCGATGTTCGTCATCTTCTTCATCTCGGCGCTGGCCGAGACGAACCGCCCTCCGTTCGATCTGCCGGAAGCGGAGTCGGAACTGGTGGCGGGCTACCAGGTCGAGTATTCGTCCTCGCCGTATCTGATGTTCATGATCGGGGAATACGTCTCCATCGTGCTGATGTGCGCGATGCTGACGATCCTGTTCTTCGGCGGCTGGCACATGCCGATCCCGATTCCGGGAACAGAGAACCTGCCCGACTGGCTGCTCAGCCTCGGCGGGCTGTTCGTGTTCATGTTCAAGGTGACGTTCTTCTTCTTCCTGTTCGCGATGGTGAAGGCGATCGTGCCGCGTTATCGCTATGACCAGCTGATGCGGCTGGGCTGGAAGATCTTCCTGCCGACGTCACTCGTGGCCGTGGTGTTGATCGGCGGCTACGCGACCTTCATGAACGCGCAGGGGCGGCCGGACTTCGATGCCCTGGACGCGGACAAGAGCGGATACCTGGAAGCGCCGGAGCTGGTGGCGGTGACGCTGCCGATGGGCGTGGACGCAAACAATGACGGTCGCATCAGCTGGCCCGAGTATCGCAGCGGGGCGAGGTAAGCCATGTCGATCGGCCAGGCCATTCGCGGCGCACTCCTGACGGACTTCATCGGGGCGTTCTTCCTCGCCATGCGCCAGTTCTTCACGCGCAAGGCGACTGTGAACTATCCTTTCGAAAAGGGGCCGCTGAGCCCGCGCTTCCGCGGCGAGCATGCGCTGCGCCGCTATCCGAACGGCGAAGAGCGTTGCATCGCGTGCAAGCTGTGCGAGGCGATCTGCCCGGCGCAGGCGATCACGATCGAGGCCGAGCCGCGCGAAGACGGGTCGCGCCGCACGACGCGCTACGACATCGACATGGTGAAGTGCATCTATTGCGGCTTCTGTCAGGAAGCCTGCCCGGTGGACGCCATCGTCGAGGGGCCGAATTTCGAGTTCGCGACCGAAACGCGCGAGGAACTCTACTACGACAAGGAACGACTTCTGGAGAACGGCGACCGCTGGGAACGCGAGATCGCGCGCAATCTGGAACTGGACGCTCGCTATCGATAGAAGGGCGCGGCTTGCGGGGGCGAGTCGGACTTTTCGGGACTTTTCACCTGCCCCGTCCGGGGCGCGTTAGTTGGAACCTAGGAAGAGGGAAGGCAGGCCGTGGCGCTGATCGCTTTCTACATCCTCTCGACGATTGTGGTGCTTTCCGCACTCTTTGTCGTCGCGGCTCGTAACCCGGTGCACTCGGTGCTCTGGCTGATCCTGGCGTTCTTCACGTCGGCGGGATTGCTGGTGCTCATCGGCGCGGAATTCCTCGCGATGCTGTTGGTCGTCGTCTATGTCGGCGCGGTCGCGGTGCTGTTCCTGTTCGTGGTCATGATGCTGGACATCGACTTCGTGGCGCTGAAGCAGGGCTTCCAGAATTACCTTGTGGTTGGGGCGCTGGTGGCGCTCGCACTACTGGCGGAGATCGGGATTGTCGCGGCTGCGGCGACGTTCGGCGGCGGCGAGACGTTCAATGCGAGCCCGGGTGCGCCGACGAATGCCGAGGCGCTGTCGCGCGTGCTCTACACGGATTACCTCCTGCTGTTCCAGATGTCGGGCATCGTGCTTCTGGTTGCCATGATGGGCGCCATCGTGCTCACCCTGCGGTCGCGGCCGAGCGTCAAGCGCCAGAACATTGCCGAGCAGACCGGGCGGAAACGCAAGGATGCTGTCGAGCTCAAGGACGTTCGTCCGGGACAGGGATTGTAGTCATGGCGGGCGTGGAGCTTACCCTCGGTCACTACCTGGCGGTCTCCGCCGCACTGTTCACGATTGGCGTGTTCGGCATCTTCGTGAACCGCAAGAACATCATCGTCATCCTGATGTCGATCGAACTGATCCTGCTGTCGGTGAACATCAACCTGGTCGCCTTCTCCGTGTTCAATGGCACGATCATGGGACAGGTGTTTGCGATGATCGTGCTGACTGTTGCGGCCGCCGAGGCGGCTGTGGGTCTTGCCATTCTGGTCGTCTACTTCCGCAACCGCGGCGAGATCGCGGTGGAAGATGTCAACGTGCTTCGCGGTTAGGGGAGCAGAGACGTGACCTTCCAGGAAATCGCGGCAATCTTCATCGTGCTAGCGCCGGGCGTCGCCGCCGCGGTGTCAGGCCTCGGCCAGCGTTTCCTGGGCGACCGGGGCGCCATGGCGGTCACGACGACGATCGTGATTTCGGCGGCCGTGCTGGCGACGTGGCAATTCTTCGCGTGGTCGCTGGGCGGGCAGTCCGGCGGCGCGGTGACGATCGTGTTGTCGCGCTGGTTCGACGTCGACACGTTCATCGCCGACTGGGCGATCCGGATCGATGCGCTTTCCGTGACAATGATGTTCGTGGTGACAAGCGTCTCGGCGCTCGTTCACACCTATTCGATCGGCTACATGAGCGAGGACCCGCATCGCGCGCGCTTCTTCGCCTACCTGTCGCTGTTCACCTTCGCGATGCTGATGCTGGTGACGGCCGACAACTTCATCCAGCTGTTCTTCGGCTGGGAAGGCGTCGGGCTGGCGTCCTACCTTTTGATCGGATTCTGGTACAAGAAGCCGTCAGCGAACAGTGCGGCCATCAAGGCGTTCGTGGTCAACCGCGTGGGTGACTTCGGCTTTGCGCTCGGGATCATGGCGCTTGTGCTGATGGTGCACCCGGTGGCGGGCGTGGACTACGCGCAGTTCGGCATCACGGAATTCTCGTCGATAAAGTTCGACACGGTGTTCGCCGTCATCGCGAACAATGCGCCAGTGCAGGTGATCGGGCAGGCTGCGGCCATGCCTATCCAGGAGGTGACGTTCGACTTCCTGGGCGTGCATGTCTGGGGCCTGGAGATGGCCGGTATCCTCCTGTTCATCGGCGCCATGGGCAAGTCGGCGCAGTTCTTCCTGCACACCTGGCTGCCGGACGCGATGGAAGGCCCGACGCCGGTATCCGCGCTGATCCACGCAGCGACGATGGTAACGGCGGGCGTGTTCCTCGTCTGCCGCGCCTCGCCGCTCTATGCGGTGGCGGACGTCGCCTCCAGCATGATCACGGTCGTTGGGGCGGTGACCTGCCTCTTTGCGGCGACGGTTGGCCTCGCGCAGAACGACATCAAGCGCGTGGTCGCGTATTCGACCTGTTCGCAGCTGGGCTACATGTTCTTCGCCGCCGGCGTGGGCGCCTATGGCGCGGCGATGTTCCACCTCTTCACGCACGCCTTCTTCAAGGCGCTTCTGTTCCTCGGCGCAGGCTCGGTCATCCACGGCATGCACCACGAGCAGGACATGCGCTTCATGGGCGGCGTTAGGCAGCCGATGATGTTCACCTGGGCGATGATGCTGATCGGCACGTTGGCGCTGATCGGGTTCGGTATCCCCGGCACAGAATTCGGCTTTGCCGGCTTCTTCTCGAAGGACGCGATCATCGAGAGCGCCTACGCCTCGACGGATGCATTCGGTCCGTTCGCTTTCTGGTGCAGCATCGCGGCTGCCCTTCTGACGAGCTTCTACTCGTGGCGTCTGATGTTCATGACGTTCGAGGGACGCTATCGTCCGAACCCGCACGCGCATCATGACGATCACGCCCATGCTGACGATCATGGGCATGGCCACGACCACGCGCACGCGGCGCTGAAGGACGGCCGCGCGCCGGCGCACGAGTCCCCCTGGATCATGCTGGTTCCGCTGCTGCTGCTGGCGGTAGGAGCAGTGTTTGCGGGCTTCGTGTTCAAGCCGCAGTTTCTGACGTCGAAGGCCGACGCGTTCTGGCAGGGCGCAATCGTTCGCGAGGCGGATCCGCTCTATGGCCCGAATGGCATCCATCCATATGGCGCCGCGACTGAAAAACACGGCGCCACAGCAGATCATGCTCCCGCCGCGGAGGAGGCTCACGCAGCGCCGGCCGATGGCGAGCATGCGGCGGCCGCCAGCGCGGCCGAGCATGCCGAAGAGCATCATGAGCTGCCACTGTGGGTCGTCTGGGCCCCATTTGTGGTAACGATGACCGGCCTCATCGGTGCGATCATCTTCTACCTGATGGCGCCGGGCGTACCACGCCGGATGGCGGCGAATGGCGGGCCGATGCATTCGTTCCTGTCGCACAAATGGTATTTCGACGAGATCTACAATTTCGTCTTCGTCAAAGGGACGGCGGCGCTGGGCGACCTGTTCTGGAAGGTCGGCGACAAGAAGATCATCGACGGGATGGGGCCGGATGGCGTGACCGGCGTTGCGAAAGCAGGCGCGGGCGGGTTGTCGAAGCTGCATACGGGTTACATTTTCCACTACGCACTCGTGGTTCTACTTTCGGCCGTGATCTTCGTGGCCTTCGTCCTCTTTTCGCAGGGGCGCTGAGGCATGACCGGGCCGATGATCCTCACGCTGACGACTTTCCTGCCGCTTGCCGGCGCCATGCTGATCATGGGCCTGCGCGTCGTGGGCGGCGCCGACATGGCATCGGGTGCGTCGAAGGGCATTTCCATTTTTGCGTCGCTGGTGACGCTGGCCGCGTCGCTCGTGGCGCTGAGCCAGTTCAATCCGAATGTCGTGGGCTATCAGCTGGTCGACTCGGCGCCGTGGTTTGGCGGTTCGTCCTACAAGCTGGGCGTTGACGGTCTCGCGATCTCGCTGGTCGTGCTGACGACGGCGCTGATGCCGCTGTGCATCCTGCAGTCGATTACGTCGATCAAGGAGCGGCTGGCGGAATACATGATCGCCTTCCTGCTGCTTGAGACGCTGATGATCGGCGTGTTCTGCGCGCTCGACCTCGTGCTGTTCTACGTGTTCTTCGAGGGCGGCCTGATCCCGATGTTCCTGATCATCGGGGTGTGGGGCGGCAAGAACAGGTTGTACGCGGCGTTCAAGTTCTTCCTCTACACGCTGCTCGGCTCGCTGCTGCTGCTGGCCGCGCTGGTCTACATGTCCATCGTCGCAGGCACGACAGATGTAGTCGTGCTGCAGGAGGGGCTGCATCCGGAAACCGGGGCGTTGTTGTTCCCGCCTGAGGTGCAGACATGGCTGTGGCTGGCGTTCTTCGCGTCGTTCGCGGTGAAGCTGCCAATGTGGCCGGTGCACACGTGGCTGCCCGATGCGCACGTCGAGGCGCCTACGGCTGGCTCGGTGGTGCTGGCGGCCGTGCTGCTGAAGATGGGCGGGTATGGCTTCCTGCGGTTCTCGCTGCCGATGTTCCCCGAAGCGTCGATGGTGTTCCAGCCGCTGATGTTCGCGCTAAGCGTCATTGCGATCGTTTACGCGTCGCTGGTCGCGTTTCGGCAGACGGACATCAAGAAGCTCGTCGCCTACTCATCGGTAGCGCACATGGGCTTCGTGACGCTGGGGATCTTCTCGTTCAACGAGGCGGGCATTCAGGGCGCGATCTTCCAGATGATCAGCCATGGCGTGATCTCGGGCGCGCTGTTCTTCTGCGTCGGCGTGATCTATGACCGGTTGCACACGCGTGAGATTTCCTTCTATGGCGGTCTCGTGCATCGCATGCCGGTCTATGCGGCGCTGTTCATGCTTTTCTCGATGGCGAACGTCGGCCTGCCGGGAACGAGCGGGTTCGTCGGCGAGATCCTGACCATGGTTGGCGCTTTCCAGGCGTCCACATGGGCGGCGGCGGGTGCGGCGCTTGGCGTCATCTTATCGGCGGTCTACATGCTGACGCTTTATCGCCGGACCGTGTTTGGCGAGATGACGAACGAGAAGCTGTTCGACATCAAAGACGTTACCGGTTTGGAGTTCTTCATTCTCGGCCTTCTGGCCATCAGCGCGCTGGGCCTCGGCGTCTTCCCGGGCATCGTGTTCGACCTCACGGAAGGTTCGACCATGGAAGTCCTGCGAATGATCGGGCGGTAGGGGCAGGTCATGAATTTCCTCGCTGACATCACAAACGCCCTGCCGGAGACGATCCTCGTCGCGTTCGGTCTCTCGGCGCTGCTTCTTGGCGCCATTGGCGGCGACAGGATTTCCGGTTTGCTGCGGCTCCTGGCGGCGATTGCGCTGGCGACGGCGTCCGTCGCCGCGTTCGTGCAGTTTGGACGTGGGGAGGCCATCTCGGCTTTCGCCAGCGCTGAGCTTTCACCTAACGGGCTGTATCGCGTGACGCTGTTCACGCTGTTCGCCAAGGGCGTGACGTATGCGATGGCCGCGCTCGCGCTGTTCATGTCGGGCGGCTTCCTGAAGTCGGCGCAGATGGAGCGCTACGAGTATCCGCTGCTGATCACGTTTGGCTCGCTGGGCGCCGGCATGATGCTGTCGGCGAACGACCTGATGACGCTGTATGTCGGCATCGAGACGCTGAGCCTCTCGTCCTACGTGCTGGCGGCGTTCCGGCGCGACAGTTTGATGTCGGCGGAAGCGGGCCTCAAATACTTCGTGCTCGGCGCTCTGGCGTCGGGGCTGCTGCTGTATGGATCGGCGCTGGTCTATGGTTTCTCCGGCGGCACCGGGTTTGAGGTCATTGCATCGGCGCCGACGTCGGTGGGGCTGATCTTCGGTCTCGTCTTCCTGATCTGCGGCCTGTCGTTCAAGGCATCGGCGGCGCCGTTCCACATCTGGACGCCGGACGTTTACGAAGGCGCGCCTTCCGCCGTGGTGGCGTTCTTCTCGACGGCGCCCAAGATTGCTGCCGTGGCGCTGCTCGCCAACGTCATGTTCGTGGCGTTCGGGCCGCACATCGACTCCTGGCAGATGATCATTGCGATCATCTCGGCGCTGTCGATGCTGATTGGCGCCTTCGGCGCGCTGACGCAGAACAGCATCAAGCGGATCCTCGCATATTCCTCGATCTCGAATGTTGGCTTTGCTCTGATCGCCATCGCGGCGGGTGCGGACATGGGCTCAGCAGCAGTGCTGGTCTACATGACGCTGTACGTCATCGCGACGCTTGGCATGTTCGCAGGCGTGCTTGCGCTGCGCCGGGGCGGCAAGGCGATCGATACGGTGGCGGATCTCAACGGGCTGGTGAAGACGAAGCCAGCCGTCGCGCTTGGCTTGCTGGTGCTCATCTTCTCGGTGGCGGGCATTCCGCCGGCAGCAGGGTTCTGGGGCAAGCTGCAGGTGTTCACTGCGGGTATCGAGTCCGGCATGCTGTGGCTGGTGCTGGTCGGCGCGCTCGCGAGCGTGGTGTCGCTGGGCTACTATCTGCGGCTGGTGTGGGCGATGTTCATGAAGCCTGCGGGCGAGCCGATGGATCGTACGGACGTGTCGGTTGCTGCCATCGTCGCGATCTCGACTTTGCTCGTGTTCCCCATCCTGACGATCGGCATCCAGTTCCTGCTGAACGCCGCTGCTCTCGCTGTCGTCGGCTAGGCCGGTGCCGGCGGAGCTGCTTTCGAGCCCGTGGCCCGTCATACGGTTTGACGAGATCGATTCCACCAACGAGGAAGCGCGTCGGCGAGCGGCTGCTGGCGATGTCGGGCCGTGCTGGCTTGTCACCCAAGCGCAGACGGCGGGGCGGGGCAGACTGGGCCGGCAGTGGTCGTCTCCGCGTGGGAACCTGTTTGCAACGGCGCTGCTGCCCTATCCGCGTGCTGCTACCGAGGCGACTCTGGCGCCGTTCGCTGCCGGGCTTGCCGTGATCGACGCAGCGCGCCTCCTTGGCGTGCATGCGGGAAGCCTGGGTCTCAAATGGCCGAATGATGTGCTGAGCGGGCCTGCGAAGCTGGCGGGCATTCTCATCGAGACGGGCACGCTGTACGGCAGGCTCTGGATGGCGGCCGGGTTCGGCGTGAATGTGGAAATTGCGCCGGAACGGGCGGATCGTCCCACGGAATGCCTGAATAATCTGCCGGGAGGCGAAGGCATGACAGCGGCGAAGCTGCTGGTTGCGCTGGATGTGTCGTTCCGCGCGCGGCTATTTGGCCTTCTGAGCGAGGGCTTCGAGCCGACGCGGGCTGAATGGCTATCCAGTGCGGCCTATCTTGGTCGCCACATTGAGGTTAACGGCCTCAGCGGCGAGATGGCAGGGCTGGCAGAGGACGGCGCGTTGATCGTGCGATTGGCGGACGGGTCGGTCACCCATGTTCGCGCGGGCGAAATCTCGCTATTGAGCTAGCTGGTACTCCAGGGCCTTGAGCCGCAAGGGATGGCAGCATGCTGCTGGCGATCGACACGGGCAACACGAACACGCTCTTTGCGGTCCATGACGGGGAGTCGTGGCGGGCGCAGTGGCGTTCATCGACCGACATGACCAAGACGGCGGACGATTACGCCGTGTGGCTGAGCACGCTGATGAAGATCAACGGCCTCAGCCTGTCGATGATCGACGACTGCATCATCTCGACCGTGGTGCCGCAGTCGCTGTTCAACCAGCGGAACTTCGCGCGGCGCTATCTCAATGTCGAACCGTTCGTGATCGGCGAGAATGTCACCTTGGGCGTCAAGGTGAACATTCCGAAGCCAAGCGAAGTGGGGGCCGACCGCCTTGTGAACGCGGTGGGCGCCCATGGATCATACCCGGACAAGCCGCTGATCGTGATCGACAGCGGCACGGCGACCACGTTCGATGTGGTCGGGGCGGATGGCTCGTTCGAGGGGGGCATCATCGCTCCGGGGATCAACCTGTCGATGAAAGCCCTGCACGAGGCGGCGGCCAAACTGCCGCGGGTGGCGATCCAGAAGCCGGACCATGTGATTGGCCGGGACACAGTGGCTGCCATGCAATCCGGCGTGTTCTGGGGCTATATCGACCTGATTGACGGGCTGGTCGAACGCGTCAAGGCCGAGTATGGGCAACCCATGACCGTCATCGCTACCGGCGGCGTCGCGTCCCTGTTCGAGGGCGCAGCGCAGAACATCGATCATTTTGACGGCGACATAACCATCAAGGGGCTGCGCATCCTTTACGATCGCAACATAACCAACGCCGCGACCGAGCTGAAATGAAGGACGCGGAGCTTATCTTCGCGCCCCTCGGCGGCTGTCGCGAAATCGGGATGAACCTGAACGCCTACGCCTATGGCCCGCCCGACAACCGGCGCTGGATCATCGTCGATGTGGGCGTGACCTTCGGCGACGACACGACGCCCGGCGTCGATCTCATCATGCCGGACCCGGTCTATCTCGAAGGCTTCGCCGAGGACATCGAGGCGATAATCCTGACGCACGCGCACGAGGACCATATCGGCGCCATTGCATGGCTGTGGCCGAAGCTGCGCGCGCCGATCTATGCGACGCCGTTTACGGCATATCTT